>Ga0123397_148613_pt1 | contig 12495 bp, 17 predicted proteins | sample T10HLNH4metaT_FD_89925 | JGI IMG/M metagenome (GOLD analysis project Ga0123397, IMG submission 89925) | Methane-oxidizing artificial microbial communities from Washington, USA to study methane cycling - T10-HLNH4 metaT (Metagenome... ... | reverse complement strand
TGCACCACCTCGCCGGGGTGGCGTGGTCGGCCGCCGCCATGTTCCAATCCACCCTGCTGCAGGCCACGCTGTCGCTGACCTGGACGGTGAGCGCGCTCGCGCTGATGGTGTGGGCCACCCGGCGCGGCGCACGCACGCTGTGGTTCGCCGGCTTCGCGCTGCTGGCGGCGGTCGGCGCCAAGATGCTCATGGTGGATCTGGCCGGTGCCGGCACCGCCGAATGGACCGGCTCGCTGCTGGGCATCGGCGTGCTCATCCTTGCCGCCAGCTACCTGGCTCCGGTGCCACCCGGCACTTCATCCGAGAACGAGGACACCCGATGAAAACTCCGACCTTTGCGGTGCTGCTGGCGCTGGCCGGCGCCGCGCACGCGGCCGACATCAAGCCCGGCCTGTGGGAATTCCGCTCGCAGATGAACATGCCGGGCCAGCCGGACATGGCCGCCCAGATGGCCCGCATGCAGGAAGAGATGAAGAAGCTGCCGCCGGAGACCCGCCGCATGATGGAACAGCAGATGGCGGCGCGCGGTGTGGCCCCCGGCGACGGCGGCGCGATCAAGGTATGCATCTCGCCGGAGGACGCCAAGCGCACCGACCTCTACACCCGCCGGCGCGACGGCAACTGCCGCTATACCGACGTGAGCCAGACCGCGAACTCGGTGAAGGGCAAGGTGGTCTGTACCGATCCGAAGGCCAGCGGCGACTTCGAGGCCCAGATCGAAAGTCCGACCCGCTTCCGCACGAAAATGAACATGCAGTCGGCCCAGGGGTCGATGAAATCGGATACCGACGCCCGCTGGCTGGCCGCCGACTGCGGTAATCTGCGCCCCGCGGGCCAGTGACCCACCGCCGGACCGCGCGCGCACCACGACCGAACCCACGCTGAACAGGAATGAAGGATTCACTGCGGCGGGCGCCTCCGGCGCCGGCACACGGACAGGACGACCGTCCGCAGACGCCTGAACAGCCCATGCACAGCCAGCACCCCGAACACCCGCGCAACCGCCGTCGCAGCGACAGTCTGGCGCCCTTTTCGCTGAGCGTCGAACGTTCGGTGCTGGGCGACACCAGCCTGCATTTCCGGGTGCGCCCCAGCGGCCTGATCGCGCTGGTGCTGGCGCTGCTGCTGCACATCGGCGCAGTGTGGTGGGTGATGCGGCCGAAGGCCGAGCCGGAACAGCCGCTGGGCGCCAACCAGCCGATCAGCGTGCGCATGATCACGCCGGACGCCCCGCGCAAGTCGGCTGCCGAACCGCCGCCGTCCGCGGCCCCCACGCCGCCTGCCCCCCGCCCGAAGAAGCAGCCGCCGCAGAAGAAGCGTGACGCCAAGCGTACGCCGCCCCGCCCGGCCGAACCCGAACAGCCCCGGGTGGCCCGGGTGCCGGTACCTGAACCGGCGCCGCCGCCGCCCCCGCCCAAGGCGGCCCCGACGCCTGACGCGCCCACCGACATGGCCTCCTTCGTCGCCGCCCAGCGCGAGAAGCGCCGGCTCGCCGAAGAGGCGGCTGCGGCCGAGAACGCCGCCGCCCGCGGCCGCGAGCGCGGCCCGTCGGCGGACGACGTCGCGGCCGCCAACATCAAGCGCAATCTGCAGCAGCCGGGCACCAACGGAGTGTTCCAGATCACCCGCAAAGGTGTGCGTGAAGCGGCCTTCATGTTCCGCGGCTGGACCACAGACGCTGGCAACGCGCGCCGCGAGTTCATCGAGGTGGACGCCGGCGTGGGCGGAGACATCGAGCGCGCGGTCGTACGGAAGATGATCGAACTGATACGCCGCTATTACAGCGGCAATTTCAACTGGGAATCGCTGCGCCTGGGCCGCACCGTGGTGCTGTCGGCCCGGCCGGAACACCAGCAGGAACTGGAGGAATTCCTGATCAAGGAGTTCTTCCGGGTCGGGGCCAACTACCCGCCCTAGGCGGCGCCCGCGGCGGGGTTCGTCATGCCGGCAGCGGCGCGCCTGCCCGCACCACCACGGTGTCGGCCAGGCGATCCCCCAGCCGGCGCCGGCTGCTGCCCAGCGCGAACACGATGTCGATGACGCCGAGTACCAGCAGCGTCGCGTTGCGCAGGAAAGAGCGTCCCCACGAGCAGGCTTCGCGGCTCCCGGCATGCAGCACCGCAATGTCCATCACCCGCTTGCCGATGCTCTGGCCACCGGGCAGACCGTCCGACAGCAGCATGTAGAGCAGCCAGGCCAGCACGCTGAAAGATTCACTCAGACCGAACGCACGTGCGATCAGAAGGACGACAACGGCGCCCAGCAGCGCAATCGCGCTGTCGATGATCTGCGCCAGCAGGCGCCGGCTGATCGACGCAGGCGGCAGATCGCCGGGGACGGATGCAAGCGGTGCATTCATGACAGGACGCTCCGGTGAAGTGGAGCGCACATTATGACCAAAGCATAATGAACCTCCCCCTTCGTTGCCGCACCGCAGCGTGGTCATCCGCGCAGCTGCGCCGATAATCCCTGGCGCACAACCGAGGAAGCCACGATGCCGCGCCACCCCGCCCAGCCGGACGACGAAGACGACGACCTGACGAACTGCGTGCCCTTCAGCGGGCTGGCACGCTATGAGCGGCAGATGCCCATCCACCAGATTTCCTACTATCTGTGCGGCGAAATCCGCGAGCCGCACCACTACACCGATCTGTTCTACACGCTGCGCACGGCCAGCGAGACCGACATGATCTATCTGCACCTGAATTCGCCCGGCGGCGAATTCGACACCGGGCTGCAGATCATCAACAACATCCGCGCCTCGGAGGCGCACGTGGTCACCGTGCTCGAAGCGCGCGCCTTCTCGATGGCCGCCTTCATCTTCCTCAGCGGCGACGAACTGGTGGTGCATGACAACTGCCAGCTCATGTTCCACACCTATTCCGGCAGCCTGGACGGCCGCGGCAGCGAACAGCAGGCGCAGGTGGCGGCGGTGAGCAGCTGGTTCGAGAAAATGATGACCCGGCTGTGCTCGCCCTTCCTCAGCGACAGCGAAATCGGCCGCATCCTGAAGGGCAGCGATGTGTGGATGGATTCTGACGGCGTGCGCCAGCGGCTGATGCGCATGCAGCGCGCGCAGACACAGGCCGGGCGGCGCAGGGTGACGAAGAAGGACTGATCGGCGGCCCGAGCGCATACCGCTGCCCCCCGGCAAGGTGCCTGCGGATGAGTCCTCGCCTCAATGCAGGTCCGGCGACGAATCAGGAGAGACTCGATGGGCCGGTTTCGGTCTGCGTGTTCTGCAAGGGTCCGTCGCGAGAAGGCGACGAAGCGGCTGCTATGATTCAGCGCGTAGCCCGATGCCAAAGGAGCTCTTCCGTGAAGCCCTCCAGCCTTGATGCCATTGAGGCAACCCTGATGCAGTTGCCACAGGCGGACCGCGTCCATCTTGCCGAACGTCTGCTGGCCAGCCTCGAAGAAGAGGATGAAACCCTCGCCGAGTGGGTCGCGGAGGCCGAGCGTCGCGCCAATGCCCATGAGCGCGGTGAAATCGGGGCGATCAGCCTTGAAGATGCCATGACCCGCCTGCGCGCGGACATTCCCGGTCAAGCGGCCGGGTGAAGGTCATTCTGCTTGAACCCGCACTGCACGAACTCACCGAGGCCCGTGACTACTATCTGAAGCAGGCCAGCGCACGCATCGCGGCCGCCTTCGTAGAACAGTTCGAAAGCACGGCCGCCCTGATTCTGGCGCACCCCAAGCTGGGCAAGCCGGTTTCCTCACGCGTGCGCGCCATGCCGATCAGCCGTTTTCCGTACTCGGTCATCTACCGCATCACGCCCGATGCGATCATCGTGCTGGCGATCGCCCACCAGCGCCGCCGCCCAACCTATTGGGTACAGCGACGCTGACCCACGGTTTCACGCGCCGCCGAATACCCTCTCCAGCACCGGCTGCAGCATGCCGCTGTCGTCACCCAGCCAGAGCTGGCCTTCCTGAACGATGCACTGCAGGTCTGCACCGCGCTGGGCGAGGCCGGCGAGTGCCTGGCTGTCGGCGGTGGACAGGCGGTACACGGTGAGATTGCCCAGTTTCGACAGCGTGGCCTTCGACTGTTCCCACCACTGGCCGGCGGTGCGGCCGTAGTTCAGCACCACCACCTGGTCGGCGCGGCCGGCGGCCTTGCGCACCAGGCGTTCGTCCGGCAGGCCGACATCGATCCACAGCCGGATGGCCCCGGTCAGGTCCTGGGCGTACAGGTCGGCTTCGTCCTCGGTGCTGAGGCCGCGGCCGAAACGCAGGTCCTCGTCGGCGTGCAGCGCGAAGGCCAGCACGCGCACCATCATGCGTTCATCGCTCTCCGACGGGTGGCGGGCGACGGTCAGCGCGTATTCGCCGTAGTGCGGCCGGTCCATGTCGGACACGTTCAATTTGATCTTGTAGATGGTGGATTTCAGGGCCATGGCCGACAATGTGCGCGATTCGAAAGACCGCACAGGATACCGACGTGAAGAAAACCGATCTGTACAAGAATGAAAGACTGAAGGTGGTGGCCCAGATGAAGCATGCCGCGGGCGCCAAGAGTGGCCTGGGCACAGCACCTGCCGTGGATCGCAAGGAACAGCGCCGGCTCGACGCCGAGCGCGGCCTGGTGCCGTTCGCGGTGAAGATTCCGGCCGAACTGGCGGCGCGCCTGCGCGACCTCGCCACCGAGCGCCAGGTGTCGCTGAACGATCTGGTCGACGAACTGCTGCGCAAGGCGCTCGACTGACGCCGCCGTGCTGCGCGCCATCTTCCTGCTCAATCTGCTGACGGTCGGGCTGTTCTACCTGCCCGGCTGGCTGCTGCTGCGCGTGCTCACGCTCGGTCGCTACCCGCCGGCCCGCGGCGAGCCGCACAGCGAAGAGGCGGTGGCCTTCGCCGGCCTGGCGGCGGTGCTGCTGGCGCTCTGCGCATGGTGGCTGGCATGAGCGCCCGCATCGCACTCTGGGTGGACGGCGACGCCTGCCCGGCACCAGTCAAGGACACGCTGTTCCGCGCCGCCGACCGCACCGGCCTGCCGCTCACGCTGGTGGCCAACCGGCTGCTGCGCGTGCCGCCGTCGCCGCACATCCGTGCTGTGCAGGTGGCGCACGGTTTCGACGCCGCCGACCGCTACATCGAGGAGGCGGTGGGCGCCGGCGATCTGGTCATCACCGCCGACATTCCGCTGGCCGCCGCCGTGCTCGCGCGCGGCGCGCACGCACTGGAGCCGCGCGGCGAGTGGTTTTCGCCGGACACCATCCACGAACGGCTGCAGATGCGGGCGCTGATGAACGATCTGCGCGACAGCGGCATCATGAGCGGTGGCCCTGCGGCCTTCTCGGCCGCCGATACCCGCGCTTTCGCGGCTGCGCTCGACCGCTTTCTGGCACGGCTGCGGGCCGATTGAGCCACATGGCCTGAGTAACGCGACGGCATCCTGACCTGATACCACCCGGGCCCGGACAAACTGCTGCACAAGTCCGCGATGCAGCCGTGACACACGAAGCTCTGCCGAGCCATAAGCCGAACCCAATGCGCGCCGCAAAAAATCCTATTTTTCGTCGCCGGCCTGCCTTCCTAGAGTGATTCAGCGACCGCAGCCGCAGACGCATCACCCGGGGAGACCGACATGACAAAAAGGAACGGGGCAGGCCGTGCGATCGTCACGGCAGTGTTGACGTGTGCGTGCGCCGGCGGCGCACAGGCGGCCGAGGGCGACTGGCTGGTGCGGATACGCGCGCTGCACATGAGCCCGTCGAACGACAATTCGACCACCACCGTGGTGCCGGCGCTGGGCGAGGTGAAAGCCGAGGACAAGCTGTTTCCGGAAGTCGACATCAGCTACTTCTTCACGCCCCACATCGCGGCCGAACTCATCCTGACCGTACCGCAGAAGCACGACGTCGAACTGGGTGGCGTGAACATCGGCTCGGTGAAACACCTGCCGCCCACGCTGACGCTGCAGTACCACTTCAACCCGGAAGGCAGCGTGCGCCCCTACGCCGGCATCGGGCTGAACTACACCCGCTTTTCCGGCGTGAAGCTGGACGCCGGCACCGTACTCGGCGGCAGCGTGCCGCTGACCATGGACCGCAGCAGCTTCGGCTGGGCCGCCCAGCTCGGCGTCGACATCCAGCTGGCGCCGCAGTGGTTCCTCAACCTCGATGCCAAGTACGTGAAAATAGACGCCGACATCGCGGTGAAGGGCGCGGGCGTGCCGGTCACCCGGCTGGACGTCGATCCGCTGCTGCTGTCAGTCGGCCTCGGCTACCGCTTCTGAGCACTGCGCGGGCGCGCGGCCGTCGAGGCAGGCCTCGAGCGCCGCCAGCCCGTCGGTCAGGGCCGCGATGCCGGGTGCCAGGATGAGCGCCGACTTGATCTCGTGGAGGCGGTCGTTCGCCACCGCCGGCACCGCGGCCCAGCCGGGCCGCGCCCGCAGGTGGTCGGGCTGGAATTTCTTGCCGCACCAGGAACCGATGATGATGTCCGGCGCCCGCGCCACCACGGTCATCGGGTCTTCGATGCGCCGCTCTTTCGCACTGTGGCGGGTGGCGAAATCGGCGAACACGTCCTCGCCGCCGGCGAGCGTGATCAGCTCGGACACCCAGCGTATGCCGGATATGAGCGGCTCGTCCCATTCCTCGAAATAGACCCGCAGCCGGCGGCCGTGGCGGGCGATGCGCGCCTCGCCACGCAGGCGGGCGGCCTCCAGCCCGCGCGAAAGATCCGCCACCAGCGCCTGCGCTTCGGCCGCACGGCCGACCAGCGCGCCGGTGGTCACGATCATGCGCAGGATGCCGGCGATCGAACGCTGGTTGAACACATGCACCTCGACACCGGCGCGCACCAGGTCGCGGCACATGTCGGCCTGCAGGTCGGAGAAGGCCAGCACCAGATCCGGCTCGACCGCGAGGATGCGTTCCAGCTTGCCGGACGAGAATCCGCTGATCTTCGGCTTCTCCCGTCGCGCCTCGGGCGGCCGCACGGTGAAGCCGGAAATGCCGGCGATGCGGTCGGCCTCGCCCAGCGCATACAGCACCTCGACCGCCTCGGTGCACAGGCAGGCGATGCGCTGCGGCCAGGGATCACCCTGCAGTTCGCCGGCGCTCATTTGCGGCCTGCCTTCTGGCGCGCCTGCTCCAGCTGTTCGCACAGCTTCTGCGCGCCGTCGAGGATGCGCGGCGTGTGCCGCTGCAGGATTTCCGGCGGAATGAAATAGAGGTTGTCGCCCTTCACCGCCGGCAGCGCGGCCCAGCGGCGCCAGGCATCCAGCCACTCCGGCCGCGACTCGCCCATGCCGCTGGCGACGATGACTTCGGGCGCGGCCGCCAGCACCGCCTCCTCGGTCACCGTGGGCGCCAGGATCGGCAGACCGGCGAACACGTTGCGGCCGCCGCACAGCGTCATCACGTCGGAAATCAGGTGCTGGCCGTTGATGGTCATCAGCGGCTTGTTCCAGATCTGGTAGAACACCGCGACCGGCGGCCGCGCCGCGTACTGCTTCGCCAGCGCATCGCGCCGCGCGCGGAAGGCACGCGCCGCCTCGTCCGCCTCGCGCGGCGTGGCGGCGATGCGGCCAAAGGTTTCGAGCGCGCGCGCGACGTCGTCGAGACTGCGCGGCTCGTTCACGAACACCGGTATGCCCAGCTTTTCCAGCCTGTCGTACTGCTGGTTGCGGTTGCCGCTCTTCCACGCGATCACCAGATCCGGCTTCAGCGCGACCACCGCTTCCATGTCCACCGAGGTGTAGCCGCCGACGCGCGGAATCTTCTTCGCCGCGTCCGGGTAGTCGCTGTACTGGGTGGCACCGACCACCTTGCCGCCGGCACCCGCGGCGAACAGCAGTTCGGTCACGTGCGGCGCCAGACTGACGATGCGCTGCGCCGGCGCGGCCAGCACCACCGTGCGTCCTGCATCGTCGGTCAGCCGCAGTTCCGCCGCGGCCGGCAGCGCCAGCGCGGCGAACAGCAGGAAAAATGCTTTCTTCATTCGATCATTCCTCGATTCGGCGGTACGGGGACGGACTGCCGTGGGAGCGGCGCCCCCGCCGCGAAAGGGTCTGCAATAAGGGCTTGCGATAAGTGCTCGCGATCACGCGCTGTCCCGGCTTCACGGCTGCAATCGCGGCGAGGGCACCGCGCCCGCACGACCATGCGCAGCTCCGCGCCCCTCGGCAGCCACTTCGTCCATCGCCTGTTCCAGCCTCCGCCACTCGCCCTCGTCCGCCGGCAGGCCGAAGCGCAGCGCGGCCGGTGCATCGAACAGGCGCAGCAGGATGCCGCGCCGGCAGAAGGCGTCATGCAGCGCGGCGGCATCCTTCGTCAGCACGCGCTGGAACAGCACGCAGCCACTCACTTCGCCCCAGCCGGTGGCACGCAGCAGCGCTTCGAGCCGTGCGCCCTCCGCCGCCAGCCGGGCGCGCTGCGCCGCCTGCCAGTCACGGTCGGCCAGCGCACGCTGCGCCACCCAGCGCGACGGGCCGGCCACCGGCCACGGCCCGAGCTTCATCGCCAGCGCGTCGCGCAGCGACTGTTCGGCGAACATGAAGCCCACCCGTGCGCCGGCCAGGCCGAAGAACTTGCCGAGCGAGCGCAGCACGACCAGACCGGGCCGGCCGGCGTGCCGCACGATGCTGGCCTCAGGCGTCGCGTCGATGAAGGCTTCGTCCACGATGAGCGTGCCGCCGCGCGCGGCCAGCCGCGCCTGCCAGTCCATCACCTGCGCCGGCGGAAACAGCGTGCCGCAGGGATTGTTCGGCTGCACCAGCAGCAGCACGTCGACCGTGTCGACAGCCGACTCGACCTCGGCCGGGGCGACCGCGCGCACCGTGTGCCCGGCCTGCATCCAGCCGTGCGGATGTTCGTTGTAGGTGGGCGACAGGATGGCCACCCGGCTCTGCGGGAACAGCGCCGGCAGCAGCTGTATCGCCGCCTGCGAGCCGGCCAGCGGCAGCAGCGCCTCGCTGCCGTAGAAAGCGGACGCCGCGGCCTCCAGCCCGTCGTCGTCTTCCGGCAGGCGCTGCCACACCGACTGCGGTACCGGCGGCACCGGCCAGGGCTGCGGATTGATGCCGGTGGACAGATCCATCCAGGCTGCCGGATCGATGGCGTAGCGGCGGGCCGCTTCCTGCAGCCGGCCGCCGTGCAGCGGGCGGGCGATCACAGCAGGCCCCACAGGCCGAGCGCCGTGGCGACTGCCAGCCACAGCCACAGCGCGTGCTGCACCAGCGCCACCGCACGGTCGATGTCGGCGGCGGCGGGCGGCGCACCCTCGCCCAGCGGCGGCCGCTGTTCGACCTCGCCGTGATAGATGGCGGCACCGCCCAGCGCCACGCCGAGCGCGCCGGCACCGGCCGCCATCACCGGGACGGCATTCGGGCTGTCCCAGGCCTTCGCCTGCGCGCGCCAGCAGGCCAGTGCGCGCGCGGTGGCGGCGCGAAATTGAGCAGGTCGTCGATGCGCGCCGCGGCCCAGCCGAAATAGCGCAGGCGCGGCGTGCGGTAGCCCCACATCGCGTCCAGCGTATTGGCCAGCCGGAACAGCAGCGCGCCCGGCCCGCCCAGCAGGAAGAACCAGAACAGCGCGCCGAATACCGCGTCGTTGCCGTTTTCCAGCACCGATTCGGTGGCCGCCTTGGCCACGCCGCTGTCATCGAGCTGTGTGGTGTCGCGGCTCACCATCCAGCCGACCCGGGCACGCGCCTGCGCCAGATCGCCGGCGGCCAGCGGACGCGACACCGCCTGCGCGTGCTCACTCAGGCTGCGCGCGCCGATAGCCAGATAGAGCAGGCCGACATCGACCAGCGCCTGCAGTACGCCGCCCACGCTGCGCAGCCACAGCGCGACCAGCACGAAGGGCAGCACCGCAAGCATCCAGGCGATGAGGCCGGGCAGCCGGGTGGCCGGGTCGCCCTGCGTCAGCGGCGGATTGAGCAGCGCCTGCAGCCGGCCAGCCAGCGCACCGAAGCCGACCAGCGGATGGAAGCGTCGCGGCTCGCCCAGCAGGCGGTCCAGCGCCACCGCGGCGACCGCCGCCAGCACCAGTCCGAAGTTCATGTGCCGCTCTCCGGCCAGCGGTTCTCGCCGATCAGCACGTCTTCCGGCAGCCGCGAGGCCCAGCCTTCCAGTTCCAGCATCGGCGCCGGGTAGAAGGCCTCGACATGGCCGATGCACAGCACCGCGACCGGCCGCGCGCCGTCCGGCATGCCGACCAGCGCCGCCAGCCGGTCCGGGTCGAAGATGGACACCCAGCCCATGCCCAGCCCTTCGGCGCGCGCCGCCAGCCACATGTTCTGGATGGCGCAGGCGCAGGAGACGAGGTCCATTTCCGGCAGCGTACGGCGGCCGAACACGTGGCGTTCGCGGTCTGCGCACAGCGCGACCACCAGCAGTTCGCCGCATTCGCGTATGCCTTCGACCTTGAGCCGCATGAAGGCTTCCTCGCGCTCGCCGAGTGCGCGCGCGGTGGCGATGCGCTCTTCCTCGACCAGCGCGTGGATGCCGTCGCGCAGCGCGGCGTCGGTGACGCGCACGAAGCGCCAGGGCTGCATGTAGCCGACGCTGGGTGCGTGGTGGGCCGCCCACAGCAGGCGGCGCAGCACCGCCGGATCGACTGCGCCCGGGCGGAAGTGGCGCATGTCGCGCCGCTCGGCGATGACGCGATAGACCGCGGCGCGCGCGTCCTCTTCGTAGGCGTGTTCAGACGGCGTCAGCGGGTCAGGCGCGTTCATCGATCAGCTCCGGAACAGTGCGGCCGCGGCGGCCGGATCCGACGGGAAATACAGGTGCACATAGCTGGCAGTGAGCCGCTTCAGGCGATACACCGCCTCGCCGTCGCGTCCGTCGGCGGTGCGCGCGTGGGTCAGCGCGGCCAGCGGCGTGTCGGCGGTGGAGTAGTGGAAGGTGTGGCCGCGCAGCGCGCCTTCCGGCAGCTCGACCTGCTGCAGGCCGAGCGCGGCCAGCCGCGTCTGCATGCGCACCGCGCCCGGCAGCAGTCCGGCAGCGGCATGCGTGACGCCCGCCTTGTCGGTCAGCGTGTCGAACAGGCTCATCATGCCGCCGCACTCGGCCAGCAGCGGCCGGCCGGCGTCGACATGGGCGCGCAGCGCGGCGTGCATCGCGGTATTTGCTGCCCAGCGCGCGGCGTGCAGTTCCGGGTAGCCACCGGGCAGCCACACCGCGTCGCAGGCGGGCAGCGCGGCGTCATTGAGCGGCGAGAACTCGACCAGCTCGGCGCCGAGCGCGCGCAGGCCGTCGAGGTTGGCCGGGTAGATGAAGCAGAAGGCGTCGTCGCGCGCCAGCGCGATGCGCACGCCGTCCAGCAGTCGCGGCGTCTCTGCGCGCTCGACCGGCGCGAAATCCACCGCCGGCGGCAGGTCGGCCACGGTCGAGGCGCCGAGCAGTTCGGCAGCGATGTCGAGCCGGGCGTCCAGCCCTTCGATCTCGGCCGCCGGCAGCAGACCGAGATGGCGCTCCGGCAGCGCGATGCGCTCGTCGCGCGGCAGGCCGCCGTACCAGGCGATGTCGGCCGGCAGGCTGTCGCGCAGAATGTCGAGGTGGCGGGCCGAGCCGACCCGGTTGGCGATCACCGCGCTGAGATTCACGCCATCGCGGTAGTGCTTCAGGCCGTGCGCCAGCGCGCCGAAGGTCTGCGCCATCGCGCGTGCGTCGATCACCGCCAGCACCGGCAGATTGAAGCGGCGCGCGATGTCGGCGCTGGACGGGCTGCCGTCGTAAAGGCCCATGACCGACTCGACCAGGATGAGGTCGGCGTCGCCCGCCGCCTCGTACAGCCGGGCGGCGATGTCGGCGTCGCCGGTCATCCACAGGTCGACATTGCACACCGGCGCGCCGCTGGCCAGCGCGTGGATCTGCGGGTCGAGGAAGTCCGGCCCGCACTTGAACACGCGCACGCGGCGACCGCGCGAACGGTGCAGCCGCGCCAGCGCGGCGACCACCGTGGTCTTGCCCTGACCGGACGCAGGGGCCGCCACCATCAGCGCCGGACAGCGGCGGACTGCGGATGGCACGCTCACCACTCCAGCCCCGGCATCGCCTTCACACCCGCCTTGAACGCGTGCTTCACCATGGTCATGTCGGTCACCGTGTCGGCGACCTCGACCAGTTCCGGCGGCGCCGCGCGGCCGGTCACGATGACGTGCTGCATGGCCGGCCGCGCCGCGAGGTCGGCGATGACGGTGGCGACGTCGAGGTAGTGGTACTTCAGCGCGATGTTCAGTTCGTCCAGCACCACCAGGCCGATGGCCGGGTCGCGCAGCAGGGCGCGCGCCTGGTCCCAGGCCGCTTCGGCGGTGGCGACGTCGCGCGCGCGGTTCTGGGTTTCCCAGGTGAAGCCCTCGCCCGACACGTGCCACTGCACGTCCGGCTGGCGACGGAAGAAAGCCTCTTCACCGGTGTCGGAACGCCCCTTGATGAACTGCACCACGCCCACCTTCATGCCGTGGCCGAGCGCGCGCGCGACCACGCCGAAGGCGGCGCTGGACTTGCCCTTGCCGGTGCCGGTATTCACCACC
>Ga0123397_142045_pt1 | contig 12520 bp, 8 predicted proteins | sample T10HLNH4metaT_FD_89925 | JGI IMG/M metagenome (GOLD analysis project Ga0123397, IMG submission 89925) | Methane-oxidizing artificial microbial communities from Washington, USA to study methane cycling - T10-HLNH4 metaT (Metagenome... ... | reverse complement strand
GACAACGTGACGATGACCGTCAAGCTGCTGGCCCCGATCGCCATGGAAGAAGGCCTGCGTTTCGCCATCCGTGAAGGCGGTCGTACCGTCGGCGCCGGCGTCGTCGCCAAGATCCTGAAGTAAGCAATACCCGGATGGGTAGAGTGGACTCTCAAGTCCCTCTATCCATCTTTGCTGTAAAAGTAGTATGATGTTTGGTTCCGCAAGCCGCTACGCGTGGCGGCCTGGCTGGAACGGCGAAAGTGTAGTGCACGTGTAGTGATGTGTGAGTTTTAGGGGCATAGCTCAATTGGCAGAGCGTCGGTCTCCAAAACCGAAGGTTGTAGGTTCGATTCCTACTGCCCCTGCCACCGCCAGGATAAACCCGCGGGAGATCATCGCGAGTTACGCATTCAGGCGGCTCGCGTCGCAATATGTCTAATACCAGCGTAGAAACCGTAACCAGTACCGCCGACCGGGTCAAGCTCGGGCTGGCGGTTCTTGTCGTTATTGCTGGCATCGTCGGGTTTTCCGTGCTCAGCGCACAGCCGATGCCTGCCCGTATCGGCGTCTTTGTCGGCGGCCTCGTGATCGCAGCCGTGATCGCCTGGTTCAGCGAGCCCGGCCGTCGCACCCTGAGCTTTGCGAGCGAGTCCTACAACGAAGTCAAGCGTGTGTCGTGGCCGACCCGCAAGGAAACGACCCAGATGACGGGCATCGTTTTCGCGTTCGTGGCGGTCATGGGCATTTTCATGTGGGTGCTCGACAAGGGCATCGAATGGATTCTCTACGGCCTGTTGTTGGGCTGGAAATAAGGACGGCGAATGAGTAAGCGTTGGTATGTCGTCCATGTGTACTCCGGCATGGAAAAAAGCGTACACAAGGCCCTGAACGAGCGCATCGAGCGCGCGGGCCTGCAAACGTCTTTCGGCCGCATTCTTGTGCCCTCCGAGGAAGTCGTCGAGGTCAAGGGTGGCCAGAAGTCGATCACCGAGCGCCGCATTTTCCCCGGTTACGTCCTGGTTGAAATGGACCTGACCGACGAAACGTGGCACCTGGTCAAGAACACCAACCGCGTCACCGGTTTTTTGGGTGGCTCGGGCAATCGTCCGACCCCGATTTCCGAAAAGGAAGTCGAAAAGATCCTCTCCCAGATGGAAGAGGGCGTCGAGAAACCCCGCCCCAAGATCCTGTTCGAAGTGGGCGAGATGGTTCGGGTCAAGGAAGGTCCGTTTGCGGACTTCAACGGCAACGTCGAAGAAGTCAACTACGAAAAGAGCAAGGTTCGCGTGTCTGTCACGATCTTCGGTCGTGCCACCCCCGTCGAACTGGATTTCAGCCAGGTCGAAAAGACCTGATTTCAACCCCCGGGGAGCCCTGGCCGCGCGCTAGGGCGATATAACCCGCAAGGAGCAAAGCATGGCGAAGAAGATCGTCGGCTTTATCAAGCTGCAAGTGCCGGCTGGTAAGGCTAACCCCTCCCCCCCGATTGGCCCGGCCCTGGGTCAGCGTGGCCTGAACATCATGGAATTCTGCAAGGCGTTCAACGCCAAGACCCAAGGCATGGAGCCTGGTCTGCCGATTCCGGTGGTGATCACCGCTTTCGCCGACAAGAGCTTCACCTTCATCATGAAGACCCCGCCCGCGACGGTCCTCATCAAGAAGGCCGCCGGCGTGCAAAAGGGTTCGTCCAAGCCGCATACCGACAAGGTCGGCACGCTGACCCGCGCGCAAGCTGAAGAAATCGCCAAGGCCAAGGGCCCCGATCTGACCGCCGCCGATCTGGACGCCGCCGTCCGCACGATCGCTGGCAGCGCCCGCAGCATGGGCATCACGGTTGAGGGGATCTAATCATGGCAAAACTGAGCAAGCGCGCCGCCGCCATTGCGCAAAAGATCGACCGCACCAAGCTGTACCCGGTCGCCGAAGCCCTGACCCTGGTCAAGGAAACCGCTGTCGCCAAGTTCAACGAATCGATTGACGTGGCCGTGCAGCTGGGCATCGACCCGAAGAAGTCGGACCAACTGGTCCGCGGCTCGGTCGTGCTGCCCGCCGGCACCGGCAAGTCGGTCCGTGTCGCCGTGTTCGCCCAAGGCGACAAGGCTGAAGCCGCCAAGGCCGCTGGCGCCGACATCGTCGGCCTGGACGACCTGGCTGACCAGATCAAGGCCGGTCAGATGGACTTCGACGTGGTCATCGCCTCGCCCGACACGATGCGTGTCGTCGGCGCCCTGGGTCAGATCCTGGGCCCGCGTGGCCTGATGCCGAACCCGAAGGTCGGCACCGTGACCCCCGACGTCGCCACCGCCGTCAAGAACGCCAAGGCCGGTCAGGTTCAGTACCGCACCGACAAGGCCGGCATCATCCACGCCACGATCGGCCGCGCGTCGTTCGGCGTGGAACAGCTGCAAACCAACCTGGCCGCGCTGGTCGACGCCCTGCAAAAGGCTCGTCCCGCCGCTGCCAAGGGCATCTACCTGCGCAAGCTGGCCGTTTCGTCCACGATGGGCGGCGGTGCGCGCGTGGAAATTGCCTCGCTGTCGGCTACCAACTAAGCCAACAGCTGTAAACGTACTTTGGGCCGCATCCGGATTCCTCCGGATGCTGCTGTCAAAGACCGCTGGAGCAGGTCAGCGCGAAGGTTCTCCTTCCGCTGGAAGCAGTACCCTCGCTGCCCCGCTTAATCCCGAAGCTCGCACAGTTCGGATCCAGCGTAGACGGCGTCCCCAGGAAGATTTCTTTACCCGAAGAACTCGACCAGGCGCCGCATTCGGTTGACGCGCAAGGCTCCGGCCCCAGGCGTCTTTTGATGGAGTGTTCAAACCGTGAGTCTCAATCGTCAAGAGAAAGCGGTGGTAATCGAGGAAGTCTCGGCCGAAGTGGCCAAGGCGCAATCGATTGTTATCGCCGAGTACCGTGGTCTGGACGTCGCCTCTGTCACCGTACTGCGCAAAACTGCGCGTGAATCGGGCGTGTATCTGCGTGTTCTGAAGAACTCGCTGGCCCGTCGTGCTGTTGCCGGCACGGCTTTCGAGCCGTTGGCCGAGCAACTGACCGGTCCGCTGATCTATGGCATCAGCGCTGACCCGGTTACGGCGGCCAAGGTCCTCGCAGGTTTCGCGAAAAGCAACGACAAGCTGGTCATCAAGGCGGGCGCTCTGCCCAACAGCCTGCTGAACCAAGAAGGCGTGAAGGCTCTGGCCACCATGCCCTCGCGCGAAGAGTTGCTGTCGAAACTGCTGGGCACCATGCAAGCCCCCATCGCGCAATTCGTGCGTACGCTCAACGAAGTTCCGACCAAGTTCGCCCGTGGCCTCGCCGCCGTGCGCGACCAGAAGGCCGCGGCTTAATCCCCGCCCTTCACGGAAATTCGCTGAACGACCGAGCGACACCCAAACCCTGGCATTACCCAATATTTGGAGTTCTTAAAAATGGCACTTAACAAAGCTGAAATCCTTGACGCCATCGCTGGCATGACCGTGCTCGAACTGTCCGAGCTGATCAAGGAAATGGAAGAGAAGTTCGGCGTGTCGGCTGCTGCCGCCGCTGTGGCCGTGGCCGCTCCGGCCGCCGGTGGCGCTGCCGCCGCTGCTGAAGAGCAGACCGAGTTCACCGTTGTCCTGGCTGAAGCCGGCGCCAACAAGGTTTCCGTCATCAAGGCCGTGCGCGAGCTGACCGGTCTGGGCCTGAAGGAAGCCAAGGACCTGGTCGACGGCGCGCCGAAGCCCGTCAAGGAAGGCGTTGCCAAGGCTGACGCCGAAGCCGCCAAGAAGAAGCTGGAAGAAGCTGGCGCCAAGGTCGAAGTCAAGTAAGACCTGCGTCAATTTGCCCGGGGACAGCGCAATTTGCCGTCCCCGGGCTTTTGCGTTTCCAGGAAACCCCTGCTGGGGTCATGCCCTTTCCAGAGGGGTTTCCTGGAGTCGTATCACCTGGGGCCGTGGTTGACGGCCCATGCAACCTCGAGTCGGAGTGCTCATGCCTTACTCGTACACCGAAAAAAAGCGCATCCGCAAAAGCTTCGCCAAGCGTGAAGACGTTCAAAACGTTCCCTTCCTTTTGGCGACTCAGCTTCAATCCTACCTAACTTTCCTGCAGGCGGATACCGCCCCGTCCGATCGCGTAGCCGACGGTTTGCAGGCGGCGTTTTCGTCGATTTTCCCGATCGTTAGTCACAACGGTATGGCGCGCTTGGAGTTCGTGAGCTATGTGCTCGGCGAACCGGTGTTCGATGTCAAGGAATGTCAGCAACGTGGCCTGACCTATGCCTCGCCCCTGCGAGCCAAGGTCCGCCTGGTGCTGCTTGACCGCGAAGTCAGCAAGCCCACCGTCAAGGAAGTGAAGGAACAGGAAGTCTACATGGGCGAAATTCCGCTCATGACGGGCACCGGTTCGTTCGTCATCAACGGCACCGAGCGTGTCATCGTCTCGCAGCTGCACCGCTCGCCCGGCGTGTTCTTCGAACACGACCGCGGCAAGACGCACAGCTCGGGCAAGCTGCTGTTCTCGGCCCGCGTGATTCCCTACCGCGGCTCGTGGCTGGACTTCGAATTCGACCCCAAGGACATCCTGTTCTTCCGCGTCGACCGTCGCCGCAAGATGCCTGTCACGATCCTGTGCAAGGCCATCGGCATGACGCCGGAATCGATCCTGGCCAACTTCTTCGACTTCGACAACTTCGAGTTGAAGAGCGAAGGCGCCATGATGGAATTCGTGCCCGAGCGCTGGAAGGGCGAAATGGCCCGCTTCGACATCGCGGACCGCTCCGGCAAGGTCATCGTCGAAAAAGACAAGCGTATCAACGCCAAGCATCTGCGCGACCTGGCTGCCGGCGGCATCCAGCGCATCTCCGTGCCGGAAGACTTCCTGTACGGCCGCGTGCTGGCCAAGAACATCGTTGACGCCGATACCGGCGAAGTCATCGCCAACGCCAACGACGAGATCACCGAAAGCGTGCTGGGCGCCCTGCGCGCCGCCAACGTGCACGACATCCAGACGCTCTACACGAACGATCTGGATCGCGGCCCGTACATCTCGCAGACGCTGCGCACCGATGAAACCGCCGACCAGATGGCCGCGCGCGTTGCCATCTACCGCATGATGCGTCCTGGCGAACCGCCCACCGAGGAAGCGGTGGAAGCGCTGTTCCAGCGCCTGTTCTACAGCGAAGAAACGTACGATCTGTCGCGCGTCGGCCGCATGAAGGTCAACAGCCGTCTGGGCCGTGGTGAAGACATCACCGGTCCGATGACGCTGACCAACGAAGACATCCTTGAAACCATCAAGGTGCTGGTCGAGCTGCGTAACGGCCGTGGCCAGATCGACGACATCGATCACCTGGGCAACCGCCGCGTGCGTTGCGTCGGCGAACTGGCCGAGAACCAGTTCCGCGCCGGTCTCGTGCGCGTCGAACGCGCCGTCAAGGAACGTCTGGGCCAGGCCGAGACCGAAAACCTGATGCCGCACGACCTGATCAACTCCAAGCCGATCTCGGCCGCCATCAAGGAGTTCTTCGGTTCGAGCCAGCTGTCGCAGTTCATGGACCAGACCAACCCGCTGTCGGAAATCACGCACAAGCGTCGTGTTTCGGCACTGGGCCCGGGCGGCCTGACCCGCGAGCGCGCCGGCTTCGAAGTCCGTGACGTGCATCCGACCCACTACGGCCGCGTCTGCCCGATCGAAACGCCGGAAGGCCCGAACATCGGCCTGATCAACTCCATGGCGCTGTACGCTCGCCTGAACGAGTACGGCTTCCTGGAAACGCCTTACCGCAAGATCGTCGACGGCCGCGTCAGCGACCAGATCGACTACCTGTCGGCCATCGAAGAAAGCCACTACGTGATCGCGCAGGCCAACGCCGCGCTCGATGACGAAGGCAAGTTCGTGGACGACCTGGTGGCTTGCCGTGAAGCCGGCGAAACCATGCTGACCGCCCCGGCCAACGTGCACTACATGGACGTGGCCCCGTCGCAGATCGTGTCGGTCGCCGCCTCGCTGATTCCGTTCCTGGAGCACGACGACGCGAACCGCGCGCTGATGGGCGCCAACATGCAACGTCAGGCCGTGCCTTGCCTGCGTCCGGAAAAGCCGGTCGTGGGCACGGGTATCGAGCGCACCGTGGCCGTTGACTCGGGCACCACCGTGCAGGCGCTGCGTGGCGGCCTGGTCGACCACGTCGACGCCGAGCGCGTGGTTATTCGCGTGAACGACGAAGAAAACGTCGCCGGCGAAGTCGGTGTCGACATCTACAACCTGATCAAGTACACGCGTTCCAACCAGAACACGAACATCAACCAGCGTCCCATCGTCAAGCGCGGCGACCGTGTCGCCAAGGGTGACGTGCTGGCCGACGGCGCATCGACGGACCTGGGCGAACTCGCCCTGGGCCAGAACATGCTGATCGCGTTCATGCCCTGGAACGGCTACAACTTCGAAGACTCGATCCTGATCTCCGAAAAGGTCGTGGCCGATGACCGCTACACCTCGGTGCACATCGAGGAACTGACGGTCGTGGCCCGTGACACCAAGCTGGGTCCGGAAGAAATCACGCGCGACATCAGCAACCTGGCCGAGACGCAACTGAACCGCCTGGACGATTCCGGCATCACCTACATCGGCGCCGAAGTCAGCGCCGACGACGTGCTGGTCGGCAAGGTCACGCCCAAGGGCGAGACCCAGCTGACGCCGGAAGAAAAGCTGCTGCGCGCCATCTTCGGTGAAAAGGCGTCCGACGTTAAGGACACCTCGCTGCGCGTGCCTTCGGGCATGACCGGCACCGTCATCGACGTGCAGGTGTTCACCCGCGAAGGCATCGTGCGCGACAAGCGCGCCCAGTCCATCATCGACGATGAACTGCGCCGCTATCGCCAGGACCTGAATGACCAGCTGCGCATCGTTGAAAACGACCAGTTCGACCGTATCGAGAAGATGCTGGTCGGCAAGACCGTCAACGGCGGCCCGCGCAAGCTGGCCAAGGGCGCGACGATCACCAAGGCCTACCTGGCCGACCTGGATCGCTGGCAGTGGTTCGACATCCGCCTGGCCGACGAGCCCCACGCCGTGGTGCTGGAGCAGGCCAAGGAATCGCTCGAGCAGAAGCGTCACCAGTTCGACCTGGCCTTCGAAGAGAAGCGCAAGAAGCTGACGCAGGGCGACGAGCTGCCCCCTGGCGTGCTGAAGATGATCAAGGTCTACCTGGCCGTGAAGCGTCGTCTGCAGCCTGGCGACAAGATGGCAGGCCGTCACGGCAACAAGGGCGTGGTCTCGCGCATCACCCCGGTGGAAGACATGCCGCACATGGCTGACGGCACGCCGGCCGACATCGTTCTGAACCCGCTGGGCGTGCCCTCGCGGATGAACGTGGGCCAGGTGCTGGAAGTGCACTTGGGCTGGGCTGCCAAGGGCGTGGGTCACCGCATCGCCGACATGCTGCGCGACGAGCGCACCGCGCAGGTCAAGAACGTCCGTGCGTACCTGGACAAGGTCTACAACACGACCGGCACCGGCGCGCGCATCGACGAGCTGACCGACGAAGAAGTCATGGAAATGGCCCAGAACCTCAAGAACGGCGTGCCGTTCGCGACGCCCGTCTTCGACGGCGCGACCGAAGAGGAAATCACCAAGATGCTGGAACTGGCCTATCCGGACGACGTCGCCAAGCGCATGGCGCTGACGCCCTCGCGCACGCAGGCGTGGCTGTACGACGGCCGCACCGGCGAGAAGTTCGAGCGTCCGGTCACCGTCGGCTACATGCACTACCTGAAGCTGCACCACTTGGTCGACGACAAGATGCACGCGCGTTCGACCGGCCCGTACTCGCTCGTGACCCAGCAGCCGCTGGGCGGCAAGGCGCAGTTCGGTGGCCAGCGTTTCGGGGAAATGGAAGTGTGGGCGCTGGAAGCCTACGGCGCCGCCTACACCCTGCAGGAAATGCTGACGGTGAAGTCCGACGACATCACCGGCCGCACCAAGGTATACGAAAACATCGTCAAGGGCGATCACGTCATCGATGCCGGCATGCCGGAATCGTTCAACGTGCTGGTCAAGGAAATCCGCTCGTTGGCCCTGGACATGGATTTGGAGCGTAACTAATGAAAGCGCTACTCGACCTCTTTAAGCAAGTCTCGCAAGACGAGCAATTCGATGCCATCAAGATCGGCATCGCCTCGCCCGAGAAGATCCGTTCGTGGTCCTACGGCGAAGTTCGCAAGCCCGAGACCATCAACTACCGCACGTTCAAGCCCGAGCGTGACGGTCTGTTCTGCTCCAAGATCTTCGGCCCGATCAAGGACTACGAGTGCCTGTGCGGCAAGTACAAGCGCCTGAAGCACCGTGGCGTGATCTGCGAGAAGTGCGGCGTTGAAGTTACCGTTGCCAAGGTTCGCCGTGAACGCATGGGCCACATCGAGCTGGCCAGCCCCGTCGCGCACATCTGGTTCCTGAAGAGCCTGCCGTCGCGTCTGGGCATGGTGCTCGACATGACCCTGCGCGACATCGAACGCGTCCTGTACTTCGAAGCCTGGTGCGTGATCGAACCCGGCATGACGCCGCTCAAGCGCGGCCAGATCATGTCGGACGACGATTTCCTGGCCAAGACCGAGGAATACGGCGACGACTTCCGTGCCCTGATGGGCGCCGAAGCCGTGCGCGAACTGCTGCGCACCATCGACATCGACCGCGAAGTGGAAACGCTGCGCGGCGAACTGAAGGCCACCAGCTCGGAAGCCAAGATCAAGAAGATCTCCAAGCGCCTGAAGGTGCTGGAAGGCTTCCAGAAGTCCGGCATCAAGGCCGAGTGGATGGTCATGGAAGTGCTGCCCGTGCTGCCGCCGGACCTGCGTCCGCTGGTGCCGCTGGACGGCGGCCGCTTCGCGACCTCCGACCTGAACGACCTGTACCGCCGCGTCATCAACCGCAACAATCGTCTGAAGCGCCTGCTGGAGCTGAAGGCCCCTGAAATCATCCTGCGCAACGAAAAGCGCATGCTGCAGGAAGCCGTCGACTCGCTGCTGGACAACGGTCGTCGCGGCAAGGCCATGACCGGCGCCAACAAGCGCCAGCTCAAGTCCCTGGCCGACATGATCAAGGGCAAGAGCGGTCGTTTCCGTCAGAACCTGCTGGGCAAGCGCGTCGACTACTCGGGCCGTTCGGTCATCGTGGTGGGTCCGCAGCTCAAGCTGCACCAGTGCGGCCTGCCCAAGCTGATGGCCCTGGAACTGTTCAAGCCGTTCATCTTCAATCGCCTGGAGATGATGGGCCTGGCCACGACCATCAAGGCCGCCAAGAAGCTGGTGGAAAGCCAGGAACCGGTGGTCTGGGACATCCTGGAAGAAGTCATCCGCGAACACCCGGTCATGCTGAACCGTGCGCCCACGCTGCACCGTTTGGGCATCCAGGCGTTCGAGCCGGTCCTGATCGAAGGCAAGGCCATCCAGTTGCACCCGCTGGTCTGCGCGGCGTTCAACGCCGACTTCGACGGTGACCAGATGGCCGTCCACGTGCCGCTGTCGCTGGAAGCCCAGCTCGAAGCGCGCACGCTGATGCTGGCGTCGAACAACGTGCTGTTCCCGGCCAACGGCGAACCGTCGATCGTGCCGTCCCAGGACATCGTGCTGGGTCTGTACTACACGACGCGCGAGCGCATCAACGGCAAGGGCGAAGGCATCTTCTTCACCGACGTGGCCGAAGTGCAACGCGCCTACGACAACGGCGAAGTGGAGCTGCAAAGCCGCATCACCGTGCGCCTGAAGGAACACGAGCGTGACGAGAATGGCGAATGGCAGCCGGTGATCCGCCGCCACGAAACCACCGTCGGCCGCGCGCTGCTGTCCGAGATCCTGCCCAAGGGCCTGCCCTTCACCGTGCTGAACAAGGCGCTGAAGAAGAAGGAAATCTCGCGCCTGATCAACCAGTCGTTCCGCCGTTGCGGCCTGCGCGACACGGTGATCTTCGCCGACAAGCTGATGCAGTCGGGCTTCCGCCTGGCCACCCGCGGCGGTATCTCGATCGCCATGGGCGACATGCTGATCCCGTCGGCCAAGGAAGGCATCCTGGCCGAAGCCAGCCGTGAAGTGAAGGAAATCGACAAGCAGTACTCGTCGGGTCTGGTCACGTCCCAGGAACGCTACAACAACGTGGTGGACATCTGGGGCAAGGCCGGCGACAAGGTCGGCAAGGCGATGATGGAGCAACTGGCCACCGAACCCGTGATCAACCGTCACGGCGAGCAAGTGCGCCAGGAGTCGTTCAACTCCATCTACATGATGGCTGACTCGGGCGCCCGCGGTTCGGCCGCCCAGATCCGCCAGCTGGCCGGCATGCGCGGCCTGATGGCCAAGCCGGACGGCTCGATCATCGAGACGCCCATTACCGCGAACTTCCGTGAAGGCCTGAACGTGCTTCAGTACTTCATCTCGACTCACGGCGCGCGTAAGGGTCTGGCCGACACGGCACTGAAGACCGCGAACTCGGGTTACCTGACCCGTCGTCTGGTCGACGTGACGCAGGACCTGGTGATCACCGAGGACGATTGCGGCACCTCGCAGGGCTACAACATGAAGGCCCTGGTGGAAGGCGGTGAAGTCATCGAGCCGCTGCGCGACCGCATCCTGGGCCGCGTGGCCGCCATCGACATCGTCAACCCGGACACGCAGGAAACGGCGATCACCGCCGGCACCCTGCTGGACGAAGACATGGTCGACATGATCGACCGCATCGGCGTGGACGAAGTCAAGGTCCGCACGCCGCTGACGTGCGAAACGCGCCATGGCCTGTGCGCGCACTGCTACGGCCGTGACCTCGGCCGCGGCACGCCGGTCAACCAGGGCGAAGCGGTTGGCGTCATCGCCGCCCAGTCCATCGGTGAACCGGGCACGCAGCTGACGATGCGTACGTTCCACATCGGTGGCGCGGCGTCGCGTTCGGCCCTGGCCAGCGCGGTGGAAACCAAGTCCAGCGGCGTGGTCGGCTTTGCCAGCACCATGCGCTACGTCACCAACGCCAAGGGCGAACGCGTCGCGATTTCGCGCTCGGGCGAACTGGCGATCTTCGACGACAACGGTCGTGAACGCGAACGCCACAAGATCCCGTACGGCGCGACCGTGCTGGTGGGCGATGGCGAGGCCGTGAAGGCCGGCGCGCGCCTGGCGACGTGGGATCCGCTGACCCGTCCGATCGTGTCGGAATACGGTGGCGCCGTCCGCTTCGAGAACATCGAAGAAGGCGTGACCGTGGCCAAGCAGGTGGACGAAGTCACCGGCCTGTCGACGCTCGTCGTCATCACGCCCAAGACCCGTGGCGGCAAGATCGTCATGCGTCCGCAGATCAAGCTGGTCAACGAGAACGGCGAAGACGTCAAGATCGCCGGCACCGATCACTCGGTGAATATCTCGTTCCCGGTCGGCGCGCTGATCACGGTGCGTGACGGCCAGCAGGTTGCCGTGGGTGAAGTCCTGGCGCGTATTCCGCAGGAATCGCAAAAGACCCGCGACATTACCGGCGGTCTGCCGCGCGTGGCCGAGCTGTTCGAAGCCCGTTCGCCCAAGGATGCCGGCATGCTCGCCGACGTCACCGGCACGGTCTCGTTCGGCAAGGACACCAAGGGCAAGCAGCGCCTGGTCATCACCGACCTGGAAGGCGTCAGCCACGAGTTCCTGATTCCGAAGGAAAAGCAGGTGCTGGTGCACGACGGCCAGGTGGTGAACAAGGGCGAAATGATCGTGGACGGCCCGGCCGATCCCCACGACATCCTGCGCCTGCAGGGCATCGAGAAGCTGGCGACCTACATCGTCGACGAAGTGCAGGACGTGTACCGTCTGCAGGGCGTGAAGATCAACGACAAGCACATCGAAGTGATTGTTCGTCAGATGCTGCGCCGTGTGAACATCGTCGATGCGGGCGATACCGAGTTCATCCCGGGCGAGCAGGTCGAGCGCTCCGAGCTGTTGAACGAGAACGACCGCGTCAACGCTGAAGACAAGCGTCCGGCCACGTACGAAAACGTGCTGCTGGGTATCACCAAGGCCTCGCTGTCGACCGACTCGTTCATCTCGGCCGCCTCGTTCCAGGAAACCACGCGTGTCCTGACCGAAGCCGCCATCATGGGCAAGCGCGACGACCTGCGTGGCCTGAAGGAAAACGTCATCGTCGGCCGCCTGATCCCGGCCGGTACCGGCCTGGCGTACCACCATGCCCGCAAGGACAAGGAAGCCCTGGAGGCCGCGGAACGCGAAGCCGCCCGCCAGTTGGCCAACCCGTTCGAAGACTCGCCGGTCACGGTGGGCTTGGACGCCGATGCCCCGTCGTCCGACCTGGGCAGCGAGGACGCCGCCGAATAAGGGCGACGTCCGGTGCACCCCCCGCGCAGGCCCGGCGGGGGAGGCCAGAACGGGCTAAAAGATCAAAAAACAAAGGAAAAAGAAAACTAAAGAGAAGAGATACAATAAAAATCAGAAAAGAAAAATAATTAAAACATACAAAAAACAGCCATTAGAAATTGACACAAAAACAAATAACCAAACAAATTAACTAAAAAAGCTAAAACTTG
>Ga0123397_150115_pt1 | contig 12548 bp, 12 predicted proteins | sample T10HLNH4metaT_FD_89925 | JGI IMG/M metagenome (GOLD analysis project Ga0123397, IMG submission 89925) | Methane-oxidizing artificial microbial communities from Washington, USA to study methane cycling - T10-HLNH4 metaT (Metagenome... ... | reverse complement strand
GGGAAACTTGAAACCTGAAACTTTAAACCAAAAAAAAGGCATAAAATCAAAATTTCATGCCTTTCAAATATTTTATAAATTTCTCTTAGAAAAATCTGCTGTGCCAGCTATCGGCAGCAGGAACTTCCCACGATTCATTAAATTCTTCGATATTGTTTACCAGATTATTAAAAACAATCGTATTCTCAGAAACCGATTTATCTTTAACCATCTTTTTAAAATCAATTAAAGGTTTGTGAGCAATATGCTCTCCAAGCTTAAAAGTAACGTTCATTTTATCTAATAAATCAACATTATACTTTTTCTCCAAACCCTGAATAAATTCAACAGAACTGTCAATTGAGCAACCTGTCGCCGCCTGCACATCCTGATTCACAGCTAAAATAATGAAACGATTATACTTCAACAAAAACGAAGCCTCAAGACTTGTTCCGTGTGCCGCCCATTGTTCAACAAAAGCTTTTAAATCCGTCTCAATTTCAGAAAACTCTTCCTCAGAAAATTTTCTGTTCGATTGGTAAATCCAAACTCTAGATTCACCAGGTAAATTTTCAAAAGGTATATACATTTTATTTTTTCTTTAAATTTATTTTGTCTCAAGTCATAAAAATTACAAGCTCAAAACTTCAAAAATCAGGTTTTAAAAACTACTTTTTTTCAATTTTGGTCATAATCTTATAATATCTAAATTCTTTTGCTTTAGAATCAAATAATTCAATCTCAGAGTAACTTACTTTAACCTTATCTTTTTTCTTTATTTCATTATTTGTCAACAAAGATGCGGTATCAAAATAATCCAATAAAAGAAGATTGTAACTCCTTCCATTTTGATCTTTCAATTGCAAAGTCACAAATTGTTCTGATAAAATATCAACAACTACACCTTCAACAAATGCATCTTCTTTTTGAACCTCTTCCTCATCTTTTTGAGCAGCTTGGCCTAATTCCATAATTACATTAGGACAATACTGCATCATTTTAATTGCAACATTTTCTCCTAACTTTCTCATTCCTTCGCTATCACCAAAATCTACTTTATCGCCATTTTTAAATTCAGATAAATGATTTGAGTAACTTTTGATCATACAAACGCCAACTTCTTTTTTTAAATCCTCACCAGATAAATTAGGTAGTTTATCTTTTTTAGCCTGCAAACAATCACAAGTTTCTTTTGCTATTACAGTTAAAACTTCTTGTGAATATCCTGCAACATTGCACAATAAAACAACTAATAAGAATATTTTCTTCATATTATAAATCTTGCGCATTTGCAATTAATTCTGCAATATCAAGCACTTTAACCTGACCTTCTTTTTCTTGATGTTTGATACCATCCGTCAACATTGTATTACAGAAAGGACAACCTGCCGCAATAATATCTGGTTTAGTTTCCAATGCATCTTCAGTACGCAAAACGTTCACTTCTTTGTTACCAGGCTCAGCATCTTTAAACATTTGTGCTCCACCAGCTCCGCAACATAATCCGTTTGCTTTAGAACGCTTCATTTCAACTAATTCAACATCTAATTTCTGAATTAATTCTCTAGGCGCTTCATATATTTTATTTGCTCTTCCTAAATAACAAGGATCGTGAAAAGTGATCTTCTTCCCTTTAAACTGACCGCCTTCAACAGTCAATCTTCCATCATCGATTAATGACTTTAAAAATTCTGTATGATGAATAACTTCATAGTTTCCACCTAATTCAGGATATTCATTTTTCAAAGTATTAAAACAATGCGGACAAGCCGTAACAATCTTTTTTGCTTCGTATGCATTTAAAACCTCGATATTCATCATGGCTTGCATTTGAAACAAAAATTCGTTTCCGGCGCGTTTTGCAGGATCTCCGGTACAACTCTCTTCAGTACCTAAAACTGCAAATGAAACATTAGTACGATTCAAAATACGTACAAATGCTTTTGTAATTTTTTTTGCTCTATCATCAAAACTTCCTGCGCAACCAACCCAAAATAAAACTTCTGGCTGTGTTCCTTGGGCTAGCATCTCAGCCATTGTTGGCACTACTAAACTTTCTGACATTTCTCTCACTTTTGTTAAATCGGTTAATCGTTTATTTGGTTAATCGCACTCTTTGCAATAACCTTACCAAAAACCTTAAATATTTTCAAATCGATTAAACGGTTACACAAATAACCGATTAAACTTTTTTAATTCTCGTTTTTCCAATTCAATCGGTCCTGCTGGCTGTATTGCCATGGCGCACCATTGTTTTCAATATTAGTCATCATTGCGTTTAGCGACATTGGTGCAGCACTTTGCTCCATCACTAAATAACGACGCATATCCATAATAATAGAAAGCGGACTAATATTAACAGGACATTCTTCAACACAAGCGTTGCATGATGTACAAGCCCACAATTCTTCTGGTGTAATATAATCGTTTAATAATGTCTTATTGTCCGGAACAAAAACACCTTTATTTGCATCTATATTTTTTCCAACTTCCGTCAAACGGTCTCTTGTATCCATCATAATTTTACGAGGAGACAATTTTTTACCTGTTTGATTTGCAGGACATGAAGAAGTACAACGTCCACATTCTGTACACGTATAAGCATTTAAAAGCTGTACCCAGTTTAAATCCTGAACGTCGCTTGCTCCAAATTTAGCCGGAGTAGCATTTTCATCAACTGGAGCTGCTGCAAACGGATCAGCATTTGGATCCATCATTAACTTCACTTCTTTTGTAACCGATTCTAAATTATCAAACTGACCTTCTGGTTTCAAGTTTGCAAAATAAGTATTTGGGAATGCCAAAAGAATATGCAAATGTTTCGAGAAGTACAAATAGTTCATGAAAACTAAAATACCAACGATGTGAAGCCACCAAAATACCTCAAATAAAAGTCCAACTAATTCATTAGATGTACCATTAAAAATTGGCGCTATAAATTGACTTATTGGATAACTTCCTGCTTTATGAAAATGAGAATATCCGCCTGGAACATTCTGCAAATGCAAATCAGAAGCATTCATCAATAAAAACAGAATCATTAAAACGGTTTCGAAATACAAAATATAATTCGCATCGCTTTTAGGAAATCCGTTCAAATCATTACTTATAAAACGCTTTAAGCGAATTACATTTCTTCTGATCCAAAAAGTGACAACTGCAATAATTACAAGTATTGCCAATATTTCAAATGAAGCAATTAAAACATCATAAACAACTCCTAAATAAGGAGCAAAAATTCTATGCGTACCGAAAAGCCCATCAATAATAATTTCAAGCAATTCGATGTTAATAATTACAAAACCAACATATACAAAAATATGAAGTATTCCGGCAACAGGGCGTCTCACCATTTTTGATTGCCCAAGAGCAATCAATGCCATGTTTTTCCAACGAGCTTTAGGATTATCTTTTCGATCTACATCAACTCCCAAATTAATGTTGCGGATGATTTTTTTTACGCTCGCTGTAAAAAAACCAAAACCAACTATAAGAAGTATGGCAAATAAAATATTATCTAAATAACTCATTTATAATTATTTTTTATCGGTTGAGTTTGTTTGTTCTGTTGGTGCTACGTAAGGTTTGTTTTTCTTTCCAAAAAGGGAAACATTTACATAACGAGTTGGGTAAAGACGAACGTCTTGCAACAGTAATTCTAATTCTTTTGAAGTTTTAGCTAAATTATTATATAATGCATCGTCATTTAATAATTTACCAGCTGTGCCTTTTCCTGAATTTAAATTCGTCATTAAACCATCTACTTTAGCTAAAGTCTGATTTAAGCTTCTAACTGTTTTTCCTAAATCGGCTTTGTTTAATGAATCAGATATTTTATTAAAGTTGCTTGACATTTTATTGAAATTAGTCACAACACCATTAATTTGACCTTTATTAGTATCCAGGATAGAGTTAAGAGTTCCTGAAGCTTTGTGAAACTGCTCCATTGTCTGGCTTAATTCAGCAATTGTTTTCTTTAAATTTTCTTGTGTATTTTTATCTAAAGTATTATTTAATCCAGTAACCAGATTATCAATATTCACAAGCATTTTGTCTAATTTCGCCTGAATTGGTTCAAGTTTTCCTCCTAAAGATTCTGTCAAACCAAGCTCAACAGTTCCATTCAATGTCTGACCTTCCGCTGCTGGATCTTTATCAGTTAAATTTGGTACAATTTTAATTTGTTTTCCGCCAATCAAACTTGGAGAATACAAAGCTGCTGTACTTGTTTTAGAAATTGGAAAATCAGTTTTAAGCTGAAGCTCTACTAATAATTTTCCTGTTGTTTCATTGAGTGTAATTTTATTTACTTTACCAATTGCAAGTCCGTTTATGGTAACTGGTGCTGATGGCGCCAAATCCTCAACATTATCATACTCAACAAATAATGTTTTGTAATTTGTAAAAAGATCTCTGCCTTTTAAAAAACTGTAGCCCCAAATAAATAATAAAATTGACGCGATGACTAAAATAGCCGTTTTAATTTCTCTTGTTAGTTTCAAAATTCTAAGTGTTTGTACAAAATTAATATAAATATTCGAACTTGTGACTATTATTTAGTAGCGTCTTGAATACTGATTTTTTCTCCATCTTTGGTTGCAGTCAAAAATGCAGCGCCATATCCTTTACTCTTAGCTTCTTGCAAAAATTTCTTCGCTGCTTCATAATCCGAAGTTTCCTGATAGAAATATTTATAAACATTATTTTCGTAAAGCATCGTTACATTTTTTAGACCTTTAAAATTTTTAGGCTCTAATGTGGTCTTTTTGATACTAGCAATAAGCTGTACTTTATAAAATGTTCCTTTTACTGCATTTTTTGCTGCTGTAGATGGCTCAGCAGGTTTAGCTTTTTTTGGAGTTGAAGTATCTTTTGCAGGTCTAACGTCTGACATTTCAGGAATTCCAGAACCAAAATATTCGCTTTTATAACTCAAAATAGCGTCTGCAATTGCTTTTGCAATATCATTTTGCCCTTCTTCTGAATTCAGAATATTTCCTTCTGTAGGGTTTGAAACGAAACCTGTTTCCACTAAAACTCTCGGCATATATGCTTTATGAAGTACCATAAACGGGGCTTGTTTTACACCACCTTGTCTTAGTTTTTTTCCAAGTCGATCAAAATTATCTTCGATTTTTGTAGCCAAAGAAATACTGTTATCTAAATATTCTTCTTGCATCAAAGTCATTCCGATCATTGATTCTGGCGAATTCGGATCGTAACCTTCATATTTACGCTTATAATCTTTTTCTAATGTAATTACCGAGTTCTCTTTTTTCGCCGCCTCAAGATTCGATGCAACTTTACTCAAACCCATTACATACGTTTCTGTTCCGTCAGCTGCCGTATTTTTATTGGCATTACAGTGAATTGACACAAAAATATTGGAATTAGCTCTGTTTGCAATGTTAGCTCTTTCAACCAAATCAATGAAAACATCCGTTTTACGCGTATAAATCACATCAACATTTGGACTTGATTCTAATATTTTCCCAACTTTTAGCACAATTGCCAAGGCAATATTTTTTTCTATTCGGCCACTGTAAACAGCTCCAAAGTCATGATCACCATGTCCGGCATCAAGTGTTACTTTAAAAACATTTGCCTGACTGTAAGCACAAAACGAAATTATAGTTAGAAAAAAACTAAATAATAGCCTAGTTTTGTTAAATATATTCATAAATCTAAAAGTTAATTTTAATAATTTGCAACTGTTATAATTTTCGCAATTGATTATTTTTGCCAAAAAATTATATGTAGTTTTGACATGTCAAAAAACAAGCCATACTTTTACAAAAATAGCATTTAAACCTTTGCACACAAACTTATTTAATATCGTTTTAATATCATTTTTCCTAACACTAGGATGTGGTAAAGTATATTCACAAGATATAAAAAGCCCAAAAAAACCGTTACCAACTGTAAAACAAACAGATAAAGGCTCAACTGCAAAAACTGATGCAGCAAAACAAAAAGATCAATCTGTAGCTACAAAAGTTGATACTGTAAAAATTGACAGTATCAAGCCTGTAAAGACTTTTCTTGATGGTAAAGTAAAGTATAAGGCAAAAGATTATGCCACAATTGACAAAAAAAAGAAACAGCTTACCTTATATAATGAAGCTGAACTCTACTATAAAGATGTAGAATTAAAATCTGGAATCATTGTTTTGGATTATGGAAAAGATGAAGTTTATGCCGGAAGAATAAAAGATTCGGCAGGAGTTTTAACTCAGTATCCAAATTTCAAACAAGGATCAAATGAAGTACAACCAGATTCGATTCGTTTTAATTTCAAGACTAAAAAAGCCTTAATTTTCAATTCTAGAACAGAGCAAGGTGAATTCAAAATTAAAGCTGCGGTTACTAAAAAAGAAAACGATTCGGTTTACTTTTTAAGAGGCGCACGTTTCACCACATCAACAGATGTAGACAACCCAGAATATTACTTCCAGACTAATAAAGTAAAATTTGTTCCCGGAAAAAAGGTAGTAACCGGCTTAACCAATATGGTTATTGCAGATGTCCCTACTCCACTAGCTTTGCCGTTTGCTTATTTTCCAATGAGCCAAGAAAAAAGTGTTTCAGGGATTATCTTACCAAGTTATAACGACTCAAACACAAGAGGTTTCTCCCTTCAAAACGGAGGATATTATTTTGCTTTGAGCGATAATTACGACTTGACTGTTTTAGGAGATTATTATACCAACGGAAGTTACGCTTTGCGTTTTGAATCGGCGTATGCCACGAGATATAAATACAGAGGAAATATCAATGTACGTTTTGAGAATTTAATCAGCAGCGAACGAGGCTATCCTGATTATTCGAAACAAAAAATCTACAACATTCAGTGGTCGCACTCAAAAGATACTAAATCCAATCCAAATTCAACCTTTTCTGCATCGGTAAACATGGGTAGTAGTAAGTATTTTAAGCAATCGATCAATCAGGCAAATATTGGTTCTAATTTGAACAATACATTAAGTTCATCTATTTCATGGAATAAGACTTTTAATACTATTCCGCAAGCCAGAATAGCATTAACAGCCACACATTCGCAAAATACCCAAACCGAAGTCATTAACATGACTTTGCCATCACTTCAGGCGAGTATTGACCGTATTTATCCTTTTGTTGGAAAAGACGGAGTAAAAAAAGGTTTCATAAAAAACATCAATTTACAATATAACTTAAGCGGGAAAAATAGTTTTGTAACTACTGATTCTTTATTCTTTAAGCCACAAATGTTTAGAGATGCCCAAATTGGAATGCAGCATACAATTCCGCTAAGCACTAACTTTAAGCTTTTCAAATATTTTAGTGCCGGAATGTCAACCAATTATCAGGAAACATGGGTAACTAAAACAATCAGCCGAAGCTACAACGTAGACCAAAGCAAAGTTGTGGACACACCTGTAAATGGTTTTGATGCTTTTAGAACTTATAATTTCAGCTCAAATTTAGGAACAACAATTTACGGGACATTCAATTTTGGTGCAGACAAAAAGATTCAATCGATTCGTCACGTCATGCGTCCGTCTATTACATACGCATACACGCCAAGTTTTGAAAAATACTACGATACTTATGCCGTAGATGCTTCTGGTCGAATTACAACTGAATACACCCGTTTTGAAAATGGTGTTTACGGAGCTCCAGGAAAAGAAAATTCAAATGTTGTAGGCTTTGCATTAAGCAATACTTTTGAAGCAAAAGTAAGAGACCGCGACAGCACAAAAACGGAACCTAAAAAAATAATGTTGTTAAACAACTTAAACTTCAGCACGAGCTACAATTTTAATGCCGACGGAAAACAAGTTCTTGCCTGGCAGCCTGTCCTTGTATCAGGAGGAACACAGTTTTTTGACAATAAATTGAATATGAATTTTGGTGCTACTTTAGATCCTTATGCAATTGACAATTCAGGAACAAGAATTGATAAATATAATATTGATAACGGAGGAAGTTTATTTAGAATGACAAGTGCCAATGTTACTTTAAATTATTCGTTTTCTAATAAAGGCGGAGACAAAGAAAAAACGAATACACAGAGCCAGCGGAACGGAGGTCGTAATGATGATTTGTTTGGAACCAATACCGACTTAACCGATAGTAGAAACAGTCAGTTTGCCAATGAAAAAGACGATGATAAAGATGTTATATCAGAATTTTTCAATGCAAAAATTCCGTGGGATATGACAATGGCTTACTCATTAACATACTCAAATGTAAATAGAGAAAACAAAATAAGCGGAAACTCCATAATGATTTCTATCAATACCGATATTACACCAAAATGGAAAGGCGGAGTTTCGACAGGATATGACTTTGTACAAAAAGGGATTACTTTTACTCAATTCCGTTTTGAAAGAGATTTATTAAGCTGGAGAATGGCTTTTAACTGGCAACCATTAGGAACAAATTCGAACTGGAATTTCTTTATCGGAATTAAATCTGGTATGCTTAGCGATATCAAATGGAACAAACGAAGCGTTTCAAATAGATAAACAATTTTCGAATCAAAATACTTTCATTATGAAAAAAATCATCTTTACCGAAAAAGCTCCGGCTCCAATCGGTCCGTATAATCAGGCTGTATTATCAGGAAACACACTTTATGCTTCTGGCCAAATTGCTATCAATCCAGCTTCAGGAGAACTTGTAACCGATAATATCAACGACGAAACAAAACAAGTTATGGAGAATATTGCAGCTATTTTAGAAGCTGCAGATATGACTTTTGAAAATGTTGTCAAAGCAACTATTTTCATCATGGACATGAACAACTTTGGAGCAATAAACACTGTTTACGGTTCTTATTTTAACGAAAAAACCGCTCCAGCTCGTGAAACGGTTCAAGTGGCTTGTCTGCCAAAAAATGTTAATGTAGAAATTTCTATAATTGCTGTGCAATAGCATCTAATAACAATTGTGCCGTTGCTTCATTTGTTGCCAGCGGCACATTATGCACATCGCAAACACGAATTAGCATATTGATATCTGCTTCATGTGGATGACTTGACAAAGGGTCTTTAAAAAAGAAAACCATCTTAGTTATTCCTTCCGCAACTCTTCCCGCAATTTGGGCATCACCACCTAACGGACCAGAAAGCATTTTCTGTGTCTTAAATCCAGCAGCTTCAGCTTTTCCTCCGGTCGTTCCGGTACCAATCAGCCTTATTTTTTCATTGTGTAAAACAGCTTCATTTTTGATTAAAAAATCAATTAAATCCGCTTTTTTTCCGTCATGAGCAATAATTGCAATTTCCATAAATCCAGAACTATTGATTAGCAACATGGTAAGCAATTAAACCGTCAATAGGTCTTCTTAAAACATTTCCTAATTTAAGCTCATATTTATCGAAAGTTTCTTGTAATTCATCTTTTAAATAAAATGCAATAGAACCTACGAAATGCACAGGAACTTCTTTACAGTTATCAAACTGCTTAATATAGTTTTTAACGAAAGATTTCATTCCTTTGAAAATAATTTTTCTACAGAATTCAGTGTCTTTATGTTTAATTAAAAACTTTGCATAAGTCGCTAAATAAGCATTTGGATTTGGCTCTTTGTATAATTTATTTTTAATAAAATCAGGATCAACGTCGTACTCTTTTTCAAGTTCAACTGCTAATTCTTTAGGCATTTTATTAAAATAATACTTTCTGATTAATTCTTTTCCAAAAACATTTCCGCTGCAGTCATCCATTACGATATATCCTAATGATTGTACTTTTTGATGCAATACTTTTCCATCAAAATAACTGCAATTAGATCCTGTTCCAAGGATTGAAACAATAGCTTCTTCGCCTTTAGGAGTTGTTGCGTAAACAGCCGCATAAGTATCTTCCTGAACATCTACGATGGCATTAGAGAAATACTCCTGAAAGATTTGTTTTAACCATTCTTTCATTCTGTCTGTTCCGCATCCTGCTCCGTAGAAGAACAAATGTGAAGCATTTTTTTTATTTTGCAAAATATCAAAACGGTCGTTTAATCTTTCGATGATTTCCGGACCATCAAGAATTTCAGGGTTCAAACCTAAAGTTTGTGTCGTGAATAATACTTTTCCATTATCATCAATTGCAATCCAATCTGCCTTAGTAGATCCACTATCAACTATTAATTTCATTTTATTTTTTTGTTTTTTGAGTTAGTTTTTCTTCATTTAAATAAAAAGTGTATTTTTTACATTAATTAAAGACGTAACAAAATAAGAAAATCCCGTTACTTGGAGATAACGGGATTTTGCAAAAATATATAATATTATTTTAAACCTGCGATATGCACAGATAAATCAATCAATTTGCTTGAGTATCCGTACTCATTATCGTACCAAGATACTAATTTGAAGAAAGTTGAATTTAAACCAATTCCTGCACCAGCATCAATGATAGATGTTCTTTTATCAGAAATAAAGTCTTGAGAAACAACAGCATCTTCAGTATATCCTAAGATACCTTTTAATTCGTTTTCAGAAGCTTTTTTCAAAACTGCCATAATTTCCTCATATGAAGTTTCTTTAGCAACTTTTACAGTTAAATCTACTGTAGAAACGTCAGCAGTAGGAACACGGAAAGCCATACCTGTTAATTTTCCGTTTAATTCTGGAATAACTTTTCCAACCGCTTTAGCAGCACCTGTTGAAGAAGGAATGATATTGATTGCAGCAGCACGCCCACCTCTCCAGTCTTTTCTAGAAGGTCCGTCAGCTGTCATTTGAGTTGAAGTTGTTGCGTGAACAGTTGTCATTAAACCTTCAACGATTCCGAAATTATCATTGATAACTTTAGCTAATGGAGCTAAACAGTTTGTAGTACAAGAAGCGTTAGAAACAACTAAATCAGAAGCTTTTGCTGATTCGTGGTTTACTCCCATTACAAACATTGGAGCATCAGCAGATGGAGCAGAAATGATAACTTTTTTAGCTCCTCCTTTTAAGTGCTCGCTTGCAGTTTCGATAGTTGTGAAGATACCAGTACATTCTGCAACTACATCAACATCTACTTCATTCCATTTTAAGTCAGCTGGATTTCTTTCAGCTGTAATACGGATATTTCTTCCGTTTACATATAATTTTCCTTCTTTAACTTCAACAGTTCCGTTAAAACGACCGTGAACTGAATCATATTTTAATAAGTAAGCTAAGTGATCTACATCTAATAAATCATTGATTGCTACAACCTCTACATTATCTCTATTGAAAGACTCTCTAAAAACGATTCTTCCGATACGTCCAAATCCGTTTATTCCTAATTTTACTTTTGACATTTTACTAAATTTTTTGCTTTTGTTTTTATTACACTAATTTAAAAGTCTAATTTCCTCACAATAAACTTTCTTTCCTTTTAAACTTTTATTTATTAGGTCGACATGATGTCTGACACTCTTAACAATTCTCTATCAATTTCTGATTTTCCTTTAATAGCCTGTTCAAGCGGAGTCAAAACAACTTTATCCTCTTTTAGTCCAACCATATAATTTGATTTTCCTTCTAATAAAGATTCTACAGCTTTTACTCCTAAACGGCTTGCTAAAACACGGTCAAAACAAGATGGAGAACCACCACGCTGCATGTGTCCTAAAACAGAAACTCGTACGTCATATTCAGGCAAATTAGCTTCAACGTAATCTTTTAATTCGAATACATTTTTACCAATTTTATCGCCTTCTGCAATAACTACTATACTTGATGATTTTCCTGAAGCTTTACTTTTTTGAAGTGAGTCTAGCAATCTGTCTAAACCTAAGTCTTCTTCAGGAATAAGGATTTCTTCAGCACCTGCTCCAATTCCGGCATTAAGCGCAATATGCCCAGCATCTCTACCCATAACCTCAACAAAAAACAAACGGTTATGTGAACTTGCTGTATCTCTAATTTTATCAATAGAATCAACAACAGTATTTAAAGCTGTGTCATATCCTAATGTATAACTTGTACCATAAATATCATTGTCAATGGTACCGGGAATTCCTATTACTGGAAAATCGTACTCTGAATTAAAAATTAAACCTCCGGTAAAACTTCCGTCTCCTCCAATAACTACTAGAGCATCAACTCCAGCTTTTAAAAGATTCTCGTGAGCTTTTTTTCTACCTTCTGGGGTTCTAAACTCAACTGAACGAGCTGATTTCAAGATCGTTCCACCTTTGTTTACAATATTATTAACGCTTCGAGGGCCCATTTCTTTAAAATCACCTTCGATCATTCCTTGATACCCTCTATAAATTCCTATGCATTCTATATTATGATAAGCGCATGTTCGAACAACTGATCGTATTGCAGCATTCATTCCTGGTGAGTCTCCTCCCGAAGTAAGAACACCAACTTTTTTTATTGTTTTTGGCATTATTTAAGTATTAAGTTGTAAAATTAGCAAACATTCGGCACTTTTCAGGCTATGTTTATCATAAATTAATAAAATATGTTAAATTCAAACGTTTTCGTTAATAAGTTTTTTGGTGGCAAAAAATTCATTTAAAATAATAAAAGGCGCTTATTTTAATTAAATCCTTAAAATTAACAATACATAAATGAAGTGTTATAAAATTACGAAGTGCCTTCATT
>Ga0123397_115646_pt1 | contig 12598 bp, 9 predicted proteins | sample T10HLNH4metaT_FD_89925 | JGI IMG/M metagenome (GOLD analysis project Ga0123397, IMG submission 89925) | Methane-oxidizing artificial microbial communities from Washington, USA to study methane cycling - T10-HLNH4 metaT (Metagenome... ... | reverse complement strand
GTTAATTGAAATTAATTGTTTTTTAACAAATCTTTAAATTTGCTATGGTTTTGTTTTGGGTTTTACATTATCTTTGGCTATGAAAGGAGTTATTGTTAACTGTTAAAATGCCAATAGACTATGAAAATCGAAAAGATTCAGGCACTACGCGGTCCAAACATCTGGAGCATCAGAAGAAAGAAGCTGATACAGATGAGGTTAGACTTAGAAGAAATGGAGAATTATCCTACCAATAAAATCGAAGGATTCAGGGAAAGGATTGAAAAATTAATACCCTCATTGATTACCCATCGATGCTCGGAAGGAGTGGAAGGTGGTTTTTTTCATAGAGTGGAAACAGGAACCTGGATGGGGCATGTTATAGAGCATATCGCTTTGGAAATACAGACCCTGGCAGGAATGGATGTGGGGTTTGGAAGAACCCGGGAAACAAAAACTCCTGGAGTGTATAATGTGGTTTTCAATTATATTGAAGAAAATGCGGGAATCTACGCTGCTGAAGAAGCTATGAAGATTGCAGAAGCCCTGATAGAAGGGAAGAATTATGATTTAAATACCTGTATTCATAAATTAAAAGAAATCCGAGAACGTGTCCGTCTTGGGCCTTCTACAGGAAGTATTGTAGAAGAAGCTGCTTCCAGAAGAATTCCTTGGATCAGATTGGGAACAAATTCTCTGGTACAGCTAGGTTATGGCGTGAATCAGCAAAGATTTCAGGCTACCATTACAGGAAAAACAAGTTCCATTGCCGTTGATATCGCATGTAATAAAGAATTAACCAAAAGAATGCTTCATGATGCTGCTATTCCGGTGCCGATTGGTGATTTGGTTGTAGACGAAGAAGGATTAAATGCTGTGATCAGAAAAATTGGTTATCCGATTGTTTTAAAACCTTTGGATGGAAATCATGGAAAAGGTTCTTCCATTAATGTCAACGAATGGGAATCTGCTAAAATAGGCCTGGAACATGCCCAAAAATATTCCAGAAAAGTAATTGTTGAAAAATATATCACAGGTTACGATTTTCGTATACTGGTGATTAATAATAAGATGGTGGCGGCAGCACGAAGAGTTCCTGCTCATGTTGTAGGAGACGGTGAACTGAATCTTCAGCAGCTTATTGAAAAAGAAAACAAAGACCCAAGAAGAGGTTATGGTCATGAAAATGTCCTTACTGAGATTGAAGTAGATAAAGATACACTGGAACTTCTTGAAAAGCTTCAATATACGCTGGAAACCATTCCTCAAAGGGGAGAAGTGGTCTATCTGAAATCAACGGCGAATCTTTCAACCGGAGGAACATCCATTGATGTAACAGATATGGTGCATCCGGAAAATATCACAATGGCGGAAAGAATTTCCAAAATTATCGGATTGGATGTATGCGGTATTGATGTGATGGCGGAGAATTTAACTCAGCCTTTAAAAGAAAGTGGCGGAGCTATTATTGAAGTCAATGCAGCTCCTGGGTTCAGAATGCACCTGGCTCCAAGTGAAGGACTGCCAAGAAATGTTGCCGCACCGGTGGTAGATATGCTTTATCCGCAAGGGAAACCTTTTACCATTCCAATTATTGCCGTGACAGGAACTAACGGGAAAACAACAACTACAAGACTTATTTCACATATTGTAAAAAGCAATGGATACAGAGTAGGATTCACAACGTCGGACGGAATTTACATTCAAAATACGATGTTGTCAAAAGGAGATACAACAGGTCCGCTTTCTGCAGAATTTATCTTGAAAGACCCAACCGTAGAATTTGCAGTACTGGAAACTGCCAGAGGAGGAATTTTACGTTCCGGACTTGGCTTTTCACAATGTGATATCGGGGTTCTTACCAATATTGAGGAAGATCATCTGGGAATGAATGATGTTCACAGCTTAAGAGATCTTACCAAAGTAAAACGTGTCGTAATGGACAGTGTTAAGAAGAGTGGCTGGAGTGTACTGAATGCCGATAACATATATTCTATGAAGATCGTGAATGACCTTGATTCTAATGTGGCAATCTTCAGTATGGATGAAAATAACCCTCATATTGTAAAATTTGCGAAAGAAGGAAAGATCACCTGCGTGTATGAAGAAGGATTCGTCACTATTAAAAAAGGAGACTGGAAGATCAGAATAGGAAAAGCAAAAGATTTCCCGATTACGATGGAAGGAAAAGCCCGATTTATGATTGAAAACGTATTGGCGGCTAGTTTGGCAAGTTATCTTTATGGGTTTGGAATTGAAGATATCTCTAATTCTTTGAGAACCTTTATTCCAAGTGCTCAGCTTACGCCGGGAAGATTGAATGTCTTTAAATTTAAAAACTTTAAAGTACTGATCGATTTTGCTCATAATCCTTCAGGATACGAAGCCATTGAAGATTATCTTAAAAATGTAGAGTCTACAAAGAAAATTGGAATTATATCCGGTGTTGGAGACAGAAGAGATAACGATATCAGAGAATGCGGAAAGATTGCGGGAAGAATGTTTGATTATATTATCATCCGGAATGAAAAACATCTTCGAGGAAGAACGGAAGATGAAATTAACGGGTTGATTATTGATGGTATTAATGCTGCAGGCAGAGATGTCAGCTATGAGATTATCCCTAAAGAAATCGAAGCATTAAAACATGCTATGGGAATGGCTGAAGAAGGAACGTTTATCACAGCTTTAAGTGATGTTATTTCCAATGCTATTGATCTGGTACAGGAATATCAGGCCAAAGAGTTACTGGAAGACAATAAGAATATTTAGTATTAAAAAAATAAAACCTCCGAAATATCGGAGGTTTGTTTTTATAAGCTTTCCCAGGTTTTCTTTATGTTCTGCATTTTCATCAGATAGAAATACAAAGGAATGAGTTCTAATCTAAGGGTAAAGCTGATCGTTGGAACAGTAAATGGGATAATTGCCATCATAATGAGACAAACGGCAATTCCTATGATTGCATCAACTATTGCAGTCTGTACTGCCCATTTTTGTTCAAACCAAAGTCCGTAAGCAACAATACCTTTGAACAGAAACAAAAAGCTGATCAAAAGCCCCGTCATTGAATAAGGATGATTAGCATTGATCCCATATATCGATAAGGAAACATGAGTCAGCAGAGAACCTGCAATCAATAAAATAGCAGATACTGCGCCTCCGATTAAAAAGATCCATAAGAAAATTTTAATCCACACGGGTAATAAGTTTCTTCTTCGTGTTAAACCGTTGTTGTCAAATTCTGCAAAAGCAGTCGACTTTTCTTCCATGTATTATTAGTTTTAAATTTTTTATCCAAAAAATGCATTCGAACTTCCGATCCAGATGGCATCCTTTTTATTGAAATCAACATTTACCATTGCGGCTTTAGTCATTCTCCCAAGATTTTCCAATAAAATAGGGCGTTCGTCATTTTCCCGCCAAATATACAACAAACGGATCTCTGCTTTTGAAAATTCTCCGTTGATATCTTCAAAAATGGGCTCATAATACACTTTTCTCTGTAAAATATAATTTTCCTTATCCTGAATAGCGTCTGTAATTTCCTTCGTAGGATTTAAATTAACACCACTTCCTGCGAATGAAAATAAAGGCTTCAATACAAAGTCTTCAAGATTTTCATTTTCCGGAAATTCATGTAGAAAATAACTCTTTGGAACAAACTGATGTTTTAATAAAGGCAAAAGAAATTTTGAAATTTTAAAGAACCAATTGGGGTGAGTGATCCATTTAACATCTACTTCTTCACGGAAATCAAATTCTGTATTAAGATCCGGAATATTATCCAACTCGTCGAATATAATACGGTTGTAAATTCTTTTGATTTCTACCAGATTTCCATTGTTTTCATAATACAGTTTTTTGCCTTCTTTCTTTACTTTGGTCAGACACACTGTTTTTATTCCTAATAATTGCTCTGTTAAAGCAAAATCAATGGCTGTTTTTTGTTTTTCAGGGAAGATTTCAAGCAGGATTACATTTTCAGGATTTTCCTCACCTACAATAAGCTCCTTCAAATAGTTTTTAAAGGTTTCATGAGGCATAGGATTTCTGATTTCCGAAAGAAAAGGGTAAACTTCACAATAAGTTTCTTCATACACTTTCTGAAAAGCATACAAAGAAGGAAACGCCTGAAGTTCTATTAGCTGAGGTTCTATCGCTCCGTTTTCGCTTTTGCAGACTCCAAAATCTATCGTGAAAAAATGAGGCTGATCCGTATCATTGGGAACTCTGCAGTTATCAGGAACGGCTTTCCGAAGTGTTTCAGCAGACATTGCCTTAATCTGGCTGATAATACTTTCGCTGGCATCAATAAGCTTACTCTCAAATTCTTTAGTCAAAAAAATAGGGCTTTCTGAAACCCTGAAAGTAGGTGCTGTACCTCCTTTTTCCGCCAGTATATTTTTTAATTGATTGTACTTTTCATCCGAAAACTCCTTATTGTACTGTTTTCTGTATTTTGGAATCATATTTTTTTTCTTTTGTGATGTTAAAAAATCGAACATTTCTGCCCGATTGTTATATATAGTAAGGAGTTGGAAGCTGGGAGAGGGAAGTTCTTAACTATGAAAATATTTAGACTATCAGTTCATGAATAAAAGCATTTTCAGTAGTCTTAACTGAAAATAACTTCCAGCATCCTTCTTCCATCTTCCTGCCTTTTAAGCCAAAGTCCCAGCTTCTTTCAAAATGTTTTTTTTTGCAAACTGAAGGAATCTCGGAAGGATCTGATGTCTGGTCAGAATGATTTTATCCTCATCGTCTATTCTGTCGATCGTTTCAAGATATTTCTCCATACCGAAATTTTCGATCATAGCTTCTCTGTTTTTTTCATCTTTCAGATTTTCGATCAAAGATTCAGGATTAGCTTCAGGATGAAACTGTGTTCCGAATATTTCTTCTGAAAAACGAACCGCCATTACCGCTCTTTCCAGATTGATATGAGGACGGAACTTCTCAATCGCCATGATAGTCATCCCAAGTTCTTCAAAACGGTCATGATCCGGCTCTATAAACTGGTACGCTCTTGAATCTACGGCATAAAAAGGATCCTGAAGATTTTTGAATAAAAACTCTTCTTTGCCTTCATCTGTTTTATGAACAGGCATTACTCCAAAGGAATAAGACTTTCTTTTACAGATATTACCAAGGTTCCAATGAATACTTGCCAGCTGGAATGAATGGCAGATAAGGAAAAGGTATTTTTTATCTTCACTATATTTATTATGCTCAAAAACAGAATCTAAAAAATGGGCAAATCTGTCTTCCCAGGCAAAACCTTCACGATGTGGATTTCCAGGACCGCCTGAAGAAATGAAAATATCAAAATCTCCGATCTCCGGCATTTCATCTTTAAATCTCACATCAAATGTCTTGATGACAACATTTTCTTCAGAGTTCTGCTGAAATGCTTCAGAAATTTCTTTAATGTTTCTAAAACCTTGATTCACATGATTGTTGTTCATGTCCAGCAGAGCAATTCGAATATCTTTCATTACATCATATTTTTTGTAAAGTTACCAAAAATATTATGAAGCAGTTTCACCATGTGTTATGCCATACTCTGTTTCAGAGATCATATAATCAACAACTTTCGTGAGATCCCCTGTTTCCTTAAAGATCTGAAGCTGCCTGTCTGCGCCGGTTCCGTTTTCCAGAATTTTCCAGGCATATTCCACTTCATGGCGGCATCCCAAATCGTCTACCACATCATCAATAAACTCTAAAAGTTCTTTCAATAAATGAGGATAAGGAACAGATTCTTCTTTTCCGAAATCGATCAGATGGGCTTCAATACCGCTTTTGGAAGCACGCCATTTATTTTCGTTCAACAGCAGTCTTCTATAACTTCTGAAGCTCAGATTTTGCTGATGAAGTTTATAGATTTTAGCAACAAGGCATTGCATAATGGCAGCAAGACATACCGTTTCATCAATTCTCAGTGGCATATCACAAATTCTGAATTCAATCGTAGGGTAGAACGGATGAACACGTAAATCCCACCATATTTTCTTGGCATTGTCGATGGTTCCTGTTTTCACAAGAAGATCTACATAACTGTCGAATTCTGCCAGAGAGTTAAAATAACTTGGGATACCGGTTCTCGGGAATTTCACAAAGATTTCCTGTCTGTAAGATTTAAATCCGGTGTATCTTCCAATCCAGAATGGCGAATTGGTAGAAAGAGCATACACGTGAGGAAGAAAGTAACGCATTACATTCTGAATTCTTACCCCTTCTTCACGATTAGGAATTCCAATGTGGACGTGCAGTCCGAAAATAAGGTTTTCACGGGCTACATCTCCCATGTCGTCCACGATTTTGATGTATCTTTCTCCCTGTGTGATATTGTTATCTGACCAATGAGAGAATGGGTGAGTACCTCCTCCGGAAACGCGCAGCCCCTGTTCATGAGCGATGTTGATAAGATGACGTCTTAAATTCGTCAATTCTGCTCTGGCTTCCTGAATATTCTGGCAGATCCCTGTTTCCATTTCAATCATAGATTCGTGCATTTCGTGTTTTAAATTTTCACTTAAAACCGCTTTGCCGCCTTCGATGATTTTTGAAACGTGAGAAACCAGATCTCTGCTTTCTACATCAATGATCTGATATTCTTCTTCAATTCCAATAGTAAACTGATGATGCATTTTTTTTGTGTTTTTTATTTCTTTTCAATGTTATTTTATGGAATCTTTCACAAAGGTTCCCCAAGTAATATTAGGTTTCCCAGGAACATATTCTTTAGCTTTTTCTATAGCCAGTTTTGCAGCATGTTCTATAATCCATGCAAAATTTTCTTCTCCTACAGAATTTCGGTCTGCATCCGGAGCCGGGTTGCAAAAATCAATTGCATAAGGAATACCGTCTCTCACTGCAAATTCTACCGTATTGAAATCATATCCTAATGCTTCATTCATGGTAATGGTATAATCATGAATAGTTTTCAGTAGTTTTTCAAGTTCTTTACCTTCTGTCTGGTGCGTAGTAGCATATCTCAGATGAGGTGCATTTCTTGGTTCGTAAGGCATGATGTGAACATATTTTCTGCCCAAACAGTACACTCTGTAATAATCATCAAAGATTATTTCTTCCTGTACCATCATCACCAGCTGTTCCGTTTCGCCTAATTTGTTCCAAAGGTCATCCGGGTTTTCTACTCTGTATACATTTTTCCAGCCACCGCCGTCGTGAGGTTTCATGTATGCCGGAAATCCTACATAATTAAAGATATATTCCCAGTCGTGTGGAAATTTCAGGTTTCTGAATGAAGTTTCAGAAGTGTTGTCTGGCCTTTCGTGTGACGGAAGCAGAACAGTCTTAGGAAGTGGGATTCCCAGTTTAGACATCAGGGCATTGTTGAAAAACTTCTCATCAGAACTCCACCAAAACGGATTGTTGATTACATAAGTGCCATTGAGTGCGGCATTTTTCAGGTATGCTCTGTAAAAGGGAACGTCCTGTGAAATTCTGTCGATGATTACCGCATACCCATAATCTGCACCCTGTTCTAATTTATCGATGGTAACGGGTTCAGCTATGATATCTCCACCTCCCAGTTCATTCACTTTATCTATAAATGCCCAGGGAAACGTGTCTTCCATACCGAAAAGAATTCCTACTTTTTTTGTCATAATTTTTGTTTTTTAAGATGGGTGTATATTTTTTTCTATTTGTCTTTTTTATTGTGTTTAAGAGAAAAATGTTCCTATAAAGGTTGGGAAGACCATTCTCCACAGTGGCCAGTCGTGCCCTATCCATTTTCTTTCGTCATACCAGAAATCGATTCCTTTCAGCCTTAAAATTTCGGACATTTCAACATTTTTTTCTTTGCAGATATCCTGATCAGAAGTACTGAGTACAATATGCATGTGTTTGTATTTCCAGGCTTCATCATTTCTTACAAATTCTCTGGGGCAGTTGAAATATACGATTTCATCAGAATAGTCATCCATGAAATTTCTTATGCTGAACGCTCCGGAAAGGCAAAACAGATGAGAAACCACATCAGGAAATCTGAAAGCAAAATTGGCAGCGTGATAGCCTCCAAAACTTGCTCCGGCTACTGCTACGCGATGGGTTTTATGAAGTTTCTGAATATAGGGAACAAATTCCTTGATCAGAAACTGTACATACCGTTCATAATTTCTTATTCTTTGCTGAGGAGATATTTTGTCATCATAAAAACTCCAGCTGTCAATGGTCTGAACATTGTAAAGCTTTACTTTTCCCTGTTCTATAAACCAGTTGATACTTCCGTTAAGATGAAAATCATGATTTTGAGTGTATTGTCCCTGGGAAGTAGGAAACATAATAATAGGGTGGCCGTAATGCCCGGTCACTTCTACCTTGAGACTTGTTCCCAATATATTTGAATAATATTCTGTATGTTCTATATGAGGCATTTTTCCTTGTTTAATTTTAATACTGTACTTCTATTTGATAAATTCAATTCCTCCAGGCTGATCTTTTTTCTAAAAGTTGAGTCAACGAACTGATAATATGTCTTGCCATTTTCCAGAACTTATACTCTCTAAATTACATTTTAGTATGGAATCTTCCGGCAGATTATATATTATGAATTCAATAACATTTTGAATATCAATGTTACTCTTTATTTTTAGGAACTCAGTTTGTTGCCTTTTGGAGGCAGAATGTTCAGCATATCTGCATGAATCATATCTGCAGCAGAATCCAGTCTGTCCTGCACAATGGAGGCATCTCCGGATTTGTAAACAATCCCGACATGATAATCTATCGGAAGGAATTTTACAACTTCTTCACATTCAAAATTACTGTAATCCGGTTCCTTATCTTTAATCAGCGCAACAATAAGCCCTGAGTAATATCCTGTAGGTGGTGAAATACTGTAATCATTTCTTCTCAGAAGTGCATCTTCAATTTTAGCCCATTCTCTCCAGATATTAATACCGCTTGAGGCCTCTACCAGGTCCGGAATATGAGCACCGCCAACCCTTGATGAGGTTTCAAGAAAATACCATTTTCCATCTTCTTTTCCTTGGATAAATTCTGTATGGGTGGCACCATTGATCAATCCGAAATTGGAAAGAACTCGGGCATTAATTTCTTCCAATGCCTTAAACTCCTCGGAATATCTTCCTAAAGTCTTAGATCTGAATACTCCGCCTTCATGGGAAACCTGCATAGGAGGAGCAAGGTATTTTGAGGCAGAAGTAAATACAATTTTTTTATTAAAAGTAAGGCTGTCCACATGGTAAACGTCTCCGGGCTTAAAACTTTCCAGTAAAAAAAGATGACGTTCTTCTCCCAGTGTCTCCAGTGCCTCATAAAGTTGTTCCTTGGAAGTTATTTTCTTGATTCCTGATGCTGAAGCTTCAGAGCGGGGTTTCAGTACCCATGGTGCAGGAACATGGTCTGTAAATTCATTGACTTCATGATCATTGAATACAGGTGTAAATTCGGGAACGCTGATCTCTGAATCTTTTGCTTTTTGGCGCATAGCCAGTTTATCCCTGAAATACCGGTGTGTAGTCTGTCCCATTCCCGGAATACGGAATGTTTCCCTGATTAATGCCGCTTTTTCTACGTCATAATCATCCAATGCTACTACAGCATCTACTTTTCTGGTTTTCATCAGGTGGGAAAATCCCTGAATCAGATGCTCCAGATTCCATACAGACGGCTTGAGTTCCGGCATATAAAATACCTCATCAATTGCATGCCAGGGCCAGTTTTTTTCCTTAAGATTTTCTGAGGTTACTAAGATGATTTTATTGCCGAGATTCTTCATTTCGTCCATAAAATCGTAGCCTTTGTAATAGCACGAAATACACACAATAGTTTTCTTCTCCATATAATGTTTTTTAATTTTTAGTGAATTTTCAAAAATAAAAGCATTTATTTATTGTTTTATTAATATTAAAAAATGCAATATCGTGCGTTTTTGAAAATTCACTAATCAATTATACAGAGTTTTTTTGTAAAAAACTAATTTTTAATGATAATTTTCAATTAAATCCACAAGGAGTTGAACCCCATAACCTGTTGCTGCTTTTTCCTTGGCGTAGCCTACATTCCCAAAGGCTACTCCTGCAATATCCAAATGTGCCCATTTAGGATGGTTTTCAATGAATTGCTCTAAGAATTTTGCTGCAATAATACAGTCTCCGATCGGTTTTAAGGAGATGTTTTTCATATCGGCTACATCAGACTGAATGTCGTCCTTCCACACATCCCATAAAGGAAGATTCCATACTCTCTGATTGGTTTGATCTCCGGTTTTTATCAGATTATTTTTCAGTTCCTCATTATTGGAGAACATCGCGGCACAGGTATCTCCAAACATGCGTACAGAGCTTCCTGTTAAAGTAGCCAGGTCAATCAGAAAGTCTGTTTTGTAGTTTTTGGAAAGGTAAGATAATCCGTCTGCAAGGATTAAACGGCCTTCGGCATCGGTATCAAGTACTTCAATGGTTTTTCCGTTGTAGGCTGTGATCACATCACTCGGAAGCAGGGCTTTTTCAGAAACAGCATTATCTGTAATAGGAAGAATAGCAATAATGTTCACAGGAAGCTGCATTTCTGCAGCATAAATTAAAGTACCCAAAACAGCTGTAGCGCCTCCCATATCAGACTTCATATAATGCAGATTGGCAGAGCTTTTTATTGATATTCCTCCAGTATCAAACAAAATACATTTTCCTACCAATCCGAAAGTCTTGGCATTTTTAACCGTAGTTTTATATTCTAAAATAGTGAACGCAGCATCATAAGCACTTCCCTGATTGACCGATAGATAAGCACCCAATCCAAGCTCTTCACATTTCTTTCTGTTGAAAACGGTGTACTTCAACTCATGTTTTTTTGCCAGATTTTTAAGATATGCACTTAAAATATCCGGTTTTTTAAGATTGGCAGGTTTGTTGAGCCAGTCCTGACAGGCAGTCTGCCCGTTAATAAGGGCTTCGGTTTTTTGACTGATATGATCTAGTTTTTTCTGGCTTAAATTTTCAAAATGCAATTCAAATTTTACATTCCAGAAAACATGTTTCTTATCGAAAGGATAGTTGTACGTTCCTGCTAAAATTCCTTTTACAAATTCCTCAAACTGTTTTTCATTCATGAAATCTGCCAGAGCTAATGTAGGCACTGCCTGCAGTTTTTCTTTCTGTGTTTGTGAAAATTTTGCTGCAACCTGCTGGATTTCGAAATTCTGTAACGTAGATTTTCCTAATCCAATAAAATAGGTAATTCCTTCTTCATGAGCATTAATGAAAACTTCATACTTCTTTCCCGTAAAAAAAGTAGAAATGTTTTTATTGAAATTTTTACTGGATTTTGTCCATTCTTCCTCTGTAAATACGTGGAAGACCTGAGTGTAATTTTTGTTTTTTTTATTAATTAGTTTCATAAATAAATATTATATTTTTCTAAGATCATAGACAATCGTCGTCTTCATTTGTTCTTGTCTGTCCGAAAATCTTCTTCAGCAATTTTGCTGGCTTAGTTTTTAATGCTTTGTTGTTGTGGTTTTACTTCTACAGGGTTTTCAGTATTGTCGTAGAATAGCCATTCAATGGCCCTTGGAAACTCCTGTGACCAGTAAAATTCATTATGAGTGCCCTCAGGATTGATATTGGTCTTGAACTCAAAATCAAACAGCTTTTTCTCTTCCCATCTTTTCAGATATTCTTCAAAAATATGAATCCTTTTGACCATTTTAGATCCTTCCTGACCGCCTCCATAAAGATAAATTTTTGTTTTAAAAGGAACCCGGAAATTCATCATCGGGAAATTGTTATTGGGCTCAACCCACAGTGAAGGAGAGAATATCAATAATTTGGAATACACTTCAGGATAAAGAAATCCGCTGTATATACTGATGAGCGCCCCTAATGAGCTGCCCCCAATTCCGGTATTGTCACGGTCTTTTTTTGTTCTGTAATTTTCATCCACAAAAGGTTTTAAAGTATCTGCAATAAAACGGATGTATTTTTTTCCCTCAGAACCATTGGCTACATGATCATTATCGAAAATATATTCTTTAATTCTTTCCTCGCTGCCATGTTCTATAGCAATGATGATAAGGTCACCACGGCCATATTCTGCAAGGATAGACAGCTTCTTATCAATTTCCCAGTTTCCGAAGCCGCTTCCTTCATTGAATAAGTTCTGGGCATCCTGAAGATATAAAACAGGATATCGCTTATCCGTTGTGTGATAATCGTAGGGAAGCAGTGCCCAAACTTTACGGTGGCGGTCAAGCTGCGGAATATAAAAATTTTCGGAAATTATTTCAGCAATGGGATAATATTCTTCTTTGAACGGTCCCCAGTTTAATCTCCATTTTTTTACAGTATCCGAAGTTTTGCCAGCTGCTTTTTTTACTTTCCGGTTGGGAGTGATATTTCCATATTCATCCAGCTCCACATTCTCCCAGCCTCCCTTTGTGAATTTATAGTCAATTTCTTCGGCAAGTATCTGGTCTTCAATTTCTATAAAATAATTGGAGGGATCTGTTTGTTGGAGCTGGAAATTGTAATCTTTAGGATTCCAGCTGTTGAAATTTCCGGTGATAAATACCGGTCTGTCGTCTTTTTCTTCTGTATAAAGTTCAAACCTCATCGTATGTGTT
>Ga0123397_155567_pt1 | contig 12608 bp, 13 predicted proteins | sample T10HLNH4metaT_FD_89925 | JGI IMG/M metagenome (GOLD analysis project Ga0123397, IMG submission 89925) | Methane-oxidizing artificial microbial communities from Washington, USA to study methane cycling - T10-HLNH4 metaT (Metagenome... ... | reverse complement strand
TATGACCTTGGCGAACACCGCAGGGGATTGATACGCAAGGACTTTCACCTTGCCGCAATCGCCTCTAGAAGAGCTTTTCCTGTGCGGAAAGCGCTTCGTCGATACGCGACTGCATAGCGTTGATTCTACGCCGCAGCGGCACCAAATCAACACCGCCTGTCGCCTGCATCTGAAAAATTTCGTGCGCGAGGTTCAGTGCGCACATCACCGCCAGACGCTCGCCCGACGCGCGCGTGGCCTCGGCCAGATCGCGCATGCGGCGCTCCACCAGCTCGACCGACGCGTTCAGCGCATCGCGCTCGCCTTCGCGGCACTGCACCCGGTATTCGCGACCGAGTATCGTGATTTCGACCAGATTGGAATCGCTCATTCCTGCGGCAGCCTTTCCAGAAGACCGCTCACCTTTTCGCGGGCCGCGGCGACCTTGTCGCCCAGCACCTTGTTCTCGCCTTCGAGCGCCGCGACGCGATTGCGCAGGACGATGTTTTCGTCATGCAGCGCGCGGAAGCGACCGAGCAGAATGTCGAGCCGGTCGCCGAGCTGGTTGATGTCGTGATCCATCGGCGAACTATAGGTGCGCGCCGGCGGAACGGTCAAGACGAGGCGGCGCAGCGTCGTCCGGCGGCGCGGTCTTACAATCCGCATTCCTATTGCAGAGGGCTGGAGCGTGCGCGAACTGATACTGGGCGGGGCCCGCAGCGGCAAGAGTGCCTATGCCGAGCGCCGGGCCGCCGACAGCGGCCTCGAAGTGGTGATGGTGGTGACCGCCGAAGCCGGCGACGGCGAAATGGCCGAGCGCATCGTCCGCCATCGGGCAAACCGGCCGGCGGACTGGGCGGTGGTCGAGGCGCCGCTCGGCCTGGCGCAGGCGCTGCGTGACACCGCTGCACCTGGCCGCTTCGTGGTGGTGGACTGCCTGACGCTGTGGCTGTCCAACCTGCTGATGGATCTGGACGAGCAGCGCGGCGCACCGCTGCCCGCGCGCTTCGTCCGGGAGCGTACCGCCCTGCTCGACACCCTGCCCGGCCTGCCCGGCCATATTGCGCTGGTGTCGAATGAGGTCGGCTGGGGCGTCGTGCCGATGGGCCGGCTGTCACGCGTCTTCGTCGACGAAGCCGGCCGGCTGCATCAGGCGATCGCCGGCGTGTGCGAACAGGTGACCCTGGTCGCCGCCGGCCTGCCGCTGCACCTGAAGCAGCCGTGAAGCGGCTCTGGCTGGTCCGGCATCCGCAGGTCGCCGTGCCGCCGGGCATCTGTTACGGGCGCACCGATGTGGCACTCGCCGCAGCGCCGGACGCGATGACCGCCGCGCTGCGGGCCTGCCTGCCCGGGAATTTCGGCCTGCTGAGCAGTCCGCTGCGACGCTGCGCCGAGCTTGCCCGCCTGCTGCACCCCGCGCCGCGCTTCGATGCCCGCCTGCAGGAAATCGATTTCGGCGATTGGGAAATGCAGCGCTACGAGGCACTGCCGCGTGCGGACATCGACCGGTGGGCAGCGGACGTCTGGGGCTTCCGCCCCCCGGGCGGCGAGTCGGCCGGCGACATGGCACGGCGGGTGGACGCGGCCTGGGCCGAGCACCGGCACGATATTCAGGTGGTGGTGGCGCACGGCGGACCGCTGAAAGTGATTGCCGGGCGCCTGCTGGATCTGCCGCAGGCGGCATGGCTGGACATCCGCTGCCCGCAGGGCGGGTGGATTGAATTGCGCCACGACGGCCTCAGATGGCAGCGGACCGGACAGGAGTTCGACGAGCCCGGCGCGCGCGCCGGGGTCGGCGGGGCATGACCCGACACCGATCGCCAAAAGAAAAAGCCACCCTTCCGGGTGGCTTTTCCGGATGCTGCGGTGACCGCGCTGTATCAGCGGCTGGCTTCGGCCTTCTCGACCCGCTTGTCGGCGGACGATTCGGCGACGCGTGCGCTGTCCACCTTGCGGGTGAACACCCAGCGCGACGGGGTCTTCACGAAAGCGTAGCCGGTGGGCGCGTCGATGAACACCTTGTAGTCTTCGGGGTGTCCGACCGCGCCGGACGACACCGAAGCTTCGGTAGCGGCCGAGGCGCCGAGCGTGGCGATCGCGAGTGCAGACGCGAGAGCGATGCGGAGTGCAGTGGTTTTCATGGTGAAGCTCCTTGCAAGTTGAAAAGCAGAAAATGCTGTCGTTGAGTTCAATGTAGTGCAGCGCAGCAAACGTTTCAACCCCGCACCAGAAAGCCATTTGCGCCAGATCAAGTAAGAATTTTTTGCGGCGCATCACAGTGCATTCCCGACGTTACACAGTGCTCCAGACTCACATTTTGCAACGATGACGACCCCGCTTCCGTCATCCCATGAACGCAACACCATGAACGAACTGTTCCGCCTAAGTGATCCGCTGGACCTCTACCTGATACGCCACCCGAAGCCGGCGGTGGATCCGTCGCTGTGTTACGGCGCGGTCGATCTTCAGCTCGCGGAGGACGTCGGGGCCGTGGCCGACCGGCTGGCGCCTCATTTGCCTGCGGATGCGCGGGTGGTGAGCAGCCCGCTGACGCGCGCCCGGCTGCTGGCGGAGGCGCTGGCGCCGCAGGTGACGACCGACGCGCGACTGGTCGAGCTCGATTTCGGCGAATGGGAGATGAAGCCGTTCGCCGACATCCCGCCCGAAGGCTTCGACGTGTGGGGACGCACGCTGATCGATTTCCGCGCGCCCGGCGGCGAGCTGTATGCCGACATGGCGGCGCGGGTGTGGGCGGCGTTCGAAACGCACCGGGCGGGCGCCGGCGCGCTGGTCATCGTCGCGCACAATGGCCCGATGCGGGCGCTGACCGGCACGCTGCTCGGCCTGCCGTCCAATCGCTGGCTGAATCTGGAATTCGAATTCGGCCGCCTCACCCACCTGACGATCGGCCCACTCGGCCCCAAACTGCGGTCGATGAACCGCTAGCGGCGTCTTTCAGTAAGGGCGCGACGCCCTCGTCGCGACCGGGCGCCCGTCCGCCAGCCGCCCCCTCACCAACGCGTTTCACCGCACGGCGCTGCGACCGAAACACCCTGCCGCTGACGGAAAAGCGCGCGATCCGGGATAATCGCGGCTTCTCCGCCTTCCGTCCGCCATGACTTCACCCCAGGTTTCCAGCCGCGCGCTCTATGCGCGCCTGCTCGGCTATGTGCGTCCGTACTGGATCGCCTTCGCCGTTTCCGTCGTCTGCATGGCGCTCACCGCGGCGGCCGAGCCCGCCTTCCCGGCCATCATGAAGGCGCTGCTCGACGGCGGTTTCAACGGCCAGGACCCGGATGCGATCTGGTTCTACCCGCTGGCCATCGTGCTGCTGTTCGTGGTGCGCGGCATCTTCGGCTTCATCGCCGACTACGCCTTCGCATGGGCGGCCAACAACGTGGTGCTGGACCTGCGCCGCGCCATGTTCGGCCGGCTGCTCGCGCTGCCCACCCGCTTCTTCGACAACCAGTCGTCCGGCGCGCTCATTTCGAAAGTGGCCTACGACGTGCAGGGCGTGACCCAGGCGGCCACCAACGTGATCACGGTGTTCGTGCGCGATTCGCTCACCGTGCTCGGTCTGCTCGCCTGGCTGCTGTGGCTGAACTGGACGCTCACCCTCATCGTGCTGGGCATGCTGCCGCTGATCGCGCTCATCGTGCGGCTCAGTTCGCGCCGCATCCGCGAATCCGCCCGCGGTGCGCAGACCGCGATGGGCAGCATCGCGCACACGCTGGAAGAAACCATCGAGGCGCACAAGGTGGTGAAGATCTTCGGCGGCCAGGACTATGAAATGGGTCGCTTCGAAGCTGCCTGTCGCAAGCAGCGCCGGCAGAACATGCGCAACATCGTGGCCGCCTCGCTGGTGTCGCCGATGACCCAGGTGCTCACCGCGGTGGCGCTGGGCATCGTGATCGCGGTCGCGCTGAACGACTCGGCGGCACAGCGCACGACGGTCGGCGGTTTCATGGGCTTCGTCACTGCCATGCTCATGCTGCTGGCACCGCTGAAGCGGCTGACCGACGTCAACGCGCCGCTGCAGCGCGGCCTGGCGGCGGCGGAAAGCGTGTTCCAGCTGATCGACCAGGACGCGGAGCGGGACGCCGGCACGATAGAGATCGCACGCGCGCACGGGCGCATCGACTTCGACCAGCTCGGCTTCGGCTACCCGGACCGCGAACAGAAGGTGCTGCAGCGTTTCGACCTGTCGATCGCGCCGGGCGAGACAGTGGCGCTGGTCGGCGCCTCCGGCTCCGGCAAGACCACGCTGGCCCACCTGCTGGCGCGCTTCTACACGCCGACCTCGGGCCGCATCCTGCTCGACGGGCACGACATCCAGAACGTGAAACTGGCCAGCCTGCGCGCCAACATGGCGCTGGTGAGCCAGGACGTGGTGCTGTTCAACGATTCGGTCGCAGCCAACATCGCCTACGGCGCGATGCGCGGCGCCAGCCGCGAGGACATCGAGGCGGCCGCGCGCGCGGCGCAGGCCTTCGATTTCATCCAGGCCATGCCGGAAGGCTTCGATACGCTGATCGGCGAGAACGGCGTCAAGCTGTCCGGCGGACAGCGGCAGCGGCTGGCGATCGCACGCGCGCTGCTGAAGGACGCGCCGGTGCTCATCCTGGACGAAGCCACCTCGGCGCTGGACACCGAATCGGAACGCCAGGTGCAGGCGGCGCTGGAGGTGCTGATGAAGAATCGCACCACGCTGGTGATCGCCCACCGGCTGTCCACCATCGAGCGCGCCGACCGCATCGTGGTGATGGACCGCGGCCGCATCGCCGAAATCGGGCGGCACGCCGACCTGCTGGCAGCCGGCGGCATGTACGCCAACCTCTACAACTCCCAGCTGGGCGGCGGCGAACAGCCGGGCTGAAGGTTCAGCCGGCCATCAGCCTGTCGAGTTCGGTCGCGATGCGGGCCCCGGTAAGGACCGGATCGGCATCCGCGTGGCGCGCGGCCAGTGCGGCAGCCGCCTGCGTGAACGACGGTTCATCGAGCAGCCGGCGCAGCAGCGCCGGATAATCCACCGCCTTGCTGCCCGGCGCTACCGCCAGACCGAAACCGCCGTCGGCGATGCGGCGCGACACCATGTACTGCTCCATGTGATTGGGCAGCGTCAGCTGCACGCAGCCGGCCAGTGCCGCCGCACTCACCGTGCCGATGCTGGCGTGGGTGATCACGACGTCGGCGTCGCGCACCACCGGCGACATCTTGACCGGCTGCGACTCGAAGCGCAGCCGCGGGCCGGCAAGCCGGGCGACCGCATCCGGCGACAGCCCCTTGGCATGGACCAGCGCGCGCAGGCCGCTGTCGCGCAGCGCGCCCATCACCGCGTTGAAATCCGCATGTTCGGGTGACAGATAGGCGAACACACGCGGCCCGTCACCCGCCGGCCACTCCGGATCAACGCCGCTGTCGCCGACGAAGCTCGGTCCGACCATCTCCACCGTGTCGTCGTAATCCGGATAGTGGGCCAGCTCGGGCAGCGTGGCCGCCAGGCAGCGCACACCGTCGAACAGCGCGGTCAGACGGTGCATGGGCGCTTCACCGAGCAGTTCGAGCGCACGGTTGGCCGGCGCCAGCAGCGTGGCGTCGCTGCGCGCGCACAGCTGCACTTCGTCGTGATTCCAGTAATTCATCGCCGGAAACACATCGCGATGCGGCGGGATCTCGAAACAGTTGCCGATGGCCGCGACCGGCACGCCCCGGCCACGCATCGCGAGCATGGCGGTGGGCGCGTGGTCGCACACCAGCAGATCGGGCCGGTACAGGTCGAACAGTGCCCGCCAGGCCGAAACAAGACCGGCCAGACCGCCGGCATCGAGCCAGCCCGCGGCCGCCAGCACCGCGGAATAATTGACCAGACGCGGCGGATTGACCATGCGCGGCAGCCATACCGGCGACTGCAGGATGGGAAAGCCGTCCGCGACCACGCGACCATGGGCGCGCGCCAGATCCTTCAGCGCGAACGCGACCTCGTGCCCCCGCTCGCGCAGACCGCGCGCGGTGATGAGCATGCGGTCGATATGACCCATGTTTGCGCCCAGCTCCCAGGCCATCAGTACGCGGCTCATTCGGTGGATTCCTGTCGCCCGTTTTTACACAGCTCCGGATTCATCGGATACGGATCATGCCAAACCATTGATTTAACGATTCGTTAACAATTAGGCACGCTTCTTGTTAAGGAACGCGCGGTCGCATCCTACAGGACTCAAACAACATGAAAGTACGTCTTCATACCCGCCCGACGCTGATGGCGGTATCGCTCGCATTCTGGCTGGGCCACGCACCGTTCGCCGCCGCAGCCCCGCTGCTCGGCGCCAGCACCACGGCCAGCAGCAATGGCAACGTCGGCGTCGAAAGCACCTACGCCTACCCCGGTTACCAGAACAGCAGCACCTACGCGTGGAGCGGCAGCTATGATTCCGCATCCGGCTACGCCTTCTCTTCCTCGACCGGCGCCTATGCGGTATCGAGCTGGGCGCAGGGCTACAGTGGCAGTGGCACGGCTTTCGCCAGCTTCCTCAACACCGTGGTCAATAACAGTGCTGTCGCCCAGCACTACACGCTGAGCTTCAAGATCTACGGCGGCTCGCTGTCCACCAGCGCCTACGCGACGCTGGACCCGGACGAATACCTGCGCGCCGACTACGCGGCCTCGATCAAGGTGAACGGCCAGAAGGTGTGGTTCTCATCGGCCGGCATCGCCAACATCGGCGGCACCACCAGCTTCACCAAGGCCGGCACCGACCTGAATTCGGGTGACGATGGCAGCGACGGCTACTACAGCTGGGGCAGCAGCTACGTGACCGTGGATCTGGGCATCCTGGATCCGGGCGAGTCGCTGGACGTGCTGGCGGAACTGAGTGACAGCGCGCTGAGCAATGTCGGCGTCTACTCGTATTCCGGCAGCGGCGGCTATGACGGCTACGGCGGTTATGGCGGCTACGACTACTGCGGTTACGGTGAAGTGGCGACGCTGGCTGCAGCCACCACCGACACCGGCCTGGTTGAAGGCTGCGTCGCTTCCAAGGGCAATGCGAGCGCCTTCTACGGCGACCCGTCGGAAATCGACGCCGACCCGCTGGCGTTCGCGGTCACTGCGAACGCCGTACCGGAGCCCGGCAGTCTGGCGCTGCTGGCGATGGCCGGCGGCGCAGCCGCCCTGGCCCGCCGACGCCGCCGCGACAGCTGACGCCGGCGCGCTGAAAACAGAAATGGCACCGCAAGGTGCCATTTCTGTTTGACGGGTCGTATCGCGCCACCACGCGACAGACCGATCAGCGTTCGACGAAGGCGCGCTCGATCACGTAGTCGCCCGGTTCGCCGATCCCCGGGGAGATGACGAAGCCGCGCGCGTCCAGCAGATCGGCGGTGTCCTTGTTCATGCTCGGGCTGCCGCAGATCATCGCGCGGTCGGTTTCCGGGTTCAGCGGGGGCAGGCCGAGATCGTCAGTCATCTTGTTGCTGATGATGAGATCGGTCAGGCGGCCGCGGTTGCGGTAGGGCTCGCGGGTGACGCTGGGGTAGTAAAGCAGCTTCTCGCGCACCATCTCGCCGAGGAATTCGTCGTTCGGCAGCTGGTTCTCGATGTAGTCCTGATAGGCCAGTTCGTTCACGTGGCGCACGCCGTGGAACAGGATGACCTTGTCGAAGCGCTCATAGGCTTCCGGATCGCGGATCAGGCTCAGGAAGGGCGCCAGGCCGGTGCCGGTGCCGAACAGATACAGGTGCTTACCGGGCTTCAGGTCATCCAGCACCAGGGTGCCGGTGGGCTTGCGACCGACCAGGATTTCGTCACCCGGCTTCAGATGCTGCAGCTTGGAGGTGAGCGGGCCGTCCTGCACCTTGATGCTGAAGAACTCCAGGTGTTCCTCGTAGTTCGCGCTGGCGATGCTGTACGCGCGCAGCAGCGGCTTGCCGCCGGTTTCCAGACCGATCATGACGAAATGGCCGTTGCGGAAGCGCAGCGACGGATCACGCGTGGTCTTGAAGCTGAACAGGGTGTCGTTCCAGTGGTGAACACTCAGGACTTTTTCGGGGGCGACGGCAGCCATGGCGATTGAAGAAGAGTCGGAAATTGAAGGGATGATGATTTATAGCGCCGCAGCGCACCATAACTCAAGGCGACAAAAGACAATAATTCAATAACCTTGAGTTATCTCAACCGCGTCTTGCCAGATGACGGACCAGGGTTTCGATCAGCTGACGGGCGTGGAAGGGCTTGGAAATGAAATCGTCCATGCCCGCCTCGCGGCAGCGTTGCCTGTCTTCCTCAAGCGCGTTCGCGGTGATGGCGATGATGGGCGCGCGCTGCCAGTAGACATCGTCCAGTGCCCGGATGTGCCGCGTGGCTTCCAGGCCGTCCATGACCGGCATCTGCACGTCCATCAGCACCAGATCGAAGTGGCGGCCCCGGCAGGCCTCGACCGCCTGGGCGCCGTCGGTCGCCTGCGTGATGCGCACGCCGTGGCGGGACAGCAGACGCTTGAGCAGCACCTGGTTGACCGGCGTGTCCTCGGCGATCAGCACGTCGGCGTCCAGCGCCAGCACCTCGTTGTCCTCCGCCTGCGCCGGCGCCTGCGCGTCGCGGTTGCGCGCGGCCGGCAGCGGCAGTTCCACCTGGAACAGGGTGCCCTGCCCCGGTTCGCTCTGTACCGAAATGCGGCCCTTCATCAGATCGACCAGCCGCGACACGATGGACAGGCCCAGACCGGTACCGCCGTAATTGCGCGTGGTCGACGAATCGGCCTGCGAGAAGGGCGCGAACACCTGACCGAGCTTGTCGGCCGCGATGCCGATGCCGGTGTCGCGCACGGTGAGCAGCACCCGGCCATCAGCCGACGGCGCCAGCGTCACGGTCACGCCGCCGCGCTCGGTGAACTTGATGGCGTTGGACACCAGATTGGACAGCACCTGGCGCACCCGCAGCGGGTCGCCCATCACCTGCAGCGGCAGGCCGGGCTCAAGCCGGCTGTCCAGTGCGATGCCCTTGGCCGAGGCCTGGGCGGAAAACAGCGCCAGCGTGTCGGCAAACAGCGCGGGGAGGTCGAAATCCACCGATTCCAGGGTCATCTGCCCGGCATCCACCTTCGAGTAGTCGAGGATGTCGTTCAGGATGCCCATCAGGCTGTCGGCGGACGATTTCACCCAGCCCAGGCTTTCGCGCTGCTCATCGCTGAGCGGTCCGTCGAGCACCACGTCAGTCATGCCGATGATGCCGTTCATCGGGGTGCGTATTTCGTGGCTCATGGTGGCCAGGAAGGCCGCCTTGGCGCGGCTGGCCTTCTCGGCCTCTTCCTTGGCGCTGCGCAGTTCGTTCTCCGCCGTCCGGGCGGCGGTGATGTCCTCGCTCAGCCACAGCCGGCCTATGGTCTGGCCGTCACCGTCCCGCACCGCAAAGCCGCGCTGGGTCAGGATGCGGCCGTCCGCCAGATGCAGTTCGCGCACATGGTCGTCCGGCGCGAACACCGGATCGGAAGACGGCCCGGGCAGGCAGGCGCGGCAGCGCGCCTCCACGTCCGCCAGCCTGTCGAGGCCCTGACCGCCGGACGCAGGCAGCGCCCACACCCGCGCCAGATGTTCGTTCATGTAGAGCACGCGGCCATCACGGTCGGCCAGCAGCACCCCGATATCCATCGCCTCGAGCAGCGCCTCGAGGCGGCCATTTGCTTCGGATGCCTCGCGCGCCAGGCCGCGCTCCTTGTCGTGCAGCGCCTCCAGTTCGCCGATGCGCTCGCGTATCGCCGCCGACATCGCATTGAAGGCGCGCCCGAGCTGACCCACTTCGTCCTGGCCTTCGGCCACCGGATCCGGGGTGAGGCGCCCCTGTCCGACCGCCTCGGCCGCGCGGGTGAGGTGCACCAGCTGGCGGGTCAGCCACAGACCGAGCACGGTGAGCAGTGCAACCGACAGCAGCAGTTCGCCGCCGGCGATCGCCGCGCCCTGCAGCAGCAGCTGCCGGTTGGCGGCCTTCAGCGCCGACATGTCCAGACCGAAACGCAGCATGCCCAGCTGCTGCCCGGCCAGCGCGATCGGTGTGCCAAGGTCGTACACCGGCGGATCCTCTTCGCTGGCCAGATCGAAAACCGGGTCCAATTCAGGCAGCCGCGCGTGGCGGTCGATGCCGCTCGCCGCCACGACCTTGCCCTGGGTGTCCTGCAGCACCAGATACGCGATGCCGCGGCTGGACACGCTTTCGTCCAGCACCGCCTGCAGCGTGGCGTAGTCGCTCTGCGCCATCGGTGCCACCAGCGCCGCGTTCAGGATGGGCATGATCTGGCGCGCGTGCTCTTCCGCCTGCTCGGTCATGTTGGAGCGCTGCAGCCGTACGCTGTTGCTCACCAGCAGCGTGAGCATGACCGCCTCGACCAGCAGTGCGGCCAGCAGCAGACGCCCGCGCACCGAGCGCTTGAGGCCGAAACGGAAAATGTTCTTCACTGCAGGTCTTTACGGCGCATTCGTCGCTGTGGTCACTGCGCGGATTTTTTCAGCTGTTCCCGCACTTCGGCGGCGTAGGGCGCCATGACCTCGAGCTCTCCGGGGCCCAGCTTGCGGTAACCCTCGAGCTTGTAGCGCACGAAATAGTCGCGCCCTGCCGGCGACTCGGCGAAGGACCACAATGCAGCGTCGATCGCCGACGCCCGCGCGGATTCCGCCGGATTCAGCAGATAGACGCGGCCGGCCAGCGCCGGACTTTCCGCAAGAAAGCGCAGTTGGGCCTGCACGTCCGGCGTCAGGCCCTGGAAATTGGCCAGCGACATGGCGCCGGCCACCACTTCGCCGCTGATCAGCAGCTGGGCCACGCTGTCGGCGGCACTGACGAATCTCACCTGGGTAGCGGTGGCGCCATTGTCCGCCATCCAGTGCAGACCCCACAGCGTCACCAGCGAGGACGGACTGAGACCGGCCACCGGCTGGCCGGTCAGGTCGCGTGCGCTGCGCACCTTGCTGCCGGCAAGCGTCACCATCACCGCCCGGAACGGCGCCCTGTAGGTCAGCAGCGGACGGTAGCGGGCGTCGCTCTTGAGCAGTTCGGCCTGGTGGCCGGTGGTGATCACCAGGTCGTACTCGAGATTGAGCGCACGGCGGGCAAATTCGGTGAAATCCGGTGCGGTCATGATGCTGACCGGCGCCGACAGCGCCTTCTGCAGGTGCAGCCGCAGCGGCTGGTACATCTCGATGATGACGCGGGAGCTGGTGTGGGGTGCGACACCGATGCGCAGCGGACGCGCATCCTGTGCGGAAGCAGGCAGGCACAGCGCCCACAACGCCCCGAGCAGCAGACAGATTCGACCCAGCATGCGACTTTCACCCTTCCACGCAATACGACTGAACAGTTCCGATTATCGGTACAAAGCGTCCGTTCTTGAGATGAACGGCGCATGAAGAAACGTGACGCCCTGAGCAGGTTCAGACCGCCTGCAGCCAGTCGAACAGCGCGCCGAAGCAGGCGTCGGGACTGAACCGTGCGCGTGCGGCGGCGTGGGCGGCCGCGCCCAGCGCCCCACGACGCTCCGGATGATCGAGCAGGGACTGGCAGGCTGCGGCGAAGCCGGCCGGATCGTCCGCGCACAGAAAGGCGTGGCCGGCCAGATCTTCCAGCCCGCGCGCGCCCTCGCGCGTGGTGACCAGCGGCAGTCCGGCCGCCAGCGCCTCCACCGTCTTGATCTTCAGGCCGGAACCCCAGCGCACCGGATTGATCGCCACATCCATGCCGCACCACAGGTCGGCGATGTCCGGCACGAAGCCGCGCCGGACCACGCCGGGCGGCAGCGGATCGGCCACGCAGGCAGCGATGTGGCCGGCCAGATCGAGCCGTGCGCCTTTCAACCCGGGCCACACCCGGTCAAAGAACCACTGAAGGCCGTGCCGGTTGGCCACCCACTGACTGGCCGCATAGCCGATCACCCGGCTGTCCGGCCGCACCGGCTGCGCCGGCAGCAGCACCGGATGCGGCACGCACAGCGCCCGCTCGCCGAGCGCTGCCGCCACCCTCGAATGGTCGTCCGGCTGTATCAGCAGCACCCGGTCGTACTGACCCAGAAAGGCCATTTCCTGCGCGAACTCGAGCGGCTCCGGCACGTCGGCGCCTTCGCGCCGGCGCGCGGCCGCGTTGTCGCTGACCAGATCGTGGGTGTCCATCACCCGCCGCACCCCGGGCGGCACCGCGCGCCGCAGGAAGTCCAGCTGCAGCCGCGACAGCAGCACCACGTCGGGCGCGAGCTGCCGGCACAGCGACTGCATCGCGGCCAGCACGCCCGCCCGCTCCGGCCGGTCCACATTGCCGGCCGCCAGCCGGTAGCGGTGGGGCGCCGCCTCGACGCAGGCACGCGCGCTGTCCTCGGCGCGCTCCGGAAAGAACACGGTGAGATCGCACACCGCGGCCAGCGCCTCGATCAGCGCCGCGGTGCGGGTGGCTTCGCCGTTGCCCGGGCGCCAGTAGCGGCTGCGGGTGACGAAAAGCAGTTTCGGTCGGCTCATCGAGGGCGCGTCGGGAAGAGGGAAGGACGGAAGGTGAAGGGACGGATAGAATTCCGCTTTTACCCGATTCTGCAGGAGCTTCCATGCCCGCCTACCGTTCCCGTACCTCGACCCACGGCCGCAACATGGCCGGCGCCCGCGCG
>Ga0123397_156489_pt1 | contig 12627 bp, 11 predicted proteins | sample T10HLNH4metaT_FD_89925 | JGI IMG/M metagenome (GOLD analysis project Ga0123397, IMG submission 89925) | Methane-oxidizing artificial microbial communities from Washington, USA to study methane cycling - T10-HLNH4 metaT (Metagenome... ... | reverse complement strand
GTGTTACCATTGCCCGGTTTTTCCCTCACGTCCGCCGTACCGGTTCCCAAGGTCGAACACATGGTGTCTTCCAGTCAGGTGGCCGAACACGTCCGTTCGGTGCACGCCATCATCAGCCGTCCGCAGCGCCCGTCCGGTCATGAACTGGTGGCGCGCTCGTGGCTGCGCTGTTTTCACGAACTGGCGCTCGACCCGGCGGCGGACGACGCGCCGCCGCCGCTCGCACCCCAGGCCTGGCGCGAACGCGGCGACCGGCTGGGCGAAGTGATGGACAGCGCGGTGCCGGAAATGCAGACCCTGCATCGCCAGCTGGACGATCCGAATTCCGCGCTGGTGCTGGCCGACGCCGAAGGCGTCATCGTGAGCATCGTGCGTCACCCGGGCTTCGCCCGCGAGGCCTCGCTGCGCGGTCTGGTCGAAGGCGCGCGCTGGAGCGAAGAGGTGCAGGGCACCAATGGCATCGGCACCGTGCTGGCCGAGCGTCACTCGCTGGTCATTTCGCGCGAGGAACATTTTTTCGCCCGCCACACCGACATGGTCTGTGCCGGTGCGCCGATCTATGACGGCGTCGGCGAGGTGGCGGCGGTGCTGGCCGTGTGTTCGCTGTCTCCGGGCGGTGCCCGCGCGCTGCGCGCGCTGGTCGAACGGTCGGCCAGGGTGATCGAGCACCGCGCCTTCCGTGCCCGTCACGCCACCGACTACATCATCCGTTTCCACGCCCACGCCGGTCGCGTGCTCACCGCTGTCGACGGTCTGCTCGCGCTGACGCCTGAAGGCGAGGTGATCGAAGCCAACCACACTGCCTTCGAACTGCTGTCGCCGGATGGCGAGGCGCTGCTGGGCCGCGAGGTGACCGAGTTCTTCGGCCAGTCGCTGCCGGAACTGCTGTCGCGCACCTTCCGTGCCGGTTTCCATCCGCTCACGCTGTCGATGCCGCAGCACCAGACCTGGTATCTGCTGGCGCAGCAGCCGGCGCGCAACCGCGCCCAGTCCGGCGCGCGCGGCGATTCCGGTTCGGCCGCCCAGGCGCTGGCCGAGCTCGATCTGGGCGATCTGCGCATGGCCGGCAATGTGCACAGCGCGATGCGCATCCTCGACCGCGACATTCCGCTGCTGATCGCCGGCGAGACCGGCACCGGCAAGGAAGTGTTCGCACGCGCCTTTCACGCGTCCAGCCAGCGCGCGCGCGGCCCCTTCGTCGCGATCAACTGCGCGTCGCTGCCGGAAGCGCTGATCGAATCCGAACTGTTCGGCTACAAGCAGGGCGCCTTCACCGGCGCCAACCGCGACGGCCGTCGCGGCAAGGTGCTGCAGGCCGACGGTGGCACGCTCTTCCTCGACGAGATCGGCGACATGCCGCTGCAGCTTCAGGCACGCCTGCTGCGCGTGCTGGAGGAGCGCAAGGTGACGCCGCTGGGCGGCGAGAACGCGGTACCGGTTGATCTGCAGCTGGTGTGCGCCACCCACCGCGACCTGCGTGCCATGGTGCGCGACGGCAGCTTCCGTGAAGACCTCTATTACCGCCTGCGCGGCATGGAAGTGACGCTGCCGCCGCTGCGCGAGCGCACCGACCGCCGCGCGCTGATCGAGCGCTGCCTGAATGAGGAAGGCGCCGGCCGCCATCCGCCGGTTCGCCTCGGCCAGGCCGCGATGCAGGTGCTGGACCGCTACCGTTGGCCGGGCAATATTCGCCAGCTGCGCTACGTGCTGCGCACGCTGGTTGCCATGTGCGACGGCGGAGAGATCACGCTGCGCGACATGCCGGCCGAACTGATGGACGCGCCCGAACCGATGCCGGCGCCGCCGGTGGCCACGCTGCCCGCGGCCGACAGCCACGCCGATGTGCCGCCGCCGTCGCCGACCAGTCACCTCAATCCGCTGCAGTCGGCCGAGCGCGATGCGCTGCTGGCGGAACTGCGCCGCCACCGCTGGAACATCGCCGGCCTCGCCCGCGAGCTCGGCGTGAGCCGCAACACCGTTTATCGCAAGATGAAGCGACTGGACATCGATACCGACACGCAGGCGGGTGATGGCTACTGACCCGCGCCTGAACGACATTCCGGATGAAGCCGAAGTCCTGCCCGATGCGCGCATCGCCTGGGGGCTGACCGGCTCTGGCCACTTCCTGAAGGAATCGCTGGAATTCGCCGACACGCTGGACCGCATCGACCTCTTCCTGTCGAGCGCCGGCGAAGAGGTGCTCAACATGTACGGCTACCCGCTGGTCGACATGAAGAAGCGCTACCGCATCTTCCGCGACAGCACCGCCAGTGCGGCGCCGGTCGGGCTGTTCTACCAGGGGCAGTACCACACGGTGGTGATCGCGCCGGCCACGTCGAACACCGTGGCCAAGTGTGCAAGCGGCATTTCCGACACCCTGGTGACCAACATCTTCGCCCAGGCCGGCAAGCTGCGCATTCCCATCATCGTGTTCGCCTGCGACAACGAGCCGGTGGTGATCACCGAGTCGCCCAGCGAATGGGTGACGCTGTACCCGCGTGCCATCGACCTGGAGCACACCGCGCGTCTGTCCGGATTCGAAGGCGTGACCGTGGTGAAGAACGTCGAAGAACTGCAGGCCGCGCTCAGGCAGCGGCTCGCGGCGGTCCAGCGCTGAGCGGGCGCGGCGGCGACCGGTCACATCGTCATGGCTGAACAGCAGGTCCGATCCGGCGGGCCCATCCCGGGCGAACGCATTCTTTTCCTGACCGGGCATCTGGCGTGGAAAAGCCTGCAGCGGGTGCTGGACGACATGCAGCCGCTGCCCTTCGAGCCGCGGGTGCTGGACATCGGCATCAATGTCGCCGGTCTGATGACCGCCGACCTGATACGCCGGCGGCTGCCGGTCGATCAGGTGCAGGCCGACCGCATCGTCGTGCCCGGCCGCTGCCGCGGCGACCTCGACGCGCTGGCGCAGCACTACGGCGTACCGGTGCAGCGCGGCCCGGACGAGGTGAAGGACCTGCCGATGCACTTCGGCCGGAAGGCGAAAAAGCGGGTGCTCGACCGGCACGACGTGCTCATCTTCGCCGAAATCGTCGATGCGCCCCAGGTCGATGTCGATGCGGTGCTGGCCACCGCACGCCGCTACCGCCGTGACGGCGCGGACGTGATCGACATCGGCTGTCTGCCGGACACCGACTTCCCGCACATGGAAGACTGCATCCGCGCGCTGAAGGCCGAAGGTTTCCAGGTGAGCATCGACTCGCTGAACACCGATGACCTGCTGCGCGGTGCGCGCGCCGGCGCCGACTATCTGCTCAGTCTGAAGAAAAGTACGCTGTGGGTGGCCGACGAGGTCGATGCGATTCCGGTGCTGATTCCGGACACGCCGGGCGACCTCGATTCGCTGCGCGAGGCGGCGGACATCATGACTGAGCGCGGTCTGCCCTTCTACGCCGACCCCATCATCGAGCCCATCCACTTCGGCTTCACCGCGTCCATCGTGCGCTATCACGAGCTGCGGCGGACCCATCCGGACATCCCCATCATGATGGGGGTGGGCAATCTGACCGAACTGACCGATGCCGATACCAGCGGCATCAACGCGCTGCTGTTCGGCATCATTTCCGAGCTGCGCGTCGGTGCGGTGCTGGCCACCGAAGTGAGTCCGCACGCCCGCCGTGCGGTGAAGGAAGCGGATATCGCGCGCCGCGTCATGTTCGCCGCGCGCGAGGACAACGCGCTGCCGCGCGACTATTCCGGCGAGCTGATGACCACCCACCAGCGCCGTCCTTTCCCGGACACGCCGCAGGAGATCGCCGACATCGCCGCCACCGTGCGCGACCCCAACTTCCGCATCCAGCTCAGCGAGCAGGGCGTGCACATCTACAACCGCGACGGCATGCAGGTGGGCACCGACCCGTTCGCGCTGTACCCGGGCCTGAACGTCGCGGATGACGGCGCGCACGCCTTCTACCTCGGCGTCGAACTGGCGCGCGCGCAGATTGCCTGGCAGCTGGGCCGCCGCTACGCACAGGACGAGGAACTGGACTGGGGGGCTGCAGTCGAGAAGAAGACGCAGGACCTGATGGCGCATTGCGCCCCGGGTACCACGCTGCAGCGCAAGGCGAAGCGCAGGCCGGCCGAGGCCGACCCGGCGCCGCCGGACGACACACAGGACCAAGCATGATCTGGGAAACCATACTGACCACCGTGGACGTGCAGGGCCGCACCCACATCACGCCACTGGGCGTGCGCGAGGAGCGCGGCCTCACCGTGCTCGCGCCCTTCCGGCCGTCCGGTACGCTGGACAACGTGCTGGCCACCCGCATCGCGGTGGTGAACTTCACCGACGACGTGCGCGTGTTCGCCGGCGCGCTGACCGGCCGCCGCGACTGGCCGGTGCAGCCGGCGGAGAAGATAGGCTGCGCGCGGCTGGTTAACACGCTGGCCCACCGCGAACTGGAACTGGTCGAGGTCGAGGAGGACGACGTCCGCCCGCGCCTGTACTGCCGCACTGTGCACGAGCAGAGTCACGGCGTGTTCCCGGGCTTCAACCGCGCACGTTCAGCGGTGATCGAGGCAGCCATCCTGGTGAGCCGGCTGCACATGCTGCCGGTCGAGAAGATCGACGCCGAACTGGCCTATCTGCAGATCGCCATCGACAAGACCGCCGGCCCGGCCGAACTCGAAGCTTGGGGCTGGCTGGTCGAGCGCATCGCCGCGCACCGCGCCGGAGTGCAGGCGTGATCCGCATGCTGGCCAGCGTGCGCGACCTTGACGAGGCGCGCACCGTGCTCGAGGCCGGGGTCGATCTGATCGACCTGAAGCAGCCGGCTGATGGCGCGCTCGGGGCGTTGCCGGCCGACGTGATCCGCGAGGTCGTCGCCTTCGTCGCCGGCCGCACGCTCACCAGCGCCACCGCCGGCAACGTCGAACCGGATGCGCAGGCAGTTCAGGCCGCGATGGCGCGCATCGCCACGACCGGCGTCGATTACGTGAAGGTCGGACTTTTCCCTGCCGGCTGGCAGCAGGGCGGGCGCGACTACGCGGCCGTGCATGCATGCCTGCGCGGTCTGGCGCCGCTGGCCGGTGCCCGCCGCATCGCGGTCATGTTCGCCGACCTTGCACCGCCGCTGGATCTGGTCGACGCGGTCGCCGCTGCCGGTTTCGACGGCGTCATGGTCGATACCGCGCACAAGACCGGCCACAGCCTGCCGGACGTCGCCGGTGTCGAATGGCTGTCCGGCTTCGTCGAACGCGCCCGCGCACACGGTCTGCTGTGCGGGCTCGCGGGCTCGCTGCGGGTGGCCCACATTCCGGCGCTGGCGCAGCTGTGCCCCGACTACCTCGGTTTTCGCGGTGCGCTGTGCGCCGAGCAGGCGCGCGTGCAGGCACTGGACGTACGCGCGGTGCTGGGTGTGCGCGAGGCACTGGAAGAGGCGCAGCGCCTGGCGGCGTGAGGGGCGATCGGCGCCCTCGGGCGACCGCGTGGCTCAAGCTCTTGTGCGTAAGGCCGGCTTTGCACAGCCGGTCCGTGTCGCCGGAGCAGCGCATGCGCTGCTAAACCTCTTGCGTGAGCGGTTCGCCCTGGCTGGCGAACCCGTCTCGCAGGGGCGACGCATGCGTCGCCTTTATCCTGCGAGACCCCACTGCGCGCACTTGCGTTCTATGGTCTTGCGCGACACGCCGAGCTGGCGGGCGGCTTCGGACTTGTTGCCGCCGCAGGCGGCGAGCACGTCGAGGATGTGCTTGCGCTCGACGTCTTCCAGCGCGGCGGCCGGTTCGGTGGAGCGGGGCGGCGTGAGCGTGCCGAAGGCATCGGCCGGGAAATAGCCGAGGATGAGCGCGCGTTCGACCAGATTGCGCAGTTCGCGGATGTTGCCCGGCCAGTCGTGCGTGGCCATCCGCGCGGCGGTGTCGCGGTCGAGCGGAATGGGCGCCACGCCGAGCCGCGATGAAAGCTGGGCCATGAAGTGGGCGACCAGCAGCTTCACGTCCTCGCGCCGTTCGCGCAGTGGCGGAATGGTGATGCGCACCACGTCGAGCCGGTAGAACAGATCCTGCCGGAAGCGGCCGGCACGCACCTCGCTGGCCAGATCGCGGTTGGTGGCGGCCACCACGCGGATATCGACCGGCACTTCGCGCGACGAGCCGACCGGGCGGATCATGCGGTCTTCCAGCACCCGCAGCAGCTTGGTCTGCATCGCCGCCGGCAGTTCGGAAATCTCGTCCAGGAAGAGGGTGCCGCCCTGGGCGTAGAACAGCAGGCCCGGATTGTTGTCCTGGGCGCCAGTGAAGGCGCCCTTCACGTGGCCGAACAGTTCGGATTCGATCAGTTCGGCGCTGATCGCGCCGCAATTGACCGGCACGAAGGGCGCACCCGCGCGCGGGCTCATCTGGTGCAGGGCGCGCGCCGCCACTTCCTTGCCGACGCCGGATTCGCCGGTCAGCAGCACGGTGCTGGGCATGGCCGCCGCCCGGCGCAGCACGCTGGCCAGTTCGCGTACCGGCTGCGATTCGCCCACCATGCCGGCCACGCCTTCGGTCTGGCGCGCGATCTCCCGGCGCAGCACGTAGTTCTCGCGCAGCAGGCCGGCGCGGTCGAAGCAGCGGCCGACCGCGTTCATCATCTGGTCGATGCGGAAGGGCTTCAGGATGAAGTCCGACGCGCCGGCGCGCAGCGCGTTGATCGCGGTTTCGATGTCGGCGAACGCGGTGATCAGGATGACATCGCACTGATGACCCTGCTCGCGCAGCTCGTTCAGCCATTCCAGGCCGCTGCGGCCGGGCAGTGAAATGTCGAGGATGATGAGATCGAAGTGCAGTCGCGCGAACAGCTGCTGCGCGTGTTCGACGCTGCCGGCGGTTTCAACCAGGCCGCAGCGCGGGCCGAGCGCGCGGCTTATGAAGCTGCGCATGCCTTCCTCGTCGTCGACGACGAGTACCGAGTACTGCTGCCAGTCGCGCTGGCTGTCGCGGGGAGCGGGTGAGGGCGCGCGTGCCGCGCTCATGCTGGTCGCTGTACGACGATGAGGATGTTGCAGGGCGCCTCTTCGACCAGCGAGGCGCCGACCGAGCCCTTCCACCAGCGTTCCAGCCGCGAGCTGTGGTGGGTGTGGCCGATCACGATCAGATCGACCTTCAGTTCGTGCGCCAGACGGCTGATTTCGCGCACCGCGTCGCCGGTCACCAGATGGCCTTCGGCGGTGACGCCGCGCGCCTTCAACTGCTCCAGACCTTCCTTCAGCACCTCGGAGAAGCGTTCGTTCTCCTCTTCCTGCGGCACGTCGGCGACGAAACCTTCGGCCACGAACAGCGTGGCGGCGATCGGCGCGACCGCCAGCAGGTGGATCTCGGCATGGAGGAGGTCATTGATTTCCGCGCACTCGAGCAGCGCGCGGCGACCGGATTCAGAGCCGTCGTAGGCGAGCAGTACCTTGCTGTACATGATCCGTCTCCTTCTGAAGGGGCATTCAGGTACCGCGGCGCAGGCCTGCGGCGCTTACCAGAGCTTCCACCAGGGGTCGTCCTCACCCGGCTTCCTGAAGCCGCGGGCGAGGAATTCGCTCTTCGGATAGTTCTTCTGCATCACGCGTTTCGCATCGTCGCGCAGATCGACCAGACCCAGCGAATCGTAGGCCACCATCAGGATGTAGAGCGCCTCTTCGACCGCCGGCGATTCCTGATAGTTGCTCACCGCGAACTGTGCCCGGTTGGCCGCCGCCAGGTAGGCGCCGCGCAGGATGTAATAGCGCGCCACGTGCACTTCGTGCGCCGCCAGCGAATTCACCAGATAGTTCATCCGGATGGTCGCGTCCGGCGCGTACTTGCTTTCCGGGTAGCGGGTCACCAGTTCCTTCAGCGCATCGAAGGAGTCGCGCAGGCCCTTGGGGTCGCGCTCGGTCAGATCCTGGCGCGACAGATTGCTCATGATGCCCAGATCCTCGTTGAAGTGGATCAGGCCGCGCAGGTAATAAACGTAATCAACGTTGGGGTGATTCGGATGCAGCCTGATGAAGCGGTCGCAGGCCGCCACCGCCTGCACGCGCTCGCCCTGACGGTAGTAGGCGTAGGCCACTTCGATCTGGGCCTGCTGGGCATAGCGGCCATACGGATACTTGGCCTCCAGCTTTTCGTACATCTTGATCGCCTGCTCGTAGGAGCCGTCGCTCATGAGCTGCTTGGCCTCCTGGTACAGGCGTTGCGCCGACCAGTTCGCCGTCTCGTCGATCTTGTCCGGCAGAAGACCGCACCCGGCGGCCAGAGCCACCCACAGTATCGCTACACTACGCCACATGACCGCACTGACCCTGGAAGATACGCAAGACGACGATTATATCGCCGAGCAGCCGCCGAACCCGACTCCGGAACGGCTTCTGGCGACGGTTCCTGCGGGCGTGACCGGCGAGCGGCTGGACGCGGTGCTGGCGAAGGTGTGGTCGCAGTACTCGCGCAGCCGCCTCCAGGGCTGGTTGCGTGAGGGCAGGGTGCGGGTGGACGGGCGTGAATGCAGCGACGCGCGGCGACGCACTTTCAGCGGCGAACGTCTGGAGCTGGATCCGGGCAGCCTGCCGGAAGACACGGTGCACGCGCCCCAGGACATCCCGCTGCGGGTGGTGTTCGAGGACGACACCGTGATCGTGATCGACAAGCCGGCCGGGCTGGTGGTGCATCCGGGCAATGGCGTGCCGGACGGCACGCTGCTCAACGCGTTGCTGTACCGCTGGCCGGAGCTGGCCCGGGTGCCGCGCGCCGGCATCGTGCACCGGCTGGACAAGGACACCAGCGGCCTGCTGGTGGTGGCCCGCACCGTGGAGGCCCAGACCGATCTGGTGCGCCAGTTGCAGGCGCGCACCGTGTCGCGCCGCTATTTCGCGGTGGTGGCCGGATCGGTCGGCGCCGATGGCACCGTGGATGCGGCGATCGGCCGCCATCCGGTACAGCGCACCCGCATGGCGGTGGTGCAGGTTGGCGGCAAACCGGCGCGTACCCACTATTTCGTGCGCGAGCGGCTGCGCGATGCCACGCTGGTCGAATGCCGGCTGGAAACCGGCCGTACCCATCAGATCCGGGTACATATGGCGCACATCGGGCATTCGCTGCTCGGCGACGAGGTGTATGCCCCGCGTAACGTGGCCGAACGCTTTTCCCGTCAGGCCCTGCATGCCTGGCGACTCGGTCTGGTGCACCCGCGCAGCGGTGAGGAGGTGGGCTGGGAAGTGCCGCTGCCGGCCGACATGGTCGCGCTGCTGGACAGCCTGAGGGCGGCGGCATGAGCGCGCCCGCATTGCCGCTCATCCTGCCGGACTGGCCGGCGCCGCCGGCGGTGCGCGCCTGCGTCACCACCCGTCTGGGCGGCGTCAGTGCCGCACCGTTCGACAGCTTCAATCCGGCCACCCACGTCGGCGACGACGCGCGGGCGGTGGCGGCCAACCGGGCGCTGCTGCGCGCCCACCTGCCGGCCGAACCGCTGTGGCTGGAGCAGGTGCATGGCGTCGAGGTGCTGGATGCCGACCGCGAACGCTGTGGCACCGGCGACGCGTCGATCGCGCACTGCGCGGGCAGTGTCTGCGCGGTGATGACCGCCGACTGTCTGCCGGTGCTGTTCTGCAACCGGCAGGGCACGGTGGTGGCCGCGGCCCACGCCGGCTGGCGCGGCCTGGCGATGGGTGTGCTGACGCGTACCGTGCAGCGCATGGGCGGGTCGCCGGGCGACATTCTGGCCTGGCTGGGCCCGGCCATTGGTCCGGACGCGTTCGAAGTCGGACCGGAGGTGAGGGCGGTGTTTCTCGAACGGCTGCCGGGCGCGGCCGCCGCGTTCAGGCCCGGGACCGGTGATCGCCTGTACGCCGATATCTATCTGCTGGCCCGGCTGGAGCTGGCCCGCGCCGGTGTGCAGGCGGTGTACGGAGGGGGCCTGTGCACGGTGAGTCAGGCGGCTCTGTTCCACTCCTACCGCCGCGACGGGCGGTGCGGGCGCATGGCCAGTCTGGTCTGGCTGGCGCGCGATGCGTCGGCGCTGGGCGCGGAACCGTCGTATCAAGGATAATAAGAGTCCATTTTCAGTTTCAAACGCTCCCATGTCTGTCCTTGCCTGGATCGTGCTCGCCTCGCTCGCCGGCGGCGCGATCAGCGTCTGCGCCGCCGCCCTGTTCGGAATGGCGGTCAATCTGCAGCGCATTCCCATGCTCATCAGCTACTCGGTCGGCGCCTTGCTCGGTGCTGCGCTGCTGGGCGTGCTGCCGCAGGCGATCGAGGAAATCGGCAGCGTGGAAATGGCGACCTCCATGCTGCTGGCCGGCATTCTCGGCTTCTTCCTGCTGGAAAAGCTGGTGCTGTGGCGCCACTGTCATGAAGTGAGCTGCGAAGCGCACGACCCGGCCGAACTGGCGCACCAGGCAGCGCATGAAGAGGCCCACCGGGCGGAGCAGGCGGCGCTGACCCATGCGCACCACGTTCATGCGCATCATGGGCATGGCCATGGCCACGGTAACGAGGGGGCACGCGCCGCCTCGCTCATCCTGATCGGCGATGCCTTTCACAACTTCGTGGATGGCGTGCTGATCGCGGCGGCCTTCGCGCAGAGCGTGCCGCTGGGCATCGTGACCGCCACTGCCATCGTGGCGCACGAAATCCCGCAGGAAGTGGGCGACTATCTGGTGCTGCTGCACTCGGGCATGAGCCGCCTGCGGGCGCTGGCCTTCAACCTGCTGTCCAGCATGGCCACCCTGGTCGGCGCGGTGGGCGCCTACTTCGCGCTGTCACTGGTGGGCGACGCGGTGCCCTACCTGTTGTGCATTGCAGCGGCCAGCATGATCTACGTGGCGGTGGCCGATCTGATTCCGGGCCTGCACAAGCGGGCGGAGATCGGCGCCACGCTGCAGCAGGTCCTACTGATTTCGCTCGGCGTGGGCAGCATTCTGCTGATCCACCACTTCGTCGACGGCTTTGCCCACGGTCACTGAGTCGTCCGCAGGTCCATCCTCGCCCGGCTGCGGCCGCGCCATGCGCGCGCGCCGCCGCGCCGGCGTGCCGAACAGCCACAGGAACAGCGCCAGCGGCGCCAGGCCGTAGAACACCACGGTCATCACGCCGGCCACGATCGAATGTTCGGTCACGGCCATCATCAGCACCACATAGATCCACGCAATCGCAACGATGTACATCGGGGCCTTTCAGGCGGGCATGGCCACGCGGAAGAGACTTCCGGCAGCCGGGATTGACAGTGATTTTGTGCGATGCAACAATCTCTCGCACTGCGATTGCCGGACAGAGGAGGCGCCCGTGCGCGTCCGGCACTGATATGCTCGCCCGGCGCGCCCGTGGACGGCAAGATGCTCGCAGATCCGAGCGATGCCGCTGCATCGCGTCTGAGACAAGAAAGAACGAACGGGGTTTGGTTTGATGAGCAGTGACTCGGCAGCACCCGGAAAGTCCGTCCCGCCTCGCAATGAGGCACTTCCGCCCGACTGGACGGCCATGATGGCCGCCATGGGCAAGAATTTCAGCGATTTCGTCGCCCGCCAGCACAGTGCGCTCGCGGTGCATGCGCCGACTGCAGGCAGCGCTTTCCCGGCGCCCGAAGCCGCCCGTTTTGCGGCCCTGCAGCAGCAGTGGCTGGAAAGCCAGCACAAGCTCTGGCAGGCCTTTGCCCAGCACAAGCCGGGCGATGAGGGCGTGCAGCCGGTGGCCAAGGCCGAACCGGGTGACCGCCGCTTCCGCTCCCCGGAATGGAGCAAGCCGTACTTCGATTACCTGCGCCAGGCCTATCTGATCAATTCCGCCTTCGTGCGTGACTGTGTCGAAGCCACGCCGGTGGCCGACGGCCGCGCGAAGGACCGCATGCGCTACCTGTCCAAACAGGTGATCGAGGCGCTGTCGCCGGCCAATTTCGCGGCCACCAATCCCGAATTCGTCGAAACCGCGCTGCGCACCGAAGGCGAAAGCATCCGTCGCGGCATGGAAAATCTGGTGCGCGACCTGCAGCAGGGCCATATTTCGATGTCGGCGCCCGGTGCGTTCGAGGTCGGCCGCAATCTGGCGGTGACCGAAGGATCGGTGGTGTTCGAGAACGAGCTGATACAGCTCATCCAGTACGCGCCGCTGACCGACAAGGTGTATGCCAAGCCGCTGCTCATCGTGCCGCCGTGCATCAACAAGTACTACCTGATGGACCTGCAGCCGGAGAACTCGCTGGTGCGCTTCCTGGTGGAGCAGGGCATCACGGTGTTCCTCATTTCCTGGCGCAATCCGGATGCCGCGCTGGCTAATTTCACCTGGGACGATTACCTGCGCCTGGGCCCGCTGACCGCACTCGACGTGGTGCGCGACATCAGCGGCGACGCTCAGCCGAACACCATGGGTTTCTGCGTAGGCGGCACCCTGCTGGCCTCGGCGCTGGCAGTGGCCTGCGGCCGCGGCGAGAAGCCTGCGGCCAGTGTCACGCTGCTCACCACGCTGCTCGACTTCTCGGACGCCGGCGAGATCGGCTGCCTGGTGGACGAGGGCATGGTCGCGATGCGCGAACAGACCATAGGCCGCGGCGGTCTGCTGCCCGGCCGCGAACTGGCGCAGACCTTCAGCAGCCTGCGTCCGAACGACCTGATCTGGAACTACGTGGTCGGCAACTACCTGAAGGGCGAAACGCCGCCGGCCTTCGACATCCTGCACTGGAACTGCGAC
>Ga0123397_149012_pt1 | contig 12631 bp, 13 predicted proteins | sample T10HLNH4metaT_FD_89925 | JGI IMG/M metagenome (GOLD analysis project Ga0123397, IMG submission 89925) | Methane-oxidizing artificial microbial communities from Washington, USA to study methane cycling - T10-HLNH4 metaT (Metagenome... ... | reverse complement strand
TCGCCCAGCAGCAGCACGGTCACCGTGGTGCCGGCGGCGCGCAGCATCAGTTCATAGGCGCGGCGGAAGCTGGCCGAACTGCCGATCAGGTCGGGCGGGGTCGGCGCATCGACCTTGTCGTCGCGCTGGGCGACACCGGCCCAGGCGGCCGGGGGCAGGTGGGCGATGCGGTTCTCCGGCTCGAAATAGCGGGCGTACTGTTCGCCGTCCTCCCATTCCTCGACCGGCTTGCCGACGATGCGGCAGTGGTTGGCGCCACAGCAGGCGCACTCGGTTTCCTTGTACAGCACCATGCGGCCCATGAAGGCCGAGGTGTAGCCCGAGGCGTAGCCGATCTGCATCCAGCACACCGGGTCGGCGGCCTGACCGAATTCGCGCAGATGGAATTCGGCTTCCCACGAGTGCTCCCACAGGAATTCGCCGTCGAACTCGCCGCTGCGCACATCGATATGGATGTGCACCGGCGTCACCTGCACGCTGCCTTCCAGCATGTGCAACTGCGGGCCGACGAAGAAGGATTCGATCGGGTTCTGGTCCGGCCGTATCGTGCGCGCCAGTTCGGCGTCGCGCATGCCGGATTCGTAGCCCATGCGGGTCAGGATGCGGCGCGCCGATTCCGGCCCGACCGACCTGATGAGCTGCGCGCGCAGCGCCGACATGGCGACGCAATGCATCAGCAGCATGCGGTTTTCCGCCAGCCAGATCAGTCCGTCGTCGGCCGAGAACCTGACCAGCCGACGCAGATCGCTGTTGTGCGGGTATTTGATCGTACCCATTGCCCGTGCCTCCTCCAGACCGGTGCCGGTCACGCCAGGCCGGCGTGCCGATGTTGCGCCGCAGCGCCTGTTCGACCTCCTGCGAGCCGGTCCGGCTTCTTCCGTGATGCCGGGTGACCCGAGTGGCCGGTCTTCTTCCGCCTGACGCGTTCATCAGTTGGTGAACACCTCTTCGGGTGCTTCATCAACTCATCAAGCAGTGGACGAGAGGACTGTACTCTCGCCCGCCCAAAACCGCCAAATATCGAGATTTTTGTTGATTATCGAGTATGGCACGCTTCTTGGATAGGAGAGGGTGCGGCTGACGGCTGCATCCGGTGTTTCGGCAAGGGCTCTCCTGCTTCCTGCCTTTCCGAACCGCTGGTGCGCCGCAGCACGCACCACACAACAAAGGAGGACGGAGAAATGCCGATGACGGGCGTGCTGCGCCCGGGTCATGTCGCGCTACGCGTGACGGACCTGGAAGCCGCGGTAAAGCATTACGGGCAGGTACTGGGCCTGATCGAGACCGGGCGGGATGCTCAGGGTCGGGTGTATTTCAAGGCCTGGGACGAACACGACCACCACAGCGTGGTGCTGCGCAAGGCGGATGCTCCGGGCATGGACTACATGGGTTTCCGCGTTGACAGCGAGGACACGCTGGACAGGCTGGCCGCCGAAGTCGAAGGCAGCCGTCTGGCGACCGACCTGCAATGGATACCGGCCGGCGAACATCTGCATACCGGCCGCCGCTTCCGCTTCACGGTGCCGACCGGGCACGCGATCGAACTGTTCGCGACCAAGGACAAGGTGGGCAACGGCCTGCCGGACGTGAACCCGGACCCGTGGCCGGACGGCCTGGTGGGCATGCAGCCGACCCGCTTCGACCATTGCCTGCTGTACGGCGACGACGTCGATGGCGTGGTGAAGCTGTTCACCGAGGTGCTGGGCTTCACCATCGCCGAACAGGTGATGGCCGGTGACGTGATGGTGGGCGTGTTCCTGACCTGTTCAACGAAACCGCACGACATCGCCTTCATCCGCAACCCGGAGAAGGGTCGCTTCCACCACTGCTCCTTCATTCTCGACACCTGGAACGACGTGCTGCGCGCGGCGGACCTGATCTCGAAGCACGACGTGTCGCTGGACATCGGGCCGACGCGGCACGGCATCACGCGCGGCGCGACCATCTATTTCTTCGACCCGTCGGGCAACCGCAACGAAGTGTTCGCTGGCGGCTACATCTATTACCCGGACAAGCCGGTCATCACGTGGATGGTGGAAGACCTCGGGCGGGCGATCTTCTATCACGACCGCAAGCTGAACGAGGCCTTCCTCAACGTGCACACCTGAGGTGAGCGTCATGGCGTCGGCATTCGATCCCTTCCGCAAGTTCGTGCGTGTCACTGGCGAGCGTGACGACGGCTTCGTCGAGTTCGATTTCGCACTCGGCGAGCCGGAGTTGTTCGCCGAAATGATGCTCACGCGCGCCGCTTTCGACGAATTCTGCGCGGCGCAGGACGTGGTCGTGCTCGATGGCGCCGGCGGTCAGCCCGGCAGCGATGCCGGTCCGCACTCGCCGCTGTCGGCACGACTCGACGATGTACTGAACAGCGACTCGCGGTGAGCGCGGGTACGACGGAACAAGAACACACCAGAGGAGACAGGCATGCAGATCGATCTGCGTACCGTATCAATCAAGCCGCAGCGACAGACCTACGGGCATATCGCGCGGCGCTTCGGCGACAAGCCCGCATCGCGCTATCAGGAAGGCACTTTCGACCTGCAGCCGACCGCCAACTTCCACTACCGCCCGACCTGGGACCCGGACCGCGAAATCTTCGACGCCTCGCGCACCCGGCTCACGATGAAGGACTGGTACGCGTTCAAGGACCCTCGCCAGTACTACTACGGCGCCTGGACGCTGGCGCGCGCGCGCCAGCAGGACACCGCCGAATCGAACTTCGACTTCGTCGAGTCGCGCAACCTCGGTGCGCTGCTGACCGAGGACGTGCGCCGGCTGGCGCTCGACATGCTGCTGCCGCTGCGTCATGTGGCCTGGGGCGCCAACATGAACAACTCGTCCATCTGCGCCTACGGCTACGGCACGGCGATCACCCAGCCCTGCATGTTCCACGCGATGGACAACCTGGCCATCGCCCAGTACCTGACGCGCATCGGCCTGCTGCTCGGCGACACCTCGTCGCTGGCCACGGCGAAGGAACACTGGCTGTACGCCGCCGACTGGCAGGGCTTGCGCCGCTATGTCGAGGACTGCCTGGTGGTGCAGGACTGGTTCGAGCTGTTCATCGCGCAGAACCTGGTGCTCGACGGTCTCGTGTACCCGCTGTTCTACAAGACCCTGGTCGAGGATGAACTGTCGCTGCGCGGCGGCACCGCGGTCGCCATGCTCACGCAGTTCATGACCGAGTGGTACGCCGAGACCGCGAAGTGGGTCGATGCGCAGATCAAGACCGCCTGCGCCGAATCGCCCGACAACGCGGCGCTGGTGCGCGGCTGGGTCAGCGCCTGGCAGGCGCGCGCGCTGGAGGCCGTGACGCCGCTGGCGCAAAGCGCGCTCGGTGAGCGTGCCGGCGCGGCGGTCGACGATCTCGCCACGCAGTTCGCGGCCCGCGTCGCCAAGTGCGGCGTGCCGGCCTGAGGTCGCGCCATGTCCAAGGTATTCATCGCGCTGCAGACCAACGACGACACGCGTCCGATCATCGAATCCATCCTCGCCGACAACCCGCACGCGGTGCCGGTCGAGTCGCCGGCGATGATCAAGATCGACGCTGAAGGTCACCTGACGGTGAAGCGCGAGTCGATCTCCGAACTGATCGGCCGCGACTTCGACCTGCAGGAACTGCACACGCACCTGATATCGCTGTCCGGCCATATCGACGAAAGCGACGACGAATTCACGCTGCACTGGAACGACTGAGTCATACCCGAGGGAGAACGCGGGACACGGACGGCCCACCGCAGAGGCCGCACCCGCTCCGTCATTGAGGAGAAGTACAGATGGACATGCAGGTACCGAAGAAGAAGCTGGGCCTGAAGGAACGTTACACGCTGATGACCCGTGATCTGGCGTGGGACACCACCTATCAGCCGAAGGAGAAGGTGTATCCGTACGCCGACTACGAAGGCATCAAGATCCACGACTGGGACAAGTGGGAAGACCCGTTCCGGCTGACTATGGACGCCTACTGGAAGTACCAGGCGGAGAAGGAGCGCAAGCTGTACGCCATCATCGACGCCTACAGCCAGAGCAACGGCCACCTCGGCGTGACCGACGCGCGCTACCTGAACGCGATCAAGATCTTCCTGACCGCGGTGACGCCGCTCGAGCACATGGCGCATCGTGGCTTCGCCCACGTCGGCCGCGCCTTCCCCGGCGCCGGTGCGCGCGTCGCCTGCCAGATGCAGGCGATCGACGAAATGCGCCACGCGCAGACGCAGATCCATTCGCTGTCGAATTACAACAAGTACTACAACGGCTTCCACGACGCGCCGCACATGTTCGACCGCGTCTGGTACCTGTCGGTCCCGAAGAGCTTCTTCGACGACGCGATCACCGCCGGTCCGTTCGAATTCATCGTGTCGATCGGCTTCTCCTTCGAGTACGTGCTGACCAATCTGCTGTTCGTGCCTTTCGTGTCGGGTGCGGCCTACAACGGCGACATGGGCACCATGACCTTCGGCTTCTCGGCGCAGTCGGACGAAGCGCGTCACATGACGCTGGGGCTGGAGTGCATCAAGTTCATCCTCGAGCAGGACCCGGCCAACCTGCCCATCATGCAGCGCTGGATAGACAAGTGGTGCTGGCGCGGCGTGCGCCTGCTGTCCATCGTCGCGATGATGATGGACTACATGCTGCCCAAGCGCGTCATGAGCTGGAAGGAAGCCTGGGAAATCTATTTCGAGGAGAACGGCGGCGCGCTGTTCAAGGACCTCGCCCGCTACGGCATCAAGATGCCGGCCTGCGCCGAACAGATCCGCCAGGAGAAGGAGCACCTGTCGCACCAGGTGTGGTCAGCTTTCTACAACTACAGCGGCGCCACCGACTTCCACACCTGGATGCCGACCGAAGAAGAAATGCAGTGGCTGTCGCAGAAGTACCCGGACACCTTCGACAAGTACTACCGGCCGCGCTTCGAGTTCTGGCGCGAACAGCAGGAAAAGGGCAACCGTTTCTACAACAAGACGCTGCCCATGCTGTGTCAGACCTGCCAGATTCCGATGCTGTTCACCGAGCCTGGCGACCCGACGAAGATCTGCTACCGCGAGCGCAGCTACAAGGGCAACAAGTACCACTTCTGCTCCGACCACTGCCAGCACATCTTCGACAACGAGCCGGAGAAGTACGTACAGGCCTGGCTGCCGGTGCACCAGATCTACCAGGGTAACTGCTTCCCGGAGGGCACCGACCCGACTGCGCCCGGCTTCGATCCGCTGGCCGCGGTGCTGGAGTACTACCGGCTCAACGTCGGTCACGATAACGGCGAGTTCGAAGGTTCGGAAGACCATCGCAACTTCGAAGCCTGGCGCGGCATGGCCAAGCGCAACGACTGAGGGGGACGAAGACATGCAAGTCGCTGCAGTGAAGGATTACGTCGGCGTGCCGCGCGACGTGGTCGACAACTTCCACGGCAACCAGCTCGTGTACGTCGGCTGGGACGATCACCTGATGTTCTGCGCGCCGCTGACCTTTCCTTTCCCGCCCACCATGCGCTTCGGCGACATCGTCGAGAAGGTGCTGCCCGGCGCCTACGGCTATCACCCGGACTGGGCCAGGATCGACTGGTCGAAGGTGGAGTGGATGAAGTCCGGCGAGCCGTGGGTGCCGCATTTCAACCGCACGCTGGCGGAGAACGGCATCGGCCACAAGGACGCCATCCGCTTCCGCACGCCTGGCCTGACCGGCATCAAGGGATCGTGCAGCTGATGGCTTACGCGCTGACCATAGAACCGCTCGGCCAGACGCTTGAGGTCGAGGACGACCAGACGGTACTGGATGCCTGCCTGCGGGCAGGCATCTGGCTGCCGCATGCCTGTTGTCACGGTCTGTGCGCCACCTGCAAGGTGCAGGTGACCGACGGCGAGGTGGACCACGGCGAGGCGTCCGACTTCGCGCTGATGGATTTCGAGCGCGAGGAGGGCAAGACCCTGGCCTGCTGCGCACGGCTGCAGAGCGACGTGACGATAGAGGCGGACATCGACGAGGAGCCGGACGCGCGCAACATTCCGGTCGAGGATTTCAACGGCACGGTGACCCGCATCGAACAGCTCACGCCGACGATCAAGGGGCTGTTCATCCGGCTCGACCGGCCGATCGACTTCCAGGCCGGCCAGTACATCAATCTGGACATCGGCGCCGAAGCCGGCATGAGTCGCGCGTTCTCGCTCGCCAATGCACCGTCGAACGGCAACGAAGTCGAGCTGAACATCCGCATAGTCCCTGGCGGCCGCGGCACCACCTGGATACACGAGTCGCTGCAGGCGGGCGACCGGGTGAAGCTGTCCGGCCCTTACGGCCGCTTCTTCGTGCGCGAGTCGGCCGCCAGGCCGCTCATCTTCATGGCCGGCGGCTCCGGGCTGTCGAGCCCGCGGTCAATGATTCTCGACCTGCTGGCCAAGGGCTACGCGCAGCCGATCACGCTGGTGTACGGCGCGCGCAACCGCGCCGAGCTGTACTACCACGACGACTTCGTCGCACTGGCGGCGGCGCACGCGAACTTCAGTTACGTGCCCGCGCTGTCGGACGAACCGGCGGGCAGCGACTGGGCGGGCTTCCGCGGTTACGCACACGAGGCGGCGCTGGCCCACTTCCGCGAGGACTTCCGTGGCCACCAGGCCTATCTGTGCGGACCGCCGGTCATGATCGACGCCTGCATCAACGCACTGATGCAGGGGCGGCTGTTCGAGCGCGACATCCACACCGAGAAGTTCTTCTCGGCGGCCGACGCGCAGCAGGTACGCAGCCCGCTGTTCAGGAAGATCTGATCGTGGGGCGTTCGTACAGCATCGTGCTCGAAGGCATCGGCCGCGAGTATCTGTGTGCGGACACGCAGAACGCGCTGCGCGGCATGGAGGCGCTGGGCGGCCGTGGCATCCCGGTCGGCTGCCGCCAGGGCGGCTGCGGCGTGTGCAAGGTGGAAGTGCTGTCCGGCACCTACACCGCTGGCGTCATGAGCCGCAGTGCAATCAGCGAGGAGGACGAGCGCCGCCGGTGCGTGCTTGCCTGCCGCATCTATCCGACCAGTGACCTGAAGCTGAAGGTGGTCGGCAAGATGGCGCGCAGTGTCGAGGCGCTGAAGCAGGAGGCGGCGGAAAAGGGCTGACCGCAGAGGTCTTCTGCCTGCTCCGACCCGGTTCTCGGCTCGGGATCGAGGCAGACCGGCATGCGCAGGAATGACCGGAAGTGCTTTCAGCCGTAGTATTCGCGCTTGCGAAACTCTGGTCTTCCCATGACGCCCCCTTTGGCATTCCAACCCGGTCTGTTCGGCGACTGCCCGGTCGAAGCGGCGATCCGGCAACTGGCGGACGATTCGAGCACCCAGGAGCGTGGCGCGATCTACACGCGTCGCGAGGTTGTCGACTTCATGCTCGATCTTGCGGGGTACTCCGAAGAACGGGATCTCACCCGCCTCCGTTTTCTCGAACCGTCATTTGGTGCCGGTGATTTCCTGCTACCTGCAATCGAGCGCTTGTTGAGAGCAGCTCGCAGGGTTGGCCGTGACTTCGCGCTGGAGGACTGCATTTGCGCGGTCGAACTGCATCGAGATACTTATGAATCCACTTTCGCCAAGGTCGTACAGACCCTTATGGCCTACGGTCACACGGAAGAGGGCTCGCTGTATCTGGCCCGGCGCTGGCTCATTTGCGATGACTTTCTGTTGTCGCCGATACGGGGCGCTTTCGACGTCGTCGTGGGCAATCCGCCCTATGTTCGGCAGGAGTTGATTCCGGAAGCGCTGCTCAATGAGTACCGCGCGCGCTACTCGACGCTCTACGATCGCGCAGATCTATACGTACCTTTCATGCAGAGGGCGCTTGAACTGCTCGCCGATGGCGGGGAGCTGTGCTTCATCTGTGCCGATCGCTGGATGAAGAACAAGTACGGAGCGCCCTTGCGACGTCTCGTCACGACGCGTTTCCGGCTCAAGGCATATGTCGATCTCAGCGAGGCAGCCGCCTTTCATTCCGAAGTGATCGCATACCCAGCGATTACCCTGATCGCACGTTTGATGCCAGGAGTGACGCGCGTTGCAGTCGTTAGGGATGTTGAAAGATTGGCGGAGCTCACATCCGGACTGATGGATGGTGGCTCCGAGGGAACTTCCGATGTCCGTCTGATCAGAAGTCTTCCCGCGGATGGCGAGCCATGGGTGCTCGCCGAAGAGGATTCTCTTTCCCTGATTCGTCGTCTTGAAGGGGCCTTTCCCACCCTGGAAAAGGCGGGCTGCAAAGTGGGGATCGGCGTTGCTACGGGCGCCGACAGAGCCTTCATCGGGCTCATGGACGAACTTGACGTTGAGGATGATCGCAAGCTGCCTCTTGCCATGACGCGCGATATCGACAGCGGTGAAGTGAGTTGGCGCGGATTTGGAGTTATCAATCCCTTCCAAGACGACGGAAGGCTGGTCGATCTTGCCGCGTATCCGAAGTTGCGCGCTTTCCTGGAACAGAGGCGCGACATCATTGCGAATCGCCACGTGGCGAAGAAGGACCCGTCACGGTGGTTCCGCACCATAGACAGGATTACGCCATCTCTGGCAGCCGAGCCCAAGCTGCTGATTCCGGACATCAAAGGTCACGCGCAGGTCGTGTTCGATGATGGACGGCTCTATCCACACCACAACCTTTACTTCGTGACCGCGAACGAATGGAATCTGCGGGCGTTGCAGGCAGTCTTGCTGTCCGACCTGACGCGATTCTTCATCTCCTCGTATTCCACTCGTATGCGTGGCGGCTTTCTCCGGTTTCAGGCGCAGTATCTGCGGCGGATCAGGCTTCCGTTCTGGAAGGATGTTCCATCGGATATGCGATCGCGACTTGGCGCGGCGGCTCACGCTCTCGACATTCCGGCGTGCAATCGGGCTGTTGCCGAACTTTACGGACTGAGCGAGGGCGATATCGCTTTGATAGAAAAAGAGGATGCGCAGCGGCGCTGAGACCTAATGGCTCTTGAATTGTGCGACTACGAGCGCCGTGCGCGCGGGGCGGTAAAGGAGTTTTGGACAAGCCGCGGTGGCGCTGCCGAGCGTCAACGTCAATCCGGAAAGGCAGATCGCGGCGAACGTGGCGGCGTCCTTTCGGGCAAGAACATGGATGGCTTCGTTCCGCTTATCCAGGCGCTCGTTGCGAAGAACGGGCTGCCATCGGCAGAGGTGCACCTCAAGCGCGCTGTCCTCACACTTCCTGGCTATTTCCGTCCGACCAAGATCTGGGACGTGTTGATAATGAACGGTGGGCGGTTGATCGCCGCGATCGAACTGAAAAGTCAGATCGGACCGTCATTCGGAAACAATTTCAATAATAGGGCCGAAGAGGCGATCGGTACCGGCCACGACTTATGGATTGCCTATCGTGAGGGTGCTTTCGGTGAGCAGCCTCCGCCGTTCATCGGCTGGCTCATGCTCGTAGAGGATTGCGGCAAGTCCAGAAATCCGGTCAAGGACACGAGCCCTCACTTCCCAGTGTTCCCGGAGTTTCGTGGTGCATCTTACCTGCGGCGATACGACATTCTTTGCCAGCGACTGGTCAAGGAGAAGGTCTACTCGTCGGCCTGCGTCATGACGTCGTCCAGAGACGCCGCAACGTCCGGCGTCTTCGGAGAAATGTCGGAACTGACCGGTTTGGGGACCTTCGTTCGGCGACTTGCGGCACACATTGCTGAGGAGGGATCGCGCATTTGATTAGGCGCGAAGGATGGGGGAAGGGCAGTGAAGCGGACGACGGGCACGACAACTGAAATCCCCTTGCTGCAACCCCTGGTCGGCAAAGGTCGGCCTCAGCCGCCGTTGGCCGCCTTCCTCGCCGGTTCCTGCGCGAACTGCGGCACGCTGGCCACGGTCTGGAAGGTGCGCCAGATGTGGCCCGACAGTACACGCGTCGCTTCGTCAGCGTCGCGTGCGATGGCGGCTTTAAAGATGTGTTCGTGCTCCTCGTGCACGTCCTGCGGTACCGGCCGGTTCAGGACCGATATGCGGCGGTAGCGTTCCGATTGCCGGTACAGGATGGCCAGGAAGTGGCGTATCCAGCGCGAGGTGCATGCACCGATCAGCGTTTCGTGGAACACGCGGTTGCGCTCTTCCCATTCGTTCACGCTTCCGTCCACGTCGCCGGCCAGCTTTTCTTCCGCACGCGTCAGCAGATGGAAGGCGCTGACCAGATTGCCTTCCCACACCTCGTCGCCGTTGGTGATGCTTTGCCGCAACGCCTCGCATTCGAGCATGACGCGGGTGCGCGTGATGTCCTCGATGTCGGCCAGCGAAATCGGCGCCACGCGGAAGCCGCGCTGGCCCTGGGCGACCACCAGCGAATCACTCACCAGCAGCGCCAGTGCCTCGCGCAGCGTCCCAGCGCCAACCTCGTACTCGTCCTTCAGGTGCTCGACGCGCAGCTTCGTACCTGGCGGGTGACGGCCTTCGATGATGTCCCGCCGCAACTGGCGATACGCGCCATCGACCAGCGTCTTCGGTTCGTAGGCTTCGCCATTAGCCGCAAAGTCACCGGTAATTAGTTGTTCCATAAAGACTTTCCCGAGCACCCCTGCACGGCGTGCAAGGACATGCCGACATTCTAGTTCCGAACTTTCTCCGTGAAAAGCCAAAAATCTCGATAAAAATAGTTGACGTCGAGATTATTGGTTTATATCGTTAAGTCCATCGAATATCGATGAGCGTGAGGTCGCGATACAGCGGCCCCGCGGAGGAGACGACATGGACGTGGCAGCACGGCAATCGACAGTGGGCTGGGAGGCGGCATCGGCGGCGGTCAGCGCGGCGGTGGCGCACGCGGCGTCCGTGGGCGCCTGCGTCAATGCGGCGGTGGTCGATCGCGCCGGCCAGCTCGTGTCCTTCCTGCGCATGCCGGGCGCGCCGCTGCACTCGGTCGATATCGCGATCGACAAGGCCTACACCGCCGCCAGCTTCGGCCTGCCGACCGGCGACTGGGCGGCCGCCCTCTCATCCCATTCCGACGCAGTCCGCCAGGGGCTGCCGCTGCGCCCGCGCATGGTCATGTTCGGCGGCGGCCTGCCGCTGGTGGTGGCCGGCGAGCGCATCGGCGGCATCGGCATTTCCGGCGGCTCCGAAACGCAGGACGAGGACTGCGCCCGCGCCGCGCTCGCGGCGCTCAGCCTGACCCCGGCGCGCTGACGCGCCGTTCCAACAAGAAAGAGATCGATGAAACAGATCAGCCACTTCATCAACGGCGAGTTTGTCGCCGGCCGCGAGGGCCGCCGCTTCGACAAGCGCTCGCCGCTGGACAACCGCGTCATCGCCTTGGTCAGCGAAGCCGGGCGCGACGAGGTGAATGCCGCGGTCGCCGCAGCGCGTGCCGCGCTCGAAGGCCCGTGGGGCCGCATGACGGTGACCGAGCGCACCGAACTGCTGTACGCAGTCGCCAATGAAATCAACCGCCGCTTCGACGACTTCGTCGCCGCCGAAGTGGCCGACACCGGCAAGCCGGTCAGCCTGGCCAGCCACCTCGACATTCCGCGCGGTGCCGCCAACTTCAAGATCTTCGCCGACGTGGTCAAGAACGTGCCGGGCGAGTTCTTCGAAATGGCCACCCCGGACGGCCGTGGCGCGATCAATTACGCGCTGCGCAAGCCGGTCGGCGTGGTCGGCGTGGTGTGTCCGTGGAACCTGCCGCTGCTGCTGATGACCTGGAAGGTGGGTCCGGCGCTGGCCTGCGGCAACACCGTCGTGGTGAAACCGTCGGAAGAGACGCCGCAGACTGCGGCGCTGCTTGGTGAGGTAATGAACGCGGTCGGCGTGCCGGCCGGCGTCTACAACGTGGTGCATGGTTTCGGCCCGGATTCGGCCGGCGAATTCCTGACCACCCACCCGGGCGTCAATGCCATCACCTTCACCGGCGAGACGCGCACCGGCGAAGCCATCATGAAGGCGGCCGCCGGCGGCGCACGGCCGGTATCGCTGGAAATGGGCGGCAAGAACCCGGCCATCGTGTTCGCCGACTGCGACTTCGATGCCGCCATCGCCGGCACGCTGCGCTCGGCCTTCGCCAACTGCGGTCAGGTCTGCCTCGGGACCGAACGCGTCTATGTCGAGCGCCCGATCTTCGAGCGCTTCGTTGCCGCGTTGAAGCAGGGCGCCGAGGCGCTGGTCATGGGTCGGCCGGAGGACGAAGCCACCGGCATGGGGCCGCTGATCTCCGCCGAGCACAGACAGAAGGTGCTGTCCTACTACCGCCGCGCGGTGGAAGAGGGCGCCACCGTCGTCACCGGCGGCGGCGTACCGGACATGCCGGGCGAACTGGCCGACGGCGCCTGGGTGCAACCGACGATCTGGACCGGTCTGCCGGAAACCGCCGCCGTCGTGCGCGAGGAAATCTTCGGCCCCTGCTGCCACATCGCCCCCTTCGATCGCGAAGAGGATGCGATCCGCATGGCCAACGACACCAACTACGGCCTCGCCGCCTCGGTGTGGACGTCCGACATCACGCGCGGCCACCGCGTCGCTGCCGCACTCGACACCGGTCTGGTGTGGGTGAACTCCTGGTTCCTGCGCGACCTGCGCACACCCTTCGGCGGTGCCAAGCAGTCGGGTATCGGCCGCGAAGGCGGCGTGCATTCGCTCGAGTTCTACACCGAGCTGAAGAACGTGTGCGTGAAGCTGTGAGGA
>Ga0123397_125248_pt1 | contig 12830 bp, 11 predicted proteins | sample T10HLNH4metaT_FD_89925 | JGI IMG/M metagenome (GOLD analysis project Ga0123397, IMG submission 89925) | Methane-oxidizing artificial microbial communities from Washington, USA to study methane cycling - T10-HLNH4 metaT (Metagenome... ... | reverse complement strand
GCTGCGCGTGATGCGGCCCTGTTCGCCGATGCGCCGCCACACCTGCAGCGGCGCTTCCAGCGAAATGTCGTAGTGCCGCGACAGCCAGGCGCGGCCCTGAAGCAGCACGGTCACCCGGTCGCCGACCGCCAGCGTGAGGCCGGTGTCGGTCCAGGGGGCGTGCTCGGCGTCCAGATGAACGACGGTATAGGTTGTGATCGACTGGCCGGTCAGCGGAGTCAGCGCAGTCCGGATGTCGCGCTCGAAGCTTTCGTGGTCGGTCTGCGCGAACACCGCACTCGAGGTGGCGAGGGCGAGTCCGCAGACCAGGCTGCGCCAGGCGCGGAAGAGGTTCATCGTGTCTCCTTTTCGTCTTGAAGCGTGAGGGAGGTCGATGCTATCCGCATGATTTCCCTGCGGGCTCGGGCCGGACCGGGTGCAGGACGTTTGCCTTCCCTGCGCATGGAAGATGCCTGCCCGCCCCGGCGCCGGCCGGTGCGTGCGGACGCCCGGGCCGGCGGGCGCGCGGCGTGCCGGCCGCCTCTCGCCCGAACGGGGGGAGGCGGCCGCGGGCCCAAACAAGTACCATCACGCCTTCGCAAAATTCCCGCACTGCCCGCCGGCATGTCCGAAAGCCGCACCGTTTCCGTCTATTTCGTCGCTTCCCCGCTGCAGTACCTGGCCGCGCGGCGCATTGCTCAGACGCTGGAGGCGGGCGCCCGGCAGGTGCTGGTGTGGTACAAGCCGGGCATGAAGTCGGCGGTCGATCCGGCCGAGTGGGACGCCTGCAGCTACATGCCCTGGCCGCGCTGGGAGCCGCTGCCCGGGCGCTTCGGCCGGCTGCGCCGGCAGCGCGCCAACATCCGCCTGGTGGCGGATCTGGTCGGGCGCTGCGAGCGGCTGATCCTTCACAGCGCGGTATTCGACACCGAGGCCATCAATTACTTCCTGCACGCGCTGCCGCGAGCTGCCGGTGCCCGCGAAATGCACGCGCGCATCCTGCCGGACGGACTGATTTCCATCCGTCGCTACCCGCTCAGCGCGTTCAGGCGTCTGGCCCAGCAGGCGCGGCGACTGCGCGCGCTGGTGGCGCCGGAGCTCCGCTACACCTGCTTTTCCGGTGACCGCATCGGTTCGGACGCCCCGTTCTGCGACCGCATCTATGTGCTGCCCGGGCTGCCGCACGAATACCCCGCGGACAAGGTGGTGGTGCTGCCGCCGCTGGTCGATGCACCGCCGCCGGCCGCCGCGGATGCACCCCGGCGTGCGCTGGTCGTGGGCCAGCCGCTGACCGGCTTCGGGCTGATGAGCGCCGCCGACCTGGCGACCACCACCGTGCGCATCCGCGACTGGCTGGCGGCGCAGGGCATCAGCGACATCGATTACAAGGCGCATCCCAAGGATGCGGCGCACGAGCTCAAGCACGCGGACTACCGGCTGATCGAGCCGGACTGCGCGCTCGAGGTCCATATGGCCCGTACGCCTTACGCGGCCGTGGTCGGCGTGCGTTCGACCGCGCTGCTGATCGCCCGCCAGATCTATGCACCAGCGGTGCGGGTGCGCGCCTTCGGCTGGCCTGCAGTGCATTTCAAGTCGGCCGACGAGGCGCGCGACATGCGCGCCACCTTCGAACAGTGCGGTGTGGAGATCGAATGAGCCTGGCCACCTTCCGCGCACGCATTCCGGCCATCAATTCATGGCTGCTGGCCGGCGTGTGCGCGAGCATTCCACTCACCGTGGCGCCGGCGTACTGGCTGACGGCCGTCATGCTGCTGCTGTGGCTGGCAGAAGGGCGTTTTGTCGCGAAGTTCCGCGCGCTGGCCGATGAGCCGCTGGTGTGGATCTGTCTGGCCTATTACGGCGTGTTCGTCGCTTCGCTGTTCTGGTCGGACGATCTCGAGTGGGGCCGTCGCATGCTGGGCCGGCAGAATTTCTTCCTGCTGGCGCCGCTGTATTTCAGCGTGGCAAGGCGCGAACACGTCGGTCGCTACATTTCCGCTTTTCTCGCGTCAGTGGCCTTCTGCGAGGCGCTGGCGCTGTACAACTGGGCGCAGATGCATGTCTGGCCGGGGCTGCCGGACGGCATCCGGGTGGACAAGGGCGCGGACGACACCGCGCCCTTCGTCGACCGCATCCTGTACGCGCCGGCGCTGGCGCTGGCCGGCTATCTGGCCGGCCACCGGCTGCTGTTCGACACCTCCGGCACGAAGATGCGCCTGGTGTACGCCGGCCTGCTGGCCACCACCGCCTTCAATCTGGTCATTTCCGGCGGGCGCGCCGGTCTGGTCGGCTTCCTCGCGCTGCTGACACTGCTGGCCTTCCAGCGTTTCGCCCGCCGTCCGGTGCTGGCGGCGGCGGTGTCCGCGCTGCTGGTCGGCGGCATCGTGATCGGCGGCTATGCCGGCAACGACTACTTCCGGATGCGGGCCGACCGCGTGGTCAACGAACTGGAGCACTACGAGGAGCTGCCGAAGGCCTCGGTCAGTCAACGTCTCATTTACTGGCAGAACGCGCTGCGGATATTCCGTGACGCGCCGCTCGCCGGCGTGGGTATCGGTGACTACCCCGAGGTCTATCGTGCGGTCAATGAGCGCTACACGCCGGCCTGGGCACCGGCCTGGAATCCGCACAACCACTATCTGTACGTGCTGACCTCGACCGGCCTGCTGGGCGGCGTGCTGCTGGTGGCGCTGCTGGGCGTGCCGCTGCTGCGGCGCGGCCACGACGACAGCCGCCGCCGCATGCGCCGGGCGCTGCCCCTGCTGTTCATGGTGATCTGTCTGTTCGAGTCCTATCTGATGCGCTCCAACACCAGCCTGATGTATGTCGTCTTCCTTGCGCTGCTGTGGAGTCCGGCCCGGGAGTCACGCGCGTGAAGCGCGTCCTCATCGTCCGTACCTCGGCCATCGGCGACGTGGTGTTCGCGTCACCGCTGGCGGAAGCGCTCAAGCGCACGCACCCGGACGCCTACGTCGCCTGGCTGGTGGAGCCGGGCATCGCGCCGCTGATCGCCGATGACCGCTGTCTGGACGCGGTCATCACCTGGCCCAAGGCCGAGTGGAAACAGCTGTGGCGCGAAGGCCGCCGGCTGGAACTGTGGCGGCGGGTGCGCGCCTTCCGCCGCCAGCTGCGCGAGCACCGTTTCGACACCGTGCTCGATCTCCAGGGCCTGCTGAAAAGCGGCTTTCTCGCCTGGCTCACCGGTGCGCCGCGCCGGGTCGGTCTCGGGTCGAAGGAGGGCAGCCGGCTGCTGATGACCGAAGTGATCGCCCGTGGCGGCGACCCGGCGCGCATCAGTTCCGAATACCTGTTCATGGCGCAACATCTCGGCCTGGACTGCGGTGACTTCCTGCCTCGGCTCACCGTGTCCGGCGCGGTCGACGGCCGCGCACGCGAAGCGATGGCGAAGCACCGGCTGGCACCTGGCCGTTTCGTTGCCTGCGCGCCGTTCACCACCCGGCCGCAGAAGCACTGGTTCGAGGACCATTGGCAGGCGCTGTGCCGTCTGCTGCTGGACCGCCACGGTCTGACGCCGGTGCTGCTCGGCGGACCGGCGGACGCGGAGGCGGCCGCACGCATCACCGCTGCCGACCCGCGCATCGTCCATCTGGCCGGTGCCACCCGGCTGCCCGAAGCGGCCGCGCTGATCGGCCACGCCGCATTGCTGGTCGGCGTGGACACCGGGCTCACCCATATGGGCATCGCGATGGCCACGCCCACCGTGGCGCTGTTCGGCTCGACCTGTCCCTACACCGTCACCGGCCGCGACAATGCGCGGGTGATCTGGCTGGGCAAGCGCTGTTCGCCCTGCCGCCGCCACCCGACCTGCGGCGGCGCCTTCCACTGCCTGCGCGACATCACGCCCGAACACGTGCTCGACGTCGCGCGGCCGCTGCTACCTTCCGACGCATGAAAACCTTGCACATCGAAATGGGGCGGCACCGCCTCGGCGGCACCATGCAGGTGTACTACCTGATGCGCGGCCTGCGCGCCCGCGGCGAGCCGGCGGTGCTGGTGTGCGCCCGCGGTGGCGACCTGCACCGTCTGGCCGAAGCCGACGGCCTGAACCTGCGCGCGGTCGATTTCGCCGGCGACATCGACCTCCGCTTCATCTGGCGTCTGGCCGCCATTCTGCGCGCCGAGCGGCCGGACGTGATCCACATCCACAGCCGGCGCGGTGCGGACACGCTGGGCCTGCTCGCCGCCAAGCTGACCGGCATCGGCAAGGTGGTGCTGTCGCGCCGGGTCGATGACCCGGTCAAGCCGGGCTGGCTCACGCGGCTGCGCTACGTCACGCTGCCCGACCGGGTGGTGACCGTGTCCAAGGGCATCGCCCGGGTGCTGATCGAGGCCGGCGTGCCGGCCGAAGGCATCCGTCAGGTCTATAGCGCGATCGACTTCCGCGCCTACCAGAGCGCGCTCGACGTCGCGCAGGCGCGGGCGAAGCTCGATCTGCCGGCCGGCGTGCCGGTGCTGGTGGTGATCGCCCAGCTCATTCCGCGCAAGGGTCACCGCTTCCTGCTGCAGGCCTTGCCGCGTATCCGGGCGGTGCATCCGGATACGCAGGTGCTGTTCGTCGGCGAGGGGGCGGAAGAGGCCACGCTGCGCGGCGCGGTCAGTGCCGCCGGGCTGGACGGCTGCGTGCGCTTCCTCGGTTACCGTAACGACATCGGCGACATCCTGCGCGCCTGCGACGTGCTGGTGCATCCGGCAACGATGGAAGGCTTCGCCAACGTGGCGATGCAGGCGATGGCGTCCGGCATTCCGGTGGTGTCGTCGGCGGTCGGCGGCATGCCGGAATCGGTGCGTCACGAAGTGACCGGTCTGCTGGTGCCGCCGCAGGACCCGGCGGCGCTGGCCGACGCGCTGCTGCGCCTGCTGGGCGACCCGGCGCTGCGGCAGCGACTGGGCGCGCAGGGTCGTGAAATCGTCGAGCGCGAATTCAATACCGACGCCATGGTCGAGGGCAATCTGGCGGTGTATCGCGAGTTGCTGGGCGGTGGACGCGCCTGACCCCACGCCGGCCGGCCGTTCCCGGGTGCCCGAAAGCGCCCAGACCGGGCCGCACGAACAGCTGCCGGCGCTGATCGCGCGCCGTGCCGGCCAGCCCTTCCGGCAGCCGGTGGCGCCCTACAGTCGCGAGGCCTTCGAAAGCTTCGCTGCCGGCTGTGCGCCGGACACGCCGCTCATCATCGACAGCTGCTGCGGCGTCGGCGAAAGCACGGCGCGGCTGGCGGAAAGCTTTCCTGATCATGTGGTGCTGGGCGTGGACCAGTCGGCCGACCGGCTGTCGCGCGCGCCGGCGCTGCCGGCCAACGCCCGGCTGCTGCGCGCCGACATGGCCGACATCTGGCGCCTGCTGCTGGACGGTGGCTACCGGCCGGCGCGCCAGTACATGCTCTACCCGAATCCCTGGCCCAAGATCGGTCATCTGGCGCGCCGCTGGCCGGCGCATCCGGTGTTCCCGACCGTGCTGGCGCTCGGCGGCGTCATCGAATGCCGCAGCAACTGGCGCATCTACGTCGAGGAATTCGCGCTTGCGGCGAAGCTGATCGCCGGCATCGACGCCGCGGTCGAGGCGTTCTCGCCCGCGGCGCCGCTCACGCCCTTCGAGCGCAAGTACGCGGCCAGCGGCCACGCGCTGTACCGCTGCCTGCTGGAGATCGCTGCATGAGCTTTGACTGCACCGCCTGTGGCGCCTGCTGCGCCAGTTTCCGGGTCGATTTCCATCCGTCGGACGGCGAGGCGCAGGGCGGCCGGGTGCCCGAAGGGCTGTACGACGAACTGAACGGCGCCATTGCCCGCATGCGCGGCACCGACCATGCGCAGCCGCGCTGCCGGGCGCTGCGCGGCACGATAGGTCAGTGCGTGAGCTGCTGGATCTACGAGGATCGGCCCGAACCCTGCCGCGAATTCGAGGCCGGCTCGGAGGCCTGCCTGCGCGCACGGCGGCGCCACGGTCTGGCCGCCGGCTGATCAGCCGCCGACGATGACCGGTTCCGGCTCGATCGCCACGCCGTAGCGGGCCCGGACGTCGGCCTGGATGTCGCGCGCCAGCGCCAGCAGTTCGGCGGCGGTGGCCTGGCCGTGGTTCACCAGCACCAGCGCCTGTCGTTCATGCACGCCGGCGTCGCCGCGGCGCACGCCTTTCCAGCCGCAGCGGTCGATGAACCATGCGGCGGCGAATTTCACCGCGCCGCCCGCTGCCGGATAGTGCGGCGCGTCCGGATGGGCGGCCAGCAGGCGCGCGGCATCGGCTGCATCCAGCACCGGATTGCGGAAGAAGCTGCCGGCATTGCCGATCTGCGCCGGGTCCGGCAGCTTGGCGCGGCGGATGGCACAGACCGCGTCGAACACGTCGCGCGGGGTGGGGGCGGTGATGCCGCGCGCCGCCAGTTCGCGCTGCAGGTCGGCATACTGCGCCCGCGGGTCGGGCACCGTGCTCAGGCGGAAAATGACCCGGGTGATCACCGCCCGGCCGGCCAGCCGGCGCTTGAACACGCTGTCGCGGTAGCCCATTTCGCATTCGGCGGCGCTCAGGCGCAGCCACTGCCGCGCTTCGAGGTCCCAGGCCTCGACTGCCTGCAGCCGGTCGACCAGTTCGATGCCATAGGCGCCGATGTTCTGGACCGGGGCTGCGCCGACGGTGCCCGGAATCAGGGCCAGATTTTCCAGCCCGTACCAGCCGCGCTCGAGCGCGCTGGCTACCCAGTCATGCCAGAGCTCACCTGCCGCGACCGCGACCTGCACCGTGTCGCCATCCTGCGCCAGCAGTTCGATGCCGCGGGTGCGCATGTGCAGCACGGTGCCGGCGAAATCGCCGGCGAACACGATGTTGCTGCCGCCGCCGAGCACCAGCAGCGGCTCGCCGCGGTCGGCGACGGCCGCGGTCAGCGCCGGCAGGTCGGCCGCGTCCTCCACCGGCTGCAGGCGCGCCGCGCGGGCAGGCAGGTGCAGCGTGTTCAGGGCACGCAGATCGGCATGGTCGAGGGGGGCGGGAGCGGTCATGTCGCGCCGTCGGTCGGCAAGCGCAGGGCAGGGGCGCGCAGTATAGCCAAGCCCTCATGTCGCAGTGCGGGAGGTGGCTTGGCTTGAGATGCAATAAAAGATATCATATATAAGACTTGAACCGTCCGTATCCGCAACGGCTTTTGCGCTGCGTCATCGGAGTGCGCGAATGTCGGCAAGCTGCTGTTTCAAAAGCGCTTTCCGGTTGCCGCCAGCGGTTCGGGCCGCGGATTTTCTGTCCGCGTCTTCGTGCGACGCACCATCAGCACGGTGTGTCGTTCTATGATGCGGTATACCCGTCTACCGGAGGACCCACCGTGCTTGAAGCTTACCGTGCCCATGCCGCCGAACGCGCCGCGCTCGGCATCCCGCCGCTTGCCCTCGATGCAAAGCAGACCGCTGAACTGATCGAGCTGATCAAGAACCCGCCCGCCGGCGAGGACGCTTTCCTGCTCGACCTGCTGACCCATCGCGTGCCGCCGGGCGTGGACGACGCGGCCAAGGTGAAGGCCTCCTTCCTGGCCGCCGTGGCGCACGGTGACGTCAAGGTCGGTCTGATTTCCAAGGCCAAGGCCACCGAACTGCTGGGCACCATGGTGGGCGGCTACAACGTGAAGCCGCTGATCGACCTGCTGGACGACGCCGAAGTCGCCGCGGTTGCCGCCGAAGGTCTGAAGAAGACCCTGCTGATGTTCGACTACTTCCACGACGTCGCCGAGAAGGCGAAGGCCGGCAATGCCAAGGCCAAGGAAGTGGTGCAGTCCTGGGCCGACGGCGAGTGGTTCACCAGCCGTCCGGAAGTGCCGAAGTCGATCACCGTCACCGTGTTCAAGGTGCCGGGCGAGACCAATACCGACGACCTGTCGCCGGCGCCGGACGCGACCACCCGCCCGGACATCCCGATGCACTACCTGGCGATGCTGAAGAACACCCGCCCGGATGCGGCCTTCAAGCCGGAGAAGGACGGTGTGCGCGGCCCGATGCAGTTCATCGACGACCTGAAGAAGAAGGGCCACCTGGTCGCCTACGTCGGCGACGTGGTCGGTACCGGTTCGTCGCGCAAGTCGGCGACCAACTCGGTCATCTGGGCCACCGGCCAGGACATCCCCTTCGTACCGAACAAGCGTTTCGGCGGCGTCACGCTGGGCGGCAAGATCGCCCCGATCTTCTTCAACACGCAGGAAGACTCCGGCTCGCTGCCGATCGAAGTCGACGTGTCGAAGCTGGAAATGGGGGACGTGATCGACGTGCTGCCGTACGACGGCAAGATCGTCAAGAACGGCGAAACCGTCGCCGAATTCGCGCTCAAGAGCGAAGTGCTGCTGGACGAAGTGCGCGCCGGCGGCCGCATCAACCTCATCATCGGCCGTTCGCTGACCGCCAAGGCCCGCGACTTCCTCGGTCTGGGCGCCTCGACCCTGTTCCGTCTGCCGAAGGCACCGGTCGACACCGGCAAGGGCTACACGCTGGCGCAGAAGATGGTCGGCCGCGCCTGTGGCCTGCCGGAAGGCAAGGGCATCCGCCCGGGCACCTACTGCGAACCGAAGATGACCACGGTCGGCTCGCAGGACACCACTGGCCCGATGACCCGTGACGAACTGAAGGATCTGGCCTGCCTCGGCTTCTCGGCCGACCTCGTCATGCAGTCCTTCTGCCACACCGCCGCCTATCCGAAGCCGGTGGACGTGAAGATGCACCGCGAACTGCCGACCTTCATCTCGAACCGCGGCGGTGTCGCGCTGCGTCCGGGCGACGGCGTGATCCACTCCTGGCTGAACCGCCTGCTGCTGCCGGACACCGTCGGCACCGGTGGCGATTCGCACACCCGTTTCCCGATCGGCATTTCCTTCCCGGCCGGTTCCGGTCTGGTCGCCTTCGGTGCGGCCACCGGCGTGATGCCGCTGGACATGCCGGAATCGGTGCTGGTGCGCTTCAAGGGCTCGATGCAGCCGGGCGTCACGCTGCGTGACCTGGTGCATGCCATTCCGCTGTACGCGATCAAGGCCGGTCTGCTGACCGTGGCCAAGCAGGGCAAGAAGAACATCTTCTCCGGCCGCATTCTGGAAATCGAAGGTCTGCCCGACCTGAAGGTGGAACAGGCGTTCGAACTGTCCGACGCGTCGGCAGAACGTTCGGCCGCCGGCTGCACGATCAAGCTGAACAAGGAGCCGGTGCAGGAATACCTGCGTTCGAACATCGTCCTGATGAAGAACATGATCGCCAACGGCTATCAGGACGCCCGCACGCTGGAGCGCCGCATCAAGTCGGTAGAAGCCTGGCTGGCTGATCCGCAGCTGCTGGAAGCCGACAAGGACGCCGAATACGCGGCCGTGATCGAGATCGACCTGAACGACATCAAGGAACCGATCGTCTGCTGCCCGAACGATCCGGACGACGCCAAGTTCATGTCGGAAGTCAGCGGCACCAAGATCGACGAAGTGTTCGTCGGCTCCTGCATGACCAACATCGGTCACTTCCGTGCCGCCGGCAAGATTCTTGAAGGCAAGAAGGACATTCCGGTGCGTCTGTGGATCGCTCCGCCGACCAAGATGGATGCCTCCGAACTGACCAAGGAAGGCTATTACGCCACCCTGGGCGGTGCCGGCGCCCGCATGGAAATGCCCGGCTGCTCGCTGTGCATGGGCAATCAGGCGCAGATCAAGGAAGGCAGCACCGCGATGTCGACCTCGACCCGCAACTTCCCGAACCGTCTGGGCAAGAACACCAATGTGTTCCTCGGCTCAGCGGAACTGGCGGCGGTGTGCTCCAAGCTGGGCCGCATCCCGACCGCTGAGGAATACCAGGCCGAAATCGGCGTGGTGACCCAGAACGCGGACAAGATCTACAAGTACATGAACTTCGACCAGATCGAAGAATACGTCGAGACCGCCAAGGAAGTGACCGCCTGATCGCGTCTGCATCCTGAGCATGGAACGGCCCGCTTCGGCGGGCCGTTTTTTTTTGCGCGCCCGGTCCGGCATGACCGATTCATGTTGCACTGCGATGATGCCGTGAATGACGGCATTGCCCATGCCGGAGCGGCCCATGTCCCTCGATCTGTCCCACCTCGACGCGCTGCTGGTCGAACCGTCGCCGACCCAGCAGCGCATCATCCGCGAACTGGTGGCCACCGCCGGCCTGCTGCGCGTACGTGAAGCCGGCAGCATGAGCGAGGCGCTCGAACGGATGCGTGAAAAGGCGCCGGATGTGGTGATCAGCGCGCTCTACCTGCCGGATGCCGACGGCACCGATCTGGTCCGGGCCATGCGCGATACGCCGGCGCTGCAGCACGTGGCCTTCGTGCTGGTGTCGAGCGAAACCCGGCCGCAGGCGCTGGACCCGGTACGCCAGTCAGGCGTGTGCGGCATCCTGCCCAAGCCTTTCTCAGGCCTGCAGCTGCAGCGCGTGCTGCTGGCCACGCTGGATTACCTCGGCGACGGCGCCGCCAACGACGACGACGCCGAGTACGACGCGATGCGCGTGCTGCTGGTCGACGACAGCGCGAACGCGCGCCGTTTCATGCGCCGGGTGCTGGAAAGCGTGGGTTTCGTCGATATCGTCGAAGCCGAAGACGGCCGCAGCGCGGTGGATCTGCTCGACCGCACGCTGTTCGACCTGGTGGTGACCGACTACAACATGCCGGAAATGGACGGCCGTGCGCTGGTCGAATACGTGCGCCAGCAGAGCTGGCAGGCGTCGGTGCCCATCCTGATGGTGACCAGCGAATCCGACATGGGGCGGCTGGCCGCGGTCGAACAGGCCGGCGTGTCCGGCATCTGCGACAAGCCGTTCGAGCCGGCCATGCTGCGCGGCCTGCTCAAGGGCGCGCTGCAGCAGCGCGCCGCCTGAGCTCAGGCCGCGACCCGGTGCTTCAGTGCGTCGCTGACGGTGGCCGCCAGATCGCGCAGCATCTGTTCGGTGGTGGCCCAGTCCACGCAGCCGTCGGTGACCGAACAGCCGTACTTCAGCTGCGACAGGTCCTTCGGAATCGACTGGTTGCCGGCGTTCAGATGGCTTTCGATCATGACGCCGACGATGGAGCGGTTGCCGTCACGGATCTGGCCGGCCACGTCGGCCAGCACCAGCGGCTGCATCTCCGGTTTCTTGAACGAGTTGGCGTGCGAACAATCGACCACGATATTGGCCGGCAGGCCGGCTTTCGTCAGCGCCTGTTCGGCCAGTGCGATGCTGACCGAGTCGTAGTTCGGCCGGCCGGCGCCGCCGCGCAGCACCATGTGGCCGTGCGGATTGCCGCGGGTGCGGATGATGCTGGAGCGGCCATAGCGGTTGATGCCGAGAAAGCTGTGCGGCCGGGACGCGGAAATGATGCCGTTGATCGCTGCGTCGAGGTCGCCGTCGGTGGCGTTCTTGAAGCCTACCGGCGTGGACAGCCCGCTGGACATTTCACGGTGGGTCTGCGATTCCGAGGTGCGGGCACCGATCGCGGTCCATGAAATCAGGTCGCCGAGGTATTGCGGCGAAATCGGGTCCAGCGCCTCGGTCGCGGCCGGCAGACCGAGCTCCGCCACGTCGAGCAGGAAGCGGCGCGCACGGCGCATGCCTTCCTCGATCTGGAAGCTGTCGTCCATGAAGGGGTCGTTGATATAGCCCTTCCAGCCCACCGCGGTGCGCGGCTTCTCGAAATACACCCGCATCACCAGCAGCAGCGAGGGCGACAGTTCGTCGGCCAGCGCGCGCAGCCGGCGCGCGTATTCCATGCAGGCCACCGGGTCGTGCATCGAGCACGGCCCGACCACGACGAACAGCCGCGGATCGCTGCGCTCGAGGATGGCGCGTACCGCCTCGCGTCCGGCCCGCACCGCCGCCGACGCGGCTTCGCTCATCGGCGCTTCGCCCTTGATGTCGGCCGGGGCCGGCATGACCGAAAAGTTCTCGATCCGGCTGTCTTCGAGCAGGGTTTCGGAATTCATCGCTGTTCCTTTGTCATGGATGGCGCCAGTCAACGCGCTCTGGCCGCGGCTGTCAATCGCGCGGGTCAAGCCAGGCCCAGATCGCGTGCGCGCGCCGCCGCTTCGGTGCGGTTGCCCACGCCGAGGGCGCCGATGACGGCCGCCACGTGCAGCTTGACCGTGCCTTCGGTCAGACCGAGCGCGCGCGCGATGTGCTTGTTGGTAGCGCCGCCGCTGAGTGCGCGCAGCACTTCGAGCTGGCGGGGGGTGAGCGCCGGTGCGGCGGCCTGCGCAGCGAACGGGCCGGCGTCCGCATCGTCCGGCAGGTCACCGGCGAGCAGGGTGGCGAGGTGGCGGCGCAGCGTGTCCGGCGGCAGTGATTTGCGCAGGAAACACACGGCGCCCTGCGCCAGCGCATGGCGTGCGTCGAGCGGGTTTTCCGAGCCGGACACCACCACGATGGGCAGCGTGGGCTGCAGCGCATGCAGGCTGCCGACGACGTCGGCAGGGGCACCGCCGGGCATGCGCAGATCGATCAGCAGCAGGTCGGTGCAGTCGTCGAGTGCGCGCCGGGCTTCGTCCAGACTGCCAGCCTCGACGATGAGTGCGTCGGGCGCGCATTCGCGCACCATGCGGGCGAGGGCGTCGCGGAACAGCGGATGATCGTCGGCGATGAGCACTTTCATGCCGCGATTATCTCAGCACCGCGGCGCTTCAGCGCGCGGCAGAGCACGGCGCCCCGCGGGGCGCCGTGCCGGAAACGCCTTACTTCTTCAGCGTGGCGCCGAGGCGGCCCAGACCGGCGTCGTACACGCCCTGCATGGTCTTCACTGCTTCGTCGTCGCTGGCGCCGCTGGCGTCGAAGGTCGATTGCCAGGTGATGAGCGACTTGCCACCCTCGGCCGGGCTCACCTTGATGGTCGAGCTGTAGTT
>Ga0123397_103364_pt1 | contig 12833 bp, 10 predicted proteins | sample T10HLNH4metaT_FD_89925 | JGI IMG/M metagenome (GOLD analysis project Ga0123397, IMG submission 89925) | Methane-oxidizing artificial microbial communities from Washington, USA to study methane cycling - T10-HLNH4 metaT (Metagenome... ... | reverse complement strand
TCCTGCGCCCGCGCAGGTACCTGCGCCGAACAGTGCGATTTGCAGGGTAAGCACTCCGGGCATGAGTGAGGTCGCCCCTTGTTGCGCCATGCCCTTGTGCTAGTGTTTCGGGGCATTGAGGGCAGCAGGCCGTAGCGGGCGCCGCTTGCCTGGTTCAGTTCAAATCAATTGTGAGGGGCAAGGGCTTCGTCATGCGCAACGTGCCTTCGCTGACGGTCTCGGTGCCGTCCAACACTGCGTTCGAGCGGACCGCCCAAAGCTGCGCTTTGGGTTCCCTGCGCGGCTGCGCCGCTCCGGCGTCCGCACAACTACGACGTTGGGCATCAAAAATCATTTTAATGGTCGGAGCTTAGTATGAAGTCTTGTCTCAAAGCCCTAATTGCAATTGTTTTTGCTATCTCATGCCAAGTGGCTCTTGCCGAATTTCGACTTCGTATTAAGTCGGATTACGAAGCTGGTGTCGCGCAACACGAGAGGGGTGACATCAAGATGGCCATAGTTTTCTTTGAGCAAGGAGCGGAGAAGGGTGACCCAAAATCTATTTTTGCCTTGGGAACTTATTACTACTTTGGAGAGGGTGTAGTTAAAGACTACGCAAAGGCAAAGTCACTCTTCGAGAGTAGTTCCGAGAAAGGGGAAACAGGAGCAGACACGATGCTTGGTCTGATGTACCTGAAAGGTGAAGGTGTATCGCCTGATATTGGTCGTGCCAAGGAATATTTTAGTAAAGCCTCATATTCATGTGATGCCACTGCTCAGAACCAGCTCGCACACCTCCTCTACTCGGGAGAAGCTGGCTCGTCCAATAAAGCAGAGGCACTAGCGTGGGTGTACATAGCCGCGCCCAACAATGACGATGCAGCCAGCGGTGTGTCTCATGTCGAAAAGCTATCCTCTGCAGAAGAAGTTAAGGCAGCAAAGAGCCGCAAAGTTGAGTTAGAAGCCAAATTGGTATGCCCAAAGTGATGCCCAACCCTGCGCTCCAGCCGAACCGCTACAGCGGGCTTCGTCCGCCTATGCGGTCGGCTGAGCTTAAACGTTAGGGATCTCGATATGACTGCCATCCGCATCTTCGGAGCACACGTTCGTACTTCGCTGCTCGTCGTGGCGTTGGTCGCTCTTACACAATCGTCGTTTGCGGCAGACGATGTAGTCCCATTCTTGCGTGGTCATGCCTCTTGGGTCAGGGCAATCGCGCTCGCGCCGGATGAAACGAAAGTCCTATCTGGTAGCGAAAGCGATGGAATCCGATTCTGGGACATCCTTACCAAGAAGGAACTGGCGCACTTCAATGCACATCACATTGCTAACCTCTACGCGACTTTCGATGTGAAATTTACCCCCGATGGAGCCTTTGCTGTTTCAGGCGGCCTCGATAAGGCCGTTGAGATTTGGAATTTGAAGACACTAAATAGCGAACGTCGGCTCGTTGAGCATCCGTGGGGAATCAATGCTGTTTCGGTATCTGCACGGGGCGATACCATTCTTTCTGCGGGTCCAGGCGGTGCGTTGATTCTTTGGAATCGCGCCACAGGGAAATCTATATGCCAATTGATTGGGCATGAGCGCATGTACGCGTTGAACAGTGTGGCCTTCCTCAATGACGGAAAGAATGCCATCTCCGCTAGCCAAGACCAAAGCATCCGAACGTGGGATTTGTCTACATGTAAGCAGTTGTCGGTAATCCAAAACAAAGCATACAAAGGCGGTCCACTTGCTTTGGGGATGGGTGGCAATCTTGCGGTTTCCTACGGAATTGATCGGAAAACACTTGTGATGTGGGACCTTACTACCGGTCTTGAACTTAGGCGAATGACTGGGCATACCATGGACGTCAGAGCAATACGGCTTTCTCCAGATGGGCGACGCGTTATATCTGGCGGGCAAGACAAAAGGCTGCTTACATGGGACGCGGCTACAGGAAAACTAATCAAGGAGCAGCCCATGCCAACGGAAATCGCGTCGATAGCAGTATCTCGGACGGGGGCGTTTGCTCTAGTTGGTGGTAAGGACGGGACTATTTACCGCGCGTCGCTGGAGTGAAATCGATCCCTAACATGGCGCTCAACCTGGCTCCCTTTGGTCGCTGGACGCTGCGCGATAAAGCCGCGCAGCGCCGGTCAGCTCTACGTTAGACACCATGCGAGTGATCCGCAAATACTGGCACCTGATCGCTTTGATGGTGGTGGGATGCCTCGTTGCCTCGTGTGCTTGGTGGAAGCTGGAGTCTGACAAACCATAGCTCAACGATGTTTCGGCGACGCTGGTTTCGGTGGGCACGCAGGGCTCACTTTTGATACTCAATCTTGAAGGCGTTGACGTGCGTCTGGGGTATCTTTCTTTTGGACGACGATGTGGGAAGGTGCGGGAGCAGCTACTGAATCTGCGGGGGCAACGCCTAACTGTTCAGTACGATGTTGCCGCCAGCAGACCGCTTGTGGCGGGGCAGTATCACCGTGTCTTCGGGATCCACGCTGGCCAGAGCGCGGTCTGCTCCTACAGCGACATTGCCGCCATGCGCCATGGAAACGATCTGCTTGGAATTCAGATCGGGCTCGGCATGGCATTGGCGTCGTTTGCATGGATGCTTTTCTCTAGCGCTCTTTCCAGGCCTGGGCCATACGACGAGTTTCGGAGAAAGGCGGCTTCGGTCAGACGCGCAAGGGAACTTCAAGAGGAAGAAAAAGCAAGAGCCGATCTGGAGGAAGGGGAGAACGTCATCGGCGATCAGTGGAGGCTCACCGAGAAATGACGCTGCAACTCGTGCTGTTCCGTGCGCCGTGGGGCCTAACTGGTCGTTCCAGGCGACGGCCTACGGCCGCGCCTGAACTCTGACGTTGGGCTCGCATTGAATGCGCATAAGCAACGATCAGGCGAGACAGCAAGCCATGGCGCTTGCCGAGTCCTTTCTCAAAGGCCAAGAGCAGAAAGCGGGCTGGTCTTGGCAAGTGATAGACGCATCTCCGGACGAAATGGCTTCTGATTCAAAACACAGAAAGACATGGACCAAGTGGGCCGTCGTCATCGAGTGGAAACTCAATGGCTACGTGATCGACGGTCCAAGAGTCCTTCGCGTCGATCTTCTGAGCCAGCAGGTCGCGTCATATGCATGAGCCCGTATCGAAAAATAGGGGACCGACCACATTTTCCGCAATCTCAATCTCTGGTGGGGCGACATAATCGTAGCCCGACCACTATTCGAATCGCATATATCCCGATTTTCGGCGTTAGCCCTCTCATGACGAACAGCGCCGAAGCCGCCGCTCACTGGGCAAAGTTCATTGCAGAATGTCCTGAGTTCGTCGCTGGCGAAGCGCCTCTCGCACAATTCAACGCCGGGAAGATCACACGCCTTTGTGAGTGTGGTTGTAACAGTTTCAACATGGTGCTTGAGGAGGGAAGGCAAACCGCTCCAATCGTCCCGCCTTCCGGGAGAGGTCACGCTGTCTTTCTTGCTGAGTTCCCGACAAAGCAGCCGCCCGGTGCGTCCCTTGAGTTCATTGTCTATGCGGATGCAAACGGAGATTTCGATGGGCTCGACGTGCATCTGAACGGAAACACCGAACCCATTCCAGAGAAATTGGTTGTCTCCGAGGCCCCTTACCATGCGTATGGAATTCTGGCCCGAAGGGGCCGACCCTGCAGTCGTGCGGACCTGAGCGAAAAGCAGCGCAGGCCGCCCACTTCCACGCCAGCCATCATGAAATACCTCACCGTTGTGTTCTTGTTTGTGGCCACGCTCGCCGCGGCGCCATCTGTCCATTCCGCCGACAGGAAGGGGTCCATGTCGCACGTAGAAGAGAGATCCGAATCCGGCAGTCCCATCTATCGCCACAAGCCACGCAGCCCGGAATGGACCGCTCCAAGGCACTCCGGAAAAAATCTGGAAGAGGTGGAAGCTCACGTCGAGAAGTACATCGGGAAGGTTGAGTCCGTCTACCACGAAGTTCTGTCCGATCTGGTCCATCTTGATGTGCTGATCGTTCCTGCTACGGCGGAACGTCCTTATCACGTGCTGGTGACCAGCGGTGTAAGCGACGAACCGATGAATGTTCCTGAGGGGATGCAGAAATTCCGTCGGGTCGAGCTTCTTATCGCTCTGCCGCGTGACTGGCCTCTCGACCAGGAATCGCTCAAGAACGAAGCGAACTACTGGCCGGTAAGGTGGCTGAAGACGATCGGGCGCCTGCCCCATGAGTACAAGACGTGGATCGGGTGGGGGCATTCGATTCCCAATGGCGACCCGCCGGAACCCATTGCAAATACGGGTTTTGTCGGCGCGATGCTCACGCCACCGTATTCACTGCCCAAAGACTTCTTCCAGTTCCGGACAAAGTCCGGGGACACGATTTCGTTCTACGTGCTGACGCCGCTGTACAAGGAGGAAATGGACCTCAAGCTCAAGAAGGGGGCCGACACGCTGGAAGAGCGGTTTGAGAAGCGGGGAATCGGGTTTGTCCTTGATACGAAGCGGGCAAACGTTGCCAAAGCAAAGGGTTGGTTCGGAAAGTAATGGCAGCACCCCTCCAGCCGACGCCGTGTGGCCGGTCATTCCACATGAGAAGACGTGCCACGTTTTCATTCAAGAACTTTTCGAACACTGACTTAGAAAACCGTGATCTACCCCCGGTTTGGTTTTTCGAGAACGCCCGGCAGCGACGGGGATGGCCCTCAGGGAGCGACTATCAAACGGCGATCGCGGAACTGAAACGATGATGAACAACTTCTTACCGCCGAAGGCCGGCAGCAACCATCCGCCCTGCAACGGGGTATTTCTCGCGCATCGCTAGGCCTCACATGTCCAAAGAAGACGTAGTGCGACGCACGACATACGGTGCCGTGGCTGTGAGCGTGATGCTGTACTTGGCGAGTTTGAGTTTGCCCGCGGCAGTGACGGGGGCGTACCCTTTCGAGGTCAGACGTACGGTGGTATCCGGACTGGAATTCCTCGGGATCGGATGGCTGGGAGTGTATTTTCTGTGCGCGGCCTGGCTGGCAAATTTAGCGATCATCGTTGCGTGGATCTCACTCACGCTGGAGAAGGTAGCTTCTTCGCCGTGGTGGTCAGTTGGCTCACTCATCCTCATGCTAGATACCTTTCGCTTCAACGCTCTCTGTATTCCGGCTAACAAAGAGGGGGGCGGATGTCAGCGCATCTATGAGTACTCGTGGGGTTTCTACCTTTGGGTCGCCAGTGCTGTTGTGTTGACTGTTGCGAGCGTCTGGCGCCGCTTCGTGTCGCTTGAGGAGCGTCGCAGTGCATCGGACGACCAAAAGACTTCGAAGAGGCAGTCTGGTGAGGGTCTCTAACTGCATATATTGACTCCCCGATAATCAAGACGGAGCGATAGTCTGGTTTCTCCGGATCGTGCTCTTGCAGTCGCATATCCGGCATCGGTAGTGGGTTTTGAGTGACTCCTGCCGACGTGGCATCTGCGCGGGCGCGCCACTCGATACAGCGGCACACACCGCGTCCGTCAGAACTTCGGCGCCGTCCCCTGCCCCTTCAGCTTCCGCACCGCCTCGGCCTTGAGCTGTTCCACCCACTCGGCCGATCTGCGGTTGCTGGCGACCATGCCGCCCTGATCGACCAGCCAGGCTTCGAAGTTCTGCACCGGTTCGCTGTTCCATTCGTAGCGCAGCACGATGCCGCAGCGTGCGACGTCCGGCGTGGGGCCAAGGGCGTCGACCAGATGCGGCACGCGCTGCCGTGCGTACTGTTCCAGCACCTTGACCGCACCCGGCTGCAGCAGCGTGCCCATGGCGTTATTCCAAGGGATGCGCTGGCCCTTGCGATCCTTGTCCACGCTGCACTGGGGTTTGCCCTCCTCGCTCCAGTGCACGACGGCGCGACCGCCGGCAACCGGCGGCGTGCGCGCGGCGTAAGGACCGTAGCGCGCGACCAGCGACGACATCATCTGCTCGCTGCCCGGCGGCTGGGGCGCCGAACCGCGCCGCATGACCGCGATGACGCGCGGCTCGGCTGGCGGGCTGGCGAACCAGATGCCGATGCCGGAACCGGCCATCGTGACGCCGATCTGGTCGAGGAATTCCGGCGACTCCAGTGAATTCACGCCGTCGAAATAGGGGAAGGTGGCAAGGTTGCGCTTCAGCTTCGCGCTGGCGTCGAAGGCCTGTACGGCTTTGACGGCTTCGGCTTCGGTCATGCCGATGCGCACGCCGGCGATGTCGAGTTTTGCGGCGGGGGTGGTGGCGTTCTGCGCCAGTGCGGGTAAGGCGCCGACGATCAGCGCGCCGGCCAGTGCGAGGCGGGAAAGAACGGTTCCTGTCTGCATGGAAAAGCTCCTGTCATACATTGTCGGTGGGCGCGTCGCCGCCGGTGCAGTCCCGGCTGCCGCGCGTGGGGCGTGAGGTTTCCCGTCGTATGCCGCCCGTACGCTATGGTAGAAATCCGCACGGGGCGCTTGCGCCCCCCAAACAGGGGAGAAACCCGCTCACGGAGGCGTCACCCATGTCCTCACCGGAACTTGCCGACGCCCGCCTGTCGGCGCTGATCGCGCACTACTACGACGCTGCGCTGGACAGCAGCCTGTGGCCGGGCACGGCAAAGCGTACCGCACAGGCGCTCGATTCCACCAGCACCGTCATCAAGCTGCACGGCGGCGGCGCGCAGGTGGATCTGCTCGAATGCACCGACAATCTGGTGGTCGCGGAGCGCGATCGGGCCTGGGCCGAGGACTGGCATCGCCGCGACCTGTGGGTGGAACGCTCGGTCGCCCACGGTCTGTCGCGCGTCATCACCGACGAGGATCTGGTGACGCCCGAGGAACAGGCACGCAGCGGTTTCTACCAGGAATGGCTGCGTCATCTCGACATCCACCACATGCTGGGCGCGGTGTTCCAGGCGGCCGACGGCGTCATCGGCGTGCTGGGTATCCATCGCACGCGCGAAGCCGGTGCGTATTCCGAAGTCGAGCGCAGCAAGGTCGCGCTGCTGCTGCCGCACCTGCAACGCGCGCTGCGCCTGGGCCGGCGCCTGTCGGCTCTGTCGCAGGCGCACGCCGCCGCGCTGCAGGCGCTCGACCGCGTAGATGCCGGCGTGATCGTGGTCGATGAGCGCTGCCGCGTCGTGCTGTCCAGCGCGATGGCGGACGCGCTGTTGCGCGGGAACACCGAACTGGCCGTGCATGGCGGATGCCTCGTGCTGCAGCAACCGGCGCTGCGCGATGCGCTGTCGGCGCAGGTGCGCGCGGCGGTCAACGTCGCGCAGGGCGAGCCGGGCGATGCCGGGGCCGCGCTGTGCGTGCCGCGTGCAGGACGGCTGCCGCTCGTGCTCGAGATCGCGCCACTGCGGCCGACGACCTCGGTGTTCGGCGATCAGGGGCCGGCGGCGCTGGTGTTCATCCGCGACCCGGAAGCGCCGGCCGATCTGGACAGACTGCGCGCACTGTTCGACCTCACGCGGACCGAAGCCGCAGTCGCCGCCGCGCTGGCACAGGGGCGCTCGCTGGAAGGCATCGCGTCGGGGCTGGGCATCGGCCTGGCGACCGTCCGTTCCCACCTCAAGCGCATCCTCGCGAAGACCGGCACGCACCGCCAGGCCGAAGTCGTCGCCCTGCTCGCCCGCTGCGCCTGACCAGAGACGCCCGACCGCGGATCAGGCGCAACCCCTGTGAGAGCGGCCGTGGCCGCGACTCGGCCGTTGCATGCCGCTGGCGTCGGCACAGGCCGCTGTCGGGGTCAGAAGACCCCTCCCACAGAACCCCAGCCACGGGCTCCGGCCGTGGCCCGGACTGAACCCCTGTGAGAGCGGCCTTGGCCGCGACTCGGCCGATGCATGCCGCTGGCGTCGGCACAGGCCGCTGTCGGGGTCAGAAGCCCCCTCCCACAGAACCCCAGCCACAGGCTCCAGCCGTGGCCCGGACTCAACCCCTGTGGGAGCGGCCTTGGCCGCGACTCGGCCGACGCATGCCGCTGGCGTCGGCACAGGCCGCTGTCGGGGTCAGAAGCCCCCTCCCACAGAACCCCAGCCACAGACTCCAGCCGTGGCCCGGACTCAACCCCGGTGGGAGCGGCCTTGGCCGCGACTCGGCCGACGCATGCCGCTGGCGTCGGCACAGGCCGCTGTCGGGGTCAGAAGACCCCTCCCACAGAACCCCAGCCACAGGCTCCAGCCGTGGCCCGGACTCAACCCCTGTGGGAGCGGCCTTGGCCGCGACGGGGCCGTTGCAGACCTCCATCCCGGTCAGAAAACCGCTCCTGCTCGAAACGCATCCGCTCGGCTACCCACCCGGCGCCTGCTTCGTCACCGCCGCCCGTATCTCCCTCAGCTTCGCCTTCACCCGCGCCGCGTTGTCCGAACCCATGCGCAGCATGATCTTCTGCCCTTCCGACAGCTTCTCAAGCTCGGGGTCGGCGAAGGTGTAGAGCACCTTGGGCTGGGCGAGGCGCAGGGGGCCGGCAAGTTCGGGCGCAGCCAGCAGGTGGTCGATCACCTCGACCAGGCGATTGTTGAAATAGCCGTCCGGGTAGCCCAGTTCGACGTAACGCTGCTGGAACGCAGGGTAGTTGCGCACATAGGCGTCGACGACGGCGGCGGTCGGTACGGTGTCGACCAGATGAATATATGTGCGGTAACGGGCGGCGTTGGATTCGTCCAGCACCAGGGTGTCGCCGCTGCCGGCGGTGGCCGTGGGGCCGGGCACCGGTTTCACCGGCATCAGGCGGCGCGCCACTTTCTCGCGCGGCAGGTTGTCCACGGTGACGACGATGCGCCGCACGATGTCGGTGCTGTTGAACAGGGTGTCGACCGAGGCGCCGAACAGCGCGCGCAGCGCGGCCAGCAGTTTCGCGTCCGGGTCCACCTCGGCGCCTGCGGCGTCGGCGACCTCCGGCGCGGCGATCGGGTAGTGCGGCGCCGGCTCGGGCGCAGGCGCCTGAGGTTCGGGTGCCGTTACGACGGGCGCCTCGATCGGGGCCGGCGCGTCGGCCGGCTCCGCCCGTTGCTGCAGCCAGTACAGATAGCCGCCCACGCCCGCCACGGCCAGCACCACTGCCGAAACTGCCGCCGTTGATTTCTTCATGTCGGTCTACTCCCCGGTTGCGGTCCAGCAGGATGGACAGACACGCGGCGATGAATATCCGGCTAAAGCTTTTCGGGATGTGGCAGACCGCCCGCCAGCCGCGCCTTGGCATGGACCGCAGGCCCTCCTTCGCACCAGCCAATTCACGATAATTCAATGACTTGGCGGCGAAGCCAGAACCGCTCGCTGGTGCTCCCCCCATTCATCACCGCCTCGCCCCCCGCATCCTGACAGTGACTTTTCGTCGCATGTCTCGCCATCAGCCGGGTGTTCGGGCATGCTGGCGCGCCTTGAGCAACCGACGCCCCCGAGACGCTGTGGCCCTCATTGCTCCGCCTTCCGCTGCGGTTTCGTCGCGCCCCGACTGGCGCGTATTCCTGCTGCTGCCGCTGCTGCACTTCGCCAGCGTGAAGCTGACGATGTCGCTCGCGTTGTCGCCGGAGAACGAGGTCGTGGTGTGGCTGCCGAACGCGGTGCTGCTGGCCGCACTGCTGCACTGGCAGGGCGCGCGCGGTGGCTGGATGGCGGCGCTTGTGCTGGCTTCCGACATCTACGCGAACATCCCGGCCTTCCCGCCCTTGCAGGCGACGCTGGTCAGCCTGTGCAATCTGTCCGAGGTGGCCTTCACCTATCTGCTGATGCGCCGGCTCGGCGTTTCACCGGGGCTGGAACGCATCCACGATTTCGGCCGCTTCCTGCTGGCCGGGCCGCTGCTCGGCTCGCTCGGCGCCTCGCTGCTGGCCGGTGTCGTGCTGCTGACGCTGGACCGGGTCAGCGCGCCCTACTCGACCCTGACGCTGCTGTGGTGGTTCGGCGACGCACTCGGGCTGCTCATCTACACGCCCTTGCTGCTGGCCTTCCTGCGCCCCGACCCGGAAGGCGCGCGCGGTGGCCCGGCAGGCATCGCGATGGTGGGGCTGACGCTGGCCTTCGCCGCCCTGCTGTTCACCCAGCCGGTCAATGCCGGCGCCGCTTTCCACGTCGCGCTGACGCCACACCTTCTGCTGCTGCCGCTGCTGTGGGTGGCGGTGCGCTGCGGCACGCGCTGCACCGCGCTGACGGTGGCGCTGATCGCGCTCGGGGCCGCATGGTCGGTCACCACCGGACACCAGCCCTTCGGCGCGGCCTCGCCGCACGACACGATACTGCGCGCGCAGGAGTACATCCTGACGCTGAGCATCATCGGCATGGGGCTGTCCATCCTGCTGCGCGAACAGCGCGCGCTGGCGCAGGACCTCGAGGACAAGGTGCGCGAGCGCACGGTCGAGCTCGAAGCGTCGAACCGCCGTCTGGCCGAGTTGAGCGCCACCGACAGCCTGACCGGCATCGCCAACCGCCGCCGCTTCGACGAAACGATGGAAGCCGAGTGGGCACGCGCGCGCCGCAGCGGCGAGCCACTCGCGCTGTGCCTGCTCGACGTCGACCTGTTCAAGCCCTACAACGACCACTACGGCCACCTCGCGGGCGACGACTGCCTGCGCCTGGTCGCCGAGGTGATCAACGCGCACGTGCGCCGCGCCAGCGATCTGGTGGCGCGCTACGGCGGCGAGGAATTCGCCTTCATCATTCCCGGTGTCGATGCCGACGGCGCGCTCGCCACGGCGCACGCCGTCTGCGCCGCGCTGCAGGCACGCGGCCAGCCGCACGTGCGCTCGCCCTTCGGCGTGCTGACGGCCAGCATCGGCGTGGCCGTCATGGTGCCGACCGACGACGACACGCCGGACCAGCTGGTGCGGCTGGCCGATCAGGCGCTGTACGAGGCCAAGCGCGCCGGCCGCAATCGCGTGGTGCAGGTGGCCAGCGAGGACGTCGAAACACTGCGTGCCGTGCACCGCCGCTGACGCGGCAACGAGCGAGCGGTCACGCTCAGGCGGTGGCGCACACCACGCGATTGCGCCCCTGCCGCTTGGCCCGGTACAGGCACTCATCGGCACCGGCGATCGCGGCGTCGAGCGAATCGTCGTCCGGCCGGCAGGCGGCAACACCGAAACTGGCGGTGATGCGCAGTTCGCCGCCGTCATCGAGCGGAATGCGCAGCGCCTCGATCGCGCTGCGCAGACGCTCGGCGTGCTGGATGGCGCTGGCGACGTCGGTGTGCGGCATCAGCACGACGAATTCCTCGCCGCCGTAGCGCGCCGCCACGTCGCCGCGCCGGCTCTGTTCGCCGCACAGCCGCGCCACCTCGACCAGTACCGCGTCGCCCACGACGTGGCCGTAGCCGTCGTTCACCTGCTTGAAGTGATCGATGTCGAACAGCGCGACCGCCACCGGATAGCCATGGCGCTGCTGGTTCGGAATGTGGCGCTCGGCCAGCGTGAAGAAGCCACGCCGGTTCGGCAGCCCGGTCAGGAAGTCGGTGTTGGACTGATCGCGCAGCTGCTCGACCAGACGCTGGCGTTCGTCCTCCAGCGCGACGCGCGCGATGCTGTTGGCGCGCAGCACGCTGATCGCCTGCAGCACGTCGGCCACTTCGTCGCGATAGCGCGGACTGGGCACCGTGCGCTGCAGATTGCCCTGAGCGATCGCCACGAGCAGATCGGCGGTTTCTTCGAGCGGGCGCACCACGCGGTGATGCACCACCCACAGCGTGAGGCCGAGCAGGCCCAGCGTGAGCAGACCGCCGGCGCCGATCCAGACCAGCGCAGTGCGCGCCTCGGCGTGACCGCTGCGCGCCTGGTCGAGCGCTTCGTCCATCAGCACGTCGCGCAGCGCGACGATGGAATCCATGTCCGGCACGTAGCGCGCGGCGAAGCCGGCGGCGTCCATGCCGTACTGCGCGTCGTCCAGACCGTGGGCGGTCAGTGCCTCGACGAAGGGGATGGCAGATTCGAAGTAGCGCAGCTGCATCGTCGCGGTGGCGGTCTGTACCGGCACGCGGTCGGGTGCCGCTTCGGTGCGCTGTACCAGCAGCTTGCGCAGTTGCTCGACCCGGCCACGCAGCCGTTCGATCTCGACATGTTCGGCGTCGCGCAGCGGCTGGCGCGACGTCAGCGCGACCGTGAACTGCGAGCCGAGCTGGCCGGCGTACTCGCGCAGGTCGGCAGCGATGCGGGCGCCGATCAGCGCATCGGCGGCGCGCGGGTAGGCGGCGACCGCCTCGTTGGTCAGCCGTATCAGGGCCGGCGACAGATCGTCGATCACGGCGAACATCTTGCCGATCGCCTCGCTGATGTCGGCCGGGCTGCGACGCGCTCGCGGCAGCGCGGCGGTGCGGTCTATCGCTTCGCGCGCGTGGGCGAGCTGCAGCGCGGCGCGCGCAATCAGTGCGCGCACCTCGTTGCGCGGCGCCGAAGGCGTACCCACGGTGCGCTCCAGCACGGCGAAGGCGTCGTCGGTACGCGCCCGCGCCTGGGCCAGACGCTCGTGCTTCGCCGGGTCACCCGGCAGATCGTCGCCCAGCACGCCGTTGGCCGGACCGCGCTCGCGCGACGCCATCTCGGCCGCGCGCAGCAGATGCCCGAGGTGTTCCATCGCCTCCAGGCCGCTGCGCGCCTGCGCGGCGCGCGACCACTCGACCACGACGATGCGCAGCGACAGGCCGAGGACGGCACCGGCGAGCAGGAGGCTGACCAGCCAGAAAAGACGGTGGAGGCGCATTCGGGAAGGAAAACCCCGCGCACGCAAGGCATGGCGCGGGGTATCAGGTCTGTTCTTGTTGTGCTTGTCGGAAAACGGGGATCGGGTGCCGGGCACCGCTACGGGTACCCGGAAGGGCGCCCAGTGTAGCCCGGTCGGACGCGCCTGCAACGACCTGGATCAAACACTGTTGGCGCCACCCGAGCCGGCCGG
>Ga0123397_123537_pt1 | contig 12842 bp, 12 predicted proteins | sample T10HLNH4metaT_FD_89925 | JGI IMG/M metagenome (GOLD analysis project Ga0123397, IMG submission 89925) | Methane-oxidizing artificial microbial communities from Washington, USA to study methane cycling - T10-HLNH4 metaT (Metagenome... ... | reverse complement strand
GGATCTGGAAGATGCCGGCCTGACGCACCTCGACCAGGAACATGGTCTTTTCAGCGATCTTGGCGGTCACGGTGACGGTCAGCGTCACGTCGTACACGCCGTCCTGCACCGCCTTGCCCTCGGTCTGCAGCTGGATCTGCACGTTCGGGTTGTCGCGCGTCAGGAAGATTTCCGGCGCATTCGGCACTTCGATCGACAGGTCCTTCACATAGACCTTCTCGATCGAGAACACCGGGCCCTGGGGCTGTTGGGGTTGCACTGCTTCGTCGGCCATATCTCTATTCTCGGTGGGTGATGAACGCCGCAGGGTCAGCCCTGCAGCAGCGGATCCAGCTTGCCTTCGCGGTCGAGCGCGTGCAGTTCGTCGCACCCGCCCACATGGAAGTCGTCGATGTAGATCTGCGGCACGGTACGCCGGCCGGTTTTCTCCATCATTTCAGCGCGGCGCGACGGGTCTTCGTCGACGCGCACCTTTTCGATGTCGGTCACGCCCTTGGCGGCAAGCAGCCGCTCGGCCCGCACGCAGTACGGGCAGTAGGCGCTGGTGTACATCAGCACATGGGCCATGGCATCACTTCTTGGTCAGCGGCAGCCCGGCCTGTTCCCAGGCACCGATGCCGCCATCGAGCGCGAACACCTTGTCGAAACCGGCCTTGCGCAGCGTCGAACAGGCGCTGGCCGAACGATGGCCGCTGGCGCAGACGACGATGAGCGGGCGCTCCTTGAATTTCTCCAGATCGGCCAGCTTGGACTCGACCTGACCGGACGGGATGTGACGCGAACCGGCGATGCGGCCGGTGGCCCATTCGGCCTGTTCGCGCACGTCGATCACCTGTGCGTCCTCGCGGTTGATCAGCTGGGTGGCCTGGGCCGGCGACACGCGCGGGCCGGAGGTTTTCTGGCGCAGCGTCATCACGATCAGGGCAATGCCGCTGCCAAGCGCGGTGATGGCCCAGATGTAGTTGTTGTTCTGAGTGAGGAAATCCATGGGAAGGAGAGGCTGGAGCAGTGTGGGCGGGGCAGTCCGGGGCTGGAAACGGCCTCCTGTAACGGGGTCCGCATCATCACCGGGAACGGCTCATCCGGCAACGGCCGGATTGCAAGCTGTCATGTCCGGGCCAATTTTTACCGGGCCGCGCGTTGCGTTTTCTGGGAAAATGCGCATTTTAGCCCAAGCGCGGTCCGTCCACCTGCAGACCACGAGTCCGCAGTGCAGCACGTCTCACCGGGGCGTCGCGCGTCACACACATAGCCCACCCGAAATATGTACAAGCTCGTTCTGCTGCGCCACGGCGAATCCGTCTGGAACAAGGAAAACCGCTTCACCGGCTGGACCGACGTCGGTCTGACCGACAAAGGTGAAATCGAGGCCCGCGAAGCCGGCCGTCTGCTCAACCGCGAAGGCTACCGCTTCGACGTCGCCTTCACCTCGGTGCTCAAGCGCGCCAACAAGACGCTGTACGTCGCGCTCGAACAGCTGAATCTGATGTGGATCCCGATCCGCCCGACCTGGCGTCTGAACGAACGCCACTACGGCGCGCTGCAGGGCCTGAACAAGGCGCAGACCGCGCAGAAGTTCGGCGAGGAACAGGTGCTGGTGTGGCGCCGTTCCTACGACACCCCGCCGCCGGCGCTGGAAGAGGACGATCCGCGCCTGGACCGCAAGAACCCGCGTTACGCCGAAGTGCCGGACGCGGAATTCCCGCGCACCGAATGCCTGAAGGACACCGTGGCCCGCGTCATCCCGTTCTGGGACGCCGAGATCGCGCCGCAGATCAAGGCCGGCAAGAACGTGCTCATCGTCGCTCACGGCAACAGCCTGCGCGCACTGATCAAGTATCTGGACAACGTGTCGGAACAGGACATCCTGGGCCTGAACATTCCGACCGCCCAGCCGCTGGTGTATGAGCTGGACGAAAACCTGAAGCCCACCCGCCATTACTACCTCGGCGACCAGGAAGCGATCCGCGCCGCCATTGACGCGGTGGCCAACCAGAGCCGTGCGGTGCCGCAGCGCCAGCGTCCGCCGATCCCGGAAACCGAAGAGCCGCAATCGGCCGAACAGCGCGCACCGTGGATGGAGTGAAGGGCTGGCTGATCCGGGCGCTGCTGTGTGCGCTGCCCGGAGCCGCCCTTGCCGAGCGCGCAGTCCAGCCCGGACCGGACCAGCTGCGCGCTCTGCAGCAGCGCATGGAGGCGCTGCGCGATGAACTGAACCAGTCGGAAAGCGCCCACCGCGAAGCCCGCGACGAGCTGCGCAGCTCGGAGAAGGCGATTTCCGACGCCGCGCGCGCGCTGCGCGACATCAGCGACCGCCGCAAGGCGGTGGAAGCCCGTCTGGCCGACATCCGGCGTGAGGTCGCCGACGGCGAAAGCCGGCTGCGCACCCAGCAGGAGCAGCTGGCCCGCCTGCTGCGCGGCCACCAGCGCGCCGGCGAAGCCGACGCGCTGCGTCACCTGCTGTCCGGCACCGACCCCAACCAGAGCGCACGCGATCTGCACTATCTGCGCAGCCTGTCGAAAAGCCAGCTGCGGCTGATGGACGAGCACCGCGCCACGCTGGCGCGGCAGCGCGAACTGCTGGCCGCCCAGGATGCACAGCTGGAAGAGCTGCGCACGCTGGAAGAGGGGCGGGAACGCGAACGCCGGACACTGCAGGCCGAGCACGACGTGCGCCGCAGGGTGCTGGACCGCATCGCCGGCCAGCTGCGCAGCGAACGCAAGGAATTGGCCCAGCTCAAGCGCGACGAAGCGCGATTGGGCCGGCTGGTCGAATCGCTGTCACGCCGCAGCGTCCGCACACCGGCACGCCCCGCCACGCAGCCCGCCAGCCCCACCACACCGGCCGGAGAGGACACCCCGGTCAGCGCCACCCCGCCGCGCGGACGCGAAGCCAGCGGCCCCGTGGTGCAGTCGGTGCCGGTGGATCACGGCGGGGTCGCCTTCACGAAACTGCGCGGGCGCCTGCCCTGGCCCGCCACCGGAGAACTTGCGCGCCGCTTCGGTGCCCAAGGCGCCGATGGGGGTACACCACTGCGCGGCATCTTCATCCGCGCAGCGTCCGGCGACGTGAAGGCGGTCGCCGCCGGTACCGTGGTGTTCGCTGACTGGCTGCGCGGGTTCGGCAACCTGGTCATCGTCGACCACGGCGATCACTATCTGAGCATCTATGGCAACAACGAAGCGGTGCTGAAAACCGTCGGCAGCGCGGTACGCGCCGGCGAGGTGATCGCTTCGGTCGGCGCCAGCGGTGGGGCTTCGGAATCGGGTTTATACTTTGAATTGAGGCATCAGGGACAGGCGCTCGACCCGCTCAAATGGGTTGCGCAGTAAAGGTTTCAGCCGGTCCGGGCCATCATTTTCGCGGAGTGCATCGATGCAGAAGAAGTTGCAGCAAACCGGGCTGGTCTTGATCGGACTGTGCGCCGGCGTACTGCTCAGCCTGAATTTCTCCGCCAACGCGAACAAGACGCCGGGCTCCACGCTGCCGGTCGAGGAGCTTCGCCAGTTCGCCGACGTGCTCAACGCGGTGAAATCCGGCTATGTCGAGCCGGTCGATGACAAGAAGCTCATCACGCACGCGATCAGCGGCATGCTGTCCGGGCTCGACCCGCACTCGGCCTATCTCGACCAGGACGCGTTCAAGGACCTGCAGGCCGGCACCCAGGGTGAATTCGGCGGTCTCGGCATCGAGGTCGGCATGGAAGACGGCTTCGTCAAGGTCGTTTCGCCGATCGAGGACACGCCCGCCTTCCGCGCCGGCATCAAGGCCGGCGACCTCATCATCAAGCTGGACGACACTTCGACCAAGGGCCTGACCCTGGGCGACGCGGTCAAGCGCATGCGCGGCAAGCCGGCCACCAGCATCCGGCTGACCATCGCGCGCAAGGGTGAAACCAAGCCGCTCGAAGTCACGCTGACCCGCGAAATCATCAAGGTGCAGTCGGTGAAGTCCAAGCTGGTCGAACCGGGCTATGGCTACCTGCGCCTGACCCAGTTCCAGGAAGCCAGTGCCGAGGACATCGCCAAGCACATCGGCCGGCTGTACAAGGACGGCGAACTGAAGGGGCTGGTGCTGGATCTGCGCAACGACCCGGGTGGCCTGCTGCACGGCGCGGTCGGCGTGTCCGCCGCCTTCCTGCCGCCGAAGGCACTGGTGGTGTCCACCGACGGCCGCACCGAGGACGCCAAGCGTCGCTTCATCGCCGCGCCGGAAGACTATCTGCGCGGTTCGCGCGAAGACTTCCTGGCCACGCTGCCGGCCGGCGTCAAGACCGTGCCGATGGTGGTGCTGGTGAATTCGGGCTCGGCCTCGGCGTCGGAAATCGTGGCCGGCGCGCTGCAGGATCACAAGCGGGCGGTCATCATGGGTACCCAGACCTTCGGCAAGGGCTCGGTGCAGACCATCATGCCGCTGGCCAACAACACCGCGATCAAGCTCACCACCGCGCGCTACTACACGCCGAACGGCCGCTCCATCCAGGCCAAGGGCATCGTGCCGGACATCGTGGTGGAAGAATCGGCCAACGGCTCGGGCGGCGGCATACGCCTGCGCGAAGCCGATCTGGACCGCCACCTCGGCAACGACAAGGAACCGGAGGAATCGGTGGCGAAACCGGCGGCAGGCAAGGTCAAGCCGGCGCGGGACGATGACGAAGATGCCAAGCCGGCAGCGCCGTTCGAATTCGCCACCGGTTCTGACTACCAGTTCACGCAGGCGCTGAACCTGCTGAAAGGTCTGCAGATCATCCAGAAGAACTGAGGTCGGGCCGCCCGGCGGCCGGGACCGGATGCAGGAGCTGAACCATGGTCGCACATGCCAGCCAGCGTCGTTTCGGCCGCGAGCACCGCGCGCCGCGCAAGCCCGGTTACGGCCCCCAGGCGGGGCTGATGAAGCACCGCGAACTGCGCCTGTGCCGGCGCTGTCCGCGCGGCGCCGACGATGCACTCGAGCTGATCAAGCGCCTTGACCGCGTCGTGGTGACCGGCCAGCGCGAGCGCGTGATCGCGATCGAATACAGCCTGGCCGACCACAGCTTCCGCAGCATAGAGCGGGCACTGCGCCGGGAGGGCTTCCAGCTCGACCGCTCGATCGGCATGCGGCTCATTCGCGCCGTGCTCTACTTCTGCGAGGACACCCAGCTGCGCAACCTCAGGCAGCCCGAGCGGCTGATCAAGAAATCGAACGAAATCTACGTGCAGGCCTGGGAACACCACCCGCACGGCGACCACGACGACACTCCGAGCGAACTGCGCGAATACCGCTGAGCGCGCCGCCCCACCGCCATATTCGCCGCCCGCACCGCAGGCGGCCACAGTCCTCATGAACGACCAGCAACTGCTGCGCTACAGCCGCCACATCCTGCTCGACCCGATAGGCATCGAAGGCCAGGACCGCCTGCTCGGTTCGCGCGCCCTCATCGTCGGCGCCGGCGGCCTCGGCTGCCCGTCCGCCCTCTACCTCGCCGCGGCCGGCGTCGGCACGCTGGTCATCGTCGACGACGACGAGGTCGACATGACCAATCTGCAGCGGCAGATCCTGCACCGTGAGCAGTCGGTCGGCCGCGCCAAGGTGGATTCGGCGCGCGATGCGCTGCATGACATCAATCCGGGTACCGAAGTGATTGCGCTGAAGCAGCGGCTGGCCGGCGACGCTCTGCTGGAACAGGTGGCGGCGGCGGACGTGGTGCTGGACTGCAGCGACAACTTCGCCACCCGTCACGCGATCAACCGCGCATGCGTGGCCACCCGCACGCCGCTGGTGTCGGGTGCGGCCATCCGCTTCGACGGTCAGGTGGCGGTGTTCGACAGCCGCGAGCCGAACGCGCCCTGCTATCACTGCCTGTTTCCGGAAGGCGGCGAATCGGAGGAGGTGCGCTGCGCGGTCATGGGCGTATTCGCGCCGCTGACCGGCATCATCGGCACGGTGCAGGCGGCCGAAGCACTGAAGATCCTGGCGCAGACCGGCCGCACCCTGGCCGGCCGCCTGCTGCTGCTCGACGCGCTCGGCATGGAGTGGCGCAGCATCGCGTTGCCGCGCGACCCGGGCTGCGCCGTCTGCGGCGAGGGGGCCTGAACCCCTGGCCCCTAGCCCCTAGCCCCTAGCCCCTAGCCCCTAGAAAGGCTAGTGCAGCTTCACGTGCGGCTCGGTGCTCTGCTTGATGAAGCGGGCCACCGCGTCGAGCGAGCTCTTGACCCAGCCGTGCAGCGCGATCTGGTGCATCTGGTAGAGCGAGCGGTACATCATGCGCGCCACCAGACCTTCGATGAACATGCTGCCGCCGACCACGCCGCCCATCAGATTGCCGGTCGCGCCGCTCTTGCCCAGCGACACCAGCGAACCGAAGTCCTTGTAGCGGAAGGGGCCCGGGTCGCCCTTGCCTTCCAGCCGCATGGCGAAAATCTTCACCAGATAGCTGGCCTGCTGGTGGGCCGCCTGCGCGCGCGGCGGAATCGTGCCTTCGCCGCCCAGCCACTGACAGGCCGCGCAGTCGCCGAAGGCGTAGATGTCCGGATCGTGCGTGGTGACCAGATGGTCGTCCACCACCAGCTGGTTGATGCGGTTCGATTCCAGCCCGCCGAAGCCGGACAGCATGTTCGGCGCCTTGATGCCAGCCGCCCACACCATGAGGTCGGCGCGCACGAATTCGCCGCCCGGAGTGGCCAGACCGTCCGGGCGCACTTCGCTGACCCGCACCGAGGTGCGCACGTCGATGCCCATGTCGCGCAGCAGCTTTTCGGCCGAGGCCGAAATGCGCGCCGGCAGCGCAGGCAGCACCCGGTCCGCCGCCTCGATCAGCGTGATGCGCACGTCCTGACGCGGATCCATGCTGTGCACGCCGAAGGCGCGCAGCACCTTGCTGGTGTGGCGCAGTTCGGCCGACAGTTCGACGCCGGTGGCGCCGGCGCCGATGATGGCGATCGACACCTCGTGCGGCTCGCCGCGCTCCGCACGCGCGTCCGCACGCATGCAGGCGGCCACCAGCTTTTGGCGGAAGCGCTCGGCGTCGTGCGTGGTGTCCAGCGCCATCGTGTGCTCTTCCGCGCCCGGAATGCCGAAGGTATTCACCGTGCTGCCGACGGCGATCACCAGGTAGTCGTAATGCAGCTCGCGCTCCGGCAGCATGGGCTCACCGTCGAAGTCGGCCACCGCCTCGATGTGCAGGGTCTTGCGGGCGCGGTCGATGGCGGTCATGCGACCGAGCTGGAACTCGAAACTGTGCCAGCGCGCCTGCGCGACGTATTCAAGACGGTGCATGTGCATGTCCATGCGACCTGCCGCCACCTCGTGAAGGTGCGGCTTCCAGATGTGGATGGGCGAGGCGTCGACCAGCACGATGTCGGCCAGCCCCTTGGCGCCATAGCGGTCGCCCAGCTGGGTAACCAGTTCGAGGCCGCCGGCGCCACCGCCGACCACCACGATCACGGGCTTCTTGGAATTGTTCATGATCTCCTCAGACCTTGGGCGTATTCGAAATAGGTTTTGTCATTGCGCCGGCATTTGAGGGCATTCAGGTCAGGGCGTCCGGGCGGACGCCCTCATGCACCGCGGGGGCGAGGCGGGCAGAAGGCCAGTCGGGCAGCGGACTGCACGGCTGTCCGGAGGGCACGGCATGACGCTGTGCGCACGGTCCTCTCCGTGGCGCGCCATGCCGGAACCTGTCCTGAACACATCTCCGGGCCGTCTGATGCGGCCTGGGTCCGCCCTGCACGGGAGCGGACGGTGCATTCTGCTACAGCACCCGGTGCTTGTGCAGGCCGGGCGCGCTGGCGGGAGCGGGTGTCATCGAGGCGGAACAGTCTCCGCCGGCTTTTCAGGCGCGGCGCAACGAAAGCAGCACAGCCACCACGGTCAGCACCGCCAGCCACAGCAGCGACCACTCCGGAATGTCGAGACCGAGGATGGGCGGGAGCTTGGCGCCGCAGGTGCCGTCAGCGAAGAAGGCCTGGGGCAGCCACTGCGCCGGCGGCAGGCTGTTGACGAAGTCCTCGACCGGATCGAGACCACAGCTCACCGACGGGTTGTAGAGCACATATACGTGCCGGCCGGCGACCGCGGCACCCAGCGCCGCCACCAGCCCGGCCGCCCACAGGCCGCTGCGCGCGAGCGGCCCGCCGAAAAGGCCGCTCAGCAGGAAGAACACGCCGGCGCCGACGAAGGCGTAGCGCTGCAGGATGCACAGCGGGCAGGGCGCCAGCTGCTCGACGTGCTGCAGCCACAGCGCGAAGGCCACCAGGCCGAAACAGACATAGGACAGCAGGAAGTACAGGCGCGTACGGACAAGAGGCGTCATCGTGTTCTCGTTATCGTTGCGTAAGGGGGCTGCGCGGCGCGGACAGGCTCAGAGCACGTAGCGTGCGAGGTCCTCGCTGCGGGAAAGTTCGCCCAGACGGCTGTCAACATAGGCGCCGTCTATGGTCACGGTGCGACTGTGCTGACCGGCGTCGAAGGACACTTCTTCCAGCAGCTTTTCCATCACCGTGTGCAGCCGGCGCGCGCCGATGTTCTCGGTGCGCTCGTTCACCGACCACGCCACTTCGGCCAGCCGGCGTATGCCGTCCGGCGCGAATTCCAGCGTGACGCCATCGGTCGCCAGCAGCGCGGCGTACTGGCGGGTCAGACAGGCATCGGTCGCGGTCAGGATGCGCTCGAAATCGTCCACCGACAGCGATTCCAGCTCCACCCGGATCGGGAAGCGGCCCTGCAGTTCCGGAATCAGGTCGCTCGGCCGCGACAGGTGGAAGGCGCCGCTGGCGATGAACAGGATGTGGTCGGTCTTCACCATGCCGTACTTGGTGGTGATCGTGGTGCCTTCGACCAGCGGCAGCAGGTCGCGCTGCACGCCCTGACGCGACACGTCGGCGCCGCCGTGGTCCGAACGCGACGCCACCTTGTCGATCTCGTCCAGGAACACGATGCCGTGCTGCTCGACCGCGGCCAGCGCCTGCTGCTTCACCTCGTCCTCGTTGACCAGGCGCGCCGCCTCTTCGTCGGCCAGCGCGCGCATCGCCTCGCGTATGGTCATCTTGCGGCTGCGTCGGCGCTGCGTGCCCATGTTCTGGAACATCGACTGCAGCTGGCCGGTCAGCTCCTCCATGCCGGGCGGGGTCAGGATTTCCATCGACGCCGGCGCCACCGCCAGTTCGATGTCGATTTCCTTGCCGTCCAGTTCGCCTTCGCGCAGCTTCTTGCGAAATTTCTGGCGCGTACCGCTCTCGTCGGCCGCCGCCGCATCGGCGCCGAAACCGACCGGGCGGGCCGGCGGCAGCAGCACGTCGAGAATGCGGTCTTCGGCCGCGTCCTCGGCGCGGGTGCGCACCGCCTTCATCGCGCGCTCGCGCAGGTCCTTGATCGCGATCTCGACCAGATCGCGGATGATGGTGTCGACGTCGCGGCCGACATAGCCCACTTCGGTGAACTTGGTCGCTTCCACCTTGATGAAGGGCGCGTTCGCCAGCCGCGCCAGCCGGCGCGCGATTTCGGTCTTGCCGACACCGGTCGGGCCGATCATCAGGATGTTCTTGGGCGTGATTTCGGTGCGCAGCGGCTCGGCCACCTGGGCGCGGCGCCAGCGGTTGCGCAGCGCCACCGCGACCGAACGCTTGGCCTGCTGCTGACCGACGATGTGCTTGTCCAGTTCGGACACGATTTCGGACGGGGTCATGACTTGTGCGGATGCGGACACGGTATTCACCACTCCAGGGTTTCGATGGTGTGGCTGTGATTGGTGTAGATGCACAGGTCGCCGGCAATCCCCAGCGACTTGGACACCACCTCGTTCGCCGGCAGGTCGGTGTTCTCGACCAGCGCGCGGGCGGCCGACTGGGCATAGGCACCGCCGGAGCCGATGGCCACGATGCCGCCTTCAGGCTCCAGCACGTCGCCGTTGCCGGTGATGATGAGCGAGGACTCGCGGTCGGCCACCGCCAGCATGGCTTCGAGCCGGCGCAGCATGCGGTCGGTGCGCCAGTCCTTGGCCAGTTCGACCGCGCTGCGCACCAGATGGCCCTGATGCTTTTCCAGCTTGGCTTCGAAGCGCTCGAACAGCGTGAAGGCGTCGGCGGTGCCGCCGGCGAATCCGGCGAGGATGCGGCCCTGATAGAGCCGGCGCACCTTGCGCGCGGTGCCCTTCACGACGATGTTGCCGAGCGTGACCTGACCGTCGCCGCCGAGGGCGACCTGATTGGGGCGACGCACCGACAGGATGGTGGTGCCGTGATACTGTTCCATGGCGATTCCCGAAAAGACCTGAAAGCAGCCGGGCGCGCCTCATGCGGCGCCGCGCACGGCAGGGCGGATGGTGTCAGAAACGCCGCTGCTGGATTTCCGCGACCGCGGCGACACCGATCAGCAGCAGCAGCGCGGCCACCATGGGCCGCACATCGACCAGCCGCGGTTGCCGGCCGGTGGCCTGTACCGCGGTGATCACGTTGAACAGCAGGCCGGCGCTGATGAAATCCATCCGGCGCAGGTCCGAACAATCGACCTTCATCAGCCCCTGCGGCAGGTCGGCCTGCTGCAGCACCGCGAAGGCATCCTGACGAGCGCCGACGATCTCCCCGCGCAGCGCGATCGGACCGCCGCAGACCGGCTGTGCCGTCTCGGCCGCCGGCGGTACCAGCGCCGAGGCGACCCAGCGCGCGTCCCAGGACGGCGGCGACAGTTCGAAGGTGATCGCGTACTGGATGGCGAATTCCTCGAAGTTCGCCTCGTCACCGAGCTGCTGCAGCGTTTCCAGATAGAGCAGCCACTGCGCCGGCCCCTCGGCCTGACCCGGCACCACGCGCGGTGCCAGCAGGTCGCGCAGGCCGGCCGCGCTGAGCATGGCGACGCCATGGCCGCGCCGGCGCACGTCGGTCAGTACGTCCAGCAGCAGGCGGGCGCCGTCCTCGTCGACTTCGTGCAGACGCGCCAGATCCAGCCGCACGACCGGTGCCTTGGCACTGAGGCGCTCGATCTGCGAAATCGAGGGCTGGCTGGCCGCGGTCAGCTTGCCGGACAGCGTGAGCGTGGGCGGGCCGCCGCAGGCACCGCCGGACGGCGTGGCCGGCCAGGTCGGCGCCGAACGTTCGAAGCGTTCGGCATAGGCCAGCGCGTGCGCCTCGAAGGCATCGATGCGGCCGAGCGCGTGGCACAGATCGAACAGCATGGCCCACACCTGTTCGGTGGAGTTGCCCAGTTCGTCGAAGGTGGCCTTTTCCAGCACCGACAGCGCGGCCTCGTCGTCACCGTTGGCGAACAGCATGGCCGCTTCCTCGACCACCGGATGCAGACCGCTGGATACGTCGCGCACCTCGAGTTCGCCCTTGCCGGTGCGGCGGGCGCCGTCGAGCGGGTCCTTCGATACGAAATCGAGCGAAATCAGCCCGGCGGACGACGGCGCCACGCTGCTGGCGAAGCCGGTGTCCGGCGCACGGCTGGCCGGCACCGCGGAAGGCGCGGCGGGACGGGCCGGCTTCCGGGTTTCGACCTGCGGCGTCGCAGGGGTTTTCTTGAAGAAGGAAAAAGCCACGGGTGCGTCGGGTTGCGTGCCGGTGCGGCTCGGACAGCCGGGCGGCAGTTAAGTGCATATGAACCGTCACTTTACCTGCCAAACCGGGGGCGACGCATCCCCCAGATGTATCAGGCGGCATCCGCCGCCCGGCCGCCTCCGGTCAGAAACTCGCCCGCAGGCCGGCCATGATGCTGCGACCCGGCATCGGTGCGATGCCCTTCAGGAAGGACACGTGATTGCGCGCTTCGGTATCGAACAGGTTGTTGCCACGCAGCCAGGCCTCCCAGTTCACGCCGCCGGAGGTGAACGCGTAGCTGGCGAAGGCATTCACCAGCGCATAGCCGGCAGTTTCGGATTCGCCGGCGCCCACGCGGTCCTGCCGGCTGGCGCCCTGCACTTCCATGCGCAGGTTCACCGCCTCGCGATGCCAGTTCAGCGCCGCCATGCCGCGCACCGGCGCGATGCGCGGCAGCGGCTCGCCGGTGTCGCGGTTGGTCGCACGCACCATGTCGGCCTGCAGATCGAGGTGAAGCTCGCCGGCGCAGCGGCACAGCAGCAGGTGAGCCTGGGCCTCCATGCCGTAGAACTTCGCCGGCACTGCCTGGTAGGCGAATTCCGGCAGTTCGCCCGCCGGATTCAGCAGGCCGTCCTCTTCGCGGTTGCGACCGGTGCCGGCCAGCGCGATGTAGTTGCCGAAGCGGCTGTAATAGGCGCCGAGGCTACCGCTGTGCTCGCCGTGTTTCACCCGCAGTTGGGCATCGATCGAATTCGACTGTTCCTTCTGCAGCCCGGCGCTGCCCACTTCGTAATTGCCGGTGGCGGCGTGCGGGCCGTTGGCGAACAGCTCGTAGAAGGTGGGCGCACGTTCGGTGTGGGCGAACTGCGAGCTGACCGAGAAGGTGTCGTTCAGCGGGTAGATGGCGCCCAGCGCCGCGCTGCGCGCGGTGAAACGCCGCTCCTGCGCCGGTTCGAAGCGCGGCGCAGCGGTGTTCGGATCGATGGGACCGCCGCCCTCGGTACCGACCTCGACCCGCTCCAGCCGGCCGCCGAAGGTGAGCTTGAGCGCGCCGATGCGGGTTTCCTCGAACAGGAACAGCGCACGGCTGTCGGTGCGAGTCGACGGCACGAAGGCCTCGTCGCCCAGCGCCAAATCGCTGCTGTCGAGCTGCGCGCCGATCACGCCGCGGAAGGCGCCGATCTGCCGGTGGCTGGCTTCCACGCGCAGGTCGGTCCCCTTGTTGAAGAAGCGGGTGGCCGGCGTGCCGCCATCCAGTTCGACATGGCGGTAGTCGGTGTGGCCGGCACGGAATTTCAGGCCGGTGATGAAGCCGTCAAGGTCGGTCGCTT
>Ga0123397_121745_pt1 | contig 12890 bp, 9 predicted proteins | sample T10HLNH4metaT_FD_89925 | JGI IMG/M metagenome (GOLD analysis project Ga0123397, IMG submission 89925) | Methane-oxidizing artificial microbial communities from Washington, USA to study methane cycling - T10-HLNH4 metaT (Metagenome... ... | reverse complement strand
GGTTTTCGACAAAGCATTCCAGGATCGACTGCCGGGCAAAATCGGAACCAAAACTAACCCGGTGCAACGGCCCATCGGCGGCGCCGGCATAGCCGCCGGTGGCAATAGCCTGCTCGAACAACGGGATGCGGGTTTCCGCCCACAAATCCTTACCGAACAAAAACGGCGCATTCGCGTCCAAAGCCACCATCGCCGCCGAGGCAATAATTGAGGCGTTGTAAATGTGGTGGGCGATGCTGAGTGGAGTTTGGATGTGCAATTGAAAGGAGGTCGTGGCGGCCTCCAGCATCACGTCGTGATGCTCCACTTTCAAATGCTCGTGGCCGCAAATATCCAACACGATAGGCTTGCCCCGGCAACGCAAAATTTGTTGATTCAAGGCCCGATAACGATTCATGTCCGACATATTACCCAAATGCAAATCGCTTTGCTGCAAGGTCGGCAAGATGCCTATCGTCAACAGATTTAAATCCATTTGCCGGGCATGCTGTTCGGCTTGGCTCCAGGTGTTTTGCAAATCGGCATGCATGCGGCTAAACGCATCGCCGGTCAACGGCACGGGCGGGGTGTTGAGTTCTATATTGAATTTGGCCAGTTCCGGACCGGCCATTGGGTGGGCAAAGGATTCCAGAAATGCCTGATTCAATGGTGCCGGCCGCATGTTGTCGTCCAGCAGCCAAGCTTCGATTTCAAAACCGGCCACCGGCTCGGCTTCCGAACAGGCTCGGTTTTTGATCAGTCTAGCGAGTAGTTCAGTTTCCGTGGATAAGCGTTGCCGGAAACGCTGAAAGTCGGCATCTTGATAGGCTGCGGCATGAATTTCTTGACCCATGAGCGGCTCGCTCTCCTGTTGAAAAAATTGGGATAGTAAGCTTGAGCCTGCACACCGCAATGTCCATCTATCTAAATTACCCCTCAGGATAATGCTCAGGTCCGGGGACGGGATACAACACACATCAACAGCAAGCATTGCCCCGCGAAGGAGCGCGCAGTGAACCGTCTTCTGGCAAAGTCAGAGTATATTGCACCAGGAAGGCCGAAGCAGCAGATCAAGACCGCCGATTCAAAAAAGTTGCCGGGCATACTCGATCAAAATACCAAAACCAATCTTTGGATCAAAAAAGTTGACTTGTTGATTTTGGTTTCATAACTTAGCACTAGTCCCACAATCGATAACAACAAAAATTCATTGCCCAAACATGCTTTTTAATTCCTTTCAGTTTTTGTTTTGCTTCCTCCCAATCACTTTATTGATTTTTTTCCAATTTGGCCGACATAGCCAAACGTTGGCGGGATTATGGCTATTTGGGGCATCGTTGTTTTTTTATGGTTGGTGGAATCCTGCCTACGTGGGCCTACTAATGGGCTCAATTCTCTTCAACTATGGAGTTGGCACTGTACTATCTAAACAAAAAAGAAATAATTCTGGACATAATAAGTGGATTTTAGGGTTTGGTGTATCAATCAATTTGCTGCTTCTCGGTTACTACAAGTACACCAATTTTTTTATCGAAAATGCCAATGCGACTTTGGGTTTAAACTGGCACATCGAACCAATAATTTTGCCACTCGGGATTTCTTTTTTTACATTCACTCAAATCGCATTTTTGGTTGATGCGTATCGCGGCCAAGTAAAAGAGGCAAATCTCATTCACTACGGATTATTTGTCACTTACTTTCCCCATCTGATCGCCGGACCGGTATTGCACCATAACGAAATGATGCCGCAATTCGCGCTTCGCGCAACCTATCGGCTAAATTGGGAAAATTTGTCCGTGGGTCTCACTATTTTCAGCATCGGCCTTTTCAAGAAAGTAGTACTGGCCGATGGCATCAGCCCTTATTCAACCCCGATTTTCGAAATCGCCACGCAAAAAGGAACGCTAACCTTTCTCGAAGCATGGGGTGGAGCGCTTGCATATACTTTCCAGCTTTACTTCGATTTCTCGGGATACTCAGACATGGCTATCGGCATTTCCCGCTTGTTCGGCGTAAAACTGCCCTTGAATTTCAATTCACCGTACAAGGCGGTCAACATTACCGAATTTTGGCGATGTTGGCATATGACATTATCGCGTTTTCTACGCGATTATTTGTATTTTGCGTTGGGAGGTAACCGTAAAGGCTCGGTGAGGCGCTATATCAACCTGCTGGCGACGATGCTATTAGGAGGGTTTTGGCACGGTGCAGGTTGGACTTTTATCATTTGGGGAAGCCTGCACGGCATTTATTTGGTCATCAACCACGGCTGGCATCAGCTTCGCCGAACTCTGGGACACAATTTGACACAGAGTACGTTTCAAGGTCGCTTGGCGAGTAGAATACTTACTTTTGTTTTTGTCGTGATCGGTTGGGTATTCTTCCGCGCTGAAAATTTGGACGCGGCGCTTGCGATACTGAAAGGCATGGGCGGATTTAACGGTATTAATCTACATGGAAGCTGGCAATGGCTATTCCACTGGCGAATTCAGCAAGCCATGGCAAGTGCCGGAATTCATTTTGGCCCTCTGCCGGCAATTTATGGCGAGCACAGTGTCATAGTAATTTGGATAATAGCGCTTTGGTCATTGGTTTGGCTGGCGCCAAATACGCAACAGATTCTGGCAGCATTTAATCCGACTATCGAGGAGATAAAAAGTCCTTCTAAGATTCTACTATGGCGCCCCAATTGGCATTTTGCCGTGCTTACCGGCCTGATTTTCGCTTTCGCATTATGCAGCATGCGCCGCGTCTCTGAATTTTTGTATTTCCAGTTCTAAACCAAAGATGAAACGATATTCGCCCGACAGGCATTTTTTAGCACATTTTGTCATTGTGAGTTTATCGACTTGTTTACTGATTGTGTCGATAAACTTAATCGTCGATCCATACAGTCTGAACGGTTGGATTGAAAAGTCTGGCTTCAATTACATAAAACCGGCATTCCGAGGTAATCAGTGGATCGCCAAGGTGTTCGAAGTCTCCCGAAAGCGTCCTTCAGTAATATTTCTGGGCACATCCCGAGCCGCACATGGCCTTGATCCGCTCCACCCAGCGCTAGCCGGTAAAATAACTTATAACCTCGCAACTGACGGAGCACAAATTGCTGAAATAAAGGAGTTGTTCGAACATTCAGTTAATACGTCCAAAATCGATATTGCGATCATTGGACTGGACCTAGTGTCTTTCAGCAACAATACCGGCAATATTAAACTCAGACATGATTTGATGGATATTGGTGGTCGGCAACGATCAGATTCTCGGCAACTTGAAATTTTTAGGGCATCTCTGTCTATTGAAACCTTATGGGATTCATACCAAACCGTCCAATCGCAACAGACTCCTTCTGAATTCACCCACGACGGTCAGCGTACAGACGAATATTACGCGAATTTCATCAATGAATACGGTGGAGTGAGAGCCGCCTGTGAAGGATATATGAAAGAAATATCCCACAACCGTAAAAAGATCACAACGGTCGAAAACCAAAATGCGTCATTTCAGTGGGACGATATCCAGTCGATGCTAAAACTAGCGAAACAGCAAAATATCGAGCTTTATTTTTTTATTAGCCCAACCCATGCGTGGGATTTGGAATATCTTAGGGCGTGGGGTGAATGGAATAGATTTCTGAATTGGAAACGCGATCTTGTGAAGGTGATTGACGATCAGACTCCTCAAGAACAGGACACGAAGCAAGCTAAAGTCGTTTTATGGGATTTTTCCGGCTACAACAGCATCACAACTGAGAACATTCCAGCGTCAACAGTGGCACATACCAACATGCAATATTTCTGGGAGTTTTCACACTACCGAACCCTTGTTGGCGGCTGGATATTGGAACGAGTGCTCGGTGTCAAACAATCGCAAAGCCAAATTCCAGACGATTTTGGCGTCAAGCTAACACAAAACAATATCGAGGCACAAATAACAGATATCGAACTAGCGAGAGAGAAATACGTGCAACAGAACGCCCAAGACGTTGCATTTATCAACAATATTGTCCAAAGCACAATCCATTCTCTACCAACGGAAAACTGATATTGGTTTGAAACGATAGCCAAAATAAGATTCAACAAACCGGGATGGTAATGTAATGGTCAACAAAAACCGGACACCTGTTTAGGCAGCGTCTTTCGAAAATTCCTGCTCGAATTCGATCGGGGATTGATAGCCCAATGTTGAGTGCGATCGACGACCGTTGTAAAAAGCCAAATAGTCGATCACGCTGAGTTTCGCCGCTTCCTGGGTTTTGAATTTTTCGTAGTTGAGTTGTTCATGCTTCAAGCTACGGAAAAAGCGTTCCGTCGGCGAATTATCCCAACAATTGCCTTTCCGGCTCATGCTCTGCTCCATGCGAATCACAGCCAGATGTTGCCGATATTCCCGACTGGCATATTGGCTGCCACGATCCGAATGATGCAGCAAGCAAGGCAGCGGTTTACGACGCCAGAAGGCCATTTGTAATGCCTTGACACAGAGCGAGGTCCGCATGTGGTCGTCAATCGCCCAGCCCATCACTTGCCGGGAGAATAGATCAATCACGACCGCGACATAAAGCCAGCCCTGCAGCGTCCATACATAGGTGATATCCGTCGTCCACACTTGATTCCGCTGAGCGACCTTGAATTGGCGATCCAGCCGATTGGGGGATATGGTCTCACTATGGTTGCTGTCCGTGGTCACTTTAAATCGTTTGGGATAGCGAACTTTTAACTTCAGCTCCCGCATGACCCGTCGCGTTTTAAAGCGTCCAACGGCAAAACCTTGTTTTTGCAAGCGATCCGCTAAACGACGCGAACCAAAGCACTGCTTGTTGTCGGTAAAAAGCTGCCGCACGCTATCGGCAAGCTGTTGATCTTGATGTTTTTTGTCTTCGTCTGGCGGACTGTTACACCAAGCATAATAAGCTCTGGTACTCACCTGCATGACTCGACACAGCACGGTCTCGGGATACGTCTTCTGTTGCGCCTGAATAAATCCGTACTTTATTCGGCTTCTTTCGCAAAGAAGACGGCGGCCTTTTTTACCCACAGGGCACAAGTAAGATTTCGCGCTCCATCCGCAGTTGTTCGTTTTCCTTTCGCAACCGGACCAATTCGTCATGATCCGCCAGATTCAGGCAAAACTTTTTGGTTGCCGATTCGTTGGCCGAAGGCTTGCGTTCCGCTCGTACCCAGCGTCCGATGGCGCTTTGCGATATGCCCAGATGATCGGCCGCTTGCTGCTGACTGTAGCCTTTTTCCAAAACCAGCTTCGTCGCATCTTGCTTGAACTCCAGGCTGTATTTGGGTCGATTGTGTTTTTTTTCGTTACTCATGGTCACCTCTGCTAGCAGTATAAATTCTGCCTTTAGAAGTGTCTGGAGTTATTAGACCATTTCAGATCAGCCTTTGTTGCGCAAGTAATCCAAGTCCTTGCCGTTCAGACGAAACTGGCTGCGAAACTTGGACTTAGCCAAGCCGGCAAACAGTTCGTCCAAATCCCGCACGGTTTTAAGACTATCTCAACACGCCGGCAGAGGGCGTGTAGCTGTCCAACACATGAATGTAATTGGCGCGCTCATATGCGCTGGGGTCGATGGCATGTTGCTGGCTGACGCTACCTTTTAGCTGGCTGATGGACTCGTATTCGTGTTCGATCAGCCATTGCTCCAGTTCCGCGCGAATCTCGCCGAGTTTGCCCACGCCTTGCGCCAGCAATACGCTGCACAAATGCACGACGTCGGCACCGGCCAACAAGGCTTTGATCACATCCGCACTGTGATGAAAACCGCCGGTCACCGCCAGCGACATTTTCACCCGCCCATACAGCAAAGCGGTCCAGCGAATGCGCAGCAAGGCTTCCGATTGGGTAGACAATTGCAACTTCGGCACTACTTCCAAAGTCTCCAGATCGATATCCGGCTGATAAAACCGATTGAATATCGCAATACCATCGGCGCCAGCGGCTTCCAGGCGTTGGGCAAAATGAATCGGCGAGCTGAATTGCGGCGACAGTTTTAAGGTCAGCGGCACGCTCACCCGGCTTTTCAACTCGCGCAGAATATCCAAATAACGGTTTTCCACGGTTTCGCTGCTCTCATCGGCATTGGCGGCCAGATGGTAGATATTCAGCTCCAGTGCGTCCGCCCCGGCTTGTTGCAAGGCTTGGCCGTATTCGATCCAGCCGCCCTGGGAAATGCCGTTCAGGCTGGCGATCACCGGAATATTCAAGCTGCTTTTCAAACGTTGCAGATGTTCCAGATATTGTTCCTGATAGGTCAATATATGTTCTGGCACTGGATGAAATGAATCCGCTTCACCATAGCCAATGCCCTGGCCGTAAAAAAACCGCTCCATCTGTTGCTGTTCGGCTTCGATTTTTTCTTCGAATAATGAATACATCACTAAAGCCGAAGCTCCAGCATCTTCCAACCGACGGGCGCTATCCAAATCCTTACTCAGCGGTGACGCCGACGGTACCAGGGGATGCGCCAGTTTCAGGCCCAAATAATTTGTCGTTAAATCAACCATGTTGGCTCTCCTGGGCAAGATCGGCTTTCAGTGCGGCTTTGGCGGCCGCGACGCTGGTGGCATCGCTCCATTCCAGCGCGGCCAATTGTTGATAGTAGCGGTAACGGTTTTTGACGTCCTGCTGCGCCTGTTTCAAAAACGCTTCGGCGTGATCGGGATGACTTTGCCAGAGCATGCTGAAGCGGGTTTCGCTCATCACAAACTCGCGTAGCGGCACCGACGGTTCCGCGGAATCCAGTTGCATCGGATTCTTACCTTGCTGGATGCGGCCGGGATTGAATCTAAACAAAGGCCAATGCCCGCTTTTTACTGCCAGATTTTGCTGTCTATGGTTGTTGGACAAATCCACACCGTGGGCTATGCAAGGCGCGTAGGCGATGATGATGGACGGACCATTGTGCGCTTCCGCTTCCAGGAAGGCATTCAGGGTTTGCGTGTCCTTGCCGGCATATGCAACGTGAGCGACATAAACGTTGCCGTAATCCATCGCCAGCAGTGCCAGGTCTTTTTTCGCGGTGGCCTTACCGCCGGCCGCGAACTTGGCCACCGCACCCAGCGGTGTAGATTTGGAGGTCTGACCACCGGTGTTCGAATACACTTCGGTATCCAACACCAGAATATTGACGTTGCGGCCGCTGGCCAGAACGTGATCCAGACCGCCGTAACCAATATCGTAAGCCCAGCCGTCACCGCCGATGATCCAGACGCTTTTCTTGCAGAGATAATCGGCTAACGTTAACAAAGCCTGGGCAGCAGGTTGCTTCAGCGAGGGTAAATGCTGCTTCAACTCGGCCACACGTTGGCGTTGTTCGTAAAGACCGGCTTCATCGGCTTGGTCGGCGTGTAAAATCGCATCGACCAATTCGCCGCCCAAGGTTTCTCGTAGCGACACCAGTAACTCGGCCGCATGCTCGGCTTGTTTATCGATTGCCACCCGCATGCCCAAACCGAACTCGGCGTTATCTTCGAACAAGGAATTGTTCCAGGCCGGCCCCCTGCCCTCGGGGTTTTTGGTCCAGGGCGTGGTCGGCAAATTGCCGCCGTAAATCGACGAGCAACCGGTGGCATTAGCTACCACCATGCGATCGCCGAACAGCTGCGATGCCAATTTCACATACGGGGTTTCGCCGCAGCCGACGCAGGCGCCGGAGAATTCGAATAAGGGCTGTAACACCATCGAGCCTTTGATGGTGTTGGTTTTTAATAAGCGACGATCATATTCCGGCAAGGATAGGAAGTAATCCCAGTTTTGACTTTCCGGTTCGCGCAGCGGCGCTTGTGGCCGCATGTTCAAGGCCTTGCGGCTAGCGTTGGATTTATCGCGGATCGGGCAAATATCCACGCACAAACCGCAGCCGGTACAGTCTTCCGGCGCCACCTGATAACTGATCGACAGACCGGCAGGAAAATCTTTACCCAGCATCGCCGCGTGCTTGAAGGTTTCGGGCGCGTTGTTCAAGGCTTCGTTGGGCACGATTTTGCTGCGAATCGCCGCGTGCGGGCACACCATCGGACATTTGCCGCATTGAGTACACAGATCGGTTTCCCAAACCGGTATCTCCAGCGCCAGATTGCGTTTCTCGTAAGCAGCGGTGCCGGTCGGGAAGGTGCCGTCTACCGGCATCGCGCTGACCGGCAAGGAGTCGCCACGGCCGGCGATGATTTCGCCGGTGACGCGACGGATAAATTCGGGCGCGCTGTCGGCGATCAAGGCGGCAATATCGAAACCGCTGTCGGCTTGTTTCGGTAGCGGCACATGCCGCAAGCCGGCCAGGGTTTCGTCGATAGCTTTGAAGTTTAAATCGACGATGCGCTGGCCTTTTTTACCATAGGTTTTTTCAACGGCGTGTTTAATGGCGGCAATCGCCTGTTCCTGCGGTAACACCCCGGAAATCGCGAAAAAACAAGTCTGCATGATGGTATTGATGCGCTTACCCATGCCGGATTTTTCCGCGACCGCATTACCGTCGATCAGATAAAACCTAATTTTCTTATCCAGCATTTGCTGCTGCATCTTGCGCGGCAACGTTTCCCAAACTTCATCCGACGATGCGGGGCTGTTTAATAGAAACACCGCTTTGTCGGCGGCGTTGACCAGCATGTCGTAGCGTTCCAGAAATACGGTTTGATGACAGCCAATAAATTGCGCGTCGTTCTCGCCGATCAAATAGGTGGAGCGAATCGGCTTCGGCCCAAAGCGCAGATGCGAGACGGTAATAGCGCCGGACTTTTTCGAGTCGTACACAAAATAACCCTGGGCGTATAAATCGGTTTCTTCGCCGATGATTTTTATGGTGTTTTTGTTCGCACCCACCGTACCGTCGCTACCCAACCCGTAAAACATGGCCTGAAAGGTTTGATCGTGGGTATCGGTGCGATAAGCCGCATCCCAATTTAAACTGGTGTGGCTGACGTCATCGAGAATCCCGACAGTGAAATGATTCTTCGGCTTATCGTTTTTCAGTTCGTCGTAAACCGCCTTAATCATGCCCGGCGTGAACTCCTTGGACGACAAGCCGTAACGGCCGCCCACCACTTTGGGCAGGCTGGTAAATTTTTCGCCGTCGCTGAAGGCTTGCGCTACCGCACCCAAGACGTCTTTGTATAAAGGCTCGCCATCGGCGCCCGGTTCCTTGGTGCGATCCAGTACCGCGATTTTTCGGCAACTGGCCGGCAAAGCTTCGATCAAGCGCTCCGGCGCAAACGGCCGGAACAAGCGTACTTTCAACAAACCAACCGCTTCGCCCTGGCGATTCAAATAATCCAGGGTTTCTTCAACTGCTTCCGCTCCGGACCCCATAATCACGATCACCCTTTCGGCTTGCGGAGAACCGACGTATTCGAATAAGCGGTATTGGCGGCCGGTCAAAGCGGCCAGCCTATCCATGGTTTGTTGGGCAATCTCAGGCAACGCGGCATAGTAAGGATTAACCGATTCCCGACCCTGGAAATATACGTCCGGGTTTTGCGCGGTACCACGCAGTACCGGGTTATCCGGCGTCAAAGCTCGGCCGCGATGCTCGCTGACCCAGTTGTCGTCTATCATCGCCCGGATCACGCCGTCGTCGATCTCGACGATTTTGGCGACCTCGTGCGAGGTGCGGAAACCGTCGAAAAAATGCATGAACGGGATGCGGCTTTGCAAGGAGACGGCATGAGCCACCAGCGCCAAATCCTGCACCTCTTGCGGTGAGTTGGAGCACAACATGGCGTAGCCGGTCATCCGCGCCGACATCACATCGCTGTGATCGCCGAAGATAGACAGGCCCTGACAAGCGAGCGAGCGGGCGGCAATATGAAACACGGTCGGGCTAAGTTCGCCGGCGATTTTGTACATGTTTGGCAGCATCAACAGCAAGCCTTGGGAGGCTGTAAAAGTGGTTGCCAAAGTGCCGGCTTGCAAGGCGCCGTGAATGGTACCGGCCGCGCCGGCCTCGCTTTGCAATTCGACTACTCGGGGCACCGTGCCCCAAAGATTGGGTTGATCGCGAGACGCCCATTCGTCGGCCCATTCGCCCATCGCCGAGGACGGGGTAATCGGATAAATCGCAATCACTTCATTGAGTTTGTAGGCAATACTGGCCGCAGCCTGATTGCCGTCGATGGTGAGGGTTTGCTTTTGCATGGAATAACCTTTTCAGGAAATAAAACGGGGGAGCCGCCGGGCAAGTGCCGGCGGCTGTTTTTCTAAGATGCTCTAAGCATAGTCAAAAAATGCCTGACTAATTTTTAGTCAATTTAAAGATGTCCCAAACAGGACGGGCGATTGGCTGGTTTGCTCACGATTTGATCACAAGTTTATCCACAACTTCTGTGTATAACTGTACTTTTGGACAATGGCTGCCGCCGAGAACAATAGCCCCTAACCCATAAATTCAAGCTTGTTAATCCTCCCCCGGCAGCTTATCGGCCACCTAAAACTCGCAGTTCCTTAGTTTATTCAGACCAGTCGTCGCGCAGTACGATAGGCATCACTTTATCTTCGACTTCAATTACTGCCTTGTTTAGCACGACCAGTTGTCTATCCTCAACAAACTGCACACCCAACATATAAAAAATCGGCCCCCAAAACGGGTTGATCATCAAACCGCCGAGTATGCTCTTCCCGGTCCGTTGCAAATTTTTCAAGGGGTTGAACGCCACAGCTAGGGTTTGCTGGGGGTGTTCGTCAAACACGTCGGTTATCGGTTTAAACGTGTGTTTATCCCGGATTTCCAACTCGTCCAAGGATACCGACAGCTTGCGGGCCATTTTATAAAAATGCAGGCGTGCCGTGATGGCCGATACCGCAAAGGTGATAGCCATCAACGGTAACAGAATGCTGGGCGGCAACAAGGGGGCGAAAGCCGGCGCCAGCAATACCAAACCATAACCCAACATCAGCGTGTCTTCACCGCGTTCGACATCGCGATCCAGATTTTTAACGATGGCAACCACTTGATTGCCGGACTGATCCAAATAACCTTTGTCTTGAGCCATATTCGTCTCCTTCAGGTTGAATGTGCAGGTCAATGATTAGATGCCTGCGAATGAAAAAAGTCAACTGCCTGACCGATACCGGTTTTATGCGTTACGGCTCGGCAACACCCCATTTTGCTTGCAGATAATCGCGGCGCGTATCGAAAATACGCTGCAACTTATTACCGATAAACCTATGCAGCAATTGGCCTAGCCAGCCTAAGGGCATCGTATAAAACACGATGTCCTCCAATACGATGCCCGACTCGCAATAACTTAGGCAAACTTCATGGCTCCAGAAGCCGAACGGACCGACCGCTTGTTGATAGACAAACCGATTCGGCTTATCGCAGTGACTGACTTCCGATAACCAGGACATGGGCACGCCAAACAATGCCTTCATCCGATAACGGATCAGCAAGCCTGGGTAAATATCCTCGGGCACCGGCGAAGTAATATCGACATGAAAAAACTCAGGCGTAATTTGATTTAGATAGTGCGGAGAGGAGAAGAAATCCCACGCCTGCTGCTGACTAAGCGCCAAGCGCTGCTGCCGGTGGATGTGATAAATTTTCATAATATTTGCGGATGACGATGCCGAGCTACTGCGATAGCCAGCACTCTACCGTAAAAAAATTTTTGCGGTAGTGCTGCTTATGCAGCGCAGTCACGCGGATGCACCAGTCCGGAAATCAACTCGCCCGCAGGTGAAACCAGATGTCGGATAAACCCAAACAAATCCAAGATTATCGAATCTTGCCGCTTTCTTCCTTGATTTCAGCGATTAAATCGCCGAGGTTCTCGCGTTGTCTCAGCACGAAATTCCGGCTTTCCTCGGCGGTGCGACTACCCAGCACGATGATGTCTTTGCGATGTTTATGCGCCAGATACCCCACCAGCAATCCACCTGAGAACAAGGCGAGCGGGTGGCGGATTAGCGCGCGCGTGATGCTTTTGCTGGCGTGCGTCAAGCCGGAAATAACGATGCCCATCACCACACCTTTGACCAGGATCTCGCCATTGGTTGGCGGCGCCATTCTGCCTTTCTTGCCTTTGCGCGTCGGCGACTTCTTAACTTTCTCGGCCACAGCTTGGTTTACTATTTTTGCTTGCGTCATACCCCTGTCTCCTAAAAATCAACACGCCAACTAACAGCATAATCCAATACAGGCAAAACTGAATCCTGTTAACCGCCGCCAGCACTATTCACAGTTTTACTGACTAACTGCTGCTTAACGCTCGGATCGGCGGCCTTGCTCAAAGCAGTCTGCAACAATTCATCTTGACCATAAATGTCCGGGTAAAAGCGCGGTTTATCATCAAGACCCACAAAAACAGTGGTATAAAAAAACAACACTGGTATCGATTTTTTTAAAGTGACCCGCTGGGTTTTAGGCCCGGCCATGGCCTGCTGTATGGTTTGCTGATCCCACTCGCTTTGGTCGCCGAGCACAAATTCCGCCAGCTTTCCAGCTTCCGCCACTCTAACGCAGCCGTGGCTGAGATCGCGGCGATCCCGGTTAAACGCCGCTTTGCCGGGCGTATCATGCAAATACACATCGGCTTTGTTCGGGAAAATAAATTTCACCCGCCCCAAGGGATTGTTACTGCCAGGGCGTTGTCTGGCGCGCACCCGACCACTCTTGATTTCGTCGACAATGCTGTCTTGATTTTCGTCGTCGTCTTCGTCGTCGTCGGCATAGCGTCCTACCAATTCAATATCCTGACTGGTCAGAAACTCTTCATCGCTCAATAGTTTCGGCAGCATTTCCTTATCCATGATGCTTTTCGGAATATTCCAATACGGCATGAACTCCAGATATTTCATTTCTTCCCAGAGCACCGGGGTCTGGTTCTTTTCAGCCTTGCCGACTATCACTTTCATGGTCAAGGGCTGTTGATCGTCGCGAGAATTGAAGGCCCATAACTGAAACGCCG
>Ga0123397_137471_pt1 | contig 12910 bp, 12 predicted proteins | sample T10HLNH4metaT_FD_89925 | JGI IMG/M metagenome (GOLD analysis project Ga0123397, IMG submission 89925) | Methane-oxidizing artificial microbial communities from Washington, USA to study methane cycling - T10-HLNH4 metaT (Metagenome... ... | reverse complement strand
CAATGGCAACTGGATCTACACCGCCTTCAAGGGCAATGGCGAACTGAATGGCGAAGCCAAGTACGAAACCTGTCGCGGCTGCCACGCGCCGCTGAAGGACAAGGATTTCGTGTTCCGCTATGACGAGCACTTCGCCGCGGTGAAGACCGCCGGCTACTGATCGCCGTCGAGCACGACGCGCCCGAGGCGGCGGATGCCGCCCCGGCCGTCCGGCGCGATCAGCACCGCGCCGCCCATCGCCAGATTGTCGCCGGTCAGCGCCAGCACATTTACCTGATGCGTCACCATGGCGACCCGTCGCCCTTCATCGAGCTTCGCGATCCAGTCGCGCAGCGCGGCGGTCTGTCGCTCGCGGTCGCCCTGGCCGTCGAAGAACGAATTCAGCGCCGGCAGCAGGTCCACCCGAAGGTCTGGAAACATCTGCGCAGCGGTGTCGATGCAGCGGCACCAGGCGCTGCTGTACACCGCGTCGATCCGCACGCCGTGCGCCCGCAGGGCATCACCGGCAGCGCGGGCCTGGGCGCGGCCCGCCGCCGACAGGTTGCGCTGTGTACCGCAGTCGTCGATGCGAAAGCCCGGTGGATCGCCGATGCCGGGTTCGGTCTGCGCGTGGCGCAGCAGCAGGACGCCGCCAGCGCGCAGCGACGCCAGTGCGGCGCCGTAGCCGGCGTGCGCACCGGTCGCTTGCAGCATCAGGCCGCCGAGCGCCTGCAGGGCGTGACGTCTGTTCATATGCGGTGAGCCGGAGTAGGACTTGGGTTGTCGACCGGTCATACTCGTCTCGGTTTCCGGCGGGCCGTCAGGCGCCACGGATGAACCGAACTGAAACCTTCCGACGACCAGAGGCGAAGATGAAATCGAGCAAAGCGGTGAGTGCGATGGTGTTGTGCGGGCTGATGACTGCGCTGCCCGTGCAGGCAGATCCCTTGTCCGGCCCACGATCCATCGTGCTTGCCAACGCGGACGGGGGCCGCGAGGTGATCGGTCGAGTGGTGTTCGCACCGCTGGGCGATGGCCGGTCCGCCTTCACGGTGACGCTGGACCCACGGCTGGAGGAGTACTTCCTCGCCATGCGCCCCTTCCGCTGCCTGACCGGGCCGACCCAGCGGCTGTGCAGCTTTCCGGTCGAACGCGAGCCGCAGGTGGTGAGCGCGGGCGATCTGGTTCCGCTGGAATACGCGCTGATGTTCATGCGCACCGCGCCCGCCTCGCTGCACATCAATCCGTTCAACGGCGTGTACTACCGGATGAAAGTGGTCGGCGAGCGCATCGAAGGTCAGGCGCATGACGTCGATATGGACCCCTTCATTACGCCGGATGCCGTTCCGGCTGAACGGCGAACGAGGCCGCTGCGTGACGCCGACCTGAGCGTCGGTGATCCGAAGTCACACTGGCTGCCCACGCTGCTGATCGAGTAAGCCGGGGCGTATCCCGTCCGCCTTGCGCGGCGCTCAGGCAGCGTTCAGGCAGTGTTCAAGCAGCGGCGTCGTGGGCCGTTAACGGATCATTGTCGAACCAAGGCCGGCATCGATGCCTCCCTTGCCTGAGCACGCAGCATCTCCTCTTCCGGATCGTGACCCAGGCGGCGTCGCGAGACGGCTGCACGCGCTCATTGTCGAAGACAATCCGGTGGACGAAGTCCTGGTGCTGGCCAAGCTCAGTGCATCGGGCTTTGCGGTCGAGCATCGCCGCGTGGACAGCATTCCCGCGCTCGAATCGGCGCTGGGCGAGCGGCACTGGGACATCGTGATTTCCGACTATGTGCTGCCGGACTGCGACGGCCTCGACGTGCTGAGCGTGGTCCGGCGCATGCAGCCGGATCTGCCCTTCATCCTGGTGTCAGGCGGCATCGGCGAGGCGGTGGCGGTAGACGCCATGCGGGCCGGCGCGCAGGACTATCTGCTGAAACAGAACCTGCTGCGCCTCGGCGCGGTGGTCGAGCGCGAGCTGACGAAGTCGGCCACCGCGCGGGCCCTGAGGGCCGAAAGGCAGAAGCTGCGCGAGAGCGAACTGCGTCTGCACAGCATTCTGGCCACGCTGGAAGACATCATCTGGTCGATCGAGCTGCCGTCGCAGCGCCTGGTCTATCTGAATCCCTCGGCTGAATCGATCTACGGCGTGAGCGCCGAGGCCTTTCTGCGCGGAGAGGTCGACTGGCTGGAGATGGTGCACCCGGACGACCGCGAGCGCATGCTGCGTTCGCTGAAGGAAGCGACCACCAGCGGCAGCCTCACCACCGAGTACCGCGTGGTCAGACCGGATGGCGAAGTGCGCTGGATACTCGATCGCGCACGCGTGGTGTTCAACGAGCACGGTGCGCGAATACGGCTGGACGGCATCGCCCGCGACGTGACACAGCAGCGCAGCAGCGAAGCCAAGCTGCGCCAGGCCGCGCATTTCGATGTGCTGACCGGCCTGCCCAACCGCATCCTGCTGAACGAGCGTCTGCAGAAGGCGATTGACGCGGCGATCGACACCGACGCGATGATGGCGGTGGTGTTCATCGACCTCGACCGCTTCAAGATCGTCAACGACAGCATGGGGCACGACGCTGGCGACGAACTGCTGCGCGTGCTGGCGCGCCGGCTGTCGCAGCGGGTGCGCGCCAGCGACACGGTGGCCCGGCTGGGGGGCGACGAATTCGTGGTGCTGCTGCCGGAGATCCGCCAGCCGCAGGACGCGCAGGCGGTGTGCGAACAGATGCTGGCGGCGATGGCGCCGCCGGTGTCCATACGGAATCACGACATCCACTGCACCGGCAGCATGGGTGTCGCGGTGTTCCCGCGCGACGGCCGCGACGTGGCCACGCTGCTGCGTCACGCCGACGCCGCGATGTATCGGGCCAAGCAGGCGGGGCGCAACACCATCTGCTTTCACGAACCGGACCAGAACCCCGCGTCGGGCGTGCTGCGTCTTGAAGCCGAACTGCACACCGCCTTGGCACAGCAGCAGTTCGAACTGCATTTCCAGCCCCAGGTCGATCTGCTGAACGGTCGCCGCATCATCGGCTTCGAGGCGCTGGTGCGCTGGCGTCACCCGGAACGCGGGCTGGTGTCACCGCTGGATTTCATTCCGCTGGCCGAAGAAACCGGCCTCATCGTGCCGCTTGGCGAGTGGGTGCTGCGCCAGGCCTGCGCGCAGGGCAGGGCGTGGGCCGAGCGTTTCGATCCGGACCTGCGGATTGCGGTCAATGTGTCGGCACGACAGTTCGTCGGCAGCGACGTGGTGCGCACGGTGTCGCGCGAACTGGAGCGCAGCGGCCTGTCGCCGCGCAACCTCGAACTGGAGCTGACCGAATCGATGCTGATGCACAACGTCGCGCAGACGGTGAAGCGGCTTGGCGATCTCAAGCGCCTCGGCGTCGCGCTGGCGATCGACGACTTCGGCACCGGCTATTCCAGTCTTGCCTATCTCCGGCGCTTCCCGATCGACCTGCTGAAGATAGATGCGTCCTTCGTGCGCGACATCGGCCACGACCCGGACGATGCCGCGATCTGCGCCTGCATCCTGGCGATGGCCGACGCGCTGCGCATCGATGCGGTGGCCGAAGGGATCGAGACCGAGGACCAGCTGGCTTTCCTGCGCGATCAGGGCTGCCGCATCGGGCAGGGCTATCTGTTCGGCAGACCGGTGCCGGCGGAGCAGGCGACCGCGCTGCTCGCGCGCGGCGCCGCCTGATCAGCCGCCCGTCGCCTCAGTTCACCGGCATCACGAATTCCGGCCCCTTGGAGCCGCTGTCCGGCCAGCGCTGCATGATGCTCTTGTAGCGGGTGTAGAAGCGCACGCCTTCTTCGCCGTAGGCATGCAGATCGCCGAACAGGCTCTGCTTCCAGCCGCCGAATGAGTGCCAGGCCATCGGCACCGGGATCGGTACGTTGATGCCCACCATGCCGGCTTCGATGCGCTGGCCGAATTCGCGTGCGGCGGCGCCGTCGCGGGTGTACAGCGACACGCCGTTGCCGTACTCGTGGCTGTTCACCAGCGCGATCGCCTCCGCCAGATTCGCCGCGCGCACCACGCACAGCACCGGGCCGAAGATCTCTTCCTTCCAGATGCGCATCGCCGGCGTGACGCGATCGAACAGCGTGGCGCTGAGGAAGAATCCGTTCTCGCGTCCGGCCACCGTGTGCCGGCGGCCGTCCAGCACCAGCTGCGCGCCTTCGGCGATGCCGGCATCGATCAGCGACACGATGCGTTCGCGGTGGGCGGCGGTCACCACCGGGCCCATGTCGATGCCGTCGCCTTCGCCGTCACCGATGTTCAGCTTCTGCGCGCGCGTGCGCACCGCCTCGACCAGCGCGTCGGCGATGTCGCCCACCGCGACCGCAACCGAAATCGCCATGCAGCGTTCGCCGGCCGAGCCGTAGGCTGCGCCGATCAGCGCGTCGGCGGCCTGGTCGATGTCGGCGTCCGGCATCACCACCATGTGATTCTTCGCGCCGCCCAGCGCCTGTGCGCGCTTGCCGTGCTTCGCCGCGGTCTCGAAGATGTGGCGGGCGATCGGCGTCGAGCCGACGAAGCTCACCGCGCGCACGTCCGGGTGTTCGAGCAGCGCATCGACCGCGACGCGGTCGCCCTGCAGCACGTTGAACACGCCGTCCGGCAGGCCGGCGTCGCGGAACAGTTCGGCGGTCAGCAGCGACGGCGACGGGTCGCGTTCGGACGGCTTCAGGATGAAGCTGTTGCCGCAGGCCAGGGCGACCGGGGCCATCCACATCGGCACCATGAAGGGGAAGTTGAACGGCGTGATGCCGGCGGTGACGCCCAGCGGCATGCGCTGGCTCCAGTTGGCGATGCCGCCGCCGACGTGGTCGGAATACTGGCCCTTGAGCAGCTGCGGAATGCCGCAGGCGAACTCGATCACTTCCAGACCGCGCTGCACCTCGCCCTGCGCGTCCGGGAAGGTCTTGCCGTGTTCGCGGGTGATCAGCCGCGCGAGATCGGCGCTGTGGCGCTCGACCAGTTCCTTCATCCGGAACAGCACGCGGGCACGCCGCTGCGGCGCCAGCGCGCCCCAGGCCGGCTGGGCGGCGGCCGCGCCGGCCACCGCGCGGCTCACATCCGTTTCCGATGCCAGCAGCACCTGACGGGCCACCCGGCCGTGGGCCGGGTCGAACACGTCGGCGGTGCGGGTACTGTCCAGCGCGCTGCGCTGGCCGTCGATCCAGTGAGTGAGGGTGTCGGTGGGCGTACTCATCGTGGTCGTCCGATGCAGGTCGAAGGATCTGCATTGTGCGTCAGTCGCGCTACAAGTTCCCGCCGCACGGCAGCATGGCCGCCGCCTCCGTCACCCGCTCTCAGTCGAACCAGTCGCGCCGCACCGAGCGCACCGTGCCGTCGCGGGCGTCGATGTGCACGTCCCAGTTCTGGCCGTCGGCATCGATGATTTCGAACTCGTAGTCGTAGCCGCCGAACATGCGGCGGTCGAGGTCGGCCTCGATCACCGTGCCCGGCCTGGCCGCCAGTGCCTTGGCGGTGGCGTCCTCGAGCGATATGAGCTTCATCGCGGCGGCGATGGCGCGCATCTTGGGCAGGTCGTCGTCGTCGGCCCGCACCGGGGCCGACAGCAGCAGCGCGGCGGCGAGCAGCAGGGCGGTGGTGGACGTTTTCATGATCACTCCTTCACGGTGGCCGGCGCGCTCAGCGCCAGACGGGACGGCAGATGCACGGTGACGCGCAGCCCGCCGAGGGAAGGCGAGCGCCCGAACTCGAGCGCACCGCCGTAGCTGTCGACCAGATCGCGCACGATGGACAGGCCGAGGCCGTTCCCCGGCTTCGCCTCGTCGGCGCGAAAGCCCCGGGTGCTCAGCGACTCCAGCTGATCGGGCGGACAGCCGGGGCCATCGTCCTCGACCGTCAGCATGAGGTCGTCGCCACGCTCGCCGTCGGCCGGGCTGACCGACAGGCATACACGGCCCGCGCACCAGGTGCAGGCGTTGTCCAGCAGCGTGCCCAGCAGCTCCATCAGGTCTTCTTCGTCCATGGCCAGCGTGAGGCCGGGCGGCAGATCGAGCGCGATGTTGGGCGCACGCCCGCCGTGCAGGATGGCCAGCGTGCGCGCCAGCGCGTCGGCCGCGTCGCGCACGCTGCTGCGCCGGGCCGGATGGGCGCCGCCCATCAGACGGGCGCGGCGCAGTTCGCGCTCGATCGAGCGGCGCATCAGTTCGGCGCTGTCCGCCAGCCGCTGCCGCAGTTCCGGGTGCGCGTCCAGCGCCGGCGATTCCGCCGCCTGCACCATGACCGCCAGCCGGGTTTTCAGTGCGTGCGCCAGATTGCCCAGCGCGTCGCGCGAGCGGCGCGAACGGCGCAGCAGCTGCCCGAGCAGCCGGTTGAACTGGTCGACCAGCGGCGCGATCTCCGCCGGCAGCGCGGTGTCCAGCGTGTCGCGTTCGCCGCGCTCCAGCGCCTGCATCTGGCGACCCAGCGTGTCCAGCGGTGCCAGCGCGCGCCGCAGCAGCCACTGCTGCACCGCCAGCACCAGCGCCAGCACCGTCACGGTCAGCGCGCCGTACAGCAGATGCCATTCGCGCAGCGCGGCTGCGACCGGGGCGCTGTCCTCGGCCACCGCGATGCGGATGTCGCGCCCGTGCTTGCGGTAGCGCGCCACCAGCAGCCACAGCGACTGACCCTCGGGGCCTGCCGCCGCCTGCTGTACCACCGGTGCGTCGCCGCCCGGCAGCTGCAGCGTCGCGTCCCACAACGAGCGGGAGGACAGATCTACGCCGTTGGCGACGATGCGGTAATAGTGACCTGAGAACGGACGCTGGTATTCGCCGCCGATGCGCCCGGCATCGAGTGCGGGCAGGCCATCCGCCGCAGGCTCCAGCGCGGCCAGCAGGTTTTCCGCGTCGCGCTGCAGGCGCTGGGCGAGCTGCTGCTGCAGCATGCGTTCGACCGCGAGCCCCGCCAGCCACCACTGCAGGCCGGCCAGCACGACAAAGCCGGCAGCCAGTCCGCCGGCCAGACGTCGGCGCAGCGAGCTGCTCACGTCGTGCTCTCCGGTTCGCCGAACACATAGCCCTGGCCGCGCCGGGTGCGTATCCAGTCGCGGCCGATCTTGCGGCGCAGCCGGGTGATGTGGGCCTCGATCACGTTGCTGTCGTGCTCGGCCTCGTGGTCGTACAGGTGTTCGCCGAGGCGCTGCTGCGACAGCACCTGACCGGCATGGAGCATGAAGCAGCGCAGCAGTCTGAACTCGATGCCGCTCAGGCTGATGTGCGCGCCGTCCAGCGTGGCGCTCTGCGTGCCTTCGTCCAGCCGCAGTGCGCCGCGGGCGAGCGGGCCGGGCGTAGCGACCGCCGCACTGCGCTTGAGCACCGCCGCGATGCGCGCCAGCAGCTCTTCGGTGTGGAAGGGCTTGCACACATAGTCGTCGGCGCCGGCATTCAGCACTTCGACCTTTTCCTGCCAGGTGTCGCGTGCGGTCAGCACCACCACCGGCATGGCGCGGCGTGTCGACCGCCAGGCGCGCAGCACCTCGACACCGCTGCGCCGCGGCAGGCCGAGGTCGAGCACCACCAGGTCGTAGGCGATGGATTCCGCCGACATCTGCGCGAAGATGCCGTCGGTGGCGAGGTCGACCGCGTATCCGGCGCGTTCCAGCGCCGGCTTCAGTCCGGCCACCAGCGCTTCGTCGTCTTCGGCGAGCAGCAGGCGCATGTCAGTTCCGCACCGCCGTTCCGAAGCCACTGAGCGCTCCCCGGAGAGGGGGATGCAGGGGTTTCGCGGCGCATTGCGCCGCGCATGCCGAACGGGTTGGCTGTGCAAGGCCGACGCTGTGCAAGCGCAGCGGGCAAGGGCGCTGTTTCATGTCAGTCATCCAGTTCCATCTTCAGAACGCTGCCGGTGCGTGCGTCGAGCTTCAGCTCCCACACGCGGCCGGTCTCGTCCAGCACTTCGGCTTCGTAGATCCAGCGGCCGTGCTTCTGCTCCAGTTCGATGTCGATCAGCTTGCCCGGCTTTGCCGCGCGCGCGTGTTCGGCAATCTTCTCCAGCGGCAGGATGTCGCCGCGCTGACTCAGTGCGCGCGCCTTCTGCGCGTCGTCGCCGGCCAGGCTGTCGCCGGCGTGGAACAGCAGCAGGCCGGCGGCGCCGAGCATGACGATCAGCGCGCAGGCGGGCAGTACGAACAGCAGGAGCAGGCGTCTCGGTTTCATGCCGCAAGTGTAGGCGGCCAGGCTGAAACCAGCCTGAAAGGACGCGGCTGGCGTCAGGATTTCCTCAGCATGTGGCGGCTCACCCGTTCGCCGGCCAGACCGATCATGAGCCGGACCACGCCGTAGGCCAGCCAGCGCAGCACCCGCTCGTGCAGCGGGCGCGCACGCCACTGGCGGTGGCGCAGTTCGCGTCCGCCGTGCTTGGCCGCGGCACGCAGGCTCTGCCGCAGTTCGTCGGCGAAGCCGGCGTCGCGCACCACCACATTGGCTTCGCGCGCCAGCATGAGGCTGAACGGATCGATGTTGCTGGAGCCCACCGTGGCCCAGTCACGGTCCACCACCGCCGCCTTCGCGTGCAGAAAGCTGCGCCGGTACTCGAAGATGCGTACGCCCTGCGACAGCAGCGAACCGTACAGCGCCTGCGACGCGTAATGCAGCAGGGCGTATTCGACCCGGCCCTGCAGGATGAGGGTGACCTTCACGCCGCGTGCCGCGGCAGCGATCAGTGCCTGCCGGAAGCGGCGGCCGGGCAGGAAGTAGGCGTTGGCGATCAGTATTTCGTCATACGCGGCATCGATGGCCTGCAGATAGGCGTTCTCGATGTCGTGCCGGTGCCGCAGGTTGTCGCGCACCAGCAGGGCCGCGCGCACCCGGCCGGCGTGGCGATGGCCGTAGTGCGGTGCCCGCGGCAGCCGGGGCCGGAACTGCAGCGTGGCCCACGCGACCCGTTCCCACAGCTTCTGGCATTCGGCCTGCATGCGCGCCACCAGCGGTCCGCGCACGCTGACCGCATAGTCGAAGCGCGGCGGCGTCTGATGCGGCGTGTGCATGTCGTCGATGATGTTGATGCCACCGACGAAGCCGGTTTCGCCGTCGATCACCGCCATCTTGCGGTGCATGCGGCGCAGCCGGTTGCGGCGGAAGCTGAGCCGTCCCACTTCCGGCCGGAAGGTGAGCACGTGCACCCCGTCGGCTTCCAGGCCCCGCTGGTGGGTGAGCTCGAATTCGCGTGCGCCGAAGCCATCTACCAGCACCCGCACCCGTACGCCGCGCCGTGCCGCGCGGGCCAGCGCGGTGGCGATGCGGCGGCCGGTATCGTCGTCGGCGAAGATGTAGGTTTCCAGGAAGATTTCGCTGCGCGCAGCGTTGATCGCCTGTTCCAGCGCCGGGAAATACTGCATGCCGCACACCAGCAGCCGGACGTCGTTTCCGGGCAGCAGTCGACTCATATCGGGGTCGGCGTCAGGCGGGCGGTCAGTGCGGCGTGGTCCGATATCCTGGACCAGGGCGGCCCGGAATGCAGGCGGACTTCGCCGACATGCAGTCCGCGCACATAGATGCGGTCCAGGCGCAGCAGCGGGAAGGCGGCCGGAAAGCTGCGCGCCGGCCGGCCGTGCACCAGGCTGTGCGCCTCGTGCAGACCGAGCGCGCGCGACCACTGGTCTTCCGCGCGGTTGTGCCAGTCGTTGAAGTCGCCGGCGACGATGAGGGCGTCGTCCGTCGCGATGTTCTGGCGGATATGGTCAGCCAGCATGGCGTACTGCTGTTCGCGACCGCGCGCGGTCAGCCCGAGGTGCACGCACAGTGCGTGTACGCGCCGGCCTTCGTCCGGCTCGATCACGCAGTGCAGCAGGCCGCGCTGCTCGAAGCGGTGGGCCGACACGTCGTGATTCACCGCCTGCACGATGGGATGGCGAGACAGGATGGCGTTGCCGTGGTGGCCGTGGTCATACACCGCATTGCGGCCATAGGCGGTGGCCGGCCACACCTGGTCGGCCAGGAATTCGTACTGCGGTTCGCTCGGCCAGTCGGCGTGACGCTGCGCGTGGCCGTGATGCAGACCCTGCACCTCCTGCAGGAACACCAGGTCGGCACCGAAAGCGCGCAGGCGTTCCCGCAGTTCGTGGACCACCATGCGGCGATTGAACTGCGAGAAGCCCTTGTGAATGTTCCAGGTGCAGATGCGCAGGTCAGTCATGCGGGGCAGGGCCTGCGGAGCCGGGCGATCAGGGCGAGGCGGCCAGCATGCGGTCCATCGCCAGCTTCGCCGGCCCGGCTTCGTGCGCCGGCACGCTGATGCGATTGACGACATTGCCCTCGACCAGGTTCTCCAGCGTCCACGCCAGATGCTGCGGGTCGATGCGCTGCATGGTCGAGCACATGCACACGGTCGGCGCCATGAACTGCACCGTCTTGCCTTCGTGCTTCACTTCTTCGGCCAGCCGGTTCACCAGATTCAGTTCGGTGCCGACCAGCCACTTCGTGCCCGGCGCCGCGGCTTTCACCGTCTTCAGGATGTATTCGGTGGAGCCGACGAAATCCGACTGCCGGCACACCTCGAACGCGCTTTCCGGGTGGGAAATGACGATGCCGTCCGGGTTCTGGTTGCGCCAGCGCAGGATGTGGGACGGCTGGAACATCTGGTGCACAGAGCAGTGGCCCTTCCACAGCAGGATTTTCGCCTTCGCGACCTGCTCCGCGGTCAGGCCGCCGTTCTCCAGGTCAGGGTCCCACACCAGCATGTCTTCCAGCGGAATGCCCATGTTGTAGCCGGTCCAGCGGCCCAGATGCTGGTCCGGGAAGAACAGCACCTTCTCGCGCCGCGCCAGCGACCATTCGAGAATGCTGCCGCAGTTGGACGAGGTGCACACGATGCCGCCATGCTCGCCGCAGAAGGCCTTCAGGTCGGCGGCGGAATTGATGTAGGTGACCGGGGTGAAAGTGTTGTCCGGGTCGCCGCCAAGCAGGCCGCGCAGCTCGCGCCAGCAGCGTTCCACCTTGGCAAGGTTGGCCATGTCGGCCATCGAACAGCCGGCCGCGAGGTCGGGCAGGATGGCGATCTGTTCCGGCTTGGACATGATGTCCGCCACTTCCGCCATGAAATGCACGCCGCAGAACACGATGTATTCGGCGTCGGTCTGGCTGGCCAGGCGCGACAGCTTGAGCGAATCGCCGGTCAGGTCGGCGTGGCGATACACGTCTTCGCGCTGGTAGTGGTGGCCGAGGATGACCGCGCGCTTGCCCAGCTTTTCGCGGGCGGCGAGGATGCGCGCCTGCGCCTGTTCGTCGGCGAGGGCGTTGAAGCGGTCGAAACTGATGGTGGCGACTTGCATCTTGAATCCTTGTGCTGCGGGGTGTCCCGCTTGAGTGCTCAGCCCTGGCGCCAGGGCAGGCCGGCCTTGCGCCAGCCGCCTACGCTGTTGCGGTGACCGTTGGCGTCCAGGTCGCCCTCGAATCCTTCGAGAATGTTGTAGGCGTTGCCGTAACCCGACGCCGCCGCGGCCGTGGCGGCGCCATGCGAACGTCCGCCGCTGCGGCAGAGGAACATGACCAGCGTTTCCGGATCGACCTGGTGCTTGAGCTGGGTCATGAAGTCCGGATTGCGCTGGCCGTTCGACAGGTTCCACTCGATCTGCACCGCGTCGGGTACCTGACCGACCCACTGCCATTCGGCCGACGTGCGTACGTCGACGATGCGGGCACCGGGCGCCAGTTTCAACAGTTCCCAGGCTTCGGCCGGGGTGAGTGCGCCGGCGTACGGCAGTTGCAGTTGCTGGGCACGCTCGCGCGCGAGGCCCAGGATGTGTCCGAGCGTAGTCATCGCAATCCGTCTCCGTGGAATGGCCGAAAGTATATAGCGCGCCGCCGGCAGGTGGTTTGCACCAAAACAGTGCCTATCGATGGTGCGAGTGCCCCGTGTTGGTGCGACTCTGCGCTCGTTTTGTGCATCGCATCGCCTGCATGCCCGCCTGTGGCACAATCATCGGGCTTCAGGAATCGCGTGGCACGGGTTCTGCTTCTGAGCCGCGCAGCAGGACAAAGTCGCGATGACCGGCGCGGGTGACCGCCGCCGGCCGATCGCGCCGGAACGGATGCGCATCCGCGCGCCGTTCGTCGTGACCCTAAGCCGACTCGTTGCACATCCATACCTCGTAGGAGAGATTCATGACCACCGCGAAGCAGGTTCTCGACATCATCAAGGAAAAGGAAGTCAAGTTCGTCGACTTCCGTTTCACCGACACCCGCGGCAAGGAACAGCACGTTGGCGTGCCCGTCAGCCACTTCGACGCTGACAAGTTCACCGAAGGCCACGCGTTTGATGGTTCGTCGATCGCCGGCTGGAAGGGCATCCAGGCTTCCGACATGCTGCTGATGCCGGACCCGGAAACCGCCTTCATCGACCCGTTCTTCGACGAAACCACGCTGGTGCTGAGCTGTGACGTGGTCGAACCGTCGGACGGCAAGGGCTACGACCGCGACCCGCGCTCGATCGCCAAGCGCGCCGAGGCCTACCTGAAGTCCTCCGGCCTGGGCGACACCGCCTACTTCGGTCCGGAACCCGAATTCTTCATCTTCGACAGCGTCGAGTGGAACATCGACATGTCGGGCTGCCGCGTGCAGATCTTCTCGGAAGAGGCCGCCTGGTCGTCGGGCGAGAAGTTCGAGAGCGGCAACACCGGTCACCGTCCGGCAGTGAAGGGCGGCTACTTCCCGGTTCCGCCGGTCGATTCGCACAACGACATCCGTGCTGCCATGGTGCTGGCACTGGAAGCCGTCGGCATCCCGGTCGAAGTGCATCACCACGAAGTGGCGACCGCCGGCCAGAACGAGATCGGCACCAAGTTCAACACCCTGGTCCGCCGCGCCGACTGGACCCAGACCCTGAAGTACATCGTGCACAACGTCGCCCACAGCTACGGCAAGACCGCGACCTTCATGCCCAAGCCCATCGTCGGTGACAACGGCTCCGGCAT
>Ga0123397_146953_pt1 | contig 12930 bp, 11 predicted proteins | sample T10HLNH4metaT_FD_89925 | JGI IMG/M metagenome (GOLD analysis project Ga0123397, IMG submission 89925) | Methane-oxidizing artificial microbial communities from Washington, USA to study methane cycling - T10-HLNH4 metaT (Metagenome... ... | reverse complement strand
CCGCCCGTCCCGCCATGCCAGCGGCGCCGCCGCGATGCGCGCATACAGCGTATCCGCCAGCCGCACGCGCACCCGCACGCCGACATTGCGCTCCAGCACCCGCCCCGGCCCGTGCAGCAGCCAGGACAGCAGATAGATGCCGACCAGATAGAGAATCCACCGCCCCGCCGTCGCCATATCGCCCTGCTGCAAGGCATTGATCGCCTGCGCCGCCAGCCAGGGCATGGTGAGGCGAAGCAGTTGCGCTCCAGACAGCAGCGCCGCGGCGCCGAGCATCTGCGCGCGTGCGCCCTCGGCGTGGCGCCAGAGGGCGCGGTAGAGGTCGCGAGCGGCGGTGGGGAGGGAGATGGCGGGAAACGACGGGGCATGGAACGACTTTGTCATACCGTCATTGCATCAGTGATCGATCTGAATGAAAAGCCGACAAGTCCGAGGAGATCCAAAGACCATGCGCGTTCAACCGGTTCCATCGGGGAAGGGTATCCGGAGCAGCACTTAGAGCTTGGAAATCACCACCCGGCTCTATCCGCACGAACACTGGCACGGTGCCATCAACTTTCTGCATATTGATCGAATATCTGAACACCCAAGTCACTCAAGCGCGCACGCATCCGCCGCCATATCCCATCATGCGCGTTCAGGCACGCTCAAGTATGTTCAACGACATCGAAATGTTCTACAACGCTAACCGCCACTATGGATACATCAATTGGCAATGCTCGGTAGAGTTCGAACGTCGGCGGTTTTTGAATAATGGAATCGTTGAGAAAAGGACGATTCAACAAAAGATCAACACAAACAGGGAGGCTGGCAAAGCTTTCGCGCAACGAATGGCATGAACGTCATGAGAGCTAGCCAGATGTCGATGCAAGACATCAAATCGCTGAACTTCGAGCCGCTGCGAAGGGCGTACCCCGATCTCGCCAACATGGGCGGATATGCGGAGCATTACGCGTACACCGACCCGGAGAGCGCACTGGTCAAGCTCCGCAACTTTGCCGAGCGCCTCGTCGATCACGTCTACCTGACGCTCAAGCTCGAACGGGTTCCGCGGTCCACTTTTGTGGATCTGCTGCACAACGCTGGCTTCAAGGCCATAGCCCAGCCCCTGGTGCTGGACAAGTTGCACCTGCTGCGCCGCCTGGGCAACCGCGGTGCGCATGGCGAAGATGTCGAGGCCGCGGATGCCGCTAGATGCGTTCAGGAGGCCTGGCAACTCGCCCGATGGCTCCATGTGACCTTCCTAGGCGGGAAGATCGAGGACTTCTCCGAGTTCAAGCAGCCATCGGTCGCAGACATCGACAGCACGGCCGAGTTCAAGCGAAAGGCCAAGGCACTGACCGAGGAGAACCTCCTCAAGGAAGAGCGTCTCAAACAGGCACTGGAGGAACTGGCGGCCCTGCGCGCAGCAGATCGCGCCTCAGCCTCAGCGGCACAGTCGTTGCCGCCGCCGACAGAGCTGGAACTGTTGCAGGCAGCCCAGGCGTCCGCCGCAGCCGCCAACCGGCTGAAGTTCAGCGAGGACAACACCCGCAAGTGGCTGATAGACCGCGATCTGCGCATGGCCGGGTGGGACGTGCCGGCTGGCACGGCGTCGAGCGATTCCGTTGGTCAGGAAGTCGAGGTTCCGTATCAGCCCACCCAAACGGGAAAGGGTTATTGCGACTACGTGCTGTGGGACGACAACGGCAAGCCGCTCGCTGTCGTCGAGGCGAAGAAGACCCAGGTCGATGCGCGTGCGGGGCAGGAGCAGGCCAGGCTGTACGCTGACGCCCTGGAGAAGGTGCACGGGCAGCGGCCGATGATCTTCTACACCAACGGCCACGACATTTGGGTGTGGGACGACGCCGGTGGCTACCCGCCCCGGTCGGTCTTCGGCTTCTTTTCCAAAGACACCCTGCAGTACCGCGTCGGCTTCCAGCGCCGCGAGAAGTTGGACCTATTGACCGACGTGCGCCCGGACGCCACCATCGCCGGCCGTCTGTACCAGATCGAGAGCATCACTCGCGTGGCCGAGCGCTTCTCGCAGCGCCACCGCCGCGCACTGGTAGTGCAGGCCACGGGCACCGGCAAGACGCGCGTGGCCATTGCCTTGGCCAAGCTGCTGATCGATGCCCGCTGGGTGAAGCGCGTACTGTTCCTTTGTGACCGCAAGGAGCTGCGCAAGCAGGCCAAGAACACCTTCAACGACTTCGTCCAGGAGCCCATCTACGTGATCGGGCAGGCCAACGACGTCGGCAAGATGGATGCGCGCATCTACATCGGCATCTACCAGGGCCTTATCAATGACTACGAGTCTTTCGATGTCGGCTTCTTCGACCTGATCATCGCGGACGAATCGCACCGCTCGATCTACAACCTCTACGGCGACCTGTTCAAGTACTTCGACGCCATCCAGGTCGGCCTCACGGCCACGCCCGTGGAGATGGTCAGCCGCAGCACCTGCCGCCTCTTTGGTTGCGATTACAAGCTGCCCACGGCCAACTACCCGCTGGAGCAGGCCATTGCCGATCGCAACCTGGTGCCCTTCCGCGTGGTGGCGCACACAACTAAGTTTCTGCGCGACGGTATCAAGTCCGCGCACCTGACCGACGAACAGATCGCCCAGCTGGAAGACCAGGGCATTGATCCGAACACCCTGGACTTCGACGCCCAGGAGATCGACGCGGCCGTGTTCAACAAAGACACCAACCGCGTCATCTTGCGCAACCTGATGGACAACGGTCTGCGTGATGCCGACGGCCAGCTGCCCGGCAAGACCATCGTCTTTGCCCGCAACGTTGACCACGCCCGTCTCCTGGCGGAGCTGTTCGACGAGATGTTCCCGCAGTTCGCCGGCAAGTTCTGCCGCGTCATCCATTCCAAGGAGCCGCGGGCTGAGGACCTGATCGACCAGTTCAAAGAGCCGAAGGGCGACCTCCGGATCGCCATCTCCGTGGACATGCTGGACACTGGCATCGATGTGCCCGAGGTGGTCAACCTCGTCTTCGCCAAGCCGGTGAAGAGCAAGGTCAAGTTCTGGCAAATGATCGGCCGAGGCACGCGCCTCTGCAAAGACCTGTTCGGGCCGCACAAGGACAAGAGCGAGTTCCTGATCTTCGACCACTGGGGCAACTTCGCCTTCCACGATCTGAACCTGGACGATGTCGAGCCCACCATCCCGAAGCCACTCACGCAGCGGCGCTATGAGGCCCGCATCGAGTTGGCGGCCCTTGCACTGGCGCGATCAGACCTGCAGGCCTTTAACCAACTGGCCCAGCAGCTGCAGCAAGACGCCGCCGCTCTGCCCGATGGCACGATTGCTGTCCGTGAGAACTGGCAGGCCGTTCAGCAGGCCCGCGATGCCAAGCTCATCCACCAGTTCGCCCCGGTTACGCGACAACTGCTGATGGACACTATTTCGCCCCTGATGAGCGCCTTGGACGTGCGCGGCCAGGGCGACGCCCTGCGCTGGGACCTGCTGCTGTCCAAGGCCCAGGCCGCCGCCATTGCCGAACCTGGCAAGCCCAACCCGCAGCGCGAGGAGATCCTCGAATGGCTGGATCGGCTGCCGCCGCACCTGAACCCCGTGCGCGCCAAGGCCGACGAGCTCAAGGCCCTGCGCTCCGACGCCTTCTGGCAGCAGCCCACCTTTGGCCAACTGGAAGTCATGCGCGAGGCGCTGCGCGGCATCATTGACTTGGCCGAGGCACCAATCAAGCCGCCCCCCACGCCAACGACCGTGCTGGACGTACGTGAAGACGAGGCCGAGTACCGGGTTGAGCACCGCTCCACAAAGGTCAGATCGGTCGACTTCATCATTTACCGCAAAGCGGTACAGGCCGCGCTGGAGCCGCTGTTCGCGACCGACCCCGTACTGCAGAAGCTGCGCCGGGGTGAGCCGATCACACCGGAAGAACTGGACCAGCTCAACAGCCTCCTGCACACCCTCAACCCGAACGTGGACCTGTCCACGCTGCGCGAGTTTTACCCCGACACAGCCGTGCCTCTAACCCACATCCTGCGCGCCATCGTGGGGCTGGACCATGAAGCGGTCGACGCGAAGTTCACCACCTTCGCCCACAGCCACGCGCTGACCAGCCAGCAACTGCGCTTCCTGGCCATGCTGAAGGACCACATTCGCCAGTTTGGCGCCATCGCCGTGGCGCAACTGTTCGACGCGCCGTTCAACACCCTCCATGCCGAGGGCCTGGGCGGCGTCTTCCCCAACCAAACCCAACTCGATGAGTTGGTGGCGCTGGTGCGCGGCTTTGGTGAGCCATTGCAGCCACCTGCCACCAGCTGATTCCGTACCCAGCAGACAGGACACTCAATGATCACAGGGCCCCTCAAGAGCCGCATCGACAGCCTCTGGACCGACTTCTGGACCGGCGGCATCACCAACCCGCTTACGGTGATCGAGCAGATCACCTTCCTGATGTACAGCCGCCTGCTGGACATGAAGGAGCGTGTTGATGAGAAGCGCGCGTCGCTGACCGGGCAAGCCTTCGCCCGCCGCTTTGGCGAGGACGAGCAGGACTGCCGCTGGGAAACGTGGCGCCACTACGGCAGCGAAAAGATGTTGCCTCATGTGCGCGACCGCGTGTTTCCTCACTTCCGCCGCCTGGCTGACCGCAGCACCGGGGCAAGCAGCCTTTTCGCGTCCTTCATGAAGGACGCGCAGCTGATGATCCAGAAGGGCACCTTGCTCACGAAGGCCGTGGCTGCAGTGCAGGACCTGCCCTTGGAGCGGGGCGACACCAAGGGCGACCTCTACGAGTACCTGCTTAGCAAGCTCACCACCGCCGGCATCAACGGCCAGTTCCGCACGCCGCGGCACATCATCCGCTTGATGGTGGAGCTGATGCAGCCCCAGCCCACCGACCGCATCTGCGACCCCTCTTGCGGCACCGCTGGCTTCCTGGTCGAGGCCTACGAGTACCTGCTGCGCGAACACACCAGCGAGGCCGGTAAGCATGTGGAGCTTCTGGACGGTGAGGAGCACATCACCTACACCGGCGACCTGCTCGCCCAGCAGGGCCACCGCGCGCATGTGGACAGCGACATGTTCCACGCCTACGACTTCGACGCCACCATGCTACGCATCGCCAGCATGAACCTGGTGATGCACGGCGTGGCCGAGCCCGACGTGCACTACCAGGACACGCTGAGCCAGAGCTTCGAGGAGCGCCACCCCAAGGGATCCAAGGGCGCATTTGACCTCATCCTGGCCAACCCACCGTTCAAGGGCAGCCTGGACGAGCAGGACGTGGCGCCGGACCTGCTGCGCGTGGTCAAGACCAAGAAGACTGAGCTGCTGTTCATCGCCCTCATCCTGCGCATGCTGAAAGTTGGGGGCCGCAGCGCCACCATCGTGCCGGACGGCGTGCTGTTCGGCTCCAGCAAGGCTCATGTGCAGTTGCGCCAGCATCTGATCGAGAACAACCAGCTGGAGGCGGTGATTTCGCTGCCGTCCGGCGTGTTCAAGCCCTACGCCGGAGTCTCCACCGCCATCATCGTCTTTGCCAAGGGCGGCAAGACGGAGAACGTGTTCTTCTACGACGTGCAGTCGGATGGCTTCACGCTGGATGACAAACGACTGCCTGAGCCCGATGGAAAAAGCGACTTGCCGGATGTGCTGGCTAAGTACAGGCAGTGGTGCGAAGGAACAGGCAACTTCAGCGACCGCACAACGCAGGCTTTCGACGTGCCGGCCGAAGACATACGTGCTCAAAGTTTCGACCTTTCCATCAATCGATACAAGGAGCAGTTGATCAAGCCCAAGAACCACGTCCAGCCGGAAGACATCCTTGAATCGCTGCGCGCGCTCGAAGTGCAGATCATGAACGACATCAGCGAAATCACGGAGCTGATGAAGTGATGCGACGGCACTACCGGCTTGATGCGCTGTGTGACATTCGCAGTGGCGGCACCCCACCTAGGTCGTCAAGTGCCAACTATGGCGGCAACTTCCCATGGGCCAAGATTGACGATCTAAACGTCGAGAACGGGGTCGTATCGTCCACAAAGGAGTGCATCACCGAGATCGGCCTGCAGTCGATCCGTGGTCGCCTTGTTGAGCCAGGCACGCTGCTGTTTGCAATGTATGGCTCTGTCGGAAAGATGGCGTGGGCAGGAGTGCGCCTAGCAACAAACCAAGCCATTTTGGGCATATCGGTTTTGGATCCTCAGAAGCTAGCACCAAGTTATCTCAAGCATTGGCTCGCCTCAAAGCAGGCAGACTTTGATCGAGACGCAAACGGCGTCACACAAAAGAATCTCTCGGCAGGCTACGTCAGGGACCTTGAGATTGCGCTTCCTCCCATCGAAGAGCAGCAACGCATCGCCACCATCCTGGACAAGGCCGACGGCCTGCGTCGCAAGCGGCAGGAGGCCATCCGGCTGGCAGACGAACTTCTGAGGGCGGCATACCTGGAAGTAGCGCAACGGAATCCAGTCAGAGCTCCAGTTGAATCATTGCTCGCCGAGGTGCCGAACGCTGCGCGAACGGGCCCTTTCGGCAGCCAGCTGCTGGTGTCCGAGTTCTCTGCGTCAGGCATACCCGTTCTTGGTATCGATAACGTCGTCTCGAATACCTTCACCTGGGCGGCACCTCGCTACATTTCCCACGAAAAGTACGCGGAGCTTGATCGCTACACCGTCAGACCTGGCGATGTGATGGTCACGATCATGGGGACAACCGGGCGCGTTGCTATCGCGCCGGACGACTTGCCGACCTGCATCAGCACCAAGCACCTTTGCACGCTCACGCTCGATCGAAAGAAGATGCTCCCGACCTATCTCTGGGCCTGCCTGCGCTGGGACCCTGAAGTCAAAGCCCAGACCCGTCGCGAGGCGAAGGGCGCCATCATGGAAGGTTGGAATATGGGCATCGTCAAGGGGCTGTTGGTCAACGCGCCACCGATGGACGTGCAACTGAAGTTCGAAGAAATTGCCGGCCGCATCAAGCGGATGAGTTCGGCGCAGGCCCTCGCAGCAAAGGGAACTGATGAACTCATGGCCTCGCTGTCCGCCAAGTACCTTGAGCCGACGACCTAAACAACGCCAGGCCGCTGAACCATGTCATCGCTGATCAAGTCGCTCTCGCTCAAGAACTTCAAGGGCTTCTCCGACGTAGTCCGCATCGAGCTGCGTCCCATCACCTTGCTGTTCGGCGCCAACAGCGCTGGCAAGAGCAGCGTGCTGCAGGCTCTGCAGTATGTGCGAGAGATCCTGGAGCGGCAAAACGTCAATGCCGATCGAACCCTGCAGGGCGGCGAGGCGGTGGACCTGGGCGGCTTCCTGAACCTGGTCAACGGCCGCGATCCGCAGAAGAAGGTCGAGATCGCAGTTGAGATGGAGTTGGGAGCGACCTCCGTCCCGGAACTGGTGCCGGATGCTTTCGAGGACTGGCAGACAACCGACGAGCAAGTCTGGTGGATGTACGACACCCTGCAAAACATCCGCCGCGCCGTGAAAACCGTCGTCATCCGACTGAGCATTGGGTGGAACGAGCAACGCGAGCAGCCCTTCGTCCAGGGCTACGAGATCGCCACGAACGGCGAGTGGTGCCTCAGCATCGCTTCCACCAGTGATGGCCGTGATGCGCAGATGCGCATCAACCATTTGAACCCGATCTTCATGGTAGACGCGCCGGATGGCGACGAACTGCTCTCGTTGCTGGACGACTTCGTCAACCCGGAGGATCTGGCGCAGCCTGTAGAACGCCCCGGGGCCAGCGAGCCAACCAAGTCGCAAGGCGAGACATCGATCTTGCCGTCGCTGTTCAGTGCCGTTCAAGAAGCCGGCATGGAGCGCCCGGGCGACGGCCTGCGCGCATGGCTCACGGGCTTTCGTGGGGCACTGCCGCGCCTGGACCAGATGCTGTTCATCCCCGCGCCGGGAGCCAAAGGGGCTGAAAACGTCTACACGGTGCGGGAGTTCACCGCGTTCCTGTCTTGGCTGACCGTCGGCCCCGCTTTGCTGCTGCGCGAGCAGTTGGGTCAGATGCGCTACATCGGCCCGCTACGGCGCATTCCGCCTCGCGGTCTGGAGGTGTCGCTGACCAAGAGCGACTCGGCCTGGTCGGATGGCATGGCCGCGTGGGAGACGCTGGTCACTGGCAGCCAGGACCTGGTGGAGCGTGTGAGCGACTGGATGCAGTCGCCCGCCAAACTGGGCACGGGCTACGCCGTCACCCGCAAGGCCTACCAGGAGTTCGATCCGAACCACCCGGTGCCTCAGCCCATCGGCCCCATTCGCAAGCGCGCGCTGCTGGTAGACGGTGCTGGGCTGACCTTGCAGCCGCAAGACGTGGGCGTCGGCATCTCGCAGGTGCTGCCGGTGGTCGTGGCGGCACAAGACGGCTCAGCCAGCGTGGTGTGCATCGAGCAACCCGAACTGCACATCCACCCCGCCGTTCAGGTGGGCCTGGGCGATCTGTTCATCGACGGCGCGGTGAACCAAGGGCTGTCCTTCCTCATCGAGACGCACAGCGAGCACCTGATCCTGCGTCTGCTGCGTCGCATCCGAGAAGCTGCGGAACTGACCAACCAGGTGACCGACCAGCCGCTGTCACCCGCGCTGATCGGCGTCTACTGCCTAACCAAGCGCAACGGTGCGGTGATCATCGACGAAATCCCGGTGACCAAGGACGGCGACTTCGCCAAGCCCTGGCCGCAGGGCTTCTTCGATGAACGTGGCGCGGAGCTGTTCTGATGTTCAAGGAGATCGCTGTCGAGCCCGCTGCCCTGGCGGCGTCTGATCTTCAATTCCGCTACCTCATCGAAAAGTTCGGGGTCGCTGAAGGCCGCTTGATCGCGGCCTTCCCCAGCAAGTGGAAGAGGTTCGTGTACCAGGCTGCTCAGGCCAGGCTGCGGGGCACTACTGAGCTTTCCAAGATCGAAGTCCGCCTGCGTGGGTTGAAAGACGATCTCTTCTACTTCCGGGGTCGCCCAGGGGAGGGTTGCGCGGAGAACTGGCTGGCTGCTGCAGAGGCTGAGCATGCGCGCGAGCCCTTCGACGCCATCATCGCCGCAGAGGGCGACGCGCGTGGCGCGGTAGTTCCGGCCCATGAGCTGGATGCGGCCCATCCCTGCTTGCAGCCCAATCGGCAATGGCACATTGAACGCACGGCAGAGGTGATGGCCCGTTGCTGCGCACCTCTGCTGCACGCTGGATCACACATCAAGCTGATTGATCCCCACATGGACGCCAACAACGGCCGGCATCGCAGGCCCTTGGTCGCCTTCCTCCGCTGCGTCAGACCTGGCGCACGCGTCGACGTGTTCTGCGGCGATGGCAAGCGCCAGGATCATCTGTGCCGTGGCATTGAGCGCGCTTTGGAGTTGGCTCGGCCCGACGGCGTCGAGGTGCGGCTTTACCTGCGCCCGCAAGCAACCCTGCACAACCGCTACGTGCTCACCGAGGGCGGGGGCTTGTTCTTCTCCACGGGTCTGGATGACCACGACGACGGCGCGAACCGGACCGATGAGGTCGGCGTCTTGGAGTCGGCCATCTGGTTGGTGCAGTGGGAGAAATACAGCGGGGACGACCCGGTTGCCTGCTGGAAGTGGCAGAAACACAAGGGAGGAGAATGAAGCCAAAACAACGCATCAGAACGGTCGGCTCAGTCTCAAACGAATTGCTCAAGAAGTCCCGAGAGGCCGCCTTGGCGGCTGTGCAGGTCTTCAACAACCCGGCCATCACTTTCAAGTCCGAGATCTTCGTTGTGATGATGGTGATCTCCTGGACGTACCTGCTCCATGCGCACTTCCGCAAGCAAGGCATCGAGTACCGCTACTTCAAGGTAGCCGGCACGCGAAAACGCTTCGACAAGACATCAAAGGGCGCCTTCAAGTACTGGGAGCTTGAGCGCTGCCTGAACGACCAGGCCTCGCCCGTTGACAAAGCGGCTGCGAACAATCTGCGCTTTCTTGTCGGCTTGCGACATGAGATCGAGCACCAGATGACGAACCGGTTGGACGAACACCTGAGTGCCCGCTTCCAAGCCTGTTGCTTGAACTACAACGACTTGATCAAGCGTCTATTCGGAGACGAGTTCGGTATCGACAAGCACTTGTCGTTCAGCCTGCAGTTCTCGGCGATCAACACTGATCAATGGGAGGCACTGCATGACGCGGAGGGCCTGCCCCCGAACATTCGCGCGTTCATCAACGCCTTCGACTCGGCGCTGACCGAAGCCGAGTTCAACGACCCAAGGTTCGCATACCGTGTGCTGTTTGTGCCCAAGACTGCGAACCGCAAAGGGCAGGCGGACAAGGTGATCGAGTTCATCAAGGCCGACTCGGATCTAGCCAAGGACGTCAACAAGCACTACGCCGTCGTCAAGGAAACCGAGAAGGCCAAGTACCTGCCGAAACAGGTGGTGGAGAAGATGCAGGCGAGCGGTTATCCGCGCTTCACCATGCACAACCACACTCAGCTGTGGAAGGAGCTAGACGCGAAAAACACCTCCAAAGGTTGGGGCGTCTCGGTCGTCAAAACCTGGTACTGGTATCAGCCTTGGCTTGAGATCGTCGCATCACACTGCGCCGCCAATGCGGCTGCCTACTCGTAGGTGCCGAAATGGAGGTTTTTTACTACTGGAAAGACTGAGCATCCGATATTCACCACGGCCGGATTCGTCACTTTCGATTTGCCCAAGACAAACTCAAAAAGGCTACAACAGCAGCGCACGAATGACATTCGGATAGAAAAACCGCGCGAGTGAAACGGAAAGCTGCAATTGCTGCGCCGACTTGCATGTGCGGATTCGCCACCGTCGAAGGTCATGGCGACCTCTGGCGACAGTCTCATCCCTTAGAGGCCGACGCTCAATGCGCCCTTACCTACGCGTCTGCATAACCCAGAGAAATCGAACAACAGCTGCCTAATAGTGATGGATGGTCAGCAGACGCACCGTCGCCAGATCATCTGCTATCGAGTACAACATCAGGAAATCGCCGTGCAAATACTCGCGAAGGGTATCGGCGAAGCCAGCATCAGCTTTGATTGGCTTCGAGGCGTGCAAGGAAGCTGTCGGTCAGCTCAACCCGATGAAGGTCTTCAGCCACGTGCCTTCGCGCGACACTTCTGGAGACCGGCGATTGCGGCATCGGCCACCTGGGTGCGGCCCGCTGCAATGTCGTCCAGACCGCGACGGGCGTCTTCAAGCAGAAGCAGATGGATGCGCTCGCGTTCCAGCCGGTGGTAGTAGTCCAGCCGGTCGGCGTCGATCAGCGCGACATAGCTTTCGCCATTCTTGGTGATGATCTTCTCGGCGCCAGCCTTGGCCTGCTCGGCCAGTTCCGAGAGATTGGCGCGTGCCTGGGTGAAGGGCACCACGTCGCGCGCTGAAAAACCCATGGCAGGCTCCCAATGGAAAGATGACAGAATTCTGTACAGTTTATCGACGCACGTGCGATGTCGCCAGAGGGGGCCGGTCATCTGGCAGCGCGCGTGCGATGGGAGGTCGCAACTCGGGGCCTGATCAGAGGCACAGCAAAAATGGCGACGGCACTGCACCGACCGTCCACCGGACCACCTCAGGCCCGGACATTCAGGATATGCATGGGGGCGCTGAAGAAGGCGCCCTCACGACTTTCAAGATATTTTTCCTGACCGTGACTTCAAACCATTGTTTTCAATAGATTTTTATCAACCTCTTCAAGATACGGCGGTCGCTGATTACGGATACCCTTCAGCTTCGGCTCGAGTTCAGCTCCCGGGTCGCTCTTGGCAACGCTTCGGTGCCATGACACGTGTCTTTCCCTGCCGGCCAGGGCCATTTCGGTGCCGGCGTCAGCGATGACGTAGCGTTCACCACTGCGTGTGCGGACCTCCTCGACCTTGCTCTTGAGCTTTTCGATCAGCGCCTCTTTCTGGATGGCGACCGGGCTTGACTGCGCACCTTAGCCAGACGAGACTAACCTTGCATCTACCCCGGAGGAAAGCATGCGTTCAGTCAATATGTTGCAGGCCAAGACGACACTCTCCCGTCTGGTAGAGGCGATCGAGCTGGGTGAAGAGCGGGAGATCGTGATCGCGCGCAATGGTCGACCGGTTGCACGGCTGGTGCCGGTCGACACGCAACAGCCGGGGCCGCGCCTCGGGGTGGCCAAAGGACTGTTCGAGGTGCCGGAGGATATCGACGCGCACAACGAGGAGGTCGCGCGGCTGTTCAGCGGCGTCGCCCCGTGAACATCCTGCTCGATACACACGTGGCGCTCTGGGCGATCACGGACAGCCCCAGACTGCGCGCGCCGGCCCGCGAACTCATTGCATCGTCGTCAAATCAGGTCTGGATCAGTGCTGCAACGATCTGGGAGATTTCGATCAAGCACACGCTGGCGCGCGGCGACATGCCGGTGTCGGGCAGCGAGGCGCTCCGCTACTTCAATGCATCAGGATTCCGGATGCTGCCGGTGGAAGCCGAGCACGCGGTGGCCGTCGAGACGCTGCCGGCGCATCACCAGGATCCGTTCGATCGCATCCTGGTTGCACAGGCGCTGACCGAGCCCATGCGGCTGATCACGCACGACGCGACCGTGGCGCGCTACAGCGACACCATCATCCGCTGCTGAGCGCGCCGCCGGCCCTCACTCCACCGTCACGCTCTTCGCCAGATTCCGCGGCTTGTCCACATCGGTGCCCTTCACCAGCGCGGCGTGATACGCCAGCAGCTGCAGCGGCACGACGTGCAGCACCGGTGACAGCAGGCCGTAGTTCTCCGGCATGTTCAGGATGTGCACGCCCTCGCCTTCGACCATTTCGGTGCCGGCGTCGGCGATGACGTAGAGCTCGCCGCCGCGGGCGCGGACTTCCTGAATGTTGCTCTTGAGCTTTTCGATCAGCGCGTCGTTCGGGGCGATGGCGATGACCGGCATGTCGCGGTCGACCAGCGCCAGCGGGCCGTGCTTCAGTTCGCCGGCCGGGTAGGCTTCGGCGTGG
>Ga0123397_119554_pt1 | contig 13092 bp, 11 predicted proteins | sample T10HLNH4metaT_FD_89925 | JGI IMG/M metagenome (GOLD analysis project Ga0123397, IMG submission 89925) | Methane-oxidizing artificial microbial communities from Washington, USA to study methane cycling - T10-HLNH4 metaT (Metagenome... ... | reverse complement strand
GCCGTGACCCTGGCCGAACGCAGCGGGCCGGAAGACCTGATTTTCATCTACCTGACCAGCCACGGCACCAGTGATCACGAACTGGTGCTCGACCAGCCGCGCATGGAACTGGCCGATCTGCCGGCCGACGAACTGGCCGCCGTCCTGGCACCACTGAAAAACCGCGACAAGGTCATCGTGATTTCGGCCTGCTACTCCGGCGGCTTCATCCCTGCCCTCAAGGATGAACGAACCCTGATCATGACCGCCTCGCGGGCTGACCGCGTGTCCTTTGGCTGTTCGGAAGAAGCCAACTTCACTTACTTCGGCGATGCCCTGTTCGCCCAGGCCCTGAACCAGACCGATGATCTGGAACAGGCCTTCAAGCTGGCCAGGGCGACTGTCGCCGAGCGCGAGCTGGCCGATGGCTTCGAAGCCTCCGAACCGCAGATCTGGGCACCGAAAACCGTGCTCTCCCACTGGCAGCTGTTACGTAAACAACAGGCACGCAAAGCCCTGCAAAGTGCCGCCATTGAAAGCAAGGATACAAAGAACAACTAAGCTGATGGTATCAAGGGAGAAACACTATGTACTTGACGCCTCAGCACGTACTGCTTGCCGGAGCCACCGGGTTGACCGGTGAACATCTACTCGATCGCTTGCTCAATGAGCCGACCATTACGCGGGTTCTGGCGCCCTCACGCCGGGCGCTGGCCAAACATCCCCACCTTGAAAACCCGGTCGGCGACCCGGCCGTGTTCCTCCCGCAATTGAACGGTCGCGTCGACATCGCCTATTGCTGCCTGGGCACCACCATCAAGCAGGCAGGCTCGGAACAGGCGTTTCGCGCGGTGGACCTGGACATGGTGGTGGCCTTCTCCAAACGGGCGCGGGAAATGGGCGCCCGTCATCTGATCGTGATCAGCGCCTTGGGCGCCGATCCGAAGTCTCCGATTTTCTACAACCGGGTAAAAGGAGAGATGGAGCAGGCATTGCGCGCGCAGGACTGGCCGCAACTGACCATCTGCCGTCCATCACTGCTGTTGGGTGAGCGCACCGAACCGCGCCTGGCAGAGAAACTCGCCGGCCCACTGTCTCGCCTGATACCGGGCAAGTACCACGGCATCGAGGCTTGCCAAATGGCCCGCGCCATGTGGCGACTGGCGCTGGAAGAACAGGATGGAGTGCGGATTGTCGAGTCGGATGAGCTGCGCAAGCTCGGCAAATAGACTGATCAACTTGTAGCGAGGGGGCTTGTCGGAACGCCGCACCGCCCCTCGCCACAGAAGCCGGCTTTCCTACAATCCGCCTGTCGCCTGAAAACTGACCCCGATCACAGTCAGCAACGACAAAGGCAGCAGCAGGGTGTCGAGCAGTGCGCTGGCCGGCAGGTCGACGCCGGGATAGCTCGGCGCTTCGGCACCGAAGCGGTCCATCGCGCAACAACCACCGTTCATCGCATACAGATCCAGCCGAGTCCCTGAGTACACCACCGGCGCACCCGGCTTCGCGGCATCCAGCGTGCGCGCGGTGGCGCACCCGGCCAACTGCAAGGCGAGAACAATCGTCAGAAACTTATTCATCGCTGGTCAGATGGTGCTCGCCCCAGCGCGGCAGCATGTCTTGCGGAATATTCAACAGGTTGAGAATGCGCGCCACGACGAAATCGATCAGGTCGTCGATGGTTTGCGGCTGATGATAGAAGCCCGGCGATGCTGGCAGGATCGTCACGCCCATGTTCGACAACTTGAGCATGTTTTCCAGGTGAATGCTCGAATACGGTGCTTCACGGGGCACCAGGATCAGCTGGCGACGCTCCTTCAGCGTCACATCGGCGGCACGTTCGATCAGGTTGTTGCAGGCGCCGGTCGCGATGGCTGATAACGTCCCGGTAGAGCACGGCACCACCACCATCGCCGCCGGTGCGCCGGAGCCCGAGGCCACCGGCGACATCCAGTCTTCCTTCCCATACACCCGAATCTGCCCCGCCGCAGCGCCGGTGTATTCGGTGAGGAAGGCCTGCATCATCTGCGGTTTGGCCGGCAGCGTGACGTCGGTTTCGGTGGCCATCACCAGTTGCGCGGCCTTGGAAATCAGAAAGTGCACTTCCCGCTCTTCGCGCACCAGGCAGTCGAGCAGGCGCAAGCCGTACTGGGCGCCGGAAGCGCCTGTCATCGCCAGGGTGATGCGGTCCGGGCCGTTGTTCATTTGAGCGCCTCGGCGAGTTTGCCGTGCAGGCCGCCAAAGCCGCCGTTGCTCATGATCACCACGTGAGTGCCCGGTTGGGCCTGGCTCTTGACGCGCTCAATGATGCCTTCGAGCGAATCACTGACGATCGACGGCACCGTACACAGCGCGGCGGTGCCCGCCAGATCCCAACCGAGGTTGGCCGGTGCGTACCAGATCACCTGGTCGGCATCGACCACGCTTTCCGGCAAACCATCACGGTGCGCCCCGAGCTTCATGGAATTGGAGCGCGGCTCGATGATAGCGATCAACGGTGCATCGCCAATGCGTTTACGCAAGCCGTCGAGCGTGGTGGCGATGGCGGTCGGATGGTGAGCGAAGTCGTCATAAATAGTGATGCCGCGCACCTCCGCGACTTTTTCCATGCGACGCTTCACGCTTTTGAAAGCGCTCAAGGCGGCGATGCCCATGGACGGCACCACACCCACGTGACGTGCAGCCGCCAGTGTGGCCAGTGCGTTGGCGACGTTGTGCTGGCCGGTCATGTCCCACTCGACCACGCCCTGGGAAGCACCTTCGAACATCACTTCGAACTTCGAGCCGTCTTCGCTGAGCAGCTTGACCTGCCACTGGCCGCCGGCACCCGTGGTTTGCACCGGGGTCCAGCAGCCCATCTCGATGACGCGTTGCAAGGCGGGCTCGGTGGTCGGATGAATGATCAGGCCTTCACTCGGGATGGTCCGCACCAAGTGATGAAATTGCCGCTCGATGGCCGGCAGATCAGGGAAGATGTCCGCGTGATCGAACTCCAGATTGTTCAGGATCGCCGTGCGCGGACGGTAGTGCACGAATTTGGAACGCTTGTCGAAGAACGCACTGTCGTACTCATCGGCTTCGATGACGAAGAACGGCGTATCACCCAAACGCGCCGACACCGAGAAATTCTGCGGCACACCGCCGATCAGGAAGCCCGGGCTCATGCCCGCATGCTCCAGCACCCAGGCGAGCATGCTACTGGTGGTGGTTTTGCCATGAGTACCGGCAACGGCCAGCACCCAGCGACCTTGCAGCACGTGGTCCGCCAGCCATTGCGGACCGGAAACATAGGGCAGGCCTTTGTTCAGTACATATTCCACGGCGGGGTTGCCACGCGACATGGCGTTGCCGATCACCACCAGGTCGGGGGCCGGGTCCAGTTGCGACGGGTCATAACCCTGGGTCAATTCAATGCCCTGAGCCTCGAGCTGGGTGCTCATCGGCGGATAGACGTTGGCATCGGAGCCCGTCACGTGATGGCCCAGTTCTTTGGCCAGAACCGCCATCGAACCCATGAAAGTGCCGCAGATACCAAGAATATGAATGTGCATAGTCGACCTCGTAAAACATGGCCGCAGGTTAGCTTAGGGAGGGGAAAATCGCACCTTGTGTTTCAGCCCCCGCTGATGGCTGGACCGGTGGGAGCACGACTTTCCGTGCTCCCACCGATTGGCTGGCCCTAGCGGGCGATACCGTGTTTGCGCAGTTTTCTGTAAAGCGTGTTACGGCTGACTCCCAGTTGCTCAGCCGTGTGGGTCATGTGCCAACGCGTTTGCTCCAGCGCATTCAACAGCGCCAGGCGTTCGGCATCTTCCAGCGGATGTTCGGCAGGCTCTTCAATGACCGGTCGAACCGCCGGTCGGGTCTGGCGAATCATCGCCGGCAAATCGTCCAGCACAATCCGCCCGCCCTCGCACAACGCGGCCAATGTCCGCAGCACGTTGCGCAACTGCCGCACGTTGCCCGGCCAGGCGAAATCCAGCAGGGCCTGGCGGGCCGGCCCGTCGATCACGACCGGTTCTGCGCCCGCCTCTTCGGCCAGCAAAAAGTCCAGCAGTTGCGATTTGTCACTGCGATCGCGCAATGCCGGCAGCGCGACCTCCAGCCCGTTGAGTCGATAGAACAGGTCCTCGCGGAAACTGCCTTCCTGCACCCGGTCCAGCAAATTGCGGTGCGTGGCGCTGATGATCCGCACGTTGACCGCCTCCGGCTCGCCGCCGATCGGCACCACCTGACGATCCTCCAGCACCCTCAACAGGCGCGTCTGCATCGTCAGGGGCATGTCGCCGATCTCGTCGAGGAACAAGGTGCCTCCATCGGCCTGTTGCAACTTGCCGCGCATGCCTTCCTTGCGCGCCCCGGTGAAGCTGCCGCCGCGATAGCCGAACAGCTCGCTCTCGATCAGGCTTTCCGGGATGGCGGCGCAGTTGAGGGCGACAAACGCCTTGTCCGCCCGTTGACTGGCGCGATGGACGGCTTTGGCAAACGCCTCTTTACCCGAGCCGGTTTCACCGTTGATCAGCAATGGCACGTCCCGTTCGTACACCCGCAGGGCCTTGCGGAAATCCGCCTGCAAACCGGCATCGCCCAGGCAAATACCCGATGACGGCGCACGCTCCTCAACCACCGGACCGGGCGCCAGTGGCACTGGCACGCGGCGCGGCTGCCCACGCAATACGGCGAACAGCTTGCGCCCGTCACGGGTGCGCAGCGGCCAACTGGCGCTGGCATTGGCGCTCGCACGGCCAAGCAACTCATCCAGCGAACAATCGAAAAATGCCTCAACCGGCTTGCCCAGCAATCCACCGCGCACATGGCCCAGCAGGTTCAGTGCGCTCTGATTGACCGCGCAGATTCGCCCCTCCCCATCGAACGCCAGCAACCCTTCGCTGAACAGCCCGACGGACTCGGCCTGCAAATGAAAACGCAGCAGCCATTGGTTATCGAAGTAACGCAGGAAATAGCAACTCTCGATCATCTTCGCCGAAAGATTGACCAGGGCCATGGTATGGAACTGACTCTGACGCGACACCTCATGCCGCGCCGACGAGACGTCGAGCACCGCCAGCAGCTCGCCGTGGGGGTCGAACACCGGGCTTGCCGAGCAGGTCAGGCCGGTATGACGGCCGCGGAAGTGCTCGTCCTGGTGGATGGTCAGCGACTGGCGCTCCACCAGACAGGTACCGATGCCATTGGTGCCCTCGCAGGCCTCGCTCCAGTCGGCGCCGAGCCAGAGCCCGGCGCGCTCGAAAATTCTCCGTTCGGCGGGCGCCGTCACACAGTTGAGGATCACACCACGCGCGTCGGTCAGCAGCACCGCATGACCGGCGCCGGAAAGCTGTTGATGCAGGCTGGTCATTTCACTGCCGGCGATGTGCAGCACTTGCTGCAGGCGTTCACGGCTTTCGAGGACGCGTCCATGTTCCAGCACTGTCGGCGCCATGCTCAGGGCCGGATCAAGGTGATAGTCCTCGAGGCAGCGCAGCCAGGAGCGGGCGATGGACGGATCGCTGCCAGGACCGTGCAGATGGGCTTTACCCTGGGTCACAGTCAGCACTTGCTGGGCATGGCGACTCAAATGGTTGTCGTGCATTTCTTATTATTCTCCCCGGGGCTCGGCGACCCGTGTTGAGGTGATGCCGAGCATCCTCCAGCCTAGCCTGCATTGCAATGTCGGCAAGACCGGCCAGTCACAGGCTGTGCCACAAACGGTACAAAGTGTCACAGGCACTGTACCGAAAGCGTCACAGCCACCGCCCGCCCGTCCGACAAAAATCGCCCAAGGCCTTGATTTGCCTGACCTGTAAGGCACTGGCCCGACCCTTGCTCTACGCTTATAGCAAGCGCACATGCGCGTCTCTCTTATAAGTACAAAAGCCAAGGAGAACTATCATGCGTTACGCTCACCCCGGTACTGAAGGCGCTATCGTTTCGTTCAAGAGCAAATACGGTAACTACATCGGCGGCGAGTTCGTCGCGCCTGTCAAAGGTCAGTACTTCACCAATACCTCGCCAGTCAATGGCCAACCGATTGCCGAATTCCCGCGTTCCACCGCCGAAGACATCGACAAGGCCCTGGACGCCGCCCACGCGGCCGCCGATGCCTGGGGCGCCACGTCCGCCCAGGCACGCTCGCTGGTGCTGCTGAAAATTGCCGACCGCATCGAACAGAACCTCGAACTGCTGGCAATCACCGAATCCTGGGACAACGGCAAGGCCGTGCGCGAAACCCTCAACGCCGACATTCCGCTGGCCGCCGACCACTTCCGCTACTTCGCCGGTTGCATCCGCGCCCAGGAAGGCAGCGCTGCCGAAATCGACGGCAACACCGTGGCCTATCACATCCATGAACCGCTGGGCGTGGTCGGGCAGATCATCCCTTGGAACTTCCCGATCCTGATGGCCGCCTGGAAACTCGCCCCGGCCCTCGCCGCCGGCAACTGCGTGGTGCTCAAGCCTGCCGAACAAACCCCGCTGGGCATTACCGTGCTGGTCGAGCTGATTGGCGACCTGCTGCCACCGGGCGTACTGAACATTGTGCAAGGTTTCGGTAAAGAAGCCGGCGAAGCCCTGGCCACCAGCAAACGCATCGCCAAAATCGCCTTTACCGGCTCGACGCCAGTCGGCTCGCACATCATGAAATGCGCCGCCGAAAACATCATTCCGTCCACCGTGGAACTGGGCGGCAAGTCGCCGAACATCTTCTTCGAAGACATCATGAAGGCCGAGCCAAGCTTCATCGAAAAAGCCGCCGAAGGCCTGGTGCTGGCGTTCTTCAACCAGGGCGAAGTCTGCACCTGCCCGTCCCGCGCGCTGGTGCAAGAGTCGATCTACGACGAATTCATGCAAGTGGTGATGAAGAAGGTCCTGCAGATCAAACGTGGCGACCCACTAGACACCGACACCATGGTCGGCGCCCAGGCGTCCGAGCAGCAATTCGATAAAATCCTTTCGTACCTGGAAATTGCCAAGGGCGAAGGTGCTGAACTGCTGACCGGCGGCAAAGTGGAAAAACTCGAGGGCACCCTCGCGACCGGGTATTACATCCAGCCGACGCTGCTCAAGGGCACCAACAAAATGCGGGTGTTCCAGGAAGAAATCTTCGGCCCGGTCGTGAGCATCACCACCTTCAAGGACGAAGCAGAAGCCCTGGCCATCGCCAACGACACCGAGTTCGGCCTGGGCGCCGGCCTCTGGACTCGCGACATCAACCGCGCCTACCGCATGGGCCGTGCCATCAAGGCCGGTCGTGTGTGGACCAACTGCTACCACCTGTACCCGGCGCACGCCGCGTTCGGTGGTTACAAAAAGTCCGGCGTCGGCCGTGAAACCCACAAAATGATGCTCGATCACTATCAGCAGACCAAAAACCTGCTGGTGAGCTACGACATCAATCCGCTGGGCTTCTTCTAAAAACCGGGGGCGACACAGGGTTTCTGTGTCGCCCTCCCAATCGTCATCGCGGGCAAGCCCGCTCCCACAGGTTTTTGTGGTGAGCTCACATATAGAGACCTGTCACAGAACCCTGTGGGAGCGAGCTTGCTCGCGATGGCGCCTTCAATGGCACAACACAAAAGGCTGGCCGCTCTGGCACGGGCCTTGCCTGCCCGCATTACACGCACAAGCCGCTTCCGAAAGTCCAAAAGATCAAACAATAAAAAAGACAGCGAGGACTTATGACTTCTACCACACAGCTCAAACCCACACTCGGCACCCTGCATTTATGGGGCATCGCCGTCGGCCTGGTGATTTCCGGCGAATACTTCGGCTGGAGTTACGGCTGGGGCACCGCAGGCACCCTGGGCTTCCTCGTCACCGCCCTGATGGTGGCGACGATGTACACCTGCTTCATCTTCAGTTTCACCGAATTGACCACCGCCATTCCCCACGCGGGCGGGCCGTTTGCCTACAGCCGGCGAGCCTTTGGCGAGAAAGGTGGCTTGATCGCCGGCATCGCCACCCTGATCGAATTCGTCTTTGCGCCCCCGGCGATCGCCATGGCCATCGGCGCCTACCTCAATGTGCAATACCCGGAACTGGACCCGAAAATCGCGGCGGTAGGCGCCTATTTCGTGTTCATGACCCTGAATATCCTCGGCGTCAGCATCGCGGCCACCTTCGAACTGGTGGTCACCGTACTGGCGGTCGCCGAATTACTGGTGTTCATGGGCGTCGTTGCACCAGGGTTCAGCTTCAGTAACTTTGTGCTCAATGGCTGGTCCGGCTCCAATGAGTTCACGATGGCCTCTATTCCCGGCATTTTCGCCGCCATTCCTTTCGCGATCTGGTTTTTTCTCGCCATCGAAGGCGCAGCCATGGCTGCCGAAGAAGCCAAGGACCCGAAACGCACGATCCCCAAGGCCTACGTCAGCGGCATTCTGACCCTGGTGTTCCTGGCCATCGGCGTAATGGTCATGGCCGGCGGCGTCGGCGACTGGCGTCAACTGTCGAACATCAACGATCCGTTACCCCAGGCCATGAAAGCCGTGGTGGGCAACAATTCAAGCTGGATGCATATGCTGGTGTGGATAGGCCTGTTCGGTCTGGTGGCAAGTTTCCACGGCATCATCCTGGGCTATTCGCGGCAGTTCTTTGCGCTGGCCCGCGCCGGCTACCTGCCTCGCGGCCTGGCCAAGCTGTCGCGCTTCCAGACGCCGCACCGGGCGATCCTTGCCGGCGGCGTCATCGGCATCGCGGCAATTTACAGCGACGGCCTGGTCAACCTGCAAGGCATGACCCTGACGGCAGCGATGATCACCATGTCGGTTTTCGGCGCCATCGTGATGTACATCATCAGTATGCTGAGCCTGTTCAAACTGCGTAAAACCGAGCCGAACCTGGAACGCACCTTCCGTGCGCCAGGCTATCCGATCGTGCCGGGTATCGCGCTGTTTCTCGCCGTGGTGTGCCTGGTGGCGATGGCCTGGTTCAACACCCTGATCGGCCTGATTTTCGTCGGATTCATGGCCGCCGGTTACCTGTATTTCCAGTTGACCGCCAAGCAACGCTCCGAAGCTCCGGCGGACGCCATGCTCGAAGGCGTCTGAGTTGCACCGGCGCCGGGCTCCTGGCCTGGCGCCTGCATGATTGAAGTGCATGCAAATTCCCTGGTGGGAGCACACTACCTCCCACAGGGACTGTTTGTGTTATCAAGACTTGTACAGACCAGAGGACACCGCCCCATGGCCGCATTTGCCCATTCCGTCGGCGCTCAGACCTATCGCTTCGAAAACCTCAAAGACGTGATGGCCAAGGCCAGTCCGGCGCGCTCAGGGGATTTTCTGGCCGGCGTCGCCGCGCTCAATGACGGCGAACGTGTGGCCGCACAAATGGCTTTGGCCGACATTCCGCTAAGCCATTTCCTACAGGAAGTACTGATTCCTTATGAAGCCGATGAAGTCACCCGGCTGATTATCGACACCCACGACAAGCACGCCTTCAGCATCGTCAGCCACCTCACCGTGGGCGGTTTTCGAGACTGGCTGCTCAGCGATGCCGCCGACGAACATGTCCTGCGCGCCCTTGCACCCGGCCTGACGCCGGAAATGGTCGCCGCCGTGTCGAAGATCATGCGCGTGCAGGATCTGGTGCTGGTGGCACAGAAAATCCGTGTGGTCACGCAGTTCCGCGGCACCCTGGGCCTGCGCGGCCGGCTCTCCACGCGACTGCAACCGAATCACCCCACGGATGAACCGGCCGGTATTGCCGCGAGCATCCTTGACGGTTTGCTGCATGGCAACGGCGACGCCATGATCGGGATCAACCCGGCCACCGACAGCATCGCCTCGATTTGCGCGATGCTGGAAATGCTCGACGCCATTATTCAACGCTACGAAATACCGACACAGGCCTGTGTTCTGACACATGTCACTACATCGATCGAAGCCGTGAATCGCGGGGTGCCGCTGGACCTGGTGTTCCAGTCGATCGCCGGCACCGAGGCGGCCAACGCCAGTTTCGGCATCAATCTGAATGTATTGAAGGAAGGTTACGACGCCGGATTGAGCCTCAATCGCGGCACCCTCGGGCAAAACCTGATGTATTTCGAAACAGGCCAGGGCAGCGCCCTGTCGGCCAACGCCCACCATGGCGTCGATCAACAGACGTGCGAAACCCGGGCGTATGCCGTGGCACGACATTTCAATCCGTTTCTGGTGAACACCGTCGTAGGATTTATCGGCCCGGAGTACCTCTACAACGGCAAACAGATCATTCGCGCCGGCCTTGAAGATCACTTCTGCGGCAAGCTGCTGGGCGTACCGATGGGCTGTGACATCTGCTACACCAACCACGCCGAAGCCGACCAGGACGACATGGACACCCTGTTGACCCTGCTGGGCGTGGCCGGGATCAACTTCATCATGGGCATCCCCGGCTCCGACGACATCATGCTCAACTACCAGACCACTTCGTTCCACGACGCGCTCTATGCCCGTCAGACCCTGGGCCTGAAGCCCGCGCCGGAGTTCGAACAATGGCTGGCGAAAATGGGCATCTTCACTCAAGCGGACGGCAAGATTCTCTTCGGCAACAGCCTGCCTCCGGCGTTCCGCCAGGCCTTGGCGCAATTGGGATGAGTGTTTCCATGGATAAACCACCCTTCGATCCGCACAACCCATGGCTGGAACTGCGACGCCTGACACCGGCGCGGATCGCCCTGGGCCGCACGGGCACCAGCATGCCCACGCGCGCGCAGCTGGACTTCCAGTATGCCCATGCCCAGGCCCGGGACGCCGTGCATTTGCCGTTTGACCACAAGGCACTGAGCTCGCAATTGGCAGAACGTGGGCGCGAAAGCATCTTGCTGCACAGCGCGGCGATCAATCGCAACAGCTACCTGCAGCGCCCCGATTTGGGGCGAAAGTTGAGCGATGAGTCCGCTCAGATCCTGCGCGATTACGCATCAGCCCATCCCGGCGGGGTCGATCTGGCGATCATAGTCGCCGATGGTTTGTCGGCCCTGGCCGTTCATCGCCACACGTTGCCGTTTCTGGCGCGCCTGGAAGAACAGATTGGCGCCGAAAACTGGTCCCTGGCCCCGGTGATTCTGGTGGAGCAAGGTCGCGTTGCGGTGGCCGATGAGGTCGGTGAACTGCTGGGCGCCAAAATGACAGTGATTCTGATCGGCGAGCGCCCCGGCCTCAGCTCACCAGACAGCCTGGGATTGTATTTCACCTACAGTCCCAAGGTCGGCCTGACGGACGCGTACCGCAACTGCATCTCTAATGTTCGCCTTGAAGGCCTGAGTTATGGCATGGCGGCACACCGTTTGCTGTATCTGATGCGCGAGGCCTGCCGACGGCAGCTTTCGGGCGTCAATTTAAAGGATGAAGCGCAGGTTCAGACGCTGGAGTCGGACGTTGACGCGGACATGAAAGGTAATTTCCTACTGAGTCCGCCGGATGCCTGAACCGCTTCCGCATTGCACTTTCGGGATGATTTCAGGCAGGATCGACGCACGGCTGCCAGTGAGTACCTTTTGCCGTCAGAGCACGTGAAGACAGCCACTTGAAGACGAGACCTACCATGCGGATTATTCAAGCGACCCTCGAACACCTGGACCTGCTGACCCCGTTGTTCGTCAAATATCGCGAATTTTATGGCTCCCTGCCGTATCCGGACTCGTCCCGGGCGTTCCTCGAGAAACGCCTGCGTCGCAAGGAGTCAGTGATTTACCTGGCACTGGCCGATGACGACAACAACAAGCTGATGGGTTTCTGTCAGTTATATCCAAGCTTTTCCTCGCTCTCGCTCAAACGCGTGTGGATCCTCAACGACATCTATGTCGCCGAGGACGCCCGCCGCCAACTGGTGGCTGACAACCTGATCCGTACCGCGAAGAAAATGGCCAAGGAAACCAATGCCGTGCGCATGCGTGTTTCCACCAGCAGCAACAACCAGGCCGCACAGAAAACCTATGAATCCATCGGGTTCAAGGAAGACACCGAGTTCAAGAACTACGTGTTGCCGATCAGCGAAGAGCTTTGACCCGCGTCAAACCTGCAGGCGCAAGCTTGCTCTCGATTGCGGTGTGTCATTTGTCACCTTCATCGCGAGCAGGTGTGCGCCCGCAAAACAGAGCGCACCCAGCGTCGGCCCGAGTGAAATCCCCCGCTACAATCTCGACGCTCTTTTCACTTCTCACTCCGTATAATCCCGATCTTTCCGGCTTGTAAGAAAAACTACACCCATCGGTAGTCTTACGCGAAGTCATATGCACAGGCCTGCCGAGTCGGGCCGTTATCACAGGTGCCCACCATGGATTTCAACCCGATCGATATCGTTCTGCATCTCGACGTCTACCTCGACATGCTCGTAACCAACTTCGGGGCCTGGATTTACGCCATTCTGTTTCTGGTGATCTTTTGTGAAACCGGCCTGGTGGTGATGCCTTTCCTGCCAGGCGACTCGCTGCTATTCATCGCCGGCGCCGTTGCCGCCGGTGGCGGTATGGATCCGGTGTTGCTGGGCGGGCTGCTGATGCTGGCGGCGATTCTCGGTGACAGCACCAACTACGTGATCGGACGAACAGCCGGTGAAAAACTGTTCAGCAACCCGAACTCGAAAATCTTCCGCCGCGACTACCTGCAACAAACCCATGACTTCTATGACAAGCACGGTGGCAAAACCGTGACCCTGGCGCGCTTCCTGCCCATCATCCGCACCTTTGCGCCGTTCGTCGCCGGCGTGGGCAAGATGCCTTACCCGCGCTTTTTCGGATTCAGCGTACTGGGCACGGTTTTTTGGGTTGGCGGCCTGGTCACCCTCGGTTATTTCTTCGGTAACGTACCGTTCATCAAGAAAAACCTGTCGCTGCTGGTGGTCGGGATCATCCTGCTGTCACTGCTACCGATGATCATCGGCGTGATTCGCAGCCGCTTCGGCAACTCGAACTCCAAAGCCGAAACACGCTGATTCACGATGTGGTCCCTAAGCGCCTGGCGACGCCAGCGCACCTTGGCCAAACACCCGATTGCCGACGACATGTGGCAACGGGTGCGCCATCAACTGAGTTTTCTGGATGGCATCAGCGCCGCCGAAGACCAGTGGCTACGTGAAGCCAGCGTGCTGTTCCTGCAAGACAAACACCTGACCGCCCTGCCGGGCGTT
>Ga0123397_120048_pt1 | contig 13182 bp, 14 predicted proteins | sample T10HLNH4metaT_FD_89925 | JGI IMG/M metagenome (GOLD analysis project Ga0123397, IMG submission 89925) | Methane-oxidizing artificial microbial communities from Washington, USA to study methane cycling - T10-HLNH4 metaT (Metagenome... ... | reverse complement strand
TTGGGGTGAAGGCGGGACATCTCTCCCACTGTCTGTACGTGCTTGCCGTCAGATGCGGCGCTCGTCCCTCCGCCCGACAAGCGTCCACTACTACGCTTGCCGAAGGTGAACATACAAGCGGCGTCTCGCCGCGATCTGGCGGACGCTTCAGGGGTCGGCTCCGTATTCAAGGTCTCATCGCGGCGAGACGCCGCGCCCACAGAGGCAGGATCAGGCCGCCGGCATGTCGTCAGCCCGGATGAGCAGAATGTGTAGGTGGTGCCCGGAGCGGGGATCGAACCCGCACGACTTGCGTCGAGGGATTTTAAGTCCCTTGTGTCTACCAGTTTCACCATCCGGGCGGAGGCAGGAACGGCGGCGAGTATGCCACCAATGCCGGCAAGCGATGCGAGCGCACCGTCGGGCCGTAGCGACGCCGACGGCGATGCATCCGGAATCAGCTTACCCGCAGCACCGGCCGCTCGCTGCGATCGCCGACGCGGCCGACCACGGCCGCCGCATCGAAACCGTGGCGCCTGAATGCGGCGAGCACCGCGTCGAGCGACGACGGCGCGCACGACACCAGCAGGCCGCCGCTGGTCTGCGGGTCGGTCAGCAATGCACGATCTTCCGCTGCGAAGTCCTGCGGCAGCAGCACGCGCTCGCCGTAGCCGGCCCAGTTTCGGCCGGACGCGCCGGTCACGAAACTCTGCGTGGCCAGCGCCCGCACGCCCGCGTGCAGCGGCACCGACGCCCAGTCGATCAGCACGTCGCAGCCGGAACCGCGGGCAATCTCCAGACCGTGCCCGGCCAGGCCGAAGCCGGTCACGTCAGTCATCGCATGTACGCCGTCGAGGGCGGCGAGATCGGGACCGGCGACGTTGAGCTTCGTGGTGCTGGCAATCATCCGCGCATAGCCTGCGTCGTCCAGCGCGCCTTTCTTCAGCGCGGCGGACATGACGCCTACGCCGAGCGGCTTGCCCAGCACCAGCACATCACCCGGCTGAGCGTCGGCATTGCGGCGGATGCGATCCGGATGGGCGATACCGAGCGCCACCAGACCGTAGATGGCTTCGACCGAGTCGATGGTGTGGCCGCCTGCCACAACGATGCCGGCATCGCGGCACACCGCGGCCCCGCCTTCGAGGATGCGGCCTATGGTGGCGGTCGACAGCACGTTGATCGGCATGCCCACCAGGGCCAGCGCGAGGATGGGTCTGCCACCCATCGCGTAGACGTCGCTGATCGCATTGGTGGCCGCGATGCGCCCGAAATCGAAGGCGTCATCGACGATGGGCATGAAGAAATCGGTGGTGGCGATCAGCGCCTGTTCGTCGTTCAGACGATAGACCGCGGCGTCATCCGAGGTTTCGATGCCGACCATCAGTTCCGGCGGCATCGGCATGGCCGCCGTGTGCTTCAGGATGTCGGACAGCACACCGGGCGCGATCTTGCAGCCACAGCCACCGCCGTGCGACAGCGAGGTAAGCCGGGGTTCCTGCTTGGGTGCGGCTGAATCGGTCATCTTCAGAGCGGGCGTGAAAAGTGGTGCGGCGCCCGCAGGCGCCGCTTGAGGGTGCGACAGCTGCAGGCGTCGCGTGAGATCAGCCTACGCGGCCTGCGCGGCGCAGGACTTCGACCACCTGCTCCACGGTTTCATCGGCCGCTGCGGACGGCAGCGACAGCCGTTCGCCGGTCAGCGAGGCCTGGGGGGCGGCGGCATCCACCGCCAGTTCGATGCGCTCGGCCGCCGGCAGCGCGGACGCCAGTGCAGCAGGCTGGGCGGACTCGGCGTCGATCACGACGATGAGGCCGGCATCGAGCAGCAGACCGGCGACGCGCGGCAGATCCGCGGTGGCCGCGGGCAGCGTGATCGTGTGGCGGCCGATCGACATGAGCTTCTGTTCCAGCTTGTTCGCATCGATGCCGGCACCGGCCCACAGCAGCAGCGGCGACTGCTGCTTCAGCGCGGCGCGGGCTGCGCGGCTGGTGTCGGTGCGGGTCCAGCTCAGGTCGCGCGGACGGCTGCGCGCGGCGTGCAGCAGGCCGGCGCCGACCGTGTTGTTGGTCAGCCGGTCGATCAGGATGAAGCTGCCGGTATCGCGCACCGACTCATACGGATCGAAGGCGATCAGGCGATCAGTCAGCAGCGACACGCGGCCGATCTCGTTCAGCGCCAGCGCCTGCGCGGCGGTGCGCTCCAGCGTATTCACGTTCACCCGGTACTCGATCGCGTTCACCGTGGTGCCGACGGTGCGGGTGCCGCACTTCATCAGATAACTGCGGCCGGTGGCCATCGCCTCGTCGCTCATCCACACCAGCGTGGCGTCGAAGCTGTCGCCGGTCAGCGCGGGTGCGTCGGCGGCCACGATCACGTCGCCGCGCGAACAGTCGATCTCGTCGGCGAAGGTGACGGTGACCGACTGACCGGCCACCGCTTCCTGCATGTCCTGCGTCGACAGCACGATGCGCTCGACCGTGGTGTCACGGCCGGACGGCTGTACCCGCACGCGGTCGCCCGGACGCACGGTGCCGGAGGCGATCTGGCCGGAGAAGCCGCGGAAATCAAGATTGGGGCGATTCACCCACTGCACCGGCAGACGGAAAGGACGCGCCTGCAGGTCGTCCTCGATCTGCACCGTTTCCAGGTGCTCCATCAGCGTCGGACCGGCATACCACGCGGTGTTGTCGCTCTTGTCGGTGATGTTGTCGCCACGCAGTGCCGACATCGGGATGCACAGGATGTCGGTCAGACCGATCTGGGCCGCAAACGCGCGGTATTCCTTCTCGATGCGGTCGTACACGTCCTTCGAGAAACCGACCAGATCCATCTTGTTGATGGCGACCACGACGCGCTTGATGCCGATCAGCGACACCAGATAGCTGTGGCGACGGGTCTGGGTCTGCACGCCGTGACGCGCATCGACCAGGATGATGGCCAGATCGGCGGTCGAGGCGCCGGTGACCATGTTACGAGTGTACTGCTCGTGACCCGGCGTGTCGGCGACGATGAACTTGCGCCGGTCAGTCGAGAAGAAGCGGTAGGCGACGTCAATGGTGATGCCCTGTTCGCGCTCGGCGGCCAGGCCATCGACCAGCAGCGCGAAGTCGAGGTCACCGCCCTGGGTGCCCACCTTCTTCGAATCGGCTTCGAGCGCGGCCAGCTGGTCCTCGAACAGCATTTTCGATTCGTACAGCAGGCGGCCGATCAGCGTGCTCTTGCCGTCGTCGACGCTGCCACAGGTGATGAAGCGCAGCAGGCTCTTGTGCTCGTGCTGCTTCAGATAGGCCTCGATGTCCTGCGCGATGAGGTCCGAAATGTGTGCCATCAGAAATACCCTTCCTGCTTCTTCTTTTCCATCGAGCCGGCGGAATCGTGGTCGATCACGCGGCCCTGACGCTCCGACGTCGTGGTCAGCAGCATTTCCTGGATGATGTCGGTCAGCGTGGCGGCGGTCGACTCGACCGCGCCGGTCAGCGGGTAGCAGCCGAGCGTACGGAAGCGCACGCTCTTCATTTCAGGCGTTTCACCCGGACGCAGCGGCATGCGCTCGTCGTCCACCATGATGAGGGTGCCGTCGCGCCTGACCACCGGCCGCTCGGCCGCGAAGTACAGCGGCACGATAGGGATGTTCTCGAGATGGATGTACTGCCAGATGTCCAGTTCGGTCCAGTTCGAGATCGGGAACACGCGGATCGATTCGCCCGGGTGCTTGCGCGCGTTGTACAGCTTCCACAGTTCCGGACGCTGGCTCTTCGGGTCCCAGCGGTGCTGCGCGGTGCGGAAGGAAAAGATGCGCTCCTTGGCGCGCGACTTTTCCTCGTCGCGACGGGCACCGCCGAAGGCGGCATCAAACTTGTACTTGTCCAGCGCCTGCTTCAGCCCTTCGGTCTTCCACATATCGGTGTGCAGCGCCGAACCGTGGTCGAACGGATTGATGTTGCGCGCCTTGGCGTCCGGATTGATGTGCACCAGCAGGTCCATGCCGAGCTTGCGCGCCATCGCGTCGCGGAACTCGTACATCGCCTTGAACTTCCAGGTGGTGTCGACATGCAGCAGCGGGAAAGGCGGGACCGACGGATAGAAAGCCTTGGCGGCGAGGTGCAGCATGACCGCGCTGTCCTTGCCGACCGAATACAGCATGACCGGATTTTCGGCCTCGGCCACCACCTCGCGCATGATGTGGATGCTCTCGGCTTCCAGCCGTTGCAGGTGCGTCAATGTACTCATGAGTTTTTCGGGAAAGCGGAAAAAGCGGATGGCGAATGAAACCGTGCGTCAGGTCGACGGCACGTCGCCCTGCGCGAAAGGGACGAGATTTTAACGCGCGTATGCTGAGGCGGGCTCAAACTGTGTGCAATCACACAGTTTGAAGGCCCTTGCTGTGCATATCAGCACAGCAAGTACGCGGCGGAGCCTCAGGACACCCGCCAGGCCCGCAGATGACGGCGTTCCGGAAAGTTGATCACCACCGAGCGATGGCGACGATCGGCGAACAGCGCGTTGCCGGTGGACATCGCCTCGGCAACCGCCGGCGCGCTGTGCGCCAGCGACGCGCAAGCCAGATCCACCAGCTCGTTCTGCATGTCGGAGACGATGTGGAAGGAGCGGCGGGCGTTGTCCGCCATTTCCTCGAACAGCGCACCGTACAGCGCCGGCAGCTGCCACAGCGTACTCAGTGCGGCGCCTGCGCTGGTGGGCGCATCCACCCTGCCGAACGAGCCTGACAGCGCCGATGACACGGTTTCCGCCTGCAGCTTGAGCAGGCGCTCGCTGCCGTCGATCAGGATGTCCATCATGCGCGCCGGCAAGTCCCGCGTGTCTGCTACGTCGTCAGTACTCACCGCAATTCCCCTGTCCGTGGAAGGCCGTACCGTCGGGCACGACCGTATGGCGTCCATCATAGGGCCGAAGGACAGATAGCGCGAGCCCGCCGGCGCCGCATGACGTCATTACCGGAACAGGCTGATCAGATGCAGGCGCGACCGCGCATCCAGCTTGAGCATGATGGAGGACACCGCATTCTTGACCGTACCCAGCGCCAGACCGAGCTCATCGGCGATCTGCTGGTTGCTCATGCCGGCCAGTACCCGTTCGAGCACGCGGATCTGCGTGGGACTGAGCAGTTCGGTGCCTGGCCGGCAGGCCGCCATGGCGGGAGAAGGTCCGGCCACGGGCGACGCCTGCTGCAGCCAGCCGCGCACCATGTCGAGGATGCAGGCGGAGGAGGCACTTTTCGGCACGAAACCCAGCGCGCCGAGCGCCGTCGCCTGTTCCACCACCAGTGCGCCCTCGGCGGCGGAAAAGACCGCCACGCGTGCGTCCGGGAAATGGGCCAGAAAGCGACGCAGGCCCTGCAGCCCCAGGCTGTCAGGCAGCTTCAGGTCAAGCAGCACCAGATCCGGCCGGCGTGATTCGTACAGCGCCATGGCGCCGGCCAGCGTGCCGGCCTCCAGCCATTCGACGCTGGCCAGCCCCATTGCCTGCGCGCACGCGCGCAGGCCGAGACGGGTCATTTCGTGGTCGTCCACGACGAGCACGGTCGCCATCAGCGAGGGCTTCCGGATGGAAAGGACATGGGAGCGGGATGCACGGCAGACAGGACGAGCGGAGTGGCGACCGGACCCGCAGTCTGAGAGCGCCGTCTGCCCAGGTCAAGAATCCGGGCGGCACAAAAGCGGAAGCCCCTGCCGCCCCGGCTTGACCGGGACGACAGGGGCTTGGAATGAGTTGGTGGAGAGGAGGAGGATCGAACTCCCGACCTTCGCATTGCGAACGCGACGCTCTCCCAGCTGAGCTACCCCCCCAACGGCTGCGGATTATAGTGGGTCAGACCTGAGTTGTGAAGGATGACGGGAAAGGAATTCCGTTGCATCCCGGCCGGAACATCGCCCACCGATATGCGGTCGCAGTGCAGAATCCGGAGATTGATCAGGCAGCAAAATCATGCTGCGCCCCGGACAACACAGGCAACAGGACAGAGAACGTGAACAGCTCCGAACCCACCCCCGATTACACAGCAGCGAACGGACGCCGTCGTTTCATGCAGGCCGGCCTGGTGGCGCTGGCGCCGGCCTGGCTGGCCGGCTGCGTCAATACGCGCCAGTTCGAGCGCGCGGAAAGCGTTGCATCGGATGCGGTCGCCAGGCCGCAGGTCGGGGACAGCTGGTCCTACCGCGAACTGAACGGCTACAACCGCAACATCGAAGGCGAACTGCGCTACACGGTTGAACAGGCCGACGCGCTGTGGCTGTCGGTGGAACTGGAAGGCACCTCGGCCAGCGCGCTGCGCGGCGGCCAGAAGGAACTCTATGCGGCACCGTGGGCCGTCATGCGCGACACGGTCTATGACCGACAGAACACCTATAACCCGCCGCTGCCGGTGCTGCCGTCCGACCTGACGCCGGGTACGCGCGAATTCTGGCAGTCCATGGTGACCTCCGACCCGAAGGAGCGCGCGCGCCGCTGGCATGTGCAACTCGACGTGCTGGGCGAAGAGCGCATCGCGGTACCGGCGGGCGAATTCGATGCCATCCATGTGCGCCGCATCGTGCGTTTCGAACACCCGAGCTTTTTCCGGACCGATTCGGTGCGCACCGAACACCTGTGGTTCGTGCCCGAGGTGAAGCACTGGGTGAAGCGAGAATGGCGTGGCACCTACCGGCAGACGCTGCGCACCCGCCAGCCCGAATTCCGGGAAGACTGGATCGTGTGGGAGCTCACCCGCTTCAACGTCGCCTGAAGCCAGCGCCGGGGCGCCCTGCTTCGCTCAGGGCGTGATGCCGGCTCCGGCAAGAGCTCGCCCCAGCCTGTCGTTTACGGCGCCCCACTCCGCTGATTCCGGCACCGCCTCGATCACGATCATGGCGCCACCGGCGGCATCGGCCTCGCGCATCGCCGCATACAGCCCGCGCGCGTAGCCAGCCGGATCGGCCGGCAGCATGACCCAACGGTGCGGGCAGTCGGACAGCGGCGGCTGGCTGTGCGCGATCACCGCGCAGAAGCGCCCGCTGTGGCGGAAAGCATTCAGGAAGTCGCGCAGCCGGGCCGGAACGATGCGGCGCATCGCGGTCCGCGGCGCGTAGTGGGCCGCCAGCGCTCCGGATACGCGCGGAGAGCTGGCATCACCCTTCGCAACCGGCATGCGGCCGATCACCGCGGCGATCTGCTCGGCGGAGATCGCGCCCGGACGCAGGATGCGCGGCTGCTCGCCGGACAGGTCGAGAATGGTGGATTCGATCCCCACTTCGCACGGCCCTCCATCGAGCACGGTCAGCGCGTCGCCCAGCGTGTCTCGGAACTCGTCGCGCACGTGCTGTGCGGTGGTGGGGCTGATGCGGCCGAAGCGGTTGGCCGACGGCGCGGCCACACCGCCGCCGAAGGCGCGCAGCAGTTTGAGCGCAAGCGGATGTCCGGGCACCCGCAGTCCCACGGTGTCCTGACCGCCGGTCACCTCCAGCGGCACGTCGTCCTCGCGCTTCAGGATGAGGGTGAGCGGCCCGGGCCAGAAGGTCTTCGCCAGAGCGATCGCCTCGCGCGGAATGTCGCGCGCCCACTGCGTCATCTGCTCGGCATCCGGCAGATGCACGATGAGCGGATGGTCCGCCGGACGGCCCTTGGCTTCGAAGATGCGGCGCACCGCCGCCGGATTCATCGCGTCCGCGCCCAGCCCGTACACGGTTTCGGTCGGCAGCGCGACCAGCTCGCCGGCCCGCAGACGGGCTGCGGCAGCGGCGATGTCGGCGTCGGTCACGGAAGGCGCCGGTGCATCCATGCGCTTCAGTCGTCGCGGATGCCGATGGCCAGACGGGCGTCCATCGCGGTATCGATCACCGGATCGCCGCTTTCGCCCAGTACCGTGAAGTGGCCCATCTTGCGGCCTGGCCGCGCATGGTGCTTCTGGTACAGGTGCAGCTTCAGCCCCGGATGACGGAACAGCCTTGACCAGTCGGGTTCGTGTGCGTGATGCGCGTCCTGCGAATACCACAGGTCGCCCAGCAGATTCACCATCACCGCGCGCGAATGCTGCCGCGCATCCCCCAGCGGCAGGCCGCACAGGATGCGCACCTGCTGCTCGAACTGATCGGTGACACAGGCATCGATGGTGTAGTGGCCGCTGTTGTGCGGCCGCGGCGCCATTTCATTCACCATCAGACGGCCGCCGGAAATGAAGAACTCGACGCCAAGCACGCCGACATAGCCCAGTTCGGCCGCGATGCCGGACGCCATTTCGGTCGCCTCGGCGGCCAGTGCACCACTGATGCGGGCCGGCGCGATGGTCACGTCCAGAATGCCGTTGCGGTGGCTGTTCTCGGCCACCGGGAAAGGCGCGATGCGGCCGGCCGCGTCACGCGCCAGCACCACCGACACCTCGATGTCCAGCGTGAGCATCTTTTCCAGCACGCAGGCTTCGCGCTTGAAGCTCTCGAACGCCGCTTTCGCCTCGGCCACGTTGGCCACGCGCGCCTGGCCTTTGCCGTCGTAACCGAAGCGCGCCACCTTGAGTACCGCCGGGAACAGCGACGGATCGGCCGCTTCGATATCGGCCGCGCTGCGGATGGCGGCGAACGGCCCGACCGAAAAACCGCGGTCGGACAGGAAGGTCTTTTCCGCGATGCGGTTCTGGGCGATCGACACGCAGGCCGCATTGGGCCGGGTCGGGATGAACTTGGACAGATGATCCAGCGTGTCCGCCGGCACGTTCTCGAATTCGGTGGTCACCGCGGCACAGGTCTGCGCCAGGCGCTCCAGCGCCTGCATGTCGTCGTAGGCCGCACACAGGTGCTCGTCAGCGGCCTTGCCGGCCGGGCTGTTGCGGTCCGGGTCGAGCACGACCACCTTGTAGCCCATTTCATGGGCAGCGAGCACGAAGAAGCGGCCGAGCTGACCGCCGCCGAGCATGCCCAGGGTTGCGGGAGGAAGAATCATCTGCGATGGCTCCGAGAACGCCGGCTCATCTCATTGTGGCCGCGGATGAACGCGGATGGGGCGGATGAACGCGGATCAAAACCTGAAAAGCGGACCGTAGGCCCGGGGACGCCGGACAGCGTTCACCCCTCGAGCTTCATGTCCAAGACGGTCTGGGTCTGCCTGCAGCGGAAAGCTTCGAGCGCCTCTGCCAGCGCTGCATCTTCACCTGCCAGCAGCGCGACTGCAAACAGGCCGGCATTGGCCGCGCCGGCCTCGCCGATGGCAAAGGTGGCGACCGGAATGCCCTTGGGCATCTGCACGATGGACAGCAGCGAATCCATGCCGTTGAGCGCACGCGACTGCACCGGCACGCCCAGCACCGGTACCGTGGTCTTGGCTGCCAGCATGCCCGGCAGGTGGGCCGCACCGCCGGCACCGGCGATGATGGCCTTGAGACCGCGGCCACGCGCATTTTCCGCGTACGAGAACAGCAGATCCGGCGTGCGATGGGCCGACACGACGCGCGCTTCGAAGGGCACGCCGAACTGTTCCAGCATGGCGCAGGCGCCGCGCATGGTGTCCCAGTCGGAATTCGATCCCATCACGACGCCGACCAGCGGTGCACGTGCAGTGTCTTGAGCGCTCATTGCAGGTTTCCTTCGCCAGCCGTTACGGCCCGGAAAAAGGCGCGGATTCTACACCGCTGCGCAAGTGATTTGATCGATATGGGAAAAATGGCGCGTAAAAGGCCGGCGCATCCGCTTTTCCTGCAACAGCGAGGCGGCCGCCCCGAGCGGCACCCCCCTGCGCCCGGGCGACCGGGCGCAGGGTCCATATCCAGACAGCCCGCGCGATGCCTTAACGCGCCTTTCGGCGTCCGATGGTCGCCACTCCGGACGGGCGCGACACCTGCGCTTCATCTTTTCCAGACCGTTCGCGTCTTTCCAAGGCGCCCGATGTGGCAGCGCGGAGCAGTTTCTGGAACGAAGGACACTCACTGTGCCGCGGCGCAGGACAGACGGCCGCGTGGCGCAGCCCTTCGATCATCGATTCCAGCCGTTTCACCAGCCGTTCAAGTTCGTCAGCCTTGGCCGCGATCATGTTCCGGTCAAGAGCGACGCTGCCGTCCGGCGTGAACATGAGGCGGATCTCGTCCAGCGAAAAGCCGGCCGCCTGCCCCAGCGCGATCAAGGCCAGATGATCCAGCACCGTCGGCGCGAAACGCCTGCGGGTGCCGGTGTCCGTCAGAGAGCGGATCAGTCCGCGACGCTCGTAGTAGCGCAGCGCCGAAGCCGATACGCCGGAACGTTTCACGACTTCGGAAATATCCATGGCCGGGCTTGACTTGAAGTTGACTTCAACTTTTATCGTGCCATCCAGGCTCTTTCGCCGTCAATCCTGGAGGGTTAGAAATGTTCAATCCCGAAGACCTTGGGCGGGTCGTGGCCATCGGCCTCGGTGCCACCGCCGTCATGGACATCTGGCTGATCCGGCCAGGTCAGCCCTTTGCCGGATTCGGCCTGATCGGCCGCTGGGTGGGTCACATGAGGCGCGGCCGCTTCGTGCATGCATCCATCGCGCAGGCTGAACCGGTACGCGGCGAATCCGCGCTGGGCTGGCTTACCCACTACGCGGTCGGCGTGGGCTACGCGGCACTTCTGGTGCTGCTCCTCGGCCCGCACTGGCTGCATCAGCCGACGCTGCTGCCGGCGCTGATGTTCGGCCTGCTCACGGTCACCGCACCGTTCTGTCTGATGCAACCTGCGATGGGGGCGGGATTCGCCGCATCGAAAACCTCGGCACCGAAGCTCAACCGCCTGCGCAGCCTGAGCAATCACGCCGCATTCGGCGTCGGCCTTCACATCAGTGCGCTCATAGTCAGAGGAATCACATCATGAAAAGAATCGCCATCGTCCATCACAGTGCCCACGGTCACACCGAACACATCGCCCGCCATATCCGCACCGGCTGCAACGGCGTAAGTGGCGTGGTCGCGGATCTTCTCCGGGCGGAAGAACTTGTCGCCGTCCCGGAGCAGCTGGGCGACTACGAAGGCATCGTGCTCGGATCGCCGACCTACCTCGGCGGCGTATCCGGGCCGTTCAAGAGTTTCATGGACTCAACCGGCGGCATGTGGCCCAGGCAGTCGCTCAAGGGAAAGCTGGCTGCGGCCTTTACCGTGTCCTCGCTGCACGCCGGCGACAAGCAGTCCACGCTGCTGTCACTGTTCATCTTTTCGATGCAGCACGGCATGCTGTGGATGGGCAACCCGATACTGCCGGAGCAGCATGTCGGCGTGCCCTACGACGAGGCGGCCAATCGCCTCGGCTCCTGGTCAGGTCTGATGGCACAGGCGGGTCACGCTTCGCCTCCGGACGCCTTTGTGCCGGGCGACGTGAAAACCGCGCGACTGTTCGGCAGCAATTTTGCGCACACCCTGCTGCGGCTGTCGGCGGAGGAAGAGGCTTATCCGGCCGTCGCGGAGGTGGCGCCATGAAACTGCCACGGCAATGGGCCCCACCTCTTTTCGGCTTCATCCTCTCCGGACTGATGTCGCTGCTGGTTTCGGGCATCGCCACCGTACGCGCGGTCGGCTTTGTGCCGGCCTTGCCCGGCGCGTGGGCCGGCGCCTGGCTGTCATCGTGGCCGGTGGCCTTTCCGGTGGTGCTGATCGTGGCGCCGCTGACGCGCCGGCTGGTGGCGAGCGTCACGGCCCCCTGACCGTCCGCCATGCGCGATGCCCGATGAAATGAAAAAAGGCGCCGGGTAACCGGCGCCTTTTTCGTTGTGCTGCTCAGCGGGGTGGATCAGTCAGCGCGACGGCTGCGGTCGCTGCGACCGTTGCTGTTGCCACGCCAGCCGCCTTCGCTGCGCGGCGCACCGCCGCCCGGACGACGCGGGCCGTTGCCCGGCTTGTTGCCCCAGCTGCCCGGACGGCCGGTGCCGGTGCGCGGACCGCGCGGTGCGGACGTACGCGGCTGCACGCGCGGCTCCAGACCCGGAATGGTGTGCACCGGGATGGTGTGACGGATGAAGCGCTCGATCGTCTTGACACGGCGCACGTCGTCGCCGGAGGCCAGACTGACCGCGATGCCGCTGCGGCCGGCACGACCGGTGCGGCCGATGCGGTGCACATAGTCTTCGGCCGACTTCGGCAGATCGAAGTTGATCACGTGGCTGATGCCGGCCACGTCAATGCCACGGGCAGCCACGTCGGTGGCGACCAGCACGCGCAGCGCGCCGCGGCGCAGATGGCCCAGCGTACGGTTGCGTTCGCCCTGGTGCATGTCGCCATGCAGCGCGGCAGCCAGGAAGCCGTTTTCGCCGAGCTGTTCCGCAATCTGGTCAGCGTCGCGCTTGGTGGCGGTGAATACGATGGCCTGTTCGACGCCCTCGTCACGCAGCAGGTGGTCGAGCAGACGCTGCTTGTGGCCCATGCCGTCCGCGAACAGCAGACGCTGTTCGATGTTCTCGTGCTGGGCGGCCGTCGCCTGGATTTCGATGCGCTGTGCGTCCTTGGTCAGGCGCTCGGCCAGACGCATGACGCGCGGCTCGAAGGTGGCCGAGAACAGCAGGGTCTGGCGCTTTTCCGGCAGACGATCGACGATGGCTTCGATGTCTTCGATGAAGCCCATGTCCAGCATGCGGTCGGCTTCGTCCAGCACCAGCATTTCGAGACGGCCGAAATCGATGCGGCCGCTGTCCATCTGGTCGATCAGGCGACCCGGCGTGGCAACCAGCACTTCATAGGGCTGGGCCAGCAGCTTGTTCTGCATCACGTAGGAGGTACCGCCGACCACGCTGACCGCCTTGGCGTAGCGCAGGCCACGGCCGTACTTGCGGCAGGCGTCGGTGACCTGGATGGCCAGTTCGCGGGTCGGCGTCAGCACCAGAATGCGCGGGCCGCGGGCCTTGACGGCCGAGTCCTGCGTCAGACGGTTCAGCGCCGGCCACATGAAGGCGGCGGTCTTGCCCGAGCCGGTCTGCGACGACACCATCAGGTCACGACCAGCCAGCGCAGCCGGCACAGCCTTTTCCTGCACGGCGGTCGGATTGGGGTAACCGGCCTCGACGATCGCGCCAAGAAGGGATTCGTTAAGACCGAGTTCTGAGAATTCCATGTATTTTTTTCCACACAATGGCTACCCGCCGCGCTGCGACAAGCAGTACGGAAGGAGCGGGTTGGTCGGGCGAAATCCCGACGTTCTATCGGCACTAACCGATCAACCACGCTTGACCAAACAGGCGGGAGAAAAAGACAGGCCAGGGACGATAACTTTATCGTGCCAGCG
>Ga0123397_137369_pt1 | contig 13193 bp, 13 predicted proteins | sample T10HLNH4metaT_FD_89925 | JGI IMG/M metagenome (GOLD analysis project Ga0123397, IMG submission 89925) | Methane-oxidizing artificial microbial communities from Washington, USA to study methane cycling - T10-HLNH4 metaT (Metagenome... ... | reverse complement strand
TATGAGCACTTCAATTTAGTTGTCATGCGATCAACCACCGCCCCAAGTTACCCTGAAACGACAGCTGCTCGCCATCTCAACTACAACGTGCCCACACCTATCGGCTGTTTGTTTTGTTAAAGAACGTTCGCTGCGTCGCGCTGTTTGTTTCGCTGCAGCAGAGAAACGAGACTATAGCGACGTTTTCTTCGTTGCGCAAGCTTTTTTGAAAACTTTTTTGCAACGCACTCGACGCCGAGTGAAGAGTCCTGCGTTTCTCTATGTGTTCGATATCGCACTGCGACATCGAACCAGGCCACTCCGCTTTAGAACCACTTTCCGAACCCGACCGCAACGCGGATCTCAGAAAAGAATCGGCCCGCATGTCCCTAGGACTGAGCGGGCCGTCCTGAATCTGGCGGAGAGGGTGGGATTCGAACCCACGGTAGACTTGCGCCTACGCCTGATTTCGAGTCAGGTACATTCGACCACTCTGCCACCTCTCCGGGGTACTGCACGACTTCGTGGTCTCGAAGCGGCGCGCAGTATAGCACCGGGCCGCAGTGAATTGCTACTTTCAGTCGCGGAGGCGGCTCATTCGCGTACCTGCGGACTCAGTGACTCAGACGCTGATGCGCTCCACGCCGCCCATCCAGGGGCGCAGCGCCTCCGGCACAACGACCGAGCCATCCGCCTGCTGGTAGTTCTCCAGGATGGCCACAAGCGTACGGCCGACGGCCAGACCCGAGCCGTTAAGCGTATGCAGGATTTCATTCTTGCCCTGTTCGTTCTTGAAGCGTGCCTGCATGCGGCGCGCCTGGAAGGTTTCGAAGTTCGAGCAGGACGAGATTTCGCGGTAGGTGTTCTGTGCCGGCAGCCACACTTCGAGGTCGTAGGTCTTGGCGGCGCCGAAACCCATGTCGCCGGTGCACAGCGCCACCTTACGGTAAGGCAGTTCGAGTTTTCGCAGGATGGTTTCGGCGTGTCCGGTCAGCTCTTCAAGCGCGGCCCAGGAACGATCCGGGGTCACGATCTGCACCAGCTCGACCTTGTCGAACTGGTGCTGACGGATCATGCCGCGCGTGTCCCGCCCGTACGAGCCCGCTTCGGAACGGAAGCACGGCGTGTGGCAGACGAACTTCAGCGGCAGCGCCGATGCGGCCTGCACGGTATCACGCACGATATTGGTGACCGGTACCTCGGCGGTCGGAATCAAATAGAACTTCCCGCCGTCCCCACGAGGCACCGCGAAGAGGTCTTCTTCGAACTTCGGCAGCTGACCGGTCCCGAACATGCTCTCCGCGTTGACCATATAAGGTGCGTACAGCTCGGTATAGCCGTGATCGGTCGTGTGGGTATCCAGCATGAACTGGGCAAGCGCCCGGTGCATGCGGGCAATGCCTGCACGCAGCAGCGTGAAGCGGGCCCCGCTGATCTTGGTCGCGGTCTCGAAGTCGAGGCCGCCAAGCCCGGTGCCGACATCGACATGGTCCTTCACCTCGAAATCGAAGCTGCGCGGCGTACCCCAGCGCAGCACCTCGACATTGTCAGCCTCAGACTTACCGACCGGAACCGATTCGTGCGGCAGGTTGGGCAGTGAGGCAACGAAGGCCTGGATGTCAGCCAGCAGTGCGGCGAGGCGTTCTTCGCCCGCCTTCAGCGCGTCACCCAGGCCTGCAACCTCGGCCATCACGGCCGAAGTGTCTTCGCCCTTCGCCTTGAGCTGACCGATCTGCTTTGACGCGGCATTACGCTTCGCCTGCAGGTCCTGGGTGTCGGTCTGGATGCGCTTGCGTTCGGATTCCAGCGCCTCAAAGCGGGCAACGTCGAGCACGAAACCCCGAGTGGCAAGGCGTTCCTGAACGAAAGCGAGCTGGCTGCGCAGCAGTTGGGCGTCTAGCATGAAAAGAACCTGTGGCTGATGGAACGGGGCCTGTCCAAGCATTCGGGACAGGCGCTGCAATGTAAAATTCTAACAGCGCACCGTGCCACGGGCGTTATAGTTGCCCTGCCAGCCACCTTCACGCAAACGTCATGCTTTCACTTCGCGACTGCCTCGATCACAGCAATCTGAGCGAACTGGAAGTCGGTGTGCTTGCTGACTACACCGGCCTGTCGCCGATGCTTGCCGCCACGCTGGCCGGTGCGATGCTGCAGAGCGAAGGGGGGGCGGACCTGATGCTGCGCCTTCTGCAGGACGCGGAGAAGCAGGCGGCCCAGCGGCTCAACATGGATGAACGTGCCCGCACCCGGGCTGCGGTAGAGCGCTTCCGCGCAGTACACAAGCCGGATCTGCACTGAACCGGTTCAGTCTGCGGCACGGGCAGTTCGCGGCATCGCAGGCTCGATCAGGCGCAAACAACGGAACGCAGCCCGCCCACAGACGACGGGGCAAGGACCCGGCAGGGCATGAGGCCCGGTCTGCGGGCGCCGACCTGGCCGCCGCACACATCAGTCACCCCTCGCCTTGCGGTCCTGCTCTCGCAGCCAGTTCAGCTTTTCGGCAATCTTCGCTTCCATGCCGCGGTCTGTCGGGCGATACCACTGCACGTCCTTCATGCCGTCCGGAAGGTAGCGCTCGCCGGCAGCGTAGCCACCCTCCTCGTCGTGCGCGTAGCGGTACTCCGCGCCGAAGCCCATGTTCTTCATCAGCCTGGTCGGTGCATTGCGCAGATGCAGCGGCACAGGGCGCGAACCGTCATCGGCGATGAAGCGGCGCACTTCGTTGTAAGCCATGTAGACCGCGTTCGATTTGGCCGCACAGGCAAGGAAGATGACCGCCTGTGCCAGCGCCAGTTCACCCTCCGGGGAACCGAGCCGCTCGTAGGTCTGACAGGCCTGCAGCGAAATCTCCAGTCCGCGGGGGTCGGCCAGGCCGATGTCCTCGATCGCCATGCGGACGATGCGCCGTCCGAGGTAGAGCGGATCGGCGCCGCCGTCCAGCATGCGTACGAACCAGTACAGCGCGGCATCCGGATTGGAACCGCGCACCGATTTGTGCAGCGCCGATATCTGGTCGTAGAAGGCGTCGCCGCCCTTGTCAAAGCGGCGCAGATTGCGCGACAGCGTGCTGTCGACGAATGCTGCGGTGACCGGATCCACCTTCGCGGTACGGGCAGCGGTATTGAGCTGTTCGAGCAGGTTGAGCAGCTTGCGCGCATCGCCGTCAGCGAAGCCGATCAGGCGGGCCCGGGCGTCCTCGTCGAAAACGAGGCCGTTCAGCGCACCGCTGCGTGCGCGCTCGAACAGCGCCACCATTTCGTCCTCGTTCAGGCTCTGCAGGACGTAGACTGAAGCCCGCGAAAGCAGCGCGGAATTCACCTCGAAACTGGGGTTCTCGGTGGTGGCACCGATGAAGGTGACCAGACCGGATTCGACATAGGGCAGGAAAGCGTCCTGCTGAGCCTTGTTGAAGCGATGGACCTCATCCACGAACAGGATGGTGCGCCGGCCGGTGCTGGCATTGACCGCTTCGGCGCGCTGCATCGCTTCGCGGATGTCCTTCACGCCGGAAAACACCGCGGACAGCGCGATGAATTCGGCGTCGAAGGCTGTCGCCATCAGACGCGCCAGCGTGGTCTTGCCCACGCCGGGCGGCCCCCACAGGATCATCGAATGCGGGATGCCGGATTCGAAAGCCAGACGCAGCGGTTTGCCCGGCCCGAGAAGATGCTGCTGGCCGATCACTTCGTCCGGCGTCTTCGGGCGCAGCAGCTCTGCCAGCGGCGCGTTGGCGGGAGGGCTGGCCAGCGTGCGCACCTCGGCGCCGCCCGCCGTGGCGGCACGTCGCACAGGCGCCGGTTCGTCCGGGATGCCGAACAGGTCGCTCACCGTACCCTGCTCACTTCTTCGCGTCGTCGCTGATCACGTCCGCGCCCGCCGGCGGCGTGAAACGGAACTGCCCGGGATCAATGGCCGGATTGCGCTCGAATGCGGTGAAACGCAGCTTCGTCGTCTGGCCGAAACTGTCGCGCAGCACCATACCACGCAGCAGACCGTCCTTGAATCCGATGCGCACCGCCTCGAAGCCGCCCTCGGTGGCTTTCGGCTTCGCATCGACCCAGTCCAGCCCGTCTTCGGCGCCGCCTTCGGTGAGATCGAAATTCTTTTCCAGCTCGTTGCGGCCGGCCAGCAGTGCTGCGGGCGTGGACGCGAGTGCGTCGCCCAGCCTCTTCACCGTCACCTGGTTCAGGTCGCGGTCATGCACCCACAGCCTTTCGCCGTCACCGACCAGCAGCTGATAGTAGGGCTTGTCGTAGGTCCAGCGGAACTTGCCCGGACGCGAGAACGCCATCGTGCCGCTGGCGTTCTGCGGCTTGCGGCCGGATTTCGCGGTCACCTGCTGTTCGAAGGTGGCGCGGCCGGACTGCGTCGATTCGACGAAAGCACGCAGCTGGTCGATCGCGCCGGCAGCGAAGGCCGACACGGGCAGCGCCAGCACGGCGGCGGCAATGCAGCTTCGGAAACGTGAAATCATGGTCATTCCTCGCGGGCGGGCGCGATCACCTCGCGGCCGCCGGTGGCATTCATCGGGGTTACCAGACCCGACCGTTCCATCTGTTCGATCAGTCGCGCCGCCCGGTTGTAGCCGATGCGCAAGTGGCGCTGAACCAGAGAGATCGACGGACGCCGGGTCTTGAGCACGACTTCGACCGCCTGATCGTACAAAGGGTCCGACTCGCCGTCGGCGCTCCCGCCGCCTGCGCCTTCCAGCGAGAGATCGCCGCCGTCGTCATCGCCGGCTCCGCTCAGGATGCCTTCGACGTAATCCGGCGCACCGGTGGTCTTCAGATGCTCGACCACCTTGTGCACTTCGCCGTCGGCGACGAAAGCACCATGCACCCGGATCGGCACCCCGGTGCCCGGTGCGAGGTAGAGCATGTCGCCCTGCCCCAGCAGCGCCTCGGCGCCCATCTGGTCGAGAATGGTGCGCGAGTCGATCTTGCTCGACACCTGGAAGGCGATGCGGGTCGGTACATTGGCCTTGATCAGGCCGGTGATCACATCGACCGACGGCCTCTGCGTCGCGAGGATCAGGTGGATGCCCGCCGCGCGCGCCTTCTGTGCCAGCCGTGCGATCAGTTCCTCGATCTTCTTGCCGGCAACCATCATCAGGTCGGCCAGTTCGTCGATCACCACCACGATCATCGGCATGGTCGACAGCGGCTCCGGCGTTTCCGGCGTGATCGAGAACGGATTGGTCAGCGGCGTGCCGGCCTTCTCGGCGTCGGCGATCTTGCTGTTGTAGCCGGCCAGATTGCGCACGCCCATCGCCGACATGAGCTTATAGCGGCGGTCCATTTCGCCGACGCACCAGTTCAGCGCGTTGGCGGCGTGCCGCATGTCGGTCACCACCGGCGCCAGCAGATGCGGAATGCCCTCATAGACCGACAGTTCCAGCATCTTCGGGTCGACCATGATGAGCCGTACCTTGGACGGGTCGGCCTTGTACAGCAGCGACAGGATCATCGCGTTGATCGCCACCGACTTGCCGGAGCCGGTGGTACCGGCGACCAGCACGTGCGGCATGCGGGCGAGATCGGCCACCATGGGCTGACCGCCGATGTCTTTGCCCAGCGCCATCGTCAGCGGACTGGACATGTCGTGATACACCGCCGAACCGAGGATTTCCGACAGCCGCACGATCTGCCGTCGGGTGTTCGGGATTTCCAGGCCCATGCAGCTCTTGCCCGGAATCGTTTCGACCACGCGGATGCTCATGACCGACAATGCGCGCGCCAGGTCCTTCACCAGATTGACGATCTGGCTGCCCTTCACGCCGGTGGCCGGCTCGATTTCGTAGCGCGTGATGACCGGGCCGGGATAGGCGGCCAGCACCTTTACCTCGACGTTGAAGTCGGCCAGCTTGCGTTCGATCTGGCGCGAAATGAGCTCCAGCGACTCGGGGCTGGGCGGGTCGATCTCCGCTTTCGCCTCGTCGAGCAGCGCCAGCGGCGGCAGCGAACCCGGCAGGTCGGCGAACAGCGTCTGCTGGCGTTCCTTCTCGACCCGCTCCGACTTCTGGACCTCGACTTCCGGCACCTCGATCCGCACCGGCTCGCGCCGGCGGGTCGGCTTGCGGCGCTCGGCCTCGACCACCGCCTCGCGCTGTTCCGCCACCTGCTCGCCGATGCGGCGGTCACGCCAGCGGACGATGGCATGCAGCGCCGCGAACCAGCCGGCCTCGAGCGCCGCCCCCACCCGCTCGGCCGCGCGCAGCCAGGTCACCCCGGTCATCGCACTCAGGCCGACACCCAGCGTGACCAGCAGCAGCAGCGTGCTGCCGGTGAAACCGAAGGCGCCACTGAGCAGTCGCCCGAGCTCCATCCCGACCATGCCGCCGGGTCCGACCGGCAGTTCGGCCTGCAGGCTGTAGAAACGGATGGCTTCCAGCGCACAGCTGGCCAGCAGCACGACCAGGAAGCCGGCCAGCGCGACGAACAGCGGGCGGCGGTCCTCCCGGCGTTCCGCGCTGCGCGCCAGCCAGACACAGCCGCCGATCAGCATGGCCACCCACCACCAGGCGGACAGGCCGAACAGGAAAAGCGCCAGATCGGACAGCCAGGCGCCGAAGCGGCCACCCGGGTTATGCACGTGCTCGACGACCGAGGCATGCGACCAGCCGGGGTCGGCGCGGTCATAGCCGCCCAGTACCATGACCAGATAGAGCGCAAGCGCGCCCAGAATGAGCCAGCGTGCTTCGTGCAGCACGGCGGCAATGCGTTCGGGAAGGGGAAGCTGCTGAGCGTCTTTCGCCACAGGGGAAATGGCGCGGGGCCGGGGGAGAAACAAAGCCGGATTATATAAGCGGCACGGGCCGCATCAGCGGCCCGTGTGCATCAGGGGGAAACAGTCGGGTCAGACGGTTTCGAGCCGCTCACGCAGCAGGATCTTGCCGTTGGTTTCCTCGATCAGGCCCTGCAGGTGCAGGTCCTTCATCACGCGCGACACCATTTCGCGCGATGCACCGATCATCTTGGCGATGTCCTGCTTGGAAATCTTGCGGTTCACCACCTTCTCGCCATTGACCTCATCGGCCATTTCCAGCAGCAGGCGGGCGACACGGCCGTACACGTCCATCAGCGCCAGGCTCTCGATCTTGCGGTCGGCGGTACGCAGGCGGGCCACCAGATTGCGCATGATGAACATCGAAACTTCGAAGTTCTCCTGCAGCACCCGCTTGAAATCGCTCTTGGCGATCACGATGAGGTCGCTGGGCACCACGGTGACCACGGTGGCGGAGCGCGGGTTGTCATCCAGCACGCCCATTTCGCCGAACAGTTCGCCCGGGCCGAGCATGGACAGGATGACTTCGCGACCTTCCTCGTCGCTCACCAGCACCTTGAGACTGCCGGAAAGCACCAGATATACGAAATCGGTCTTGTCACCGGCACGCACCACGATGGAACCACGCGGCACGCGCCGCATGTTCGAAACCTTGGCGATCGGCTCCAGGCTCGCGTCAGCCAGACCGCTGAACATCGAAAACGTCCGCAGAGCGGTAATTGAAACGGGGTGAGCCGTTACCATCAAAAGACCTCCTGATACGGGCATGCCGGACGGGGCAACAGGCTGCGCCGCTTTGAATGGATCGTCGCGCCTGTGGTCGGTGCCGAGGGCCGCGCCAGTGCGGCCGTTCAGCGGAATCGAGCCACAAACACTGAAGCGGCCCTGATTATAGGTAGTTTTTCACGGCGGAAACAAACTGACCCATTATCTGTCACCTGTATCGGTCCCGGATCACCCGAACTTGAGCCCCGACGGCCGATGCAGGCCGGCTCGTTATAATCGCCCGACTCCTTTTCAATACAACGAACGGAATTCCGCCATGGCTGTACGTCACTCCCGCCTGCTCATCCTCGGTTCGGGCCCGGCCGGCTACACCGCCGCCGTCTATGCCGCCCGCGCCAACCTCAAGCCGGTGCTGATCACCGGCCTGGCGCAGGGCGGTCAGCTGATGACCACCACCGACGTGGATAACTGGCCGGCGGACGCCGACGGTGTCCAGGGGCCGGACCTGATGTCCCGCTTCCAGCGCCACGCCGAGCGCTTCGAAACCGAAATGGTGTTCGACCACATCCACACCGCCCACCTGAAGGAAAAGCCGATCCGTCTGGTCGGCGACAGCGGTGAATACACCTGCGACGCGCTCATCATCGCCACCGGCGCCAGCGCCAAATACCTCGGCCTGCCGTCGGAAGAGGCCTTCGCCGGCAAGGGCGTGTCGGCCTGCGCGACCTGCGACGGCTTCTTCTACCGCAACCAGGACGTGGCGGTGATCGGCGGCGGCAATACCGCAGTCGAAGAGGCGCTCTACCTGTCGAACATCGCGCGCCACGTGACCGTGGTGCATCGCCGCGACAAGTTCAAGTCCGAGAAAATCCTGCAGGACAAGCTGTTCGAGAAGCAGGCGCAGGGCAAGGTCACCATCCGCTGGAACAGCACGCTGGACGAAGTGCTGGGTGACAAGACCGGCGTGACCGGCATGCGCATCAAGTCGACCCATGACGGCAGCACCGAGGACATCGCGCTGGCTGGCGTGTTCATCGCCATCGGCCACCAGCCCAACACCCAGCTGTTCGAAGGTCAGCTCGAGATGGAGGGCGGCTACATCGTCACCCAGGCCGGCCGCAACGGCAATTTCACCGCCACCAGCATTCCCGGCGTGTTCGCCGCCGGCGACGTGCAGGACCACATCTACCGGCAGGCGGTCACCAGCGCCGGCACCGGCTGCATGGCGGCACTGGACGCCGAACGCTATCTGGACAGTCTCGGCCTGGCCTGAGTGCGGTCGCAAGACCCGCTCCATGTCATCGAAGAAGCGGCGCCACCCTAGAGCGCCCGCGCTGCCCAGCGAAGACGACATCGCGCTGTTCCGGCAGGCGGTGGTCGGCGTGCAGCCGATCACCACCGACCGCGTGCTGCTCGAACTTCCGCCGCCGCGCGCATGGCCTGCCCAGCGTGAGGCCGACGACCTGTCGGTGCTGGCCGAATCGATACGCGGACCGCTGTCGATCGACCTCAGGCTGGAGGGCGGCGAGGAGCCGTCCTTCCTGCGCGCCGGACTGACGCGGCAGGTGCTGCGCGACCTGCGCCGCGGGCGCTGGGTATCACAGGGCCAGATCGACCTGCACGGCGCCACGCGCGACGTGGCGCACGATCTGGTGGTCGAATTCCTGCACGACGCGCACCGCCGCGGCATTCGCTGCGTGCGGGTGATACACGGAAAGGGACTGGGTTCTCCCGGACGGGAGCCGGTACTGAAAGGACTGGTGCTGCGCTGGCTGATGCACCGGCCGGAGGTGCTCGCCTTCTGTCAGGCCCGGCCGCACGAAGGCGGCGCCGGGGCCCTGATGGTGCTGCTGAAGCCGGCCACGCGCGACTGAGTCAGGCCTTCGCCTGACTGCGCGCCGCCGGCCGCGGCGGAGTTCAGATCGCCGCTTCGCCCGCTTCGCCGGTGCGGATGCGGATCACCTGCTCCACCGGCATGACGAAAATCTTGCCGTCGCCGATCTTGCCGGTGCGGGCCGCCTTGATGATGGCCTCCACAGCCTGTTCGACCGTCTCGTCGGCGACGATGACCTCGATCTTGATCTTGGGCAGGAAGTCGACCACGTACTCGGCGCCGCGGTACAGCTCGGTATGACCCTTCTGGCGACCGAAACCCTTCACCTCGGTCACGGTAAGGCCGGTCACGCCGACTTCGGACAGACCTTCGCGGACTTCATCGAGCTTGAACGGCTTGATCACTGCTTCGATTTTCTTCATGGAACGCTCTCCTCGCTGAGGCGGCGAAGTATAAAGGTTCGGACGCTTCATCAGGGTGCATTGTGCGGCTGCATGCGCCGCAGCCAGTCGTACATCGCGGACCGGCACGCGCGCTCAAGCCTCTGATCCGTCAGCTGACAACGGCGTTCGCGACAGGCGCGTGCGAGGTCCGGATGAAGGGTGTGGTGTTTGCCAAGTTCATCGACATGGTGGAGCAGCGCTGCACGCCGGAATGGATGGACGAGGTGATCGAGGCGGTCGCGGAGCCTATACCGCGGTCGGCCACTACGACCACCGCAAAAGGGTGAGCATGGTGGTCGTACTGTCGGCCCGCACCGGCGCGCCCGTGTCCGGTCCGGTAAACACCTTCGGCGAATACCTTTTCGGACGCGTCCACAAGGGCTTTCCCCAGCTGTTCGCCGGCGTGAAGATGCGTTCCAGATGCTGTCCAGCATCCACCCGGAAGTACGCAGGCTCTATCCGGATGCCCGCCGCATTTCGACATCGGCGGCGACGGCGTGAATACCCTTGAAATGACCTGCCGCTCGGTCCGTCACTTCGGCGAACGGGTCGCGGTCCGTCGTGAAGACCTGACCGTGACGTCGGGCAGCACGATCCGCTTCACGCTCTCGCGCACCGGAACATGAACGAAGAGGACGTCGCGGAGAAGGCGCGCGAACCGTTCGACAGCAATGCTGCGCGCGTTCGCCACCACGCTGGAGGCCCAGGTCGAGGAGCGCACACGCACACTCGCCGCCGCACTGGCCCGGGCCGAACAGGCCGACCGCGCGAAATCGGCATTCCTGGCCACGATGAGCCATGAAATCCGCACGCTGATGAATGGTGTGACCGGCATGGCCCTGCTGCTGGCGTCGTCGCCGCTCGACGCCGAACAGAGCGCCTGTGTCGATACACTGATCGAGTGCTGCAAAAGCCTGCTGGAGCAGCACGGCATCCGCGCCGAAGTGGCCTGCGATGGCGGGGAGGCGGTGAGCCAGTGCGGCCTGCAGCCGTTCGAAGTGGTGCTGATGGACATGGCCATGCCGGGCATGGACGGTCTCGAAGCCACGCGCCTCATCGGCGGCTGCGGCATGCACCCGCCGCACATCATCGCGCTCACCGCCAATGCCTTCGAGAGCGACCGGCGCGCCTGCCTGGACGCCGGCATGGACGATTTCCTGGCCAAGCCGATGGACGCCTGCCAGCTGGCGGCCAAGCTGGCTCTGGCCGTGCCCCGGCCAGCCTGAAACCTGCGTTCAGACCGCGGTCAGATCCGTGCGCAGTGGCATCGTGATGACGAAGCGCGCCCCGCCCCGCTCGGACGCATCCGCGACCAGCGAGCCGCCCTGGCGGACCACCAGCGCGTGGGCGATCGACAGACCGAGACCGGATCCGCCGGTGGCCTTGGAGCGCGAGCGATCGGTGCGCATGAAGCGCTGGAACAGATGGCGCCGCGCTTCTTCGGACAGCCCCATGCCGCCGTCGCTGACTTCGATCCGCGCATGCCGGCCGTCCGTGTCCGCGGCCACCCGCACGCCGAGCCAGCCGCCGTCGTGCGCGTGACGCAACGCGTTCTCGATCAGATTGACCAGCACCTGGCGCATGCGGTCGCGGTCGGCATGTACCCAGGCCTCGTCCAGCTCGTACCGGATCTCGGTGGCCATCGCATGTTCCATCAGCCGACCTTCGAAGGTGGCCAGCACCTCGCCGACCAGGGGCACCAGATCCAACCATTCGAGCTGCATGGACAGCCGGCCCGCGTCGGCCAGCGACAGCGTGTGCAGATCCTCGACCAGCCGGCCGAGATGCTCGACCTGATCCAGCAGGGTATGGAATTCGTCCGGACCGGGCGTGATGACACCGTCGCACAGCGCGTGCAGCCGGGCCCTGAGCACGGTCAGCGGCGTGCGCAGCTCGTGCGACACCGCGGCCGCGGTCATCTTGCGCTCGCGTTCGAGCATTTCGAGCGCGTCGGTCATGTGGTTGAAGTGGCGCACCATTTCCGCCAGTTCGCCGCGATAGCGGCCGGTCTGCGCCCGCACCGAAAAGTCGCCGGTCGCCACCCGCTGCGCCGCTTCAGCCATCGATGCCAGCGGCAGCGTCACCAGCCGCGACACCATGAAACCGGTCACCAGACCGACCGGCAGACAGACCAGCAGGCCGATCACCAGCGACCATTTCTCGCCGAACAGAATGTCGCCGGTCCAGTACTCGCCGTAGATCGCCATCGCCCGCGGGCTGTCTTCCAGCCCGGCGCCATGCAGCGCATCGAGTTCGTGCCGCACCGCTTCCGGCAGACTCTTCTGGAACTCGCTGTACTCATGCTGCGCGAACAGGCCCACGCTCACGCTGAGCACCGCCACCGTCACCAGCACCGTGGCGGCGATCCACAGGCCGAAGCGGATCCAGATGCGGTCTAGGCCTCGGGCCACAGGCGGTATCCGATGCTGCGTACGGTTTCGATCAGGTCGCCCAGCCCGGCCTGCTGCAGCTTGCGCCGCAGCTTGCTCAGATGGGAGTCGATGACGCGGTCCATCGCGTCGCTCTCCGGCAGACAGGTCTCGATCAGGTGGCTGCGCGAGAAGCACTGCCGCGGCTGTCGCGCCATGCAGGCGAGCAGCCGGAACTCGGTCAGCGTGAGCGGCAGCGGCAGCTGGTTGCCCTGCTCGTCCTCGACCAGCGCACAGTGCGCGCTCATGTCGACGATCAGCCGCCCGACCCGGATCAGTTCCTTGCGCGCCCCCTCCTCGCGCCGGGCAGAGCGGCGCAGCACCGCGCGCACCCGGGCCACCACCTCGGCCGGGCTGAAAGGTTTCACCACGTAGTCGTCGGCGCCCAGCCGCAGGCTGAGCAGCTTGTCCACGTCCTCGGCGCGCGCGGTCACCATGATGACCGGTACCTCGCCGGCTGCCCGCACGCTGTTCAGCACGTCGATGCCGTCCATGCCCGGCAGCTGGATGTCGAGCAGCACCAGATCCGGCCGGATGCGCGCGAACATCTGCAGCGCTTCCTCTCCGGACAGGGCATGCACCGCGCGCAGGCCGTCGCGCTTCAGGTAGGCCAGCAGGATTTCGGCGATCGCCGGCTCGTCCTCGACGACTAGGACGAGCTGAGAGGACGGGGACGCATCGTGGGTGGCGGACATCTGCAAACGGACCTCGGCTGCCTGCGCCGATGGATGAAAGCGGCATCCGGCGCACAGGAATGACGCGCAGTGTAGCGCCCCGTCCAGCCGGTGTGGCAGGCCTGCGTCGTCTCCACGAAACCTCCACACAAGCCGCACGGCGGCTCAAGGTTGCCGCGATCCAATAGGCCCCCTGAACTGATCCGGACTACGCATACCTTGCTGCTGCACCGATCTGCCACGCTGATGACGATCGCCCTCGCACTGAGCGGGCTGGCCGGCTGCGCCACAGTGGACCTGCCGTCGCTGCCCGACGCGGTAC
>Ga0123397_143356_pt1 | contig 13268 bp, 9 predicted proteins | sample T10HLNH4metaT_FD_89925 | JGI IMG/M metagenome (GOLD analysis project Ga0123397, IMG submission 89925) | Methane-oxidizing artificial microbial communities from Washington, USA to study methane cycling - T10-HLNH4 metaT (Metagenome... ... | reverse complement strand
TTTGATGCTGAAAAGTCGGTCATTACCAAAATTGCTATTCCTGCCAACCGATAACTAACTATAACTGAGGCATTGCAAAATGAACAAGCCAAGCAAAACCAACACGCTTGATTCAGAACTAATAAAACTCACCGAAGCAAAGCATCACGATCCTTTCTCAGTGCTAGGCCGTCATGGCCAAGGCCGCGATAATGTCATCAGAGTGTATTTGCCCTATGCGGAAACCGTGCGAATCAACAGTCCCCAAGGCCCTGAATTCTCTCGTATTCCCGACACCGATTTTTTCGAATACCATCCGGGTAGCGAAGCCATCGCCGAACATTACCCATTATTTTGGACGGATAAGGACGGCTATGACCACCAACACTACGATCCGTACTGCTTCGGCCCGGTACTGCCGGAATTCGACCAGCATCTGTTTGCCGAAGGCCGGCATTGGCATATCTATCAAAAGCTGGGCTCGCATCTACACAGCGTAGCCGATATTCCCGGCGTACATTTTGCGGTCTGGGCACCGAACGCACAGCGGGTCAGCGTGATCGGCGACTTCAACCGCTGGGACGGCCGGTGCCATCCGATGCGCAGCCTGGGCAGTAGCGGCATCTGGGAAATTTTCATTCCAGGCCTGACCGTCGGCTGCCTGTACAAGTTTGAAATTCTGAATCGCCATACCGGCCAACTACTGGTCAAAACTGACCCTTACGGCCAACAATTTGAATTCCGTCCGCAAACCGCCGCGATTGTCACAGCAGAAGACAGTTATACCTGGCAAGACGGCAGCTGGATGGATCACCGTCCGCAGCACGATTGGCTGCATCAGCCGATGTCGATTTACGAGGTACACCTGGGCTCCTGGCGGCGCGACCATCGCGGCAATTTCCTGAATTACCGGGAACTGGCCGAGCAATTGGTGGATTACGTGAAGGAACTGGGGTTTACTCATATCGAGTTATTGCCGGTCACCGAGCATCCGCTGGACATTTCCTGGGGTTATCAAACCACTGGTTATTTTGCGCCGACCAGTCGTCACGGCACCCCTGACGATTTCCGCTATTTCGTCGATCATTGCCATCAAAACGGCATCGGCGTGATCTTGGATTGGGTGCCGGCCCACTTTCCCAAAGACAGTTTCGCCTTGGGCCGCTTCGACGGTACACCATTGTACGAACATGAAGACCCGCGCAAGGGCGAGCATCGCGACTGGGGCACCTTGATTTACAACTACAGCCGCAACGAAGTGAAAAACTTCCTGCTGTCCAGCGCTTTCTTCTGGCTGGAGGAATTCCATCTGGACGGTCTGCGCGTCGATGCGGTGGCCTCGATGTTGTATCTGGATTATTCCCGCGACGCCAACGACTGGATTCCAAACATGTATGGCGGCAACGAGAATCTGGAAGCGATCGACTTCCTGCGTCAGATGAATACCGTCACCCACGAGCAGCATCCCGGCACGGTGATCATGGCCGAGGAATCAACCTCCTGGCCGCAAGTCACTCGCCCGACCTGGACTGGCGGCCTGGGCTTCTCGATGAAATGGAATATGGGCTGGATGCACGACATTCTGCATTATATGCAGGAGCAACCGATTCACCGCTCTTATCATCACGACTCGCTGACCTTCGGTTTGCTATATGCGTTCACCGAAAACTTCGTGCTACCGTTTTCGCACGACGAAGTGGTGCACGGTAAAGGTTCGATGTTGAACAAAATGCCCGGCGATGAATGGCAGCGCTTTGCCAATTTGCGCCTGCTGTACACGATGATGTTTACCTATCCGGGCAAAAAACTGTTGTTCATGGGCTGCGAATTCGGTCAAGGCACCGAATGGAGTTGCAACCGCACGTTGGATTGGTACGTTTTGGATTATCCGCATCACAAAGGTCTGCAAACGCTGGTCAAAGACTTGAATAAGCTCTATGCCAGCCATACGGCCCTGCACCGCTACGACTTTGATCATCACGGCTTCGAATGGATCGATTGCCACGACTATCAGCAATCCATTATTAGCTATCGGCGCAAATCAGCGCATGAAGATCTGATCGTGATCCTGAACTTTACGCCCGTGCCGCGTGAAGCCTACCGGATCGGCGTGCCTAACCCAGGTACTTACTACGAAATATTCAACTCGGATTCGCAGTATTACGACGGCAGCAACACCGGTAATGGCGCAGTGCTGTCCGAACCGCAACCGTGGATGAACCAAGACCACTCCATTTCCGTCACCTTGCCGCCCCTGGCCGGCATTATTTTGAAAATGTAGTTTTATCGCCATGAAAAAAATTCTGTTCGCGAGCAGCGAAACTCATCCCCTGATCAAAACCGGCGGCCTGGCGGATGTCGCCGGCAGCCTGCCTTTGGCCTTGGCCGAACTGGGCCAGGACGTACGGATTATCATGCCCAATTACCAGGGCATCAAGAACTGCGAGCCCGGCCGTTACCTATGCACGGTGCGCGTCAACAATTGCGACGTCAATCTTTTGGAGACCCGCTTGCCGGACAGCGACGTCATCGTCTGGTTGGTCGACTATCCGCCGTTCTTCAATTTTCCCGGTAATCCGTATCTCGATGAAGCCGGGCGACCCTGGCCGAACATCGGTGAGCGCTTTGCGCTGTTCTGCCGCATCATCGTGGAAGTGGCCACCAACCGGGCATATTTAAACTGGCACGCCGATATCGTGCATTGCAACGATTGGCAGACCGGCTTGGTGCCGGCGCTGCTGTCATTGGAACCCAACCCGCCGGCGACGATTTTTACCATTCACAATATGGCCTACCAAGGGCTGTTCCCCGGCAGCACCTACGCCCAGTTAAATCTGCCTGGGCAATTACTACACCCCGACGGCCTGGAATTCCACGGCATGCTCTCCTTTATCAAAGGGGGCCTGAGCTATTCCGACCGCATAACCACGGTGAGCCCCACCTATGCCCAGGAAATCCAGACCCCTGAGTTCGGTTACGGCTTGGAAGGACTATTGGCGCATAAACAAAGCCACTTGCGCGGCATTCTGAACGGTATTGATGTGTCGGTCTGGAACCCGGCGAACGACGCGTATATTGCTAAACCTTTCAGCGTCGATACGCTAAAAGACAAGCTAATCAATAAAACGGCGCTACAACAACAACTGGGCTTGCCGGTGGACTCGGAAACCCCCTTGTTCGGCTTGATTGGCCGCCTGGTCGAGCAAAAAGGTATCGATCTGGTACTAAGCTGTCTACAGGAGATGACCACCCTACCTTTGCAATTTGCCTTACTGGGCAGCGGCGATAAAAGCATCGAATACCGCCTGCAAGAGTTTGCCCGCCTGTATCCAGAAAGAGTGTCCATCACCATAGGCTACGACGAGCGCTTGGCGCATCAAATCGAAGCAGGCGCAGACATCTTCCTGATGCCATCGCGCTTCGAACCTTGCGGCTTGAACCAAATGTATAGCCAATGCTACGGCACGATACCGATTGTCAGAAAAACCGGCGGCTTGGCAGACACGGTGGTCGATGCACTGCCGGAAAGCATCAGCAATGGCAGCGCCAGCGGCATCTCGTTTAACGATGCGTCAGCGGCAGCGCTGATAGAAGCCATCAAACGCAGCCTGGTGTTATTCCACAACCGACCGGTCTGGAAGAAAATTCAACGTAACGCGATGATCAAGGATTTCTCCTGGCAAAACAGTGCGAATCAATATCTCGCGCTTTACAATGAAATCTAAACCCTGCTTGGCCGGCTTGATGTTGATAGCCGGCCTCGCGGTTGCCGACGAATCTGTGATGGAAGTCATCCCGCTCGCCAACCGCCCCGCCTCAGAAGTACAGGCTTTAGTGGCGCCCTTGCTGGATGCAGATGATCGCGTCATCGATAACGGTTCCAGTCTGATCGTTAAAACCAATCCCGCCAAACTCCGCGAAATCAGGGCCCTCATTCAAAAACTCGATGCCCGGATGAGCAATCTAGTCATCAGCGTCTTACAAACCAGCAGCAAAACGGCAGCCGAGTTGAACGCCGAAGCGGCCATTGCCGCAGCGCCGAATACGATTCGGATGCGCGGCATGATGGGCAACACCGAGGATTTGCAAAACCGGCAGCAACATCAACAATTACGCACCCTGGAAGGTCAGGCGGCCCATATCAAAACCGGACAGGTGCGGCCGGTGCAAAATTACAGCGTCTACGACTCAGGCTATGGTTCCGCGGTGAGCAGCAATACCCAGATGATTGAAGCCAGTACCGGCTTCGCTGTTACGCCGCGCTTGACCGGCAACCAAGTCACTCTCGATATCGAACCGTGGTCGGACACCTTTCAGCGCAACGGCCATATCGAAACCCAATCCGCACACACCACTTTACGCGCCAATCTCGGCGAATGGGTGGAACTTGCCGGCAATGCCGACACCGAACAATCCGACAGCCGCGGCTTCAACAGTTTCAACCACAGTACCCGGCAAAACGTTTTACGCATTATGATCAAAGTCGATCAAGCGGATTGATCCGGACCCGCACTCAACTACCATCTGAACAATCCTACCCGGCAGCGTCACGGTATTATTTTCGGAATCTGTGCGCGGCAACATAATATCAATATCGTAATTGGCGGAAAGCGCATACTAATTGGTTATGATGGCCCGACAAATTCATGCCGACAGCCTTATGAGCATTACTGCCAAACGTTCCGCCACCGTTTTTACATATTTTCTAACGATCATATGTCTGGCAATATCCGGTTGGGTGTCCGCCCAGGAAACGTTGCGGATACTCACTTGGGACGGTTACGCCGATAATGAAGTGATTTCGGCATTCCAGCAGCGGTTCGACGTTGCGGTAGAGTTGACCCTGGTAACGTCGGACGACGACCTTTGGCAGAAAATCAATAGCGGCAGCTATGACGTATTTGCTGTCAATACTGCGGAATTGCAGCGTTATATCGATCATGGCCTGAGCAGACCGATCAGCATGGCGAATATCCCCAACCATGCCCGGCAATTGCCGCGTTTCCAAAACTTGCAAGCTATCCCCGGTCTGGTTCGTGGGAACGACACGTATGCCGTTCCTTACACCTACTCGGAAATGGGGCTGATCTATAACCGCAAACTAGTTAACGCTGCGCCACAATCCATGTCGGCTATGTGGGACACCGCTTATCGGGGCCGCGTGCTGGCTTTTAACGCCAGTAATCACAATTTTTCCATGGTCGGTTTACTGAGGGGCGTCTCCAATCCATTCCGGATGAAAGATACCGAGCTACAACAGGCCGCTCGCGAATTGGCCAAGTTACGCCGTAATGTTTTGACTTTTTACGCGACTGCCGAGGAAGCGACCAGGCTTTTTGTCAAATATGATATAGCCTTGATTTTCGGTAATTACGGCGCCCAACAATTGAAAGCCCTGCGCGAAGCAGGTGCCGACATCGGCTATGTGATTCCCCGCGAAGGCGCGCTGGCCTGGCTGGATTGCTGGGCAATCACCCAAAATAGCCGAAACCCTGAATTAGCGGAAGCATGGATTAATTACACCTTGGAAAAAGTGGTCAGCGAGCGACTCACCCAGCAACACGGCTTGGCAAACACCCTTACAGCGCCGGAGAACGACAGCCCCCAAAACCAGCCCATCATTTGGCTGGAACCGATACTCAATCCGTTAGCGCGCAAAACGCTATGGGATAGAATCATTTCCGGCGAAGCACCCGAGGCATTCTGAGTGCGCTCCAGCATAGGCATAAAACTGGGTTTCTGGCTGGCACTGCTAGGCACACTATCCACAGGCCTAACCGGTTATTATGTTTACGACCGCAGCCGGACCATGCTGGTGGGAACGGCCAAGGATAAGCTGTTAAACGACACCCAAGCCTTAGGACACCGATTTGCGGATGCGTTGGCAGCTACCGCCAGCAACGTAAAGTTTCTAACCCATCTGCCGGTCAGCGCCGACATCGTCTCGGCGAAACCTGAGTCAAAGTTGAGCATACGCAAAAATCAATTGGCGGAGATTTTTGTCAGCCTGCTGAATGCCCATCCCGAATACAGTCAAATCCGTTTGATCGACACACAACATTACGGCAAGGAATTGGTCAGAGTCGATAGAGACCGAGACAACCTCAAAGTCATTGACGAGGCACAATTACAAGAGAAGAACCATTTCCCATACGTATTCGAAACCATGCCGCTAGCCGCCGAGCAATACTACGTTTCCGAAATCAATTTAAATCAAGAATTAGGCACTCACCTGGGATTCGGCAAACCCACTCTGCGGATAGCGATGCCCATCAAGTCGGAGAACGCCTCCACCATCGCGGTGATCGTCATCAATGTCGATTTACAAGGGTTGTTCGAGCAAGTGCGCGGCGATATTCCCGACGATATTGAATTGCTGCTCAGCAACGACAGAGGGGACTACTTGATGCACCCCGACGCGGCAAAAACCTTTGGATTTGAAAGCGGCCGCAATTTCCTGATTCAGGATGACATCCCGAACATAAAAGCGATTCTGGCTGGCAAACAAGCGCATTTGGTATTCGCGACCAGCGATAAGCAAAGTCTGGCCGCTTCTTCACTGGCCGCTTTCGTAAAACTGCCGTTGGGCTCGGAAAGCCGCGGGCGCTTCGCGATGCTGGGCTTGTACACGCCGCTGAAAAACGTTTTGCAGGAAAGTAAAGCCCTGGGAATAGGCGTTATCGAAATAACATTCTTGTTCAGCCTGCTGGCAAGTGCAATTTCGCTGCTGTTGGCGCGCGTCCTGGCCAAACCGCTAAATTCGATGACGACCGCCATCGGTCAATACAAGCTGGGCACGCCGCTGACCGGGCTACCGACGCAGCGTAACGACGAAATCGGCTACCTGGCTAATAGCTTCATGTCGATGACTGAGCAACTAAACTCGCAAATAGCTGAGCTACATGCCTCCGAAGCCAAGTTGCATGCCATTCTCGACAACGCACCGGTCGGCATTTGGCTGGCCGACCTTGATACGCGCTTTTTGTTTGTAAACCATACCTTTTGCGACGCCCTTGGCCTGCCGGAAGCCCGCTTCATTGCTAACGAGCAACTTGCCGAGCTGTTTGGTACGGAAATGGCCGCCCGTTTCCTAAGCGCCGATCAAGCCTGTTTAGCGCAAGCGAACCAACCGCATCAATCTCTCGAGCAAATTAAATTTGCCGACGGCAAACGGCATACCATCCAGATAACCCGCACCCAATTACAGGACATTAACCAAGAAACGGTCGGCATTATCGGTATTGCCATGGATATCAGTGATCGCCAACAAGCGGCTAATCGCGAGCGCGCCCATAACCACGTACTGGAATTACTGTCAAAAGGTGCGGCATTACCGGATATCCTGCAAGCGGTAGTGCGGGGTGTGGAAACCCAAAATCCGGACTTACTCTGTTCAATCTTGTTATTGAATAGCGAAGGCAATCGCCTATTTATCGGTGCGGCACCGCGCCTGCCCGACTTCTACAATGCCGCCGTAGACGGCTTGTTCATAGGTCCCGGCGTCGGCTCATGCGGCACCGCCGCTTACTTTGGCCAACGCGTCATTGTCGAAGATATTCAAAACCATACGTATTGGGGACCTTTTACCGAGCTTGCGGCACGGGCCGACTTAGGGGCGTGCTGGTCGGAACCAATCCGAGGCTCCTCCGGCCAATTGTTGGGCACGTTCGCTATTTACCAGCGCCAGCCAGCGTCACCGGGAGCCGACGATATTCAGATGATTGAACAGGCTTCGCATCTGGCCGGCATCGCGATCGACCGTAGCCGCAGTAATGAAGAGCTGCAATTGGCTTCGTTAGTCTATCAAAACAGCAGCGAAGCCATGGCCGTAACCGACGCACAAGGCATGATCATCAATGTTAACCCGGCTTTCACCGCGTTGACCGGCTACACCTTGGACGAAGTCATCGGTAAAAACCATAACATTCTGAACTCCGAGCAGAGCGAACAGTTTTATCAAGCCATGTGGCACGCCATCAACACTGGCGGTCACTGGAAAGGCGAAATTTGGAATCGCCGGAAGAATGGCGAGATTTTCGCCGAGCAACTGACCATCAATACCATATTTAGCCCGGATGGCGTGCCGCAGCGGCGGGTTGCGTTGTTTTCCGACATCACGCAAAAAAAACAGTCCGAAGAACTGATCTGGACCCAAGCCAATTTCGATCCGCTCACTGGCCTGCCCAACCGCCGCATGTTTCACGACAGACTGGATCAAGAAATCAAAAAGGCACATCGCAGCGGCTTACAGGTCGCTTTGATATTGCTTGATCTTGACCGTTTCAAGGAAGTTAACGATACACTGGGGCACGATATGGGCGATTTATTGCTAAAAGATGCCTCGCAACGGCTACTGCGTTGCGTACGCGATTCCGATACTGTCGCCAGATTGGGCGGCGACGAATTCACAGTTATCCTCGGCGAACTTGATGATGCCGACGACGCCGAACGCGTCGTCAAAAACATCCTGCAAAGATTGGCCGAACCTTTTCAGCTGAAAAGCAAAGTGGCCTACATCTCCGCCAGTATCGGCATCACGCTCTACCCCAAGGACGCCGAGAGAATCGATTCATTAATCAAAAACGCCGATCAAGCAATGTACGCCGCGAAACATCAGGGCCGTAATCGCTATTGTTATTTCACTCCGTCAATGCAGGAAGCCGCTCTAGCGCGCATGCTGATTGCCGACGATTTGCGTAACGCTCTGGAGGCCAACCAGTTCGAAGTGTATTACCAGCCGGTCGTGGAACTGGGCTCCGGCGCCATCCATAAAGCCGAAGCGCTGATTCGCTGGCAACACCCGACGCGCGGCATGGTCAGTCCCGCAGAATTTGTGCATATTGCCGAAGATATAGGCCTGATTGCCGAAATCGGCGATTGGGTATTTAAACAAGCGGCGGGACAGGTCAAACAATGGCGTTCCCGGTACCATCCGGATTTTCAGATCAGCGTCAACAAATCGCCGGTGCAGTTTTACGACGACCAGTCCCACGGCACTTGGCTGGATCACTTGCAAACACTTGAGTTGCCCGGACAAAGCATCGTGGCGGAAATTACCGAGGGCTTGCTGCTGGACGCCAGCAATGTGGTAAAAGATCAATTACTGGCTTTTCGAGATGCGGGAATTCAAGTATCGCTGGACGATTTCGGCACCGGCTATTCGTCGCTGGCTTATCTGAAGAAATTCGATATCGACTATCTGAAAATAGATCAGTCTTTCGTCGGTAATTTGTCGCCGAACTCCAGCGACAAGATACTCTGCGAAGCGATTATCGTCATGGCGCACAAGCTGGGCATAAAGGTCATCGCGGAAGGCATAGAAACCGAACAACAACGCCAACTATTGCTCGAAGCGGACTGCGACTATGGACAGGGCTATTTATTCTCCAGAGCCCTGCCGGCCGATGCATTCGAGGAACTACTAGCCTCAGGCACCAGCGCACAGAACACACTTATTTGAGCTTCAATTTCAGTAAATGCACCCGCCGATTGTCGGCCCGCAATACCTCGAAACAGAAGTCTTCCAGCTCCACTTTTTCGCCTTTCTTGGGAAAATGCTCAAGGCGCTGCACGATCAAACCGCCTAGCGTATCGTATTCGTCGTCTTCCAGCGTAGCGGAAAAATAATCGTTGAATTCTTCGATGGGTGTTAGCGCGCTGACGATAAACTCTTTTTCGCTACGCTGAGAAATAAATTCTTGTACTTCATCGTCGTCGTGTTCGTCTTCGATCTTGCCGACGATTTGCTCGAGGACGTCTTCAATCGTCACCAAGCCGGCGGCGTTGCCGTATTCGTCTACGACGATAGCCATGTGGTTGCGCTCGGTGCGAAACTCTTTTAACAACACGTTTAAGCGCTTGCTTTCCGGCACCACGTTGACCGGACGCATCACATCTTCGACTTTCAGGGTTTTATCCCGCAATGCATGAGCCAGCAAGTCTTTGGCCAGTAACACGCCGACCACCTTACTACGGTCTTCTTCGATGACCGGAAAACGGGAATGGGCAAATTCGACAACTAAAGGAAAGATGGTTTCCAGCTCCGCATCCCGGGGCACGACCACCATTTGCGAACGCGGAATCATGATGTCTCTGACCCGCATCTCCGCTACGTGCATTACGCCTTCCATCATGGCCAACGCGTCGGAGTCTAAAAGATGTTTTTCTTGCGATTCTCTCAATATCTCCAGCAAGTCTTCCTGATCTTGCGGTTCCCCACTCAGAAAATGACCGATGCGCTCGATCAAGCTCTTATGGGGTTGACTACTCGGGGGGTTACCATCGCTCATTACTTTCCATCCTCCTTATAAGGGTTTGCTATACCTAATTTGCTCAAAATCTCAATCTCCAAAGCTTCCATTTGTTCGGCATCCTGATCCTCTATATGGTCATACCCTAGCAAATGCAATACGCCGTGTATAGTGATATGCGCCCAATGATGTTCGGCCAATTTGTTTTGCTGCGCCGCTTCCTGCGCAATCAGCGGCGCGCAAATCACCAAATCGCCCAGCAAGTCTATATCCATACCCGCCGGCGCTTCAAACGGAAAGCTCAGGATATTGGTCGGCCCATTCTTGTGGCGATATTGTTGGTTGAGTTGCGCACTTTCCGCATCATCGACTAAACGAATCACCAGTTCGCTGTCCGCGCCATCTTCAAAAATTGCCAGGGCGATATCCGCCCATTGCTGAAACTGCTCCAATTCGGGGTGAGGCGCCGACGTAGCAATTTGCATGTCGATATAATTCATACACTAAACCGAGGGCGTGTGCTCTTTTTCGTAGTGCTCGTAGGCGGCGACTATCCGCTGCACCAAAGGATGCCGGACCACGTCGCGCACGCCGAAAAAGGTAAAACTGATACCCTCTACATCCTTCAGCACTTTCAACACATGCTTCAAGCCGGACATTTTTTCGTTGGGTAAATCGATTTGCGTGACATCGCCGGTAATGACGGCGGTGGAGCCGAAACCGATCCGGGTCAGAAACATCTTGATCTGTTCGACTGTGGTATTTTGCGCTTCATCCAGAATGATGAAGGAATCGTTCAAGGTTCGGCCGCGCATAAAGGCCAAGGGCGCAACTTCGATGACATTTTTTTCCAGTAATTTCTCGACGCGTTCGAAGCCCAACATATCGTAAAGCGCATCGTACAAGGGCCGTAAATAGGGATCGACCTTCTGCGCCATGTCGCCCGGCAGAAAACCCAATTTTTCGCCCGCTTCGACTGCCGGCCGCACCAGGATAATCCGCCGTACCGTCTCGTTTTGCAGCGCGTCAACCGCACACGCCACCGCCAGATAGGTTTTACCGGTACCAGCGGGACCGACGCCAAAATTAATGTCGTGCGAAATGATCTTGCGCAAATAGTCCTGCTGATTAAAACCGCGTCCCTTGATCACTCCGCGCTTGGTTTTAATCGCCACCGGCTCCAATTTCACGTTCGGAGCAGCCTGTAGTAACTGGTCGATACTGGCATCCTGCAAACTCAAATGCACTTGCTCGGGAGTAATTTCCTCCCATTCGGTCAGTTCAAACAATTTCTGAATCACCGCGCAAGCTGCCGTGACGGCTGCATCGACACCCGTCACCTTAAAATGATTGCTGCGATTGGCGATCTCTACCTGCAAGCGTTGCTCGATTTGGCGGATATGCGCATCCAATTGTCCGCAAAAATTGGACAACCGCTGCGCATCAGCGGGTAACAGGGTAATTTCTTGCGAAAAATGGTTGGCGTTCAACACTAGGCGGTCTGCTGGATTTTTTCGATGGACGATTCCACCAGACGGCCGCGTAACGAATTGGGCAAGGCTTCGGCAATGTAGACATCGACGAACTGCCCTATCAAGCGCGGGTGCCCGGCAAAATTTACGGCGCGGTTATTTTCGGTGCGACCAGTGAGATGCAGCGGATTTTTCTTGGAAATGCCTTCTACCAGTACGCTTTGCACGCTACCGATCATCGCTTCGGAAATTGCCATGAACATCTCGTTAAGCCGGTCTTTTAGGCGCTTCAGGCGCTGTTCCTTAACCGCCATACTGACATCGTCGGCAAAATTAGCCGCCGGGGTACCCGGCCGAGCACTGAAAATAAAGCTGTAGGACAGGTCATAGCCGACTTCCTCGATCAACGCCATGGTATCTTCGAAATCTTGTTCGGTTTCGCCGGGAAAGCCGACGATGAAATCCGACGACAAACTAATGCCCGGCCGCACCGCTTTCATCTTGCGCATGATTTCCAGATAATCTTCGCGCCTATGGCCGCGCTTCATCTCGGCCAAAATCCGATTACTGCCGCTTTGCACCGGCAAATGCAAATGATTGACCAACTGCGGAATTTCGGCAAACGCTTCGATAATATCGTCAGTGAATTCCAAAGGATGCGATGTGGTGAAACGTATACGGTCTATACCATCGACGGCAGCGACGCAATGCAACAGCAGCGCAAAACTAGCTAGATCGCCGTCTTCCATCGCACCGCGATATGCATTAACGTTTTGGCCGAGCAGGTTGATCTCGCGCACACCTTGTCTGGCCAGCGTTTCGATTTCGGCAATCACATCGTTCAGCGGCCGGCTGACTTCTTCACCGCGGGTGTATGGCACTACGCAATAGGTGCAATATTTACTGCACCCTTCCATTACCGACACATAGGCCTTAGGACCTTCCGCACGCGGTTCCGGTAAATTATCGAATTTTTCGATTTCCGGAAAAGAAATGTCTACGACATGCTTACCGCCGCTCCGCGCTTGATTTAACAATTCAGGCAAGCGGTGCAGGGTTTGCGGGCCAAACACGATGTCTACATACGGTGCGCGTTTTTGCAGCGCGGCACCTTCCTGGCTGGCCACGCAGCCACCGACGCCGATAATCACACCGGGGCGTTTGTCTTTGATTTTTTTCCAGCGCCCGACCGCAGAAAACACCTTTTCCTGGGCTTTTTCACGGATCGAACAAGTGTTAAGCAGCAGCACATCGGCGAGTTCCGGAGTATCGGTCAATTCCATGCCATGCGATGCCATCAATACGTCCCGCATTTTATCGGAATCGTATTCGTTCATTTGACAGCCGTTAGTCTGTATGTAAAGTTTTTGCGCCATGCTTGATGAGATACCTCAACTACTCTCACTAACAAAAAACCCCCATCTCGCGACGGGGGCTCGTAATGATCGGATTATAAACCCAATTTTCGGCAAATGCTTGTTTTATACGGCAATCCCCACTTGTAGGGCCTCGAACCAATCCAGAAAACGCTTCACATCATCGCCTTTAAACATCCGACCATGTTGCG
>Ga0123397_108669_pt1 | contig 13280 bp, 19 predicted proteins | sample T10HLNH4metaT_FD_89925 | JGI IMG/M metagenome (GOLD analysis project Ga0123397, IMG submission 89925) | Methane-oxidizing artificial microbial communities from Washington, USA to study methane cycling - T10-HLNH4 metaT (Metagenome... ... | reverse complement strand
TTTTGAGAAAAAAAGCATTTAGAAATCAATAATAAAAAGATCAATGAAAAAATATATCATTGCAGCCGCTCTTATCATAGGAACCGGTGCTGTTATTACCACCAGTGTACAATCATGTACAACATTGGCCACATCAGACATGGGGCTTTCTATTATTAAAAGAATTCTGCTTAATGGTATTGATAAAGGAATGGGTATCTATGGAAATAAGGAAGCCTTTCTGCAGAATAACATGGTAGATAAAGCACTTCCCAAAGAGCTGAGAGACATCAATTCTATGCTGGAAAAGGTGGCCCCGTCATTGGTTGCTAAAGAAAGAGATTATATTGCACAGGCAGCAGCTTACACGGTAAATACTTCAAAACCTATTCTGGAAGGTGCCGTCAACAGTCTGAATGCTCAGGACGTAACAAGAATCATGCAGGGAACTACCGCAACACAGGTTCTGAAAGAAAAAACATCCCAGCAGCTTATTGCAGCGATTGCTCCCAAAGTGGATGAGAAACTGAATGAATACGGGATTGTAAAAACCATCAACTCCGCATTATCTGGAAGCAATTTTCTGGGCAGTCTTTTAGGGGGAAATAAAAACACGGTTAATTCAGGCGGACTGAGCCAACTGGCTTCCGAACAACTGGTAAACGGGTTATTCAATATCATTGAAGATTACGAGCATCAGAACTCCAAATCTCTTCTGGGACCATTTGGAAAATAGGAGAAATTTCGTTATATTTATATTATATTAATAATTGCAGATGGATATATTACAAGGAAATCAACACGCAAATCCTGAAGAGTTTTACAAGTCTTTGAAGGATAAACTGGAGGATCATCATGATTTTCCGGAAGATTATTTATTTAAATTTATTATTCCTACAGACCAGTCAAAACTTACTGAAATATACAGAGTTTTTGACGGCATTAAATTTACACTGGGAAACCGCGAAAGTAAAAATGGAAAATACACTGCCTGCAACATCAATGCATTTGTTTTGGATGCAGACCAGGTTGTGAATATTTATAAAGAAGTAGCAAAAATAGAAGGCGTTATTCTATTGTAAAAACAGGAACCGTTTCATAGTAATGAAGCGGTTTTTTATTGTTTAAAAATGTAAATAAAAACACTATGAACATCCAACTGGTCCTATTTAATATTATTTTAATCACTTCTGCAACAAGCTGTGTTCACAAAAACAACAGTGAAAACAACACCACAAATATCACCACTGCAGTACAGCAGCAAAAGATTGAACAGATTCAGTTAGCAGAAAGAACGAGAGGATTTAGTAAGAGCATTGTTTTTACTCCTTCATTAAAAACAACAAATACAAACGAAGACATCGTCAATACTAAAGTATCTTCTGCTGAATGGAAAGTGGTTTCCAAGCTCGCTGAAACCCTTGACTTATCTAAGATATCTGATCTTCAATCCCCTACTACAGGCAGACATTCTGATCGTGCGATGGCCGCTTCTATTATTATCACTTCCAACGGAAAAGAGTATACTTCTTCAAGTTTTGATTCCGGGCACCCACCAAAAGAACTGGAAGCTTTATATAATGCGATCAACAGAACTGAAAAAACGAAAACCCAATAAAATAAAAATCCGCTCTTTTACAGAACGGATTTTTTTGATATATGTATTTATTATTTTTCAATAAAAAATTTCACATTTTCAATAGGCCTTCCCAGCATCGCGACTGAACCTTTTACCAAAATTGGTCTTTGGATCAGAGAGGGATTTTCGGAGAGAATTTTCAGCCATTCTTCTTCTGAATAATTTTTATCTGCATAATTCTCAACATACAGCTTATCTGTCTTGCGGATGATATGAAAAACACTTTGGTTAAGCTTTTTCAACACAGTTCTGATCTCAAGAATGCTTAGTGGATCTTCAACAATATTAATGATCTCAAAAGACACTCCGTTTTCGTCAAGATACTCCAGTACGGCATTGGACTTTGAACAGTTCCCATTATGTAAAACTTTAACTACCATGATATAATTATTCAAAAAGTTAAACTTGCTATAGACAAATTTAAAAAGAATTAAACTGAGTCTGTCTTAATATTCTGATAAAAATATGTTAAAACAACCCGTGAAGTTCTGCTTCAATTTTCTCCAGAATGAGCCCGAAATCTTCCGGCTTTTCCACAAAATCAAGGTCATCTACCTCAACGACAAGAAGTTTCCCTTCTGTATAGCTGGAGATCCATTTTTCATATTTCTGGTTCAGTTTTGAAAGGTATTCAATACTGATAGAAGCTTCATATTCCCGACCTCTTTTATAGATTTTTTTAACCAGATTGGGAACATCAGATTTCAGATAGATCAGTAAGTCCGGAGCCGATACAAAAGACTTCATCAGATTGAAAACCGATGAGTAATTATTGAAATCCCTGTCCGAAAGAAGATTCATATCATTTAAGTTTTCTGCAAAAATATGGGCATCTTCATAAATGGTACGATCCTGAATGATGTTTTTACCACTTTCTCTGATCTCCTTTACCTGACGGAATCTGCTTCCCAGGAAATAAACCTGCAATGCGAAACTCCACTTACTCATATCTGAATAGAAATCTTCCAGATAAGGATTATGATCTACGTCTTCAAATTGTGCATCCCATCCGTAATGCTTGGAAAGCATCGTTGTCAAAGTTGTTTTTCCCGCTCCGATGTTTCCTGTAACTGCAATATGCATAATATTCTTTTTCCTTGTATTTACTGATTAGTTGATAAGTTTTTCGATCCCTTCAGTCTGAACTTTGGAAGTCTCTTCAAGCAATTTCTGCAGCGTATTGTCTGAAGGCTTTTCATCCTTATTCTCATCGGGTTTTTCTTCAGTTTTTTCTACTGGTTTTTCTGTAGATTGCTGTAGAGATTCCGGCTGAGCTTCAAGCTGTTTCTGCTGTTTGGCTTTCTTTACTTTTTCAAGGCTGTAAAGATAGAGTTTGTTCCCCTTGATTTCAAAATAAGAAAGGATATTTTTATCCACAATTTGCGCCTCCGGATCTTCAAAAACCGTTACCATTCCTTTTTCAGGAACGTATTGTGAAATGAAATTACTGGCAACAACCAAAATTGCATCATTCTCTCTTCGAAACCGTTTTCCGTTTTCTAAAGGGGCTTCAAAAAGTTTTTCAAATTTCAGGCTGTAAATTCTGATATGTTTTCTTGTTAAAATATAGACCTTATTTTCATAGACCAGCATATCCGTCATATCTTCAAAACTGATATCAAACGGATAGGAATTGATCGTGGTATCGTTCCTGAAATTATACTGTATCAACCGTTTTGTGCTGTCATCCAAAAGCCACAGCTGCTGCAGATCTTCGGCATAAGCCATTCTGATGAAACCAAATTTTTGCTTAAAATCAAGCCTTTGAATTTCATTCATATTCTGATCTATAAACTTCATTTCCTGAGCATTTTCAGAAAATAAAGGCACATTCAGTGGATTTTGTACGTTCTGCACCTTATAAGGAACAGTAAGCATCATTTTCCCGATCTGTTTTCCTAAAGAATCATATTTAGTAAAACTAAAATCTTTATTTTTATAGATATACAGATTTCCGTAATCATCGGCAAGCATGTCTTTAGCTTCCTTCAATTTTAAAGTATCTAATGGGATAATATTCTGCGCAGAAAATGTGCAGAAAGCAAAAGTTAATATCAGATATAGTAATCTCAAAATTCTTTTTTACTAAAGATAGCGCTCCCTATGGAACGCTACCAATTTACATACTTTATTTTATTCAGATAGAAATTGTTATTAAACTTTTGTTATTTAATGACAACTTCATAAATCTTCGGCCAGTTCTTCCCTGTTACCAACATATTCTCACCTTTAAAAGCAATTCCGTTCAATACGTCATCACTTCCTTTTGTGTTCTGTTTGGCAATTTCTGTGAAATCAAAAGTTCCCACTACTTCACCGTTGGCTGGGTTAATTTTTAAAATAATTGGTTTCTGCCATACATTGGCATAGATAAATCCGTTGTGGTATTCCAGCTCGTTCAGTTGATCATAAGCCTGAGCACTACCGGCAACAGCGATATATTTAATCAGTTTTGAAGGGTTATTGACATCAAGGAAATACAACAGTTTACTTCCGTCAGAAGCAATCAGGTTTTTCCCGTCATACGTCAGTCCCCAGCCCTCACCCAATACATTTGGATAAGCAAATTCTGAAAGCAGCTTTAAAGAGCTTTTATCATAAATATATCCTTTTTTGCTCTGCCATGTCAGCTGATATACTTTATCTCCTACAATGGTACTTCCTTCAGAAAAATCTTCCTGAGCCTGTTTGGTAGAAGCAAGCGGAGTTGTAGTTCCCAATGTATATTTTAAAATCTGGGAAGCTCCGTTCTGTCCGTCACTTTCATAAATGGTATTTCCTTCCACCTGGAAACCTTGTACAAAGTTTTTAGGATCGTGAGGATATTCTGCTACAATCTGGTAAGGAATATTTTTTTCAGGATTTTTTGCAAATACATTAATGGTTGCATCCTGATTCAATACTTCTCCTCCTTTTGTTTTAACGTTGAATGTCACAGCATTATCACCTAATGTGAAAAACTTAGGATCAACGGTTAAATCTGTTGTTTCTTTATCTCCAAAGCTGATGGTTACACTTTCTGCATTTTCCGTCACCTCTTTCGGAAGCTCAAGCTTATCTCCGAAATGGTATCCTTTTGCCTCCATTGAATTATTATAAGTATTCAGTGTATCAAGAATTTCTTTATTCTTGTTACAAGATGCCAGTAATAAAATCGCTGCGAAACCCGCTATTATATTTTTTTTCATTGAATTTCTAAATATTTCCCCAAAAATAGCAAATTTTATTCCGTATTGCCAATATTATCTATGGGTTCACCAAATTGCAGTATATAACCATTGTTGTCATAGATCGCAAATTCTCTCATTCCCCACTCAAAAGATTCAATCTCATAGCAGACTTTGGCCTTTATTTTAAGGTCTTCCCAAAGCTCATCCACCTTATTTACATTGAAATAAAAAGAGCCGGAAAAACCAATTGAAGTATTTTTTTCATGCTGGTTAGGCTGAGAAAGCATGAGGTATATTTCATCTTTACGAAGGGAAGCCCATTGCCAATCATCATTTCTATCCATCAATGTAAAACCGAGAACACGCATATAAAATCCTATGGTCTCATCAATATTTTCTGTCCAGAGAATAGGACGAAGTGCTGTAAACTGTGTCATGATTCCTGTAATTCAAAGGTATTTTTATGGATTTTCATATTCAGGGAAACCCAGGTTTCTGTATCAATCTTCGCTTCGCTTTTTACTTCAGGGTCAAAGGCAAACCCTACTTTCCGGTAACATTCAATAGCTCCGGTATTCCAGTCGTAAACATTCAGTTCTGCCGTTTCTTTATCAAAATGACTAAACCCATATTTCAGAAGTTCCTGCATTACTTTTTTACCATAGCCTTTTCCTCTGTTGTTCTCGTCCCAGATCAGAATTCTGCCCAGCAGGAATGTCTTTTCCTTTAAAAAAATCTGAGCGTGACCAATGGTAGTTTCTGTGTGATCCGCAATGGTAAACAAGGTTCTGTTTTCATCAGACAAATCGGTTTCCAGCTGTTCTGTAGTAAGTGGGAAACGATATGCGGGTCCGGCAAACTGAAGAAGCATTCTTTCATCTTCTATCTTTGAAATCAGCAAAGGTGCATCTTGAATCGTAAAAGGTTTTAATGTAATCATGGTCTATTTTTCTACATATTCTTTTAAGCTTTGTCCCAAAATAGTTTTCCAGCCTTCTGTAAAGTTTTCTCTTGAAAAACCATCTCCTAAATCTTTGAAGTTTTCAATATCATCGTGAGTCAGCTTTACTAAAGTCTGTCCGTCCTCGGGTTGCAATTCCCAGGTTACAATGGTCTTCAGTTCTGAAAAATCAGGATATGACCATGTATGTTTCAATTTCTGATCAGGTATTATTTCTAAAACTTCACCGTGATGATGGTATTTATTGGCTCCTCCCGGCTCATAGAAATTAAATTCCGCACCTGATTCCAATACAAAATCCTGGATATCAAAATACCAGGATTTCATTTCATTTTTATCGGTCAATGCTTTCCAGACTTTTTCTGCCGGAGCATTTATTTTATACTGAACAGTGATGGGTGTGCTCATATTATAGATTTAATATGTCTAAAATTAAACATTTTGTCTAAAATATTTAACCACAAAAGTCATAAAAGTTTTAACCTGAATTTGTTTAAAATTAAATTTCAAATAAAGAAAAATACATTTAAGCTTTGAAAAATCTGAGATTCTTCATTTTGTGACTTTTTTATAACTCAAGCTTATCTTTTGTGGTTTCCTTTTAATGATCAATGTGAAAATCCGGTGATCTTTGCTTCATCAAAATCCAGCTGCATTTCAATGGCTCTCATCACATGGTCATCAAATATCTTTTCTCTTTTCATTCTGTGCAGTTCGTTTCTCTGCGCCTGAATAACCTGCCGCAAGACGTCTTTGTTTTCATTGATTGCCGATACATAGTCTCCTGTAGAAGCCATACATTGGGCTTTGTCAGCCATCAGCATCATTTCATTTTCCAGCTTGTGTTTTTGATGACGTACCAGACTGTTTGTGACTGCCAGTTCAGAAAAATCATTATCCAGTTTGTGCAGTGCTGTTTCTTTCAGCTTGCGCATCAGAATCACTTCCTGCTTTTCTTCAGGTAATTCACTTCCGGCATCCTGAATATTCAATAATTTCAGGATCGGGCTCAGCAATAATCCTTGTCCTACCAGTGTAATCAATATGATAACGAAGGTTACAAATAAAATAATGTTCCGGTGTGGAAATGCATCTCCGTTTGGTAAAAAGGCAGGAATCGACAAGGCTGCAGCCAGTGAAACCACACCCCTCATTGCTGCAAAACTGATAATGAAAGGTTCTCTCCAATCCGGTTTCGGAACTTTTAATCTTAATTCTTTGGAACAAACTCTTGGGAAATACATCAATGCATAGCTGTAAAGAATTCTTGTCCCGATGATAGCTCCCCCAATCACTACACTGTAGAAAATACCTTCTGAGATTGTATATTCTTTCATTCCTTCCACTACAATGGGAAGTTCAAGGCCAATCAGAATGAAAATAATTGTATTCATCAGGAATATCAATACACTCCACACGTTCCCGGACTGTATCCTTGAAGTGTGGCTCAGATAACAGTGTGAGTTATAAGACATCAGTAATCCCCCGGCCACTACTGCCAGTACTCCTGAAAAATGGAAATGCTCTGCTCCCACATACATAATGTATGGCACAATAAGGGTAATAATGGTATCTATATTGGAATTGGTAGGAATAATTCTGAGCAATGCTCCAAATAAAAAGCCGGTCGCCACTCCCACAGCAATTCCTCCAATAGCCATCGTAAAGAAATCCTGAACAGCATCTCTCCAGATAAACTGTCCTGAAATAACCGCTGCAAGGGCAAACTTAAATACAATTAAACTGGACGCATCATTGATAAGGCTCTCACCTTCCAGGATATTGGTGATTTTTTTAGGAATTTTCATATGCTTCAGTACCGAAGTGGCCGCTACCGCATCCGGTGGAGAATTTACACCTCCCAGCAAAAATCCCATTGCTAAAGTAAGTCCTGGAATAATGGAAGACGAAAGATAAGCCACAACGATGGATGTTAAAAATACCAATCCGAAAGCCATTGAAAATATTTGTTTTCTCCATTTATGAAAGTCCTGCCATGAAGTAAACCAAGCTGCTTCAAACAGAATAGGCGGCAGGAAAATAAGGAAAACAAGATCAGGTTCTATTTCTATACGCGGCATTCCCGGCACAAAGCTTATCAGCAATCCTGCAATCACAAGAAAAATCGGGTAAGCGACTTTTAATTTCTGGCCGATCATTACCAATATCATCACAGACAGCAGTACTGCAATGGATATTATAACATAGCTGTGAATCATTTTAAGTTGTTTTTTTAAGTGTTATTTTTTGTTTTGATCAATACACTTTCTGCTTTTTACAGAGAATATCTAATCTTTTAATTTTCAAATTAGAGTACAATATTGTTCTTTGGAGTGATGGCTGGCGGAAGGTCAGATTCATCCAGCATATCTCTCATATCAATCTCTATGGTACGGCTGATCTGAGTGATTGGAACGTCATTGGGACTTCCTTCAAATGGGTTTACAGAAGCTTCTCCAACACTGTCTAAGGTATGAAAACACCATGTCACTAATAAAGAAAACGGAATATTAAACCATACTGTCCAACCTTCTACTACTGTTCCGTCTCCTAATTTATCAAGCTCTTTCAGTAATCCGAAAGGCACAAAAACAATGAACAACAATAAAAGATAAGTCGTGATTGAAGAGAAGTTTCTTGGATACGGAAAGTTTTTAATTCTTTCGGCTTTTCCCTGATCGTCCGTAAACTTCACCAATTGCTGATTGATCTGCGTCCATTGAAAATCGTTGAGTTCTCCTTTTTCATAGGCTTCAGACAAGGCTTTACTCTGTTTTGCCATCAATTGTGTTGCTCTGTTCTTTTTGCTTAAAATATACTGAAGCTCCGGTTCGGACAGGTATTTTTTCAATTCCTCGTCCAGTTTGGAAAGTCTCTCTGGAATGTCATATTTTTTAGAATATTCATCATACTGCTCTGTCCCCATGTTTTCCCATGCTCTTGGTTCACGAAGCTGAAACCTCAATGCGGTAAGCCATGCATAATGACGGAGAAACATTTCTTTTACCTTACCTGCATCTTTGGAAAGCAGTGCATCTCTAAGAATATATCCAAAGCTGCGGCTGTCATTGATAATGGCTCCATAGATCTGTCTTGCCTCCCAAAGTCTGCTGTAGCTGGCATTGTTTTTAAATCCGACGATAAAAGCAACTGCAGTTCCCATGATAGCAATAGGCTGCCACGGAAGTGAGAGAAATTTCAATCCTAGGAAGTACAGAACTGTAGGAATAGCTGATAATACGAGCAGAGCATAAATACTCCGTCTGGTCCAGATAATGAACTCACGGGCTCCAAATCTTTTTCCTGAATGCATAGGTGTTTATTTTTTGTGTTTATTATTTTAATTTTTCAAATAATGGCTTTCATCAAGCATTCAGCAGCGGTGATGATCAGTTTTTGGTAAATGGAATATTATTATAAAAACCAATCTGAATCTGTCCGCGGTTTCTGTTCTCCTGAATCTGGTTCATATAACCGGCTTCAATCCTCATGTTTTTATTAATAACATATCCTAAAGCGCCATAGACTCTGTTTCTGTCAAAAACCGGACTGTTGAAATGCAGGAAAATCTCATTGTATACTGATGCATAAAGGGTTTTCGGCAACATCTCTTTTTGAGTAATCGGAATATTCACTCCCAGCATATAACGGAACCTCATCCTGAAATCATCTTCCAGAAAACGTTCTTCCAAACGGTAACGGTGCTGAAGATAAAAACGTCCAAATTTCTGCTTGGTAATATACTGCTGGAAAATTCTGTGCTCTATATTTTCTTTTTTCTCGCCGTTTACATACGGCTGGCTCAGAATAAAACCGTATCCCAATAAAACATTGTTATTATTTTCTGTAAGATCATATCCAATCCCGGTACGGATAAGTAACTGTTCCAGATCTCCAACCGCATCAAAATTACGGTATTGAATTTCATTATGCCAGTTCAGCTTCTTGCTGATCTTGTTATTTCCAAAATACATATACCATGCTCCCAGCTCATTTTTTTGGGCAAATGTCAATATGGACCCAAAACCTAATACTGTGAATGCCAACTTCGTAAAAACCTTTCTCATGCTTACTAATTACTATTATCTATCGTTTTTAACAAAATTAATAATTTAAATCAATAACAGCAAATACTATTTCAAAACGATTTAAAGAAAGTTGGGTACCATAATTTGCATACGGTTTTCTCTAAAAGATTATCCTGGAACCTGTTCTGTCAGCACATCAGTTTCATTTTTGTCAAAATAAGTACAGGTCATCGCATGAAGATCCATCTTCCAGCCTTTGACACCGTTTTCTGCACAGTCATTACAGAAAGTCATATAATCTGTTCCTCCCTGTTGGTGAAGTCTGAGTCTTAGTTTAAAGTTTTCAAGATTTAGGTTTCCTGAAACAGTAAGCGGATGATACTTGCTTCTGGTCTGAACAGATTGATTTTCCTGGTCAAAATATTCGGTATTTCCATCTGAGACATAGGTTGTATAATGAGAAACTCCTAACTTTTTTACAGCCTGAATATAAGCCGGGAAATCGGCTCCGCTTTTCACTTTCTGATGCTCTGTTTTAATGTCTTCAATTGTAAATTTCATCTTTTCTATTTTTTGTGTTAAGTATAAAATATTCTATCATTTTATGAGTCTGATATACTCCTTCCATCAAATTTAAAAATTTTTGGGATGCAAATATAATATCAAATAAAAAACCGGCAATTGCATTGCCGGTATGTTCTAACTATATTTCAAATACAAAATATTAATGTTATGGATGCTGCTGCATTTTAGCAGGATCATCATAGTTTACCATCCAGTTGATCCCGAATTTATCACTAAACATTCCGAAATAAGCTCCCCAGAAAGTATCTGCCATTGGCATTGTTACCTGTCCTCCTGCAGAAAGACCGCCGAATAATTTGTCTGCTTCTTCTTTAGATTCTGCATTTATAGAAATGGAGAAATTGTTTCCTGCTTTGAAATTGGAAGACCACTCTCCTCCTGTATCGCTTCCCATCAATATTGTTTCTTTAGAAATCGGAAGTGAAACGTGCATGATCTTGTCTTTGTCTTCCTCAGAAGTTTCTTTTCCTTCCATTGGAGGCATTTCTCCAAATGTTCCGATATAAGGATATTCTCCTCCGAAAACAGATTTATAGAAATCGAATGCTTCTTTGCAATTTCCATTGAATGTAAGGTAGACGTTTACTGTTGCCATAATTGTTTTGTTTTTTTAAGTTTAGTTTTAATTTGTATTTTATTAAGGTTTTTCAGATAAAGCTTTTAATCCTGAAAGCCCTTTCTGATAGTCTTTTCCAATAGCATCCTCCATATTCATAAATAGTTTCATCAAAGTAAACGGATAAGGAATCTGTGATGTAAATCCCCATGTTGCCTTGCTTCCGTTTCCTTCCGGAGCTACTGTTACATAAGCGTTTGCTTCACTTTCATATGGAGTAAGAAATTTGATTTCAGTATCTATTCTTTTACCTGCCTCATCTACCTTTTTCAATTCCTGACAACCCTTTCCAGCATTTTCATTTTTACTGTCCCAGCACACTTTTTCTCCGGGCTGCCCCGTTGTGCCTGTCCAGTCTTTTCTCATAGCAGGATCAAGGTCATTCCATGGGCTCCATTGATCCATTGCTTTTAAAGTATTTGTATTTTGCCATACTTTATCTACAGGTGCATTGATAGAGATTGTTTTTTCATATTTGCAGTCTCCCGAGATAAAAGCTGCCACCACTAACAAAATGATTAGTAATGCGGCTAAAAATAAAATAATTCTCTTAAATATTCTCATCATGAATGTGTTTTATTGTTATCTGTGCTGATCTATAAGAATCATATTTCCATCGGGATCTTTAAGGTAAATATGCTCAGGTCCTGAGGTTGTTTCATCGGCTTCTTTACCGATCTCAACTCCACTTTCTTTTAATCTTTTCTGAATTTCACGCACATCTTCAAAAGATTCAAGATTCTGTGCATTTTCATCCCATCCCGGATTGAAAGTAAGCATATTTCCATCAAACATTGCCTGAAAAAGGCCTATCAAGGTAGAACCGTTTTTCATGATCAGGTAGTTACTTTCTGTAGCTCCTGCCATAGTTGTAAAGCCCAGTTTCTCATAAAAATCTTTGGATTTCTGAAGATCTTTTACACTTAAGCTGATTGAAAATGCTCCTAGTTTCATATTTTTTTTGTTTTTAAAGCAAGTTTATGTCCTGCGAAAACCAATCCCCAAACAAGGATTCCTACAATCCAGAACCAGATTGGAGTAGGTAAAGAGGTCATCATATAGATGGTTATCAGTAGAAAAATGATTCCACAGATTACAGCTGCTGTAGATTTTCCGTTATTTGAGATTTTTGAGGCTGTAAATCCGGAAACAACTGCTGCTAAGGCATATGCTAGAATGATAAAAAACAGAGCCATAAAAGGAGCATCATTAATATATACCTTCAGTGCCTCCATATCTCCGGCGGCCGCTTCTGCGGGAGGAGGATACAGATAATGTCCTATTTTTTCTATGACTGTAATACAAATGGAGCCTACAAGAAGCCCCACCACTACAGCTAATATTCTTCTCAGCATGGTTACTGGTTTTTTAAATGAGTTTTAAACGCTATAGTTCCATCATAGCTTTTCCAGTCTCCTATAAGCTCAATATATTGCCCTTCAATTTTTTCTGTTTTCTTATTCCACTTAAAATTGTAGACAAATCTTCCCTTAAAAAGTCCTGAATGTTTTCCTTTATTCTCTTCTGCCAGTTCATATTCCCCAAACACGGTTCCCTGCTTCCTGGAATCTTTATATTTTGAAATGGTAATCTTACCTTCAAATTTTGTGTAGTTGGTATCCACAAGGGAATATCCTGAAACAAAATACTCCTGGTCATTCTTTTTATTCTGTTCAGAAATATTGATCTTAAGTTTCAGTTCCTGGCCTTTGTTTCCAATAGTTCCAAGATAAGGTTTGCTGTTGTTCAGCCAGGTATTTGAAATATCCGGCATCTGCCCCCATACAAAATTGGCCGCCAGAAGGAAGAGTAATAAAAGTTTTTTCATGCTGTGTGTTTTAAACGCCAAATTGTGACAGATGGTGGTTCAGATGTTTAGCAAACATATTGTTCCACTCCTGAGCTTTTAATTTTCCGAAAGAAAAAGATTCTTTCCCATCAAAAGCGTCTGCCCCCAATTGCTGTGTCTTCTGAATAAAACCAATCAGTCTTGTTTTTTCTTCGTGAAAGTTTTTTCTGGTAGTCACCAAAAACTGTGGAGCCGTAGGAGAATCTCTTGGATATGCTTTCTCTCCTACGACTTTAGATTTCACGAAGGTTTTTAATATAAATTTTGCAATAGATCCCGGTTTTTTATGTTTTTCCGGCTCATAAATCATCTCATAGGTTATACAGCAGTGTGCCAACATCTGGTCTACCGTCATTTTTCCCCATAAACCATGGGTGTCTTCTACCAATTTGTTTATCCTATCAATATAATTTTGAGCATCTTTTGCATCAAATACATTTTCCATATAATTTC
>Ga0123397_120223_pt1 | contig 13319 bp, 10 predicted proteins | sample T10HLNH4metaT_FD_89925 | JGI IMG/M metagenome (GOLD analysis project Ga0123397, IMG submission 89925) | Methane-oxidizing artificial microbial communities from Washington, USA to study methane cycling - T10-HLNH4 metaT (Metagenome... ... | reverse complement strand
GTGGTCGGTGCCGTCGCTGCTGTTCTTCACCCGCGCCGAGCCCGACAGCGCACTGCTGGTCACGCTGATTTCGGGCGGCATGATGTGCGCCGGCAGCTTCGTACTGGCCAACATTCCGCGCGCAGCCGTGCTCTATGTGCTGCTGCTGTGCGCCTCCAGTTCACTCGCCTTCGTCATCGACCACCCGGTGCGCAACCTGGATCTCGTGGTGCTGATGAATTTCTATGCTGCGCTGGCGCTGGCCTGCGCCATTGCCAGCGCGCGCACCTTCGGCGCCCGTCTGCTGGCCGAAGCGGAGGCGGAGCGGCAGAAGCAGCTGGTCGGCCTGCTGTTGCACGATTTCGAGGCGCATTCGAGTGACTGGCTGTGGGACACCGACCGCAACGGCTTCCTGCAGCACGTGTCGGCGCGGCTGGCCGAAACCTTCGGTCGCTCGCTGGACGAACTGCGCGCGCAGCCCTTCATCGAGCTGTTCGCCCAGGGCGGCCGCGACATGAACGAGGCCGAGCGTGATGCGTTGAGCACGCTGGCGGCGCACCTGATGCAGCCGGTGCCTTTCCGCGACGTGCAGGTGGCGCTGGTGGTGGATGGCGAACGGCGCTGGTGGGCGCTCACCGCCAAGCCGCTGTTCGACGAGGGCGGTCACCACGCCGGCTGGCGCGGCGTGTGTTCGGACATCACGGACAGCCGACGCGCAGCACTGGAAATGTCGACGCTGGCGAATTTCGATTCGCTGACCGGGCTGGCCAACCGGCACCACTTCCGCAATCAGCTGGCGGCCATCCGTCCGGCCGGGTCGGACGAGGCGCGGCCATGCGCGCTGTATTTCTTCGACCTCGACGACTTCAAGAACGTGAACGATTCGCTCGGCCACGCGGCTGGCGATCGTGTGCTGCAGCTCGTGTCGCAGCGTCTGCAGGAGCGCATCCGCGCGGGCGACGTGCTGTCGCGGCTGGGCGGCGACGAGTTCGCACTGATCTGCTGGGGCTGCCGCACGCCGGAAGGCGCAGCCGAGCTTGCCCAGCGCCTGCTCGACACCTTCGCGTCGCCGGTGTTGATTGACGGCGTCAGCGTGCAGATCGGCAGCAGCATAGGCATCGCGCTGGCGCCGCAGCACGGCAGCGATCCGGACGCGCTGCTGAAGAACGCCGACATGGCGCTGTATGCGGCCAAGGCCGCCGGGCGCAATACCTGGCGCTTCTTCGAGCAGGACATGGACGAGCGCGCGCGCCGTCGGCTGAGCATGCACAGCGACCTGCTCGGCGCACTGGACCGCGACGAGTTCGAACTGCACTACCAGCCGCAGATCCACATGCGCAGCGGCCGCGTCGCCGGCTTCGAGGCGCTGATCCGCTGGCGCCATCCGCAGCGCGGTCTGGTGTCGCCGGGCGAATTCATCCCGCTGGCCGAGGAAACAGGCCTCATCGTGCCGATCGGCCGCTGGGCGCTGGAACAGGCTTGCCTGGCAGCAGCGCGCTGGCCGGACGACATGCACGTGGCAGTAAACGTGTCCGCCGTCCAGTTCGCGCGCGGCGCGGTGGTCGATGTGGTGCGCGACGCGCTGGCACACAGCGGCCTGGCGCCCGACCGGCTGGAGATCGAGGTGACCGAGTCGCTGCTGATCCACGACAGCGCCGCGGCGCGCGACACGCTGAGCACGCTGCGCGCACTGGGCATCGGTATCGCGCTCGACGATTTCGGCACCGGTTATTCATCGCTCGCCTATCTGCGCAGCTTCCCGATGACCAAGCTGAAGATAGACCGCTCCTTCGTCACCAGCCTGAACAGCGAGGAGGGCGGTGGCGCCATCGTGCGCGCCATCATCAATCTCGCCGACGCCTTGCGTCTGGATACCACGGCCGAAGGGGTCGAAACCGCAGCCGAGTGGGCGGCGCTGGCCGGCAAGGAGTGCACCTATGCGCAGGGCTATCTGATGTCGCGACCGCTGCCGGAACCGCAGATTGCCGCCTTCATCGATGGCTGGCGCGGGCTGGACGCCGTCCAGGGGGAGGAGAGCCGGCCGCTGCGCGCGGTCGGCTGAACACCGCCGGCGGTTTCAGTCCAGCGGACGGATCAGTTCGCGATGGCGGAAGCAGTCGACCAGGTGGTCGTTCACGACGCCCACCGATTGCATCCAGGCATAGACGATGGTGCTGCCGACGAAGCGGAAGCCCAGCCGCGCCAGTTCCTTCGACAGCTGGTCGGACAGCGGTGTGCTCGACGGGCAGTCGCCGAGGCGCCGCCAGTGATTCACCATCGGTTGTCCGCCGACGGCGTCCCACAGCAGATCGCTCAGCGATCCGCCGCGCTCGTGCAGCGCGAGCAGCGCGCGCGCATTGCCTATGGTGGCGTCGATCTTGAGCCGGTTGCGCACGATGCCGGCGTCAGCCATCAGCCGCGCGCGGTCGTCTTCGTCATAGCGGGCGATGCGCTGTGCGTCGAAGCCGGCGAAGGCGCGGCGGTAGCCGTCGCGCTTGCGCAGTATCGTGATCCAGGCCAGTCCGGCCTGCGCACCTTCCAGTATCAGGCGCTCGAACAGCTCGCGTTCGTCGCGCACCGGCACGCCCCACTCGCTGTCGTGGTACTCGACGTAGAGCGGATCCTGCCCGCACCACGTGCAACGGGCGGGCGCCGCACTCATGCCGGGCGCAGCAGCAGTTCGCCATTCACCAGCGAACTGTCCTCGGGATCGCGGTTGATGTGGAAGCCCAGGCTCTGCACGAAACGCAGCATGCGTTCGTTGTTGGCGAGGAAGACGCCTTCCATCACCTTGAGGCCGCGCTCGCGCGCCGCTTCGATCAGCAGATTCATCATGATGCGGGCCAGGCCCTGACGCTGCCAGGCGTCGGCGATCACGATGGCGAATTCGCAGGTTTCGCCATCGGGATTCACCACGTAGCGACAGACCCCCAGCTGTTCCTCGGTTTCGCCCTCGCTGACCGCGACCAGCGCCATTTCGCGGTCGTAGTCGATCTGCGTCAGACGCGCCAGCAACTGCGGCGGCAGTTCCTTGATCGTGCTCATGAAGCGCAGGTAGCGGGTTTCCGCCGACAGCTCGCGTACGAACTTGGCTTCACGGTCGGCGTCTTCCGGCCGGATCGGGCGGATGATGGCGCGCGTGCCGTTGGGCAGGTTCACCACGTGCTCCAGCCGTGCCGGGTACGGGTGGATGGCCATGTGCGAGTAGGGCGTGGCCGTCGGCTGCACGTCGGCGAGGATGATGCGGGCGTCCACCGCCACGCAGCCGCTTTCGTCGACCAGCAGCGGATTGATGTCCATCTCGCGTATCCACGGCAGCTCGCACACCATTTCCGACACGCGGATCAGCACCCGTTCGAGCGCTTCCATGTCGATCGCGGGCATGCCGCGGAACTCGCCCAGCATGGCCGACACGCGGGTGCGCTGGATGGCGTCGCGCGCCAGTTCGACGTTGATCGGCGGCAAAGTGACCGCACGGTCGCGCAGCACCTCGACCCGCGTACCGCCATGCCCGAAGCTGATCACCGGGCCGAACACGTCGTCGTGCACCACGCCGACGAACAGCTCGCGCGCATTGCGCTTGTTCACCATCGGCTCGATCGACACGCCGCGCAGGCGGGCGTCCGGCTTGCGGCGGCCGACTTCGGCCATCAGTTCCTGCCAGCAGTCGCGTACCGAACGCAGGTTGTCGACATGCAGGCGCACGCCGCCGACGTCGCTCTTGTGCGTGATGTCCGGCGAATCGATCTTCATCGCCACCGGCAGCCCCATCTCTTCGGCGTACACCATGGCCTCGGTGGCGCTCCGCGCAACCACGGTTTGCGCGATCGGTATCCGGAAGGCGGCGAGCAGCGCCTTCGATTCCATCTCGGTCAGCACGGTGCGCCGCTCGGACAGCGCGGTTTCGATCACCAGCCGGGCCGATTCCACCGACGGCGGATCGAGGTCCTGCGCCAGCGACGCCGGCGCGTGGCGCAGCAGCTGCTGGTTGCGGTAGTAGGAGGAGATGTGATGGAACAGCTCGACCGCCGGCTCCGGCGAGCGGAAGGTCGGAATGTGTGCGGCCTCGAACAGCGAGCGCGCGGCGCGTACCTGGTCGCAACCCATCCAGCAGGTCATCAGCGGCTTGTTGGCGGTCTTGGCGATGTCGATCACCGCTTCCGCCACCGCGGTCGGATGCGTCATCGCCTGCGGCGTCAGCAGCGTCAGCACGCCATCGACGCCGGGGTCGGCCAGAACCGCTTCGAGCGCCGCGCGGTAGCGCGCATCGTCGGCGTCGCCGATCAGGTCGATCGGGTTGGCGTGCGACCAGGTCGGCGGCAGCGTACGGTTGAGCACTTCCAGCGTTTCCGGCGCCAGCTGGGCGAGCGGAATGCCGAGGTCGGCTGCACGGTCGGCGGCCATCACGCCCGGCCCGCCGCCGTTGGTGACGACCGCCAGCCGCTTGCCGGCCGGCTTGAAGCCGGTGAACAGCGCATTGGCGGCCGAGAACATCTGGCCCAGCGTGGACAGCCGCACGACGCCGGCGCGGCGCAGCGCGGCGTCGAACACGTCGTCGGCGCCCACCATGGCGCCCGTGTGCGAAGCGACCGCCTTGGTGCCGGCCGGATGACGGCCGACCTTGATCGCCAGCACCGGCTTGACGCGGGCGGCCGCGCGCACCGCGCTCATGAAGCGGCGCGCGTCGCGTATGCCCTCGATGTACATGAAGATGCTTTCCGTCTTCGGGTCGGCAATCATGTAGTCGAGGATTTCACCGAAATCGAGGTCGATCGAGGCGCCCAGCGACACGACGGTCGAGAAGCCGACGCCGTTCGATTGCGCCCAGTCGAGCAGTGCGGTGCACACGGCGCCCGACTGCGAAATGAGGCCGATGCTGCCCGCCTTGCCGGGCGAGCGCGCAAAAGTGGCGTTGAGACCCAGAGACGGGCGCATCAGGCCCAAGCAGTTGGGCCCGATGATGCGCACGCCGTTGCGCTTGGCGGCGGAGCGGGTGCGGCGCACCAGTTCGGCGCCGGCCGGGCCGGTTTCGGCGAAACCGGCGCTGATAACGATGGCCGCCTTGATGCCGGCGCGACCGCATTCGTCGATCAGGCCGGGCACCGTGCGCGCCGGCGTGCAGATGATGACGAGGTCGGGCCGCTTGCGCAGGTCGTCGATGCGCGCCACGCAGGGCACGCCGAAGACCGCCTTGTGTTTCGGATTGATGGCATGCAGTTCGCCACTGAACTGCGCGTCCAGCATGTTGCGGACGATGACCGCGCCGATCGAGTCCGGCCGCTCGCTGGCGCCGATGATGGCCACCGACTGCGGCTCGAACATGGATTTGAGATAGTGCTCGTACTGCATCATGAACTCCCGTGTCTGGGAAGGCTTTCAGGCAGTGTGGGGTGTCCGCCTTGTGCGCTTCCGTGAGCAGTGCGCCCGTGCACGTTGGACCCCAGTATATTGCATTGCAACATAAATGCCGCTTGTGGAAATCCACACTTCGCGGCGAGTGTGGTGCGCAGCCTACATCCTTGCGCCGGCAGCCGTCAGTGTGTCGGATCGGGCAGCGTGAAGTAGAAGCAGGCGCCCTTGTCCGGGGCGCCTTCGGCCCAGATGCGGCCGCCGTGGCGGTTGACGATGCGCTGCACGGTGGCCAGACCGATGCCGGTGCCGCTGCGGTCCGATTGGTCGTGCAGCCGGTTGAAAGGCTTGAACAGCTGTGCCGCGTGCGCCATGTCGAAGCCGATGCCGTTGTCGCGGATGTGGAACACCACTTCACGGTTGCGCAGGCGGGCGTCGAACTCGATTTCCGCGGTTTCGCGGCCGGCGGTGAAGGTCCAGGCGTTGCGCAGCAGGTGTTCCAGCAGCACGCGCGCCAGCATCGGGTCGACGCGCGCCATCAGGTGCATGCCGATGGCCAGCTTGCCCTCGCGTTCCGGCGATTCCGCACGCAGGTCGCGCATGATGGCGCGCGCCAGCGCCGACAGGTCGACCTCGGCGCGGCTGATCGGCGTGCGCGTGAGCCGGCCCAGTTCGAGCAGGTCGTCGATCAGCGTCGACAGCTTCTGCGAGGCGGCGCGGATGCGCGCGAGATGGCTGTGCGCCTGCGCATCCAGCTGGTCGCCATAGTCTTCCATGATGATCTGTGAAAAGCCGTCGATGGCGCGCAGCGGGTTGCGCAGGTCGTGCGACACCGAGTACGAGAAGGCCTCCAGTTCGCGGTTGGACGCCTCCAGCTCGGCGGTTCGGCGCTTCACGCGGCGCTCCAGCTCCGCATTCATGTCGTACAGCGTCGCTTCGGCCTGTTTGCGCTGGGTGATGTCCTCGATGCTGCCGGACAGGCTTTCGAGCTTGCCATTGCCGTCGAAACGGGCACCGATGGCGATTTCCAGCCAGCGCGCCGACGCGCTGCCGGTACCGGTACGCACCTCGATCTGCATCGAGTCGCGGCGGCCGTCGAGCATGGGCTCCAGCCGCGCGAGCAGATAGCGCGCCTCGTCCTTGCTGAGCCAGCGCAGGATGCGCTGGCCGATGGCCTGATTCACCGGCTGGCCGGTCAAGGTTTCCCAGGCGCGGTTAAGGTAGGTGAAGCGGCCGCGTGCGTCGATGCGGAAGATGACTTCGCGCAGGTGATTCACCATTTCGCGGTGTCGCGTCTCGACCTCGCGCAGTGCCCGGGTCGACTGCACGAAGGCGGTCTCGTCGCGGCCGGTGCCGCGATAGCCGCACAGCTGGCCGCTGCCGTCGGTGATCGGGCGCCCGCGCAGCTCGATGTGGCGCACTACGCCGTCCGGCCGGTGCAGCACCAGATGAAGCTGCAGCGATTTGCCGCTCTGGAACTGGCGATGACATTCCTCCCAGTCGCCGTGCACCGGCGACAGGGCGTTGATCTCCCACAGGCGACGGTTGCGCACGGCGCGCTGGTCGAGTGCGCTGGCCAGGTGACCTTCGGCGCGCGAGTACTGCAGCCGGAGTGCGGCATCGGTTTCCCAGTGCCAGTCGGTGGCAAGGTCGGTGTAGTCGCGCAGGCGGGCGGCGTCGAGCCGGTGCTGTTCGACCTCCCGCGCCAGCCGGTCCTGTTCGCGCAGCGCGAGCACGCCGATGCCGAGGCTGGCGGCCAGCACCGCGAGCCCGACCGGCAGCGACTCGGTGGCGGCGAGCGCTGCGGCGAGCAGGGCGAGCGGCAATGCGCGCCACAGAAAGAATGTCCGCGCGCCACGGGTGGGCGGCGGAAGGTCCGGAGAGCGGAACATTATTGTCCTTGGTATCCCCGGGATGATAATGCGACCCCTCGACACGAAAACCCGAATAAGGGCCCGCAGATGGCATCTCATCCTCATTTTTCAATGCAGGACGCGTCGGACTGGGTGGTGCGTTTCGGCGCACTGATCCCGCGCGGCGCCGACGTGCTCGATCTTGCCTGCGGCGGTGGTCGCCACGCGCGCTGGCTGGCGGGACGCGACCTGAACGTGCTGGCGGCCGACCGTGACGCCGCGGCGCTGGCAACGCTGGACGGGCAGCCGAGCATCCGCACGCTGTGCGCCGACCTTGAGGGCGGCGACTGGCCCTGGGGCGAAGCCTGCTTCGATGCGGTGGTGGTGACCCGCTACCTGTTCCGGCCGCGGCTGGATCGTGTCGCCGCGCTGCTCAAGCCGGGCGGCCTGCTGATCTACGAAACTTTCATGGACGGCAACGCGCGTTTCGGCAAGCCGTCGAACCCGGATTTCCTGCTGCGGCCGCATGAGCTGCTGGACTGGGTGCGCAGCTGGGGCAGCGTGATCGCTTTCGAACAGGGCGAGATCGCCCGTCCGGCGCCGGCGATGATTCAGCGCATCTGCGCGGTGCGCTCGGACGTGCTGCCGGTGCTGAACTGACCCGAGGCGACTGCGATCTGCCCGGCCAGACTATCGATGCCGGCATCGTCCAGCCGCTCGGCGGCGACGGTCGGGGCATCGGTGTGGCGGCTGAAGTTGTTCGACTGCGAGCGGCGGTACAGCGGGTCGTAGTGCTGTCCGAGCAGGCTCGCAACCAGCTCGGCCCACTGCCCCGAACGCGCGAGTGCGGACCACGCCGCCACGGTGTCGCGGCCGCGCAGCTCGGTCAGGCGCTCCAGCCGCTCGATCAGCGACTCGGCGTCCTGCGTCATGTAGTCGTAGTCGCGCAGCAGGAATTCGGTGCGCGCCGTAGCCGGCACGTCGATGCGGATGCAGGGTGCGGCGCGTAACCGCTCGATCAGCGCGTCCGGCACAGTGACCAGACCGATGCGGCGGCTTTCCGCCTCGGCGAACACCGGGCGCGCCGGGTCGAGCGCCGACAGCGCGTGCAGCAGGCGCGACTCGAACAGTTTCTGCGGTGGCTGGTCGACGCCGGGCTGGCGACCGAGCACCGAGCCCTTGTGCGCCGCCAGCGCTTCCAGATCCAGCACCTGTTCGCCGCGTGCGGCAAGGCGTTCGAGCACGCGGCTCTTCGCGCTGCCGGTCGGGCCGCTGACGACGCGGAAGTCGAAGGCGGCCGGCAGTGCCGCCAGCCGTGCCAGCACTTCGCGCCGGTAGGCCTTGTAGCCGCCGTCGAGCTGGTGGGCGTCCCAGCCGACCTGACGGAATATGGTGACGAAGGCGCCGCTGCGCTTGCCGCCGCGCCAGCAGTAGATCAGCGGCCGCCAGTCCGGCCCCTTGTCCTGGAAGCGTTCGAGCAGGTGACGGCCGATGTTGATCGCCACCAGCGCCGCGCCGCGACGCCTCGCGACAAAGGGCGACACCTGCTTGTAGAGCGTGCCGATCTCCGCCCGCTGTTCGTTGTCGAGCGCCGGGCAGTTGATGGCGCCCGGTACATGGTCGAGTGCGAATTCGGCGGGCGAACGGGTGTCGATGATGGCGTCGAAGCCGTACAGCTGGTCGACCTGGGCGATGCCGGCCGGGCGGCGCTGGCCGGAAGGGGCGTTCATGCAGCGGATGTCCTGTCTGTTCGTGGTGTGCGCGGCGGCGCGCTCAGCGCCGCGCCAGCGGCTTGCCGATCAGGGAGCGGAGCGGCGTCCATACATTGTCCACGATGCGCGGCTGCGCCGCAGCAACAGGATGGATGCCGTCCGGCAGAAACTGCTGCGGATCGGTGGCGAAGCCGTCGAGCAGGAAGGGCAGCAGCGCCGAGCCGGTGGACTTTGCCACCTCGGAAAAGGTGGCGGCGAACTTTTGCGTGTAGTCGGGGCCGTAGTTCGGCGGCAGCTGCATGCCGGCGATCAGCACCTTGGCGCCTCCAGCCTGCGCCTTGCGCGTCATGCTTTCCAGGTTGTCGCGCATCGTTTTCAGCGACAGGCCGCGCAGGCCGTCATTGGCGCCGAGTGCGATGATGACGATGGCAGGCTTGTGCGCGGCCAGTGCGGCGTCGATGCGCGACAATCCGTTGGCGGTGGTGTCGCCGCTGGTGCTGGCATTGACCACCGCATGACCGTAACCGGACTGCTTCAGCCTGTCGCCGAGCAATACCGGCCAGGCCTCCTGCTGGCGCAGGCCGTAGCCGGCCGACAGGCTGTCGCCGACCACCAGCACGGTCTGCGCGGCGACGGGCATGGCGGCGAACAACAGGACGAACAGGGACCAGAAAAGCTTCTTCATGCCTACAGACACTCCGCAATCAGGCCCGCTGCTCGAAGTCAGCGGGCTGGGAAAACAGGTCAGCAGCGGCAATGCGCCGCTGCAGATCCTTCAGGATATCGCCTTCGAGGTCGGTGCCGGCGAGGCCTTGGCCATCGTCGGTGCCAGCGGTTCGGGCAAGTCGACGCTGCTCGGGCTGCTTGCCGGTCTTGACCTGCCGAGTAGCGGTTCGGTTCGCATCGCCGGTCAGGACATCTTCGCGCTCGACGAGGACGCGCGGGCCGAACTGCGCGGTGACAAGGTGGGCTTCGTGTTCCAGTCCTTCCAGCTGCTGCCGGCACTGACCGCGCTCGAGAACGTCATGCTGCCGCTGGAACTGGCCAATGCCGAGCGCGTGCGCGAGCGCTCGGTCGCGTTGCTCGAACGTGTCGGCCTCGGCAGCCGGCTGACCCATTATCCGCGTCAGCTTTCGGGCGGCGAACAGCAGCGCGTCGCGCTTGCCCGCGCCTTCGCGCCCGAGCCGCAGCTGCTGCTGGCCGACGAACCGACCGGCAATCTCGACGCGGCGACCGGTGCCTCCATCATCGACCTGATGTTCGAAATGAACGCCGAACAGGGCACGACCCTGGTGCTGGTGACGCACGACGAAGCGCTCGCTGCGCGCTGCAGCCGGCGCATCCGGCTGTCTGCCGGGCGGATGATGGCGTAGCGGCCTGAGCGTGCCCGTGCGCGGATCGTTGGAGCGGCCTTGGCCGCGACACGGCCGCTTCATACTGCAGGCTTCGATTCAGGCTGCTGTCGGGGTCAAGACCCCTCCCACGGAGCCCCGACCGGGCTCCGGCCACGGATCGGGCGCCTCCCCTTGTGGGAGCGGCCTTGGCCGCGACACGGCTTCCGCACACGCGCGGTGCCTCTGCCCTCGCTCAGCCCATGTCAGCCGCAATATCGGCCCGCGGATCGAAACGGCGCACGAAGCCGCGGTCTATCGCGTCCTTCCAGCGCCATACCCAGTCGCCCTTGAGCACCCATCCGCCGCGGGCGGCGATGGCGTGGCGGCGGCCGCAGGCGAGCAGCATCAGTGCGTGCCGCTGCGCGTGCCAGTCGAGCGGCGGCTGGCCGGCCAGCATGCGTGCGATGTTGGTGGCCAGCGGAGGCCCGGCGCGTACCGCATAGACACCGGACTTCGGTCGCGGCGAAGCACTCAGTGTTGCGACGTCGCCGGCGGCAAACACCTCGGGGTGCGAGGTCGACTGCAGCGTGGCACCGACCTCGATGAAGCCGCGCGCGTCGAGCGCCAGTCCGCTGTCCCGCAGCCAGGCGGGTGCGGCGGCGCCGGTGGCGAGCACGGTGAAATCGCTGGCGATGGTGCGGCCGTCTTCCAGCCCGATGGCGCTCGCGTCGATCCGCGTGATTTCGGCACCGGCGACGACCTCGATCTGCTGGTGCGCAAGTTCGGCACCGACGCTGCGCTGCAGCCGCGCGCCAAGACCTTCGAGCGGCGCCGTGCCGCGTTCGACCAGCGAGCAGCGTGCTGCCGGCCAGCGGTAATGCAGCGCCATCGCCACTTCGACGCCGGCGGCACCTGCGCCCAGCACGGCGATGGCGCGCGGCACCGCGTCAGCGCAGCGCGCGAGCAGGCCGGCTATCGGTTTCACCGCGTGTGCGTTCTCGGCCGCACCCGGCACATCGGGGCGACGGGGTGTCGAGCCGGTATCCATGGACAGCAGGTCGTAGTCGATCACTTCGCCGCCGGTCAGCGTGATCCGGCGACGCGCGGCATCGAGCCCGACCGCGCTGTCCAGCGTCAGCAGACAAGCCGCACGGTCGGCCAGCGGCCGCAGGTCGATGCAGGCCTGGCGCGCGCGGTAATGACCGGCCAGTACGCCCGGCAGCATGCCGGAGTAGGGCGTCAGCGCCTCGGGCGTGATCAGCCTGATGTCGGCATCCGGCCGCTGCCGGGCGAAGGCTTCGAGCACGAAGAGGTGGGCGTGGCCACCGCCGAGCAGCACCAGCTTTGTCATGGCAGCGGCTGGGCGTCGAGCGACAGGTCGCCGAAATGGCCGAGCGAACTGCCGGCGGTGTTGTCGGTATCGGCCGCGACGACGACGCCGATGACCGGCGGAGCGTCCTCGCCGAAGGCTTCGCGGAAGTCGTCGCGCAGATTGCGGCTGGCGCTGCGCCAGACACCGGTCGGCGAGCCGTCGCCTTCCACCGCGATCATGCGCACGCGGTCGGTGTAGGCACTCCAGGCGCGCGTGCCGGGTTGCACGCGGTTGTCCCACACGTAGCAGAGCACCGCGGCGGGCACCTGATCGCCGTGCAGCGCGCGGGCGATGCGCAGCTTCGTGCGGGCGCCGAAGGGCAGCTTGGCGATGTCGTAGTCGAACAGCACATAGACGCGCAGCACGTAGTCGTCGCCGTCGCGCGTCGCGAAGCGGTTGCCGGTCGGCAGGCGGTCGGCGCGCCAGCGCCAGTTCAGCCAGGGTGTTGCGGCGGTGTCGAAGCGACCGGCGTGGATCAGCGCCGACGCGGCATTGACGGCTTCGGCGCGCAGTACCGTCTGCCCGTCCAGTCCGGTCAGGCGGAAATCCGCGGGCGCGGCCTTGCCGCCCAGCGTCCACGGTGTCCAGCCGGCGATGGCGGCACCAGCGGACTGCGCCGAAAAGCGCGGCAGCGCGCCGCCCGCACACACTTCGCCGGCCAGCGCCAGCGCAGTCGCCCACAGCAGCAGGCGCAGGCGGGTCAGCATGCGCCGCCCTCCAGCAGGCCCTCGCGCAGCGCGCGCTGCCAGTCGGCCGGGTGATCGACGTCGTAGCCGGTCGGCAGCACGCAGGTGCGCAGACCCTGCGCGTCGAGGCGTGCACAGGTCTGCGTCCATACCGACGAGCTGCCCCAGGCCGGGCCGTCGAACAAGGCGGGCTGCCGGCTGCGCAGCGCGACCAGCAGGTAGCCGCCGTCCTCGGCCGGCGCAAAGGCCGCGTCGTGCCCGTTCAGCGCCATTGCCGCGGCGGCCAGATCGGCCGCCTGCAGCGACACCGCGTCGGCGCCGATCAGTACCACCCGCGCATGCCGCCCCAGTGCGTCGTCGAAGGCCTGCGCCATGCGCTGGCCGACGTCGCCCGCCGACTGCGCATGCAGCGTGACCCCGAACTCGAAAGCGCAGTCGGCGAAGAAGGGGTGGCTGCAGTCGGGCGCGCACCACAGTTCGACTGCGCCAAGGCGTGCATCGGCCGCGGTGCGCAGCGCACGCCGTGTCAGGGCCGCGCTGGCGCGCGCCGCGCCGTCGGCGCCGAGCGCCGGCATCAGCCGCGTCTTTGCAGCGCCCGGCACCGGCGCGCGGGCAAACACCAGTACCGCCGTCGACTCAGTCATGGTGCGGCCGGTAGCTGCGCGCCAGCGTCTGCGGGTCGGCACCGAAAAAATAGCGCAGGCGCAGCCGCCACATCAGCCACACGGTGCGCAGCACGCCGTGCTTCTCCCAGCGGCGTCCCGAGGTGCGCACGCGTGCGCGCAGACAGGCAGGCGCGCTGAGGCTCAGTGCGCGGCGCGAGAAATCGATGTCTTCCATCAGCGCGATCGGCGCGAAGCCGCCCAGGTGATCGAACAGCGCGCGCGTACAGAACATCGCCTGGTCGCCAGTCGCGATGCCGCTCAGGCGCGAGCGCAGATTCATCATGAAGGCGACCACGCGCAGCAGCGGAGAACGGCCTTCGATCGCGACGTCGAAGCGGCCCCACTGCGCACCGCTGTCGAGCGCGTTGT
>Ga0123397_142662_pt1 | contig 13474 bp, 12 predicted proteins | sample T10HLNH4metaT_FD_89925 | JGI IMG/M metagenome (GOLD analysis project Ga0123397, IMG submission 89925) | Methane-oxidizing artificial microbial communities from Washington, USA to study methane cycling - T10-HLNH4 metaT (Metagenome... ... | reverse complement strand
GTAGGCGTCGTCGAGGTGGGCGGTCGGTTCGTCGGCGAGCAGGATCTGCGGCCGGTTCACGATGGCGCGGGCGATGGTGAGGCGCTGCTGTTCGCCGCCGGACAGTTCGACCGGCATCGCCTTCTCACGGCCGGCGAGGCCGACCCGCTCCAGCGCGGCGCTGACCCGCTTTGCCGCCTCGCGCGGCGGATGGCTGCTGATGGACAGCGGCAGCATCACGTTGTCGAAGGCGCTGCGGTCGAACAGCAGGCGCTGGTCCTGCATGATGAGCCCGATCGAGCGGCGCCAATAGGGCAGGGCGGCGCGCTTGAGCGCCGACACGTTTTCGCCGCCGACCAGCACCCGGCCTTCGGTCGGGCGCTCCAGCACCGCCAGCAGCTTGAGCAGCGTGCTCTTGCCGGCGCCGGAGTGGCCGGTCACCACCACCATTTCGCCGCGCGCGATGTCGATATCGACGCGCTCGAGTGCGGTGTGGCCGCCGGGATAACGCTTGGTGACCTGTTCGAAGCGGATCATGCGCCGCTCAGCCCGCCTGCGGGCTGTCGAACAGCGCGTCGACGAACTCGGCGGCGCGGAAGGGCTGCAGATCGTCCACGCCCTCGCCGACGCCGATGTAGCGCAGCGCGATCGGACGCGACGGCGCGTGCTGCTTGGCGATGGCGGCGATGACGCCACCGCGCGCGGTGCCGTCCAGCTTGGTCATGACCAGGCCGGTCACGCCGATGGCGGCGTCGAAGGCCTTCACCTGGGCCAGCGCGTTCTGGCCGATGTTGCCGTCCAGCACCAGCAGCACTTCGTGCGGCCCGGTCGGGTCGGCCTTGGCGATCACCCGCTTCACCTTGGCGATCTCGTCCATCAGGTGCAGCTGTGTGGGCAGCCGGCCGGCCGTGTCGGCCAGCACCACGTCTATATTGCGGGCACGGGCGGCGTTGACCGCGTCGAACACCACCGCGGCCGGATCGCCCGAATCCTGCGCGATCACCGCTACGTTGTTGCGGGCGCCCCAGGTTTCCAGCTGTTCGCGCGCGGCGGCGCGGAAGGTGTCGCCGGCGGCCAGCAGCACGCTCTTGCCCTGGGCCTGGAAATGTTTGGCCAGCTTGCCGATCGAGGTGGTCTTACCGGCGCCATTGACGCCCGCGATCATGATGATGAAGGGCTTGTGCGCATCGAGATCGAGCGGCCTTTCCAGCGGCGCAATCAGCTTCGTCAGCGCTTCCTTCAGCACATCGCGCAGTCGGGCCGGATCCTCGATCCGCTCGCGGCGCACCCGCTCGCGCAGCACGTCCAGCAGGTGGGTGGTGGCATCGAGGCCGACGTCGGAGGTGATGAGCAGGGTTTCCAGCTCTTCCAGCAGTTCGTCGTCGACCCTGGTGCGCGAGAACAGTGCGCTGAGCTGGCCGCCGATCTGCGCCCGGGTCTTGGACAGCCCGGCACGCAGTCGCTGAGCCCAGGACATTTTCGGTGCGGCCGCCTCCGGCGCGCTATCCTGCGCGGCCGGCGCGGCGGGTACAGCCTCTGCGGCCTCGGTGGCAGCGGGCTTGTCCTTCTTGAAGAAACCAAACATGTGGGAAGGCGGTCTGTGGAGCACCGTACGGCTTGCCGCACGGCTGGAAAATTCAGGCGCGATCAAGGATTTGGCCTTGATCGCGAACTTTGGCGGAGAGTGTATCAGATGGAATTGCGCCGTTTTTCCCGTGGCTTCGCGCTGTGCAGCGCGCTGGCCGCACTGCTGGCTCCGATTTCGCCGGCACGCGCGAACCCCTACGAAACCCGGCTCGACAACGGTCTGCATGTGATCGTGAAGGAAGATCACCGGGCCCCGGTGGCCATGCACATGGTGTGGTACCGGGTTGGCGCGATCGATGAGCATGACGGCACGACCGGCATCGCCCACCTGCTCGAACACATGATGTTCAAGGGCACGAAAACCCTGAAGCCGGGCGAGTTCAACGAGATCGTCGCCCGTGCGGGCGGCAACGACAACGCCTTCACCAGCCACGACTACACCGCCTATTTCCAGCGGGTACCGGCTGCCGCGCTGCCGAAAATGATCGAGCTGGAAGCCGACCGCATGCGCAATCTGGTGATTTCGGATGACGAATTCGCGCGCGAACTGAAGGTGGTCATGGAAGAGCGCCGGCTGCGCACTGACGACCAGCCGCAGTCCCAGTTGCACGAACAGCTGATGGCCACCGCCTTCATCGCCCATCCCTATCGCCGGCCGGTGATCGGCTGGATGAATGATCTCGAGAACATGCGCCCGGATGACGCGCGTGACTGGTACCGCCGCTGGTACGCGCCGAACAACGCCTATGTGGTGGTGGTCGGCGACGTGGATCACAAGAAGGTGTTCGAACAGGTGAAGAAGGCCTACGGTCACATGAAGCCGGTTCAGCTGCCGGTGCGCAAGATGACCGCCGAACCGGTGCAGACCGGCGAGCGGCGCATCACCGTGAAGGCGCCGGCCGAACTGCCCCAGCTGGCCATGACCTGGAAGGTGCCCAAGCTGGTCGATGTGTCGAACGACCGGGAGCCCTACGCGCTTGAAGTGCTGGCCGGCATCCTGGACGGCCACGCGGCATCCCGTCTGCCGAAGGCGCTGGTCCGCGGCAGCCAGGTGGCGGTCGAAGTGGGGGCCTATTACGACGCCACCGCGCGCGGCGAAACCACCTTCATGCTCGGCGGCACGCCAGCCAAGGGTCACAGCGTGGCCGAACTGGAAGCTGCACTGCGCGCCGAGGTGAAGCGCATCGCGGACGAAGGCGTGTCCGAGGCCGAACTGGAGCGGATCAAGACGCTCACCGTCGCCGCCCAGGTCTACAAGCTCGATTCCACCTATGTGCAGGCGATGGAAATCGGCCGCATGGAGGCCTCCGGCTACCGCTGGCAGGACGCCGATCTGATGCTAGAAAAGCTGAAATCGGTGACCGCGGCCGAAGTGCAGGCGGTGGCCCGCAAGTATTTCGGCAGTGACACGCTGACCGTGGCGGTGCTCGATCCGCAGCCGCTTGATCCGAATGCCAAGCCGCGCGCCAAGCCGGCCGGCCTGCGCCACTGATGCGTTTCCGCAACGATCTTCTTCTGGTGAATCCGATGAACCGATTCTTCCGACATCTGCTGCTGCAGGCCGCCGCGCTGTTCGCGCTGTCCGTTCCGGCGTGGGCGAACGTGAACATCCAGCACTGGGTGGCCGCCAATGGCGCCCGGGTGTATTTCGTCGAAAGCCATGTGCTGCCCATCATCGACCTGCAGGTCGATTTCGATGCCGGCGCTGCGCGCGACCCGGCCGGCCGCAGCGGTCTGGCCGGCATGACCCAGGGCATGCTGGATGCCGCTGCCGGCGGTCTGGATGAAGACGCGCTGGCCGAGAAATTCAGCGATCTGGGCGCCCGCCTGTCCGGCGTGGCCGACAACGACCGCGCCGGCCTGTCGCTGCGGACGCTGTCCAGCGCCCGCGAGCGCGACGGCGCGCTGGCGCTGCTGCGCACCGTGCTCACCCGGCCGGAATTCCCGGCCGCCGTGCTGGAGCGCGAGAAGGCGCGCGCCATCGCCAGCCTGCGTGAAGCCGATACCAAGCCGGACCAGATCGGCAGCAAGGCCTTCGCCCGTGCGCTGTACGGGGACCATCCGTACGGCCGCAGCGCCACCGTCGAATCGGTGGCCGCGATCACCCGCGACGACCTGCTTGCTCACTACCGTCGCCATTACGTGGCGTCGCGGGCAGTGGTGTCCATCGTCGGTGACGTGACCCGCCAACAGGCCGAAGCCATCGCGCTGCAGCTGACCGGCGACCTGCCGGCGGGCGAGCCGCTGGCGCCGATTCCGGCGGTCACCATGCCGAAGGCGGTGACCGAGCGCATCGCGCATCCGGCCAACCAGAGCCACATCTTCGTCGGCGAGCCGGTGACCCGCCGCGGTGACCCGGATTTCTTCCCGCTGCAGGTCGGCAACTACATCCTCGGCGGCGGCGGTTTCGTGTCGCGGCTGACCAAGGAAGTGCGCGAGAAGCGTGGCTATGCCTACAGCGTGTACAGCTATTTCAACCCGCAGCGCGAGCCCGGGCCGTTCCAGATCGGTCTGCAGACCCAGCGCGCGCAGGCGGCCGATGCGCTCAAGGTGGTCGACGAAACGCTGGCGAAATTCATCGCCGACGGTCCGACCGACGACGAACTGAAGGCGGCCAAGCGCAATCTGGTCGATGGCTATTCGCTGCGTCTCGACAGCAACCGCAAGCTGCTGGAAAGCCTGGCGGTGATCGGCTTCTACGGCCTGCCGCTGGACTGGCTCAGCAAGTTTCCGGAGCGGGTCGAGGCGGTGACCGCCGCCCAGGTGAAGGACGCTTTCCGCCGCCGGCTGTCCGCCGACCACATGGTGCGGGTGATCGTCGCCGGCGACTGAGCGGTTGCCGGCCGGGCGGCGGCCGCCGCCGCGGCTGCAGGGCGCGGGTAGAATCCGCGCCATGTCCCGCATACGCATCATCGGTGGCCAGTGGCGCAGCCGTCTCCTTCCGGTCGCCGCCGTGCCCGGCCTGCGCCCGACGCCGGATTCGGTGCGCGAGCGGCTGTTCAACTGGCTGGGCCAGGATCTGGACGGCCTGCACTGTCTCGATCTGTTCGCCGGTACCGGCGTGCTCGGTTTCGAGGCGGCCTCGCGCGGCGCCGCCTCGGTCACCCTGGTCGAACGTGATCCGCGCGCCTTCGGCCGGCTGCGCGAGGCGGTCGACCTGCTGCCGGCACCCCAGGTCAGGCTGGTGCGGGGCGATGCGCTAGAATTCGCCGCCCATCCGCCGCAGCGCTTCGATGTACTCTTTCTCGACCCGCCCTATGGCAAGGGCCTGCTCGACCGCGTGCGGCCGCATCTGTCTGGTCTGCTGACCGACGACGCGGTGATCTACTGCGAGGCGGAACAGCCGGTGGCCGAGCTCGGTGATTTCCGGGCGACGCGCGAGGGGCGGGCGGGGCAAGTCCATTACCAGCTGCTGGAACGATCATGAACGGCACCATCGCGGTCTACCCGGGCACTTTCGACCCGATCACGCGCGGCCACGAAGACCTCGTGCGGCGCGCCTCGGCACTGTTCGACCGCGTCATCGTCGGCGTGGCCGAAAGCCGGTCGAAGCGGCCCTTCTTCACGACCGACGAACGGGTCGACATGGCGCGGGACATCCTGTCTGCCTATCCGAACGTGGAAGTGCGCGGCTTTTCCTGCCTGCTGATGGATTTCCTGAACGAGTGCAATGCGCGCATCATCGTGCGTGGCCTGCGCGCGGTGTCGGACTTCGAATACGAGTTCCAGATGGCCGGCATGAACCGGGCGCTGCGCCCGGATGTCGAAACGGTATTCCTGACGCCGGCCGATCAGTACATGTTCATCTCGGCCACCATGGTCCGGGAAATCGCCTCGCTGGACGGCGACGTCAGCAAGTTCGTGCAGCCGTCAGTGCTGGCGCGGATAGGCGACAAGGTTGAAGCAATGCGTGGAGGCAAGTGAAGTGTCTTTGATCATTACGGACGAATGCATCAACTGCGACGTCTGCGAACCGGAATGCCCGAACGGCGCGATTTCGCAGGGGCCCGAGATCTATCAGATCGACCCGGACAAATGCACCGAGTGCGTCGGTCATTTCGACGAGCCGCAGTGTCAGCAGGTGTGCCCGGTGGACTGCATTCCGCATGACCCGAACCGCAAGGAATCGAAAGAAACGCTGATGCAGCGCTACAACCGGCTGACCGGCAAGGCCTGATGCAGCGCCGCGGCGAGCGGCCTCAGGCCGCCGCCGATACCACCCTCAGCACCGGCGCCCGCAGCGCCGACTCCAGCGCGCCCTGCAGGCGCCCCAGTTCCTCCAGCTGCTGGTCGATCGCCGCGCCGGTCTGGCGCAGGTCCTCGATCCGTTCTTCCAGCGTGTCGGTCGCCTCGTGGATGCGCTTCACGCTTTCCAGCCGGCGCTTCAGCTGTCTCTGGTGTTCCCTTACCTGGTTTTCCAGCGGCGCCATGATGGCGCGCAGCCAGTGCTCGACATCGCGGTTCACCACTTCCATGTGCTTGCGCACCTGTACCGCCACGGTTTCGAAGAAGCGCTGGGTGAGCTGGCGCTTCTCGGTGGTGAGCAGGTTGAGCCAGGTGTTGAACTGCTGGTGGAAGGCGGTTTCCAGCCGATTGATGTCCTTTTCGTAGCGCTGCACCGAGAACGGCACCGGCACGCCGAGCCGGAGGTCGTGCTCGGTCGAGAAGCGCTGGTACATCGCCTCCATCATGTGGAAGATTTCGTCCACGCTGGTGGCGGACTGACGCAGGCTTTCGCGCACGCCCTCGAAGAAGGCATTCATCGCGTCGCGCAGCTGCAGCGAGAAATTGGCCGCTTCCATCACTTCGCGGGTGTGATTGGTGCGCGTGCGCAGCGCGTCCATGCCGAGGTGGGCGAACAGCGCATTGGTCTGCGACGAGAACACGTTGCGGGTGGCGTAGAAACGCTCCAGACCGCGTTCGAACTCTTCCTTCTCGGCCTTCACCCGCTTCAGCATGTACTGGATGACGCCGCGGTTCTTGCCGCGCAGGTCGGAAAACTCCGCCTGCTGTTCGTCCAGTCCGCGCTTGCGGCCCGCCAGCAGTTCGCGCATGCGGCTGATCAGCTCACCGGCGTCATGTTCGACCGCCGCCGCGACAATGTCGCGCTTTGCCGGCAGAAGGTCCTCGACCAGCGCGCGTTCCAGCTGCGGAAGACGGCTGCGCGCGAGCAGCGCGTCGTCATGCTGGATGCGCGCCAGCAGTCCTTTCTGCGCTGAGACCGGGAAGACGCGCGACGCCGGGATGTCCAGCGTGACCGCACAGGATTCGATCTGGCGCTGTATTTCCGCCTCGATCTGGGCTTCGCTGCGCAGTCCGTCCCACAGGCTGTCCATCTTGTTCAGCACCGCGATGCGGCCCTGACGCGAACCGCCGGCGGCGGTCACGTGCGTCTTCCAGACGCCCAGGTCGCTCTGGGTGACGCCAGTGTCCATGCCCAGCACGAACAGCACTGCGTGCGCGGCCGGAAGCAGCGACAGCGTCAGTTCCGGTTCGGCGCCGATCGCGTTCAGGCCAGGGGTGTCGAGAATGACCAGACCCTGGCGCAGCAGCGGGTGCGGCAGATTGATCACCGCGTGGCGCCAGGCCGGTACCTGCACGCCGCCCTGTGCGTCCGGCTGCAGGCCGGTTTCGCCGCTCAGGTCGATGCGGAAGCCCATCGCTTCGGCATCGGCGATGGTGGCCCGGCGCTGTTCGCTGACCCGGGTGAGCGCCTGCTGCATCGCCTGGGGTGAGGCGGTGTCGAGGAGGATGCGGGTCCATGCGCCGGGCTGCGCCTTGTATTCGGCGACCGGCGTATTGCCGCGCCGGGTGTCGATCGGCAGCAGATCGATGCAGGCCGGGCGCGCCGGGTCGTACATCAGTTCGGTCGGGCACATGGTGGTGCGTCCGGTGCTGGACGGCAGTACCCGCGTGCCCTGGTCGCCGAAGAAGATGGCGTTGATCAGTTCCGACTTGCCGCGCGAGAACTCAGCGACGAAAGCCACCACCAGCCGGTCGTCACGCAGCTTCTGCAGAAGCTGGTCCATGCACTGGTCGTTGTGCGTATCGCTCAGATTGGCTTCGAACAGCCAGCCGCGCAGACGGGTGACCGTCTGTTCGACCCGCGTGCGCCACGCGCCATACGCCGACAATTCCTCCTGCATGCCCATCGCCGTCTCCTTCACCCATCTGTCAATCTAGCACAGGCCCCGCCGGCTAACGCTGGCAGGCCGGACAGAAGAAGGTCGAGCGGGCGCCCATGCGGCGCAGCCGTATCGCCGTGCCGCACACGCGGCAGGGCTGGCCGTTGCGGCCATAGACGAAATAGGACTGCTGGAAATAGCCCGGTTCGCCGTCCGCGTGCAGGAAATCGCGCAGCGTGCTGCCGCCGGCCGCCAGCGCGTCGTTCAGAGTGGCCCGTATCTCGTCGCGCAGGCGGGCGCACTGCGGGCCGGTCAGCCGGCGCGCTGCGGTACCCGGCCGGATGCGGGCCCGGAACAGGCTTTCAGAGGCGTAGATGTTGCCGACGCCGACCACCACCGCGCTGTCCATGATGGCCAGCTTGACCGCGCAGCTGCGCCGGGCGAGGGCCGCCTGCAGCCCGGCGGCGGTGAAGCCGGCACCCAGCGGTTCCGGACCCAGACCGGCCAGCAGTGCATGGTTGTCGTCCGGCCCCTCGTGCCAGAGCGCCGCGCCGAAGCGCCGCGGGTCGCGCAGACGCAGCAGCCGGTCGCCGAACACGATGTCCAGATGATCGTGCTTTTCCGCCGGCACCGCCGGGTCCAGCACCCGCAGGCTGCCGGACATGCCCAGATGCAGGATGAGGGTGCCGCGGTCGAAGCGCAGCAGCAGGTATTTGGCGCGTCGCTCGATGTCGCGCAGGGTCTGGCCGGGCAGCGAAGTGCTCAGCCCGGCGGGCACCGGCCAGCGCAGCCGCGGCTCGCGCACGGTGACCGCGCTCACGGTGAGGCCGGTCAGTGGCGCAGCGATGCCGCGGCGGGTCACTTCGACTTCGGGCAGTTCAGGCATGGGTCGGCGGGGGGCGGGGCGAGAGAACGAAGGGGTCAGCGCGGCGGTCGTGGGCGGGTCCTGCACGTCGGCGAGGACATATTTGGACTAACATCGGGCCGACCGCCTGCATCATTGCAGGCCGCAGCGGAACGGCAAGCGACTGCAACGAATTCTAGCGGCCCCACTCAAAGCCCGTAAGCGCCACCCTCTCACCCCTGCACATCCTGATCGGCATTCCTACAGGTCCCCGGCGATCATGCCCATGAAATCCCGTCCCCTGCTGTTCGCAGCCCTGCTTCCGCTGCTGCTGGGCGCTTGCGCCCAGACCCCCAGAAAGCCGCCGGTCGCGGCCGCTCCGGCCGAAGAGCGCAGCGAACCGGCGCCGCGCACAGCGCCGCTGCCGGAGGTCGAACTGACCCGCCAGATCACCTACCAGCTGCTGCTGGGCGAGGTGGCCGCGCAGCGCGGTGAGCTGGGGGTGTCGGCCGCGGCCTATCTGGATCTGGCCCAATCGACCCGCGACCCGCGCATCGCCAAGCGGGCGTCGGAAATCGCCGCCTTCAGCCGGCAGAACGAGGTCGCGCTGCAGGCCACCCAGCTCTGGCTGGAACTGGATCCGGAATCGATACAGGCGCGGCAGATGCTGTCCGGCCTGCTGGTCAATGCCAACCGGCCGCAGGAACTGGAGCCGCAGCTGGCCGCCTTGCTGGCGCAGGAAGGCGTGCAGATCGGCGAAAGCCTGATGCGGCTGAACCGCGTGCTGGCGCGGCTGACCGACAAGACCGAAGTGCTGGGCATCGTGGACCGGCTGACCGAGCCCTATCTGCAGTACCCGGAAGCGTGGTTCGCCCGCGCCCAGGCGGCGCTGCAGGCGCGCGACACCAAGCGCGCGCAGGAGGACGCGGCCAAGGCGCACGCGATGCGTCCGGAGTGGGAACTGGGACTGCTGCTGAAGGCACAGACCACCGCCGAAACCGATCCGCCGGCGGCCACGCGGCTGATGGGCGACTATCTGAAGCGCTATCCGCAGGCGCGCGACGTGCGCATGCAGTACGCCCGTGCGCTGGTGTCCGAGCGCAATTTCCCGGCCGCGCGCAAGCAGTTTGAATCGCTGCTCGGCGGCGCGCAGAACAATCCGGACGTGCTGTTCGCGGTCGGCGTGCTGGCGATGCAGATGCAGGACTACGCCGGTGCCCAGGGCTATTTCAAGCAGCTGCTCGCGCAGCGGCCGGCTGATCCGAATCTGATCCGCCTTTATCTCGGCCAGCTGGCGGAAGAGCTGAAGCAGACCGACGAGGCCCTTGACTGGTATCGCCAGGTCGGCCAGGGCGATCATTACATGGGCGCGCAGGGGCGTTACGTGCTGCTGCTCAGCCGCAGCGGCAAGCTGGATGAGGCGCGCGCGCACCTGCACGCGCTGGCGGCGCAGCCGGGCGGCGACCGGGCACGCTCGGCGCTGATGGAATTCCAGCTGCTGCGCGACGCCGGTCGCGCCGACGAGGGCACCACGGTGCTGGAAGAGGCGCTGGCCGCGCAACCGGACAGCCCGGACCTGCTGTATGAAACCGCGATGATCGCCGAGCGGCAGCAGAAGATCGAGGTGGCCGAACAGCGGTTGCGGCGGCTGATCGCGATCAAGCCGGATCATGCGCACGCCTACAACGCGCTGGGCTATTCGCTGGCCGAACGCAACACCCGGCTGGACGAGGCGCAGGCGCTGATCGCCAAGGGGCTGGAACTGGCGCCGGAAGATCCGTTCATCCTCGACAGCATGGGCTGGGTGCTGTTCCGTCGCGGTGACCTGAATGGCGCGCTGGGCTATCTCGAGCGCGCGTTCGCCATCCGTCCGGATCCGGAGATCGCCGCCCATCTGGGCGAGGTGCAGTGGCTGCTCGGCCGTCGCGAGGACGCCGAAAAGCTGTGGCGCACAGTCGCGGCCCAGCATCCGGACAACGCCGCGCTCGAACAGACCATCAAGCGTTTCATTCCGTGATGCGGGCGTTCATCTGTGCCGGCGTGCTCGCGCTCGCCGGCTGTGCAGCCGTGCCGCCGCAGTCCGACGAGCCCGCCTCGCCGATCGCGCTGCGCGCCCGCGACGCGGTCGATCCGGCTTTTTCGCTGTCCGGGCGCTTCGTCGTGAAAGGACCGGATCAGACCGGTTCGGCCGCCCTCGACTGGACGCATTCGACGCGACATGACGAACTGCAGGTCAACGGCCCGCTGGGCAAGGTGCTGGCGCAGCTGGTGCGTGACGAGCGTGGCGTGCGGCTGATCGACGAGCGCCAGCGGGTGACCGAGGCGGCGTCGCTGGACGCGCTGTCGCGCGCCGTGTTCGGCATGGAGCTGCCACTGTCCCGCGCCGCGGTCTGGGTGACTGGGCGTGCCGGCAGTGCGGACGTCCGCGCACGCGACGCGGCAGGGCGCATCGCGGTGCTGTCCGAGCGCAACTGGCGGGTCGAATTCACCGAATACGACGGCGCCGGCCCGGAGGCGCTGCCGCGCCAGATCGACGCCAGCGACGGCGAATACAGCTTCCGGCTGCGCATCGACGAGTGGTTTCCACCGCAATGAGCGCGCTGCAGGCCGTGGCGGTGGAATGGGGCGTCTGGCTGCCGGCACCGGCCAAGATCAATCTGTTCCTGCACGTGGTCGGCCGCCGCGCCGACGGCTACCACCTGCTGCAGACCGCTTTCCGCTTCCTCGATCATGGCGACCGCCTGCGCTTCACGCCGCGCGCCGACGGGCGGGTGCACCGGCTGAACGACGTACCGGGCGTGCCCGAGGACGACGATCTGGTGGTGAGAGCCGCCCGGCTGCTGCAGCGGGAAACCGGCTGCACGCAGGGCGTGGACATCGAGGTCGACAAGCGCCTGCCCATGGGCGGCGGACTGGGCGGTGGCAGTTCCGATGCGGCCACCGTGCTGATCGCGCTGAACCGGCTGTGGCAGCTCGGCCTGTCGCGCGAGCGGCTGCAGGCGATCGGCCTCACGCTCGGTGCGGATGTACCGGTATTCGTGTTTGGCCGCTCGGCCTTTGCCGAAGGGGTCGGGGAGCGTCTGCAGCCGCTGCAGCTGCCACCGGCCGCCTATCTGGTGGTGGCGCCCGGCGTGTCGGTGCCGACGCCACGGATTTTTGCCGATCCGGATTTGACACGCGATACCGAAGCCTGCAAAATAGCGGACTTTGCTGCATCGCCCTCGATTGATCGCCTTTTCGGTCGAAACGATCTGCAGCCGGTAGCCGCGAGGCTCTACCCGGAAGTCAGTCAGGCGATTTCGCTGCTGGCGGCCGAGGCCGGCGCAGCGGTGGTCAGGATGAGCGGTTCGGGCGCGTGCGTGTTCGCGCAGTACGCGGACATCGAGGCGGCAAGGCAGTTGCAGCACAGGCTGGCGGCGCAGTGGCCGGCAGGCTGGCAGGGATTCGTGGCACAGGGGCTCGACGAGCATCCGCTGTTCCGCAGCAGCCCTGCAGGAGAATGAAGGTTTGAAACCGCGGCGCACCGCAGGTGTGCGACGGGGTCGATGCAGAGTTTGGGGAGTCGCCAAGTTGGTCAAGGCACCGGATTTTGATTCCGGCATTCGAAGGTTCGAATCCTTCCTCCTCAGCCAAATATGATCGGGCAGGCTCGCAGCCAGTGTGGGCCTGCCCGATGTGTTTTCAGGGCAGCAGGCATGCCGACGGGTCGAGACCGGTCATCTGCCTGAACAAGTTCCGAACTGGAACAGGACGTCGCGGTATCCGCCGATCGGGAAAGACTGGCCGGGCGGAGCAGGGCGGCCGTACAGCAGGTCCGGCGCAAGCCGGTTTGAATTCAGCAACTACCGAGTTTCGCGAGGCAGCATGGCTTACGACAGCCTGATGATCTTTACCGGCAACGCCAATCCCAAACTGGCGGCGGACGTTGCCAAGCGGCTCAACATGTCGCTGGGCCGTGCCCAGGTCGGCCGTTTCTCCGACGGCGAAGTCAACGTCGAAATCCTCGAGAACGTCCGCGGCAAGGACGTGTTCGTGCTGCAATCGACCTGTGCGCCGACCAACGACAGCCTGATGGAACTGATGATCCTGGTCGACGCGCTGAAGCGTGCCTCGGCTGGCCGGATCACCGCGGCGATGCCGTATTTCGGCTATGCCCGCCAGGACCGTCGTCCGCGCAGCGCCCGCGTGCCCATCACCGCCAAGGTGGTGGCCAACATGCTCCAGGCCGCCGGCGTGCAGCGCCTGCTCACTGTCGATCTGCACGCTGACCAGATCCAGGGCTTCTTCGACATTCCGGTCGACAACATCTACGCCACGCCCATCCTGCTCGGTGACATCTGGAAGCAGGAATACCCGAATCTGATGGCGGTGTCGCCGGACGTCGGCGGCGTGGTGCGTGCCCGTGCCTTCGCCAAGCGCCTCGAGTGCGATCTGGCCATCATCGACAAGCGTCGCCCGAAGGCGAACGTGTCGGAAGTGATGAACATCATCGGCGACGTGACCGGCCGTACCTGCGTCATCATGGACGACATGGTCGACACCGCCGGCACGCTGTGCAAGGCCGCTCAGGCGCTGAAGGAACACGGCGCGGCGCGCGTGCTGGCCTACTGTACCCACGCGGTGCTGTCGGGCGAGGCGCTCAACCGCATCCAGAGTTCCGATCTCGACCAGCTGGTCGTCACCGACACTATCCCGCTGTCGCCCGCCGCCCAGGCCTGCGACCGCATCCGTGTCGTGTCGATCGCCGAACTGCTGGCCGAAACGCTGCTGCGCATCAGCAACGAGGAATCCGTTTCGTCCCTCTTCATGGAGTAACTGAAGCGGGACACCCCGGGTCGCCTGGTCGCGGGCGACCCTTCATCCACCAGGAGTCATCATGTCCATCGAAATGAACGTCAAGAAGCGCGATGCGCAGGGCACCGGAGCGAGCCGCCGCCTG
>Ga0123397_134116_pt1 | contig 13481 bp, 11 predicted proteins | sample T10HLNH4metaT_FD_89925 | JGI IMG/M metagenome (GOLD analysis project Ga0123397, IMG submission 89925) | Methane-oxidizing artificial microbial communities from Washington, USA to study methane cycling - T10-HLNH4 metaT (Metagenome... ... | reverse complement strand
CCGTCCCCGAAGCCCCGTGGGAGCGGCGCCCCCGCCGCGATAGGGCCTTCGATCACGCGCTGTCTCCCGTCGAGGCCGCAATCGCGGCGAGGCGCCGCTCCCACGAAACCCGGGCCGGGCCGTCGTCAAGAGCCTGTGGGCCCGGCTCAATCAGCCACCCGAGTTCCGGTGGGACTGGCTCAATCCGATACCACGCCCCGGCGTTCGCGGCTCGGTCCGTCACCGAAGCCCCGTGGGAGCGGCGCCCCCGCCGCGATAGGGCCTTCGATCACGCGCTGTCTCCCGTCGAGGCCGCAATCGCGGCGAGGCGCCGCTCCCACGAAACCCGGGCCAGGCCGTCGTCAAGAGCCTGTGGGCGCCGCTCAATCCGCCACCCGAGCCCCGGTGGGGCTGGCTCACCCCGACATCAAGATCCTGAGGGATCGGCTCGGTCCGTCCCCGAAGCCCCGTGGGAGCGGCGCCCCCCGCCGCGATAGGGCCTTCAATCACGCGCTGTCTCCCGTTGAGGCCGCAATCGCGGCGAGGCGCCGCTCCCACGAAACCCGGGCCGGGCCGTCGTCAAGAGCCTGTGGGTGGGGCTCAATCCGCTACCCGAGCCCCGGTGGGGCTGGCTCACCCCGACATCAAGACCCTGAGGTCGCGGCTCAGTCCGTCACCGAAGCCCCGTGGGAGCGGCGCCCCCGCCGCGATAGGGCCTCCAATTACGCGCTGTCTCCCGTCGAGGCCGCAATCGCGGCGAGGCGCCGCTCCCACGAAACCCGGGCCAGGCCGTCGTCAAGAGCCTGTGTATCCGCTCAGCCCGTCACGTCCGCTGTGGTCATGCGGCGGCTTTGCAGCACCGTGGCGTCCGAGCGCGGGCGCGTCGGAACACGCCTACTTTCACGGCCGCCAAATCAGCGCAGGATGCGCCCCCGGCGCGGTGATGAAGTATTTCAAGTCACGTCACTGCAACCGTGACGTAGTACTCTGGTGCCAAGTTGCACCGCAGCATGCCTCCGGGCTATTTTCCCGACTGTCACAATTCGTGAGATGGTCGTCGCGACGCCATGAAGGCCATCCGTCACAATTGCGGACCGCTCAGTCTGTCCTCACGCCTGCTTTCCCTGCCACGCCGATGAAGAAATCACTCGTTTCCGCAGTCGTCGCCGCTGTCCTGATGGCTTCGGCCGCTGCAGTTGCAACGGTAATGACACCCACGCGAAAGCTCGCTGAAGCTTTGCCAAAGTTAGATCTTGAAATTGTCATTCCAGATCGCTTTGGTGACTGGACTATGGATAATCGTGCTGTTGGAGGAGTGGTGAATCCTCAACAGACTGAACTGCTGAATAAGCTCTACAGCCAGATTCTGTCGCGAACCTATTACAACTCTCAGGGTTATCGAATCATGCTCTCGATCGCATATGGCGAGAACCAGCGAGAGGGAACCCAATTGCATGAGCCAGAGGTTTGTTACCCAGCACAGGGATTTCAGCTAAGTAGTAGAAAGAAAGGTGAATTGAATACTTCATTGGGTCCAATCAAGGTCAAGCGATTGGAAACGAACTTATCGCAGCAGAGATATGAGCCGGTGACATACTGGACAACTGTTGCTGAAGAAGTCTATGTTGATTCGATAGAGAAAAAAATTGCGGAGATACGCTACGGCCTGAGGGGGGATATTCCAGATGGCTTGCTTTTTCGTGTTTCTTCAATCGATAGAAATTCTAGCCAAGCATATTCAATGCAACAAGATTTTGTAAATAAACTGCTCGAATCTCTACCACCCGACATACGCGTTCGTATCGCTGGGCTGTAAAAGCAGCATAGCTTCCTGTTCCTTTAACAGAGTTAAATATGTCCAAGATCGCACTCATCACCGGCGTCACCGGCCAGGACGGCGCCTACCTCGCTGAATTCCTGCTCAAGAAGGGTTACGAGGTGCACGGCATCAAGCGCCGCACTTCGCTCTTCAATACCGACCGCATCGACCACCTGTACGAAGACCCGCACGTCGATAACCGCAAGTTCATCCTGCACTACGGTGACCTGACCGACTCGACCTCGCTGGTGCGCATCATCCAGAAGGTGCAGCCGGACGAGATCTACAACCTCGCTGCCCAGTCGCACGTGGCAGTGAGCTTCGAAGAGCCGGAATACACCGCCAACGCCGACGGCATCGGCGCGCTGCGCATCCTGGAAGCGATCCGCATCCTGGGTCTGGAAAAGAAGACCCGCTTCTATCAGGCCTCGACCTCCGAGCTGTACGGTCTGGTGCAGGAAATCCCGCAGAAGGAAACCACGCCCTTCTACCCGCGCAGCCCCTACGCCTGCGCCAAGCTCTACGCCTACTGGATCACGGTCAATTACCGCGAGGCCTACGGCATGTACGCCTGCAACGGCGTGCTGTTCAACCACGAATCGCCGATCCGCGGCGAAACCTTCGTCACCCGCAAGATCACCCGCGCCATCGCCCGCATCGCGCTCGGCCTGCAGGACTGCCTCTATCTCGGCAACATGAGTGCGCTGCGCGACTGGGGCCATGCGCGTGACTACATCGAAATGCAGTGGCTGATGCTGCAGCAGGACAAGGCCGAAGATTTCGTCATTGCCACCGGCGTGCAGTACAGCGTGCGCCAGTTCGTCGAATTCGCCGCGGCCGAGCTGGGCATCACGCTGCGTTTCGAAGGCGAGGGCGACCAGGAAGTGGGCATCGTCGCTGCGGTCACCGGCGACCGCGCCAAGGTCAAGGTGGGCGACGTGATCGTGAAGGTCGATCCGCGCTACTACCGCCCGACCGAAGTCGAAACCCTGCTCGGCGACCCGACCAAGGCGCGCGAAAAGCTGGGCTGGACGCCCAAGATCACGCTGCCGGAGCTGGTGAAGGAAATGGTCGAATCCGACTACACCAGTGCCAAGCGCGACGCACTCGTGAAGATGGCCGGCTTCCAGGCCTACGACTACCACGAGTAAGCGGGGCGAGCCTGACATGGACAAGAACGCCCGCATCTACGTCGCCGGCCACCGCGGTCTGGTTGGCTCGGCCATCGTCCGCAATCTTGAGGGCAAGGGCTACGCGAACATCCTGAAGCGCACCCACGCCGAACTCGACCTGACCGACGCCGCAGCGGTCGATGCCTTCTTCGCCGAGCACAGGCCGGAATACGTATTCCTGGCCGCAGCCAAGGTGGGCGGTATCGTCGCCAACAACAGCTACCCGGCCGAGTTCATCCGCGACAACCTGGCGATCCAGACCAACGTGATCCACAGCGCGTGGAAGCACGGCGTGACGCGACTCATGTTCCTCGGCTCCAGCTGCATCTACCCCAAGATGGCACCGCAGCCGATGCGTGAAGACTGCCTGCTCACCGGCCCGCTGGAGCCGACTAACCGACCGTACGCGCTCGCCAAGATTGCCGGTATCGAAATGTGCTGGAGCTACAACCGCCAGTACGGCACGAAATATCTGGCGGTGATGCCGACCAATCTGTACGGCCCGGGCGACAACTACCACCCGGAAAACAGTCACGTCATCCCGGCACTGCTGCGCAAGTTTCACGAAGCCAAGCAGCGCGGAGACAGCGCCGTGACCATCTGGGGCACCGGCACGCCGCGCCGCGAATTCCTCTACAGCGACGACATGGCCGACGCCTGCGTCTTCCTTATGAATCTGGACGACGACAAGTACACAAGCCTGCTCGGCAGCGATGAGTCCAAGACCGGCCGCTTCGAGCCGCCGCTGGTGAATGTCGGCGTGGGCGAGGACGTGACCATCAAGGAACTGGCCGAACTGGTGGGCAAGGTGGTGGGGTTTGAGGGCGAACTGGTGTTCGACACAACGAAGCCGGACGGGACACCGCGCAAGCTATTGGACGTATCGAGACTGCACAGTATTGGATGGGTAGCGCATAAAAAATTGAATGATGGGCTAAACATTGCATACGCTGACTTTAATAGATTCTCCCGTTAGCCATGGTTGACGCTGCTTCCGGACAACTCGCGCAGCGTAGTTTGACTGCAGTGAAGTGGAGCTACTTTGGCGTTCTGGTTCGAGTAATTGCACAGCTTATTGCACAGATCGCACTTGCTCGCATGCTTGGCCCAGAAACCTTCGGGGTTTTTGCTGCTGTATTGCTCGTACTAGGCATTGGGAGTCTATTTGTTGAATCTGGTGTAGGTGCTGTACTGATACAGAGCAAGAGCTTGCCTGAAGGCCACCGTTCTGCGGCGTGTGGAGCTGTTCTCATCAATGCATTAGTCGTTTCGGCAACGGTCATTTTGCTAAGAGATCCACTTGCCATTTTCTTTTCCGAACAAGCTCTTTCTGAAGTTATCGGATGGGTCTGGCCCGCCTTCTTTCTTCATGCTCTTTCAATAGCGCCAATGGCGCTATTACGCCGAGATCTTGATTTTAAATCAATACAGATTATCCAGGTGCTTAGCTACTTGATAGGGTTTCTGTGTGTCGGAGTGCTGGCTGCTTGGATAGGTGCCGGTGTATGGAGCCTTGTCGCAGCATGGCTAACACAAGCTACTGTAACAGCGGTGCTGGCCAATTACCGGCGCCCTTGTTTCCCTAGATTTTTCAAGTTGAAAGAAGGGCTTTGGATGCATCCATTCGGAGTTCGTGTTCTGTTGACAAACCTTGTGAACTGGTTCATCGAGAATGTCGACAATGTAATTGTCGGGCGTTTCTTTGGTTCTGCGTCATTGGGGCTGTATTCGGTTTCTTATAACTTTGTGAGAAATCCGACCAATCATCTCGTTACAAGCCTTCAGGCGGTTCTCTTTCCCGCAAGTGCTCGCAGTCAAGATGATAACACTCGTTTGGTTCGCGCGTATTTGACCGCTGTTTCAGGGGTGGCTTTAGTTGCTTTCCCCATCTTCGTTACCGTTGCCGCCTTAAGCGAATCCGTGACGTTAGCTGTATTTGGTGATAAGTGGTCAGGGGCTGCATCTGTCTTGATTCCTCTTTCCTTGGCAATGCCTCTCCATGCTCTGATGGCTGTAGCTGGGCCTGTACTCTGGGGAAAAGGGGCTGCTGGGCTTGAGTTAAAGGTTCAGGCGTTAACCGCAGTTTTGTTTGCTTTCTCTCTGGCTTGGGCTTCTGGGATCTCGCTACTAATGGTTGGTTGGGTCGTTTTTTTTGTTTATGCGCTTCGTTTTGTCTTTATGTCTTGGGTGTTGGCAAGGTCAATCACCATTGGGTTTTCTGATCTTTTTAAGGCGATTTTTGGCGCAGTTTTCTTGTCGGTTATGGTTTCAATTTTGGGCTTTGTTTTTGATCAGTCGATTGCTGATCGACAGGTTTTACAGAGATTTTTTCTAGATATTTTTATCTGTGCAGTATCCGCCGTTGCATTGCTTCTGCTGTTTCCGCGTTTTTTTATCTCGGAATTCATTAGAGATTTGATTCGGATGTCTTTTAATGGAAAGGCTTCAGGGGTGAATAGATTTATTGGAAGGCTTTAAGTGCACGTTGGATTGATAGCTCCGTTTTCTAGTGAAGACATTCCATGGGTTAATGACGGGGGCGAAAGAAGTATTCCTGTGGGTTATCGAGGGGCGCCTTTTGTTGCATCGATTGCATTGGAGCTTGCGTCTAGAGGTATTTCTGTTACGGTTTTCACTTCGGATTCGAGTTTAAGTCATGGTGCAGAGGTTTTTGAGGAAAGTGGGCTGAGGATCGTTTTTTGTCCTGCTAGAAAAAGAGCTTGGGGGTTTGATGGATGGAGGGTTGGGAGAGCTCTCGATTTATTTGCTTTTGAAAGATCTTGTCTTCTTGAGGAGATAAAACGTTATTCTCCTGATGTGCTGCATGCGCATTGGGGGTATGAGTTTGCTCTTTCTGCGATTTCGTCAAGAGTCCCATCTGTTATTTCACTTCATGACTCTCCTCGTGATGTATTTTTTCATACAAAAAGCCTTTACAGGCTTTTTAGGTGGGCAATGACTCTTAAGACGATGCGGTCAAATTGTATTTATACAGCACCGTCACCGTATCTTTTTGAGAAGTTAGGGTTGAAGGAGCAATCGTGCTCGAAGGTTGTTCCTAATCCTGTGGGGCAATTGCCTATTTCATTAGGACGGATAAGGCCGGCTCCGAAGTCCCGTCGTGTTGTGATGGTTTGTAATGGTTGGGGGGGGTTGAAGAATCCTCAGGTGGCACTTAGAGCGTTTAAATTGTTTCGGTTATCTTTTCCCATTGCGGAATTGCATCTTTACGGGGTAGGGTTCGAGCAGGATGGGTTTGGCCATCTTTGGTCAAAAAGAAATGGCCTTGAAAAAGGATGTTTCTTTCATGGCCCAAAAAAGAACGAAGAACTAATCTCTTCCCTAGATATGATGGATGTGCTTCTACACACGTCACGAGAGGAGTCTTTTGGTGTTGTTATCGCAGAGGCGATGGCGCTAGGACTTCCCGTTGTTGCGGGTGAGAATAGTGGCGCAGTGCCTTGGGTGATGGGAAAGGGAGCGGGAGGAGTGGCAGGAGCATTGGTTGATGTTGAAAGTCCAGTGTCTGTTGCTAACGGCTTGGAAGTTGCATTCGGAGAGTCATACGAGACCTTCTCCGCCTTCGGTTTTGATCGAGTTCGGTCAAAGTTTTTGAGGTCTGTTGTTGTAGATGAATATTTGGCCTTGTATCAATTTGCCTTAAAAAAGGTGGGTGATGGATTTTTATATTCGAATTAAAGAGGCCGTCGGGAGACGATGGTGGACTTTGGTTTCGAAGTTTTTTTTCCTAGTATCAAAGGTGGAATCTGGTCGAGACTGTCTTGTGTATGGATTTCCTCTGATAAGTCTGTCAAAGAATGGTGCGGTTGAATTAGGGGATCGCGTGGTGATGTGTTCATCGTCCACTTATACGGCGCTTGGTGTGTCAAGGAAGATAATAATTAGAACGGTGCTTCCTAATGCAAAGGTGTCGATTGGTGACGATACCGGGCTTAGCGGTACGGTTATCTGTTCAGCCAAAAGCATTTTGATCGGCAAGCGCTGTCTTATTGGGTCAGATGTGAAGATATTTGATACGGATTTTCACGCGATATCGCCAGAAGGTCGTCGATATAAACCGATCAGCGATGCTGTTAGTGCCCCTGTTGTGATTGAGGATGATGTTTTTATTGGAGCGGGGGTTATGGTGCTGAAAGGCTCGCATATCGGCCGAGGGAGTGTGATTGCTGCTGGTTCAGTCGTCAGTGGAATCATTCCTCCCATGGTGATTTGTGGAGGGGTTCCTGCAAGGGTGCTTCGAGATATCTGATTGCGGATATATATAAAATGATTACGGCAATCTTTTTGGCGCTTGCGGTGTTGTTTGCAGTTGGATCTGCTTTTGTATTGTCCTTCGCAGCTATCCGTCTGTCTGTGTCGTTGCGACTAGGTATATTCTTTGTTCTCGGCCTTTTTTTGGTTGAGACCTGGTTCGTGCAACTTCCAGCATTTAGTCTTGGATTGAATATTTATCCACAGGATTTGCTGTTCTTGGGATTGGCTGTAATTGGGGCGGGAAGGGTGGTTTTTGGGACAAATAAGTGTCTTCCTCAAACCGGTTGGATACTGTTTGGTTTTATGCTTTTTGTCTCCCTTGTAATTGGATATGCCCAGTTTAAAACAAAGGCTGGCGTCGACTTACGTCCGACGTTTTATTTTTGGTCAACTGCATTTTTTATATCAACTTTTAAAGTTGGTTTCGATGAGGCTACGCGAATTTTAAAGATGTATGCGTGGGTCGGCGTTTTGGTGCTTCTTATAGTTGTCTATCGTTGGTTGTCCGATGCGTTGGGTATCGGGTCTGTGCGGTTTGATCAGATTGGTGCAGGAAAGCCTCTGCGTGTGCTTACCGCCGGTCAGACGTATTACTTGGCAGAGATGGTGTTGTTTTTTGCCTACATGTTTGCAATGCGTGGAAAAGAGCAAGCAAAAAAATGGCCCTGGATGGTGGTTCCATTTGGATTGGCTGTTTTGCTACTTCAACATAGAAGTGTATGGGTTGCGACATTAGTCGGCCTCTTGGTTATTTATATTGGGGCTCCACAATTAAGAGAACGTTTTAGGTCATACGCGCTTGTAGGGACGGCTTGTGGTGTGTTTCTTCTTGTTCCCCTTTTGGCGGCAGGGTTTTTGGACCCTGTTGTTGATGCTCTCGGTGAGTCAGTACAGGAGGCATTCCAGACTCGGAATAGTACATTCACTTGGCGTCTGCAAAGTACCCGGGAGCTTTTCATGCAATGGCTAACAGGCGGGCCAAAGGTGCATCTCATCGGGAAGCCATTTGGTTCGGGATATGAACGCTATTTGGAAGATTTGGGGCATGTGACGGACTACAGTCCTCACAATCTTTATATACAGATGTTGTTGCGGGTTGGTTTGATCGGAACTTTCGGTCTCCTCCTGGCTTATGTGGCAACCGCGCTGGATATGTGGAAGCGTCGATTCGAAGACGTCGGCGACAGTCCGATTTCGCCTACCCCTTGGGCTGCCGTACTGGTGTCGAGCCTCATTTTCTTCTATCCGTATGGCGCCCATTTTGTTCAAGGCCTTTTCTTAGGCCTCGCAATAGCACTCTATCGCGGAAAGGAAAAGGAGATTCCTGCCGCAATTCGTGTGGCAATGATGCGAGATAAGGAACTTTCAAATGCTTGAGGTGGCTTCCGGATTTCGGTTGTCTGTCATTTTGGCTTGCCATAATAGGAAGCTTAAAACGCTTGCATGTTTGCAGGCTGTTATTGACCAGGTCGGTCATTTGGGGAGTCGGATCAGTGCGTGCCGTATTGTTCTGGTGGACGATGGCAGCACTGATGGAACCGCTGAAGCAGTCCGATTGAGTTTTCCGCAAGTACAGATTGTGGAGGCCGACGGTTCGCTCTTTTGGTGCCGTTCTATGCATTTGGCGCAAACTTATGCCTTTGGGCCTGATGTGGATTTCTTGCTTTGGCTGAATGATGATACAGATCTGGATTCTGATGCGTTAGTAAGAGTTTTTAATTCTTACGATAGCTTGCTCGAAAAAACGGGAAAGCCTGTGGCTCTTGTTGGCAGTCTTCGCGATCCCGTCAGTAACCGGACTACGTATGGTGGGTTGTATCGAGCTCGTTGGTGGCAGCGGACGAAGTTGAAATTAATGGAGCCGGGTGATGCTCCATTGCGTGCAGTCTCAATGAATGGAAATTGTGTTCTGTTGCCCGCAGAGATCGTTAACTCCGTAGGCAATTTTGATGAGCGTTTTGAGCATGCGATGGGGGATATGGACTACGGCCTTAGAGTGATTGAGGCCGGTTATGAACTGTGGGTTATGCCTGGGTTTGTAGGTAGTTGCGGTCGAAATTCAACGGCCAAGACATACTTGGATAAATCAATTGGCTTTCGCCAGAGATGGAAGCATATCGTTTCCGCAAAGGGTTTGCCACCACGCTCTTGGTACTATTTTACTCGCAGGCATGTAGGAGTTTTTTGGCCCGTCTATTGGGGCTGGCCGTATGTACGCCTCGTTTTGTCTGCTCTTTTTTCGGCGTTTTCTCGTCAACGTGGATGAGAGCGAGCTTTTACTTTATTTTCGCTTTAGCGGTTGGAGTCTTACTTCCAGCCGCTGACTCTACTTCTTCGGAAAAGATATCTAATTCACTAGGACGATTGGTAGAGCGAGAGTACTTCGGAGGACATTTCTTCTATACCGCCGCCGATATGCGATGGTCCGGAGAGACGTCAACTAGATTGCCTGAAGTTGTCGGTTCTTGGCGTCTCTGGGATGCCTACGGAACAGAATGGCGAGATCTTGAACCGGAAAAAGGTACTTGGCGGTTCGACTATCTAGATCGCTATGTAAATCAAGCTGAAGCACGAGGGATGAAGGTGATGCTCACGTTGGGGCAGACGCCTCGTTGGGCTTCCTCTCGGCCAGATGAGCAGACTGCCTCTGGATTTGGAAACGCGGCAATGCCAAGAGATATTGCCGACTGGCGAAATTACATTAAAGAGGTTTCTCGGCGTTATAAAGGGCGAATTCAAGCGTATGAAATATGGAATGAGCCTGCGTTTTCCGATACTGATCCTGCCCCTTCTTCCATAAGAAAGGCTGGGTATTTTTACGGCTCTGCGGCAGACATGGCGTTGCTTACCAAAGAAGCAGCTTCTGTTATTCGTGGCATTGATTCTGATGCACTGGTGGTTAGCTCATCAATTGTGGGGCATCATCACGGGGTTAGACGCTTGGAGGCATTGTTGAAAGCAGGCGTCGCTCAACATGTTGATGTTATCGGCTTCCACTTTTATTTTGTAGATACAACAGCTCCAGAGGAGTTGCCCCGGTTGGCAGCTAGGGTTAAAGAGACCATGCGCAAGTATGGGGCTGAAGGCCTTCCGCTCTGGAATACTGAGTCGGGACTCGTCATTCAGACTCGAGGCAAGCCGGTAAAAGCCTTAGAGGCTGGAGGGAAGGGGGTCCTTTCCAAGGTCTTGTCGGAAGATGAGGCGGTTGACTCCCTGTCTAGACTGCTATTGCTTGGATTGCATTCTGGGCTGCAGCGTTATTACTGGTTTGCATGGGATAGCTACAGCATGGGGTTTCTTTCATCTGAAAGGCCGCGTTCCCAGACGCTTCCTGGTTTTGCATTTGGAAAACTCGCTCGTTGGACTGTGGGGAGCTACTTTGAGGGATGCTCACGCACGGGAGATGCTATATGGAGATGCCAGTTTAGATCTGGAAAAGGCGCTCGAAGAGCTGAGATTTCGTGGAGCGAAAATGGTGATGGAAAGTATGCATGTCCTTTCGAAAACGCTTGCTATGTTGAAGAGATTGTTTCAACTTCATCTACAGCCGAGCCTTTGAGGTTTGTCTCGGTTAAGCAGCGGCCGGTTCTTGTTAGGGATTCCTCCACGCCGTGGGCTCCAGGCGAGTATTGATTCGGAGTGTTTCTTTAGATGCGTAAGGTAACCATACTGCAGTACAGGCTTTTTCATTATAGATTAGAGCTTTTTGAAAGGTTGCGAGTCCTTTGTAGTCAGAAGGGTATCGAGTTGAATGTCGTTTATGGCCAAGCGTTTGGAAAAGAAAAGCTAAAGAATGATGTGGGTGACCTTCAATGGGGGAGAAGGGTTGAGAATAGGTACTTTCCTGTAAAGGAAAAAAAAGATCTTTGCTGGCAGCCCATGCCCGAAGATTTGAAGGATTCAGAATTGGTGGTGTTTATGCAGGAGAATCGCCTTCTGTCAAACTACTATTGGATGTTGAAAAGATGCGTCGGCGGCCCGAAAGTTGCGTACTGGGGGCACGGCAGGGATTTTCAATCTAATGCTGTTGGTGGCGTTAGAGAGAGGTGGAAGCGCTTTTTTATAAATCAAGTTGACTGGTGGTTTGCTTATACTCAGATGACTGTCGAGCATATCTCCGAGGCTGGCTTCCCAAAGGATCGGATTACCTGCCTGAACAATGCGATTGACACCGCAGGCTTACGGCGTGATGTTGAAGGTGCGTCAGAGGCGATGGTGGGTCAAATAGCTTCTGATTGCGATATTCGTCCTGGAGCGCCTGTTGGTTTGTTTTGTGGTTCTCTTTATCCGGATAAGCGACTGGGTTTGCTTGTTGATTCTTCTGATATTATTCATGATCGGTTTCCGGATTTTAGGTTGATAGTCATTGGTGATGGACAAAGTGCGCCATTCATTAAGGAAGCTGCAATGTCGCGTCCTTGGATGCAATGGGTTGGAGTCAAGCGGGGGGCGGAAAAGGCTGCTTATTTTAAGGTTGCCAGCTTTGTCATGAATCCTGGGGCTGTGGGATTACATGTACTGGATGCCTTTGCGGCTTCTTTGCCCATGATATCGACCCGCGATGCCAAGCACGGGCCGGAAGTTGCGTACCTTGTTCATGATGAAAATGGCTTGCTTACCGAGAATGATCCAGAGGCATATGCTGATGCGATCGCCTCAATGATTCTGGACCGTGATTTTTATCTGCGTTTGGCCACGAATGCAAGATTGCGTGGAGATGACTATACCGTCGATGCAATGGCCAGAAATTTTGCTGACGGTATTGAGCGATGTATTGCTAAGCAATGAAATGATTGGCGGGGTTTTTTTGTGAAAATCGCTGTTCTTGGGCTCAGAGGGTTTCCTGATATTCAAGGGGGGGTTGAGAAGCACGCTCAAAGCCTTTATCCAAGGCTCGTACGGAAAGGGCATGAGGTTCACGTGGTTTGTCGATCTAGATACGTTGGTGAGAACATGCCTAGGTCTTGGTGCGGAATTGCGATGCACAGGGTTTGGTCCCCTTCTTCGAAAGGCCTTGAAGCTGTTGTTCATACCTTTCTTGGTTTGATCTATGTGGTTTTTTTTGTTCGCCCTGATGTGCTTCACATTCACGCGATCGGCCCATCGCTATTTACTCCGTTTGCTAGGTTCTTTGGTTTGAAGGTTGTTGTGACTCATCATGGTCCAGACTATGATAGACAAAAATGGGGTTGGGCTGCAAAAACAATTCTCCGCCTAGGTGAATGGGCTGGTGTTCGTTTTTCAAATGCTTTGATTGTTATTTCTGATGTAATTAAGAAATCCGTTTTCGACAAATTTTCGGTGGCCGGGTTTCTCATCCCAAACGGTGTTGAGGTGTCTCCTGGTCAGTCCGTGGATCCTGCTTTTCTTGATAGATTTTCAGTTGAATATCAGCGGTATTTTGTTTTGGTTAGCCGCATGGTTCCGGAGAAGCGGCATGCTGATTTGATTAATGCGTTTAAGAAGGCAGCGTTGCCCGGGTATAAGCTTTTGATTGTTGGTGGGTCTGATCATCCAGATGATTACGAGAGGGAGGTTCTGTCTCTCGCTGCTCAAACCCCCGGAGTTGTTTGTACAGGTGTTTTAAGTGGGAAAGCTCTTGCGGATGCCTATGGTCACGCAGCTGGCTTTGTGTTGCCGTCGACTCATGAGGGGTTGCCGATAGCGTTGTTGGAAGCCTTATCTTTTGGCTTGCCTGTTCTGGCAAGTGATATCCCAGCAAACTTGGCGGTTGGCCTTGATCAGGGGAGCTATTTCAAGGTATGCGATCTGGATTCGCTAGAACAAGGGCTGCATCGTCTGTCTTCGAGCTCATTGACAGCTGAAAGTAAAAAAGCAAGACAAAATTGGGTGTCTGAGCGTTTCGATTGGGATGTCGTTGCGGAAAGGACTGATGAGGTTTTCATTGGAGTGGGGTGAGATCTCCGAGTGAAATCCCCATCGGGTATGGTGGTCGTTTGAAAACTCGCTTTTCTCTGTTTGTCCTTATTGCTGTTTTGGCTTTTTGGGCAGGTCTGGCCAACGCGGCGCTTTTGGATATTCAGTTGCTGGACGACGTGACGGGGGCGGGGATTGCCAACGTTGAGATCCATGCCTATGAGCGGATGGCCGACGGAAGCGAGGCATGGAAGGCGAAGCACGTCTCGGATGCAGGCGGTCGAGTGAGCTTCGACCTGGAAGGTCTGGGCGCGGGACGGACCTATTTCGCCCGAGCCAAGCCGTTCGGGATGTGGGTG
>Ga0123397_159865_pt1 | contig 13588 bp, 14 predicted proteins | sample T10HLNH4metaT_FD_89925 | JGI IMG/M metagenome (GOLD analysis project Ga0123397, IMG submission 89925) | Methane-oxidizing artificial microbial communities from Washington, USA to study methane cycling - T10-HLNH4 metaT (Metagenome... ... | reverse complement strand
ACGACATCATGAACGACCGTCCGGTACGCCCGCCGAAGCCGACCTCGCGTCCGCCCAAGGCCTCGTCCGACGGTGGCGCGCCGGGGGCCCCGGCGAACGCGGCGGCCCCGGCCTGAGCGGTCCTTTCACCCCACCCCGAACCGGAGGCCCAGGCCTCCGGTTTTTCTTTGTGCGAGAACCATGAATCCTGTCCTGCACTGCGGTACTTACCGCCTTCCACTCGATCGCCCGCTGGTCATGGGCATCATCAATGCGACGCCCGACTCCTTTTCCGGTGACGGCGTCGGTTTCGATCTGGCCCGCGCGGTCGCGCAGGCCGAGAAATTCATCGCCGACGGCGCCGACATGCTGGACATCGGCGGCGAATCGACCCGCCCGGGCTCCGACCCGGTGGCGGCGGACGAGGAAATGCGCCGGGTGGTGCCGGTGATCGAGGCGCTGGCCGGTCTGGGCGTGCCGCTGTCGATCGACACCTGGAAGCCGGAGGTGATGCGGGCTGCGCTGGCGGCCGGCGCGACGCTGGTGAATGACATCAACGGGTTGCGCGCACCGGGCGCGATCGAGGCGGTGGCCGCCACCGATGCCGGCGTCTGCATCATGCACATGCAGGGCACGCCGCAAACCATGCAGATCGAGCCCCGATATGCCGACGTGTGTGCGGAAGTGACTGATTTCCTTCTGCAACAGGCCCGGCTCGCGGAAGATGCGGGCATCGCGCGCGAACGCATCATGCTCGATCCGGGTTTCGGTTTCGGCAAGACGTCGGATCACAACCTGACGCTGCTCAAGGGACTGAAGGTCCTGGCCGATTACGGTTATCCGCTGCTGGTCGGGCTGTCGCGCAAGTCGGTGCTGGGCCGGCTGACCGGCCGCCCGGCGACGGACAGGGTGGCGGCCAGCGTGGCGGCCGCGCTGGCGTCGATCGCGCGCGGCGCGCACATGGTGCGCGTGCACGACGTGGCAGCCACCCGTGACGCGATCGCGGTCTGGCAGGTGGCCGGCATTTTCGAACGGACGGATACTTAGGAGATTCAGCAGATGTCGAGACGCTATTTCGGGACCGACGGTGTGCGCGGTCGGGTGGGTCAGGCCCCGATCACGCCGGATTTCGTGATGCGCCTCGGCTATGCCGCAGGTCGTGCGCTGGTGGCGACCGAGCATCTGCCGGCGGGCGAACACCCTGCGGTGCTGATCGGCAAGGACACCCGGGTGTCCGGTTACATGCTGGAAGCGGCGCTCGAAGCTGGCTTTGCCGCCGCAGGGGTCGATACGGTGCTGGCCAAGGTGGTGCCGACGCCGGCAGTGGCCTACCTCACCCGCGCGCTGCGCCTGCAGGCCGGTGTGGTCATCAGCGCCTCGCACAACCCGTTCGAGGACAACGGGATCAAGTTCTTCTCGGCCCGTGGCACCAAGCTGCCGGACGAGGTCGAACTGCAGATCGAGGCGCTGCTGGACGAGCCCATGGGCTGCATGGAATCGTCCCGCCTTGGCAAGGCGCGCCGCATCGAGGACGCGCCCGGCCGCTACATCGAGTTCTGCAAGAGCACCTTCCCGACCGAACTGGATCTGCGTGGCCTGAAGATCGCGCTCGACTGCGCGCATGGCGCCGCCTACAGCATCGCGCCCAAGGTGTTCCATGAACTGGGCGCCGAGGTGGTGACGGTGGGCTGCAGCCCGAACGGCATGAACATCAATGACGGCGTCGGTGCCACGGTGCCGAAGTCGCTGTCCGAAGCGGTGCGCGCCCACGGTGCCCACATCGGCATTTCGCTGGATGGCGACGCCGACCGCCTGATGATGTGCGACGCGAGCGGCCGCGTCTACGACGGCGACGAACTGCTGTATGTGATCGCCGGCCAGCGTCTGCGCGAAGGCCGCCTGAACGGCGTGGTCGGTACGCTGATGACCAATCTGGCGCTGGAACACGCGCTGAACGAGATGGGCGTCGGCCTGGCGCGCGCCAAGGTGGGCGACCGCTATGTGCTGGAAACCCTGCACCAGCAGGGCTGGCGTCTGGGTGGCGAGAACTCCGGCCACATCATTGACCTCGACCGCCACACCACCGGCGACGGCATCGTGGCGGCGCTGCAGGTGCTGGCCGCGCTGCAGTACCAGAACGTGGGTCTGGATCAGGCCTGTGCCGGTCTCAAGCTGTACCCGCAGAAGCTGGTCAACGTGAAGCTGCGGCCGGGATTCGACTGGAAGGCGGCCAATTCCATCGACCGCGCCCGGACCGAGGTCGAGCAGGAGCTGGCCCAGCGCGGCCGGGTGCTGCTGCGTCCGTCGGGCACCGAACCGCTGCTGCGCGTAATGGTGGAAGGTCAGGACGCCGACGAGGTGAGCCGGCTGGCCCGCCGTCTGGCCGAAGTCGTCGAATCCGCCATGGCGGCCTGAACGCCGCGCTGATCGGAATACGGGGCCGTCCTCGCGGTTGAGGGCGGCCCTTTTTCGTTTGCGGGTGCTTGGGTGGGCATGCCGGACGCGTGTAGATTGCGAACCCTCATGACAAGGAGGAGGTCGCCATGCGTTTCGACACGCTCGCCATTCACGCCGGCTATTCGCCCGACCCGACCACCCGCGCGGTGGCGGTCCCCATCTACCAGACCACGAGCTACGCCTTCGACGACACCCAGCACGGGGCCGATCTGTTCGATCTGAAGGTCGCGGGCAACATCTACACCCGCATTATGAACCCGACCAGCGACGTGCTCGAGCAGCGCGTCGCGGCGCTCGAGGGCGGCATCGGTGCGCTGGCGCTCGCGTCCGGGCAGGCTGCCATCACCTATGCCATCCTGACCATCGCCGAGGCGGGCGACAACATCGTCGCCACGTCGGCGCTGTACGGCGGCACCTACAACCTGTTCGCGCACACGCTGCCGCAGTACGGCATCGAGGTGCGTTTCGTCGATGCGTCGGATCCGCAGTCGGCCGCGGCGAAGATCGATGCGCGCACCAAGGCGGTGTTCTGCGAGTCGATCGGCAATCCGCTGGGCAATGTGGTCGATTTCGCCGCGTTCGCCGAGGTTGCGCACCAGGCCGGCGTGCCGCTCATCGTCGATAACACGGTGCCGTCGCCCTATCTGACCCGGCCGTTCGAGCACGGGGCCGACATCGTCGTGCATTCGCTGACCAAGTACATGGGCGGTCACGGCACCACGCTGGGCGGCATCCTGGTCGATAGCGGCCGCTTTCCGTGGGCTGAACACAAGGCGCGCTTCCGCCGGCTGAACGAGCCCGAGGTGAGCTATCACGGCGTGGTCTATACCGAAGCGCTCGGTCCGGCCGCCTACATCGGCCGCGCGCGTACCGTGCCGCTGCGCAATATGGGCGCGGCCATTTCGCCGTTCAACAGCTTCCTCATCCTGCAGGGGCTGGAAACCCTGGCGCTGCGGATGGACCGACACTGCGACAACGCGCTCGCGGTCGCCCGCCATCTGCGCGGGCATCCCAAGGTCGAGTGGGTCAATTACGCCGGTCTGCCGGACCATCCGAGTCACGCGCTGGTACAGCGCTACTTCGGCGGCAAGGCGTCGGGACTGCTCACCTTCGGCGTGAAGGGCGGTCGCGAGGCCGGCGCGCGCTTCCAGGACGCGCTCAAGCTGGTGACCCGGCTGGTCAATATCGGCGACGCCAAGTCGCTGGCCTGCCACCCGGCGTCGACCACCCATCGCCAGCTGTCGCCGGACGAACTGAAGCGGGCGGGGGTGTCGGAAGACATGGTGCGGCTGTCCATCGGCATCGAGCACATCGAGGACATCCTGGCCGATCTGGACCAGGCACTGCAGGCTGTTTGATCGGGGTCAGAGGGTGGCTGGATGAATTGTTTCACCGTCACAGAGGCGTAACAAAGCATTCATAAACTGCGTTCCGTCGCATCGCAACACGACGCAATCTTACGGAGAGTCTGATGAACGTACGCAAGATCACCACCCTCGCAGCCGCTGTCGGCACCCTGTTCGTCTCGGTGTCGGCCATGGCCAACCAGCCGCTGGTCAAGATCGACGGTTCGAGCACGGTGTTCCCGATCACCGAAGCGGTGGCGGAAGAGTTCCAGAAGGCCAAGAAGGGTTCCGTCCGCGTGACCGTGGGTATTTCCGGCACCGGTGGCGGTTTCAAGAAGTTCTGCCGTGGCGAGACCGACATCTCGAATGCCTCGCGTCCGATCCTGGACAAGGAAATGGCTGACTGCAAGGCTGCCGGCATCAAGTACATCGAGCTGCCGGTGGCCTTCGACGCGCTGACCCTGGTCATGAACCCGAAGAACGCCTTCCTGAAGCAGGTGACGGTCGCCGAACTGAAGACCATGTGGGAACCGGCGGCCCAGGGCAAGGTGCTGAAGTGGAACCAGATCAACGCCGCCTGGCCGGATACCGGCCTGAAGCTGTTCGGCCCGGGTGCCGATTCGGGCACCTTCGATTACTTCACCGAAGCGGTCGTCGGCAAGGCCAAGTCCAGCCGCGGCGACTTCACCGCGTCGGAAGACGACAACGTGCTGGTGCAGGGTGTGTCGCGTGACGCTGGCGCACTGGGCTACTTCGGTTTCGCCTACTACCTGGAAAACAAGGACAAGCTGAAGGCGGTGCCGGTGGTCAATCCGAAGACCGGCAAGGCGGTCGAGCCGTCGCTCGAGGCGGTCATTTCCGGCGATTACCAGCCGCTGTCGCGCCCGATCTTCATCTACGTGAATGCCGCTTCGGTGGATAAGCCGGAAGTGAAGGAATTCGTCGAGTTCTACCTGAAGAACGGCGCCGCGCTGACCAAGGAAGTGAAGTACGTGCCGCTGACTGACGCCGACTACAAGCACGCGCTGGACAACTTCAGCAAGAAGAAGACCGGCACGGCTTTCGGTGGCCACTCGGAAGTGGGCGTCAAGGTGTCCGATCTGCTCAAGCGCGATCCGAAGGAATAAGCGTCGCGTAAGGAGGCCCCGGGACAGCGTTCCGGGGCTTTTTGTCGTCCGGTGCCCGGTAACCGCCCGGCACCGATAAAATGAGCGCCCTTCACATGTCCGCCAACGCCCCGCCCATGTCCGCTCCCCTGTCGAGTGCTCCGGATACGGTCAGTGACCGCCTGCGCAAGCGCGCATCCCGCCACGTCAAGGAGAGGGTGATCGAATTCATCCTCTTTTCCGCCGCCTCGATTTCGGTGCTGACCACCGCGGCCATCGTCTACATCCTGATCAGCGAATCGCTGACGCTGTTCGAGCACGTGTCGCTGTGGGACTTCCTGACCGACACGCAATGGACGCCGCTGTTCGACGATGCGCACTACGGCATCATGGTGCTGCTGTCGGGCACGCTCACCAGTTCATTCGTCGCGCTGGCGGTGGCGCTGCCGCTGGGCACCATCATCGCGATCTGGCTGTCGGAATTCGCCTCCTTCCGGACCCGCGAGTTCGCCAAGCCGGTGCTGGAACTGCTGGGCGGTGTGCCCACCATCATCTACGGCTACTTCGCGCTGATGGTGGTGACGCCGGCGCTGCAGGCCATCTGGCCCGATCTGCCAGGCTTCAGTCTGCTGTCCGCAGGCCTGGTCATGGGCATCATGATCATCCCCTACGTCAGTTCGCTGTCCGAGGACGCGATGCGCGCGGTGCCGATGAGTCTGCGCGAGGGCTCGTACGCGATGGGCGCGACCCGTCTGCAGACCGCGCTGCGCACCGTGGTGCCGGCCGCGACCTCCGGCATTGCCTCGGCCTACATCCTGGGCATTTCGCGCGCGGTGGGCGAAACCATGATCCTGGCGGTGGCCGCCGGCATGCAGCCCAATCTCACCTTCAACCCGGCCGAGCCGGGCGCGACCATCACGTCCTACATCGTGCAGGTGGCGCTGGGTGACCTTCCGCACGGTTCGGTCGGCTACCAGACCATCTTCGCCGCCGGCCTGACGCTGATGCTGATGACCCTCTGTTTCAACCTGCTTGGCTACTACCTGCGCAAGCGCTTCCGCGAGGTGTATTGATCCATGAACCAACAGGACCTCCAGGCCATCCGGGCCATCATCACCCGTCACAAGCGCTGGGACATGCTGTTCGGCCTGCTCGGTCTGCTCGCGCTGATGGTGGGCGTGCTGACCCTGACCGTGCTGTTCGCCGACATGGCGATCAAGGGCGCAGCCCGCATCGACTACGACTTCCTGACCAACTTTCCGTCGCGCCGCGCAGGCAGCGCCGGCATCCTGTCCGCCTGGGTGGGCACCATCCTGGTCATGCTGGTGACCGCCTTCTCGGCGGTGCCGCTGGGCGTGGCCGCCGGTGTCTATCTCGAGGAATACGCACCGAAGAACTGGATGACCGACATCATCGAGATCAACGTGACCAACCTCGCGGGCGTGCCGTCCATCGTGTATGGCCTGCTGGCGCTGGGCCTGTTCGTCTACAAGTTCGGCTTCGGCCAGTCCATCCTCTCTGCCGGCCTGACGCTGGGTCTGCTCATCCTGCCGGTGGTCATCGTGGCGACCCGCGAGTCCATCCGCGCGATTCCTCAGATGGTGCGCGAAGGCGCCTATGCCTGCGGCGCGACGACCTGGCAGACGGTGCGCGACCACATCGTGCCGTACTCGAGCGCGGGCATCCTGACCGGCGTCATCATCGGCATGGCTCGCGCGATCGGCGAAACAGCCCCCATCATCACCATCGGTGCGCTCACCTTCATCGCCTTCCTGCCGCCCGCGCCCTACACCGAAGTGTTCCCCTTCATCAGCTTCGAGTGGCTGACCGCCCCCTTCACCGTGATGCCGATCCAGATGTTCAACTGGACCTCGCGCCCGGAAGCGGCCTTCCAGGTCAATGCGGCGGCTGCCGGCTTCCTGCTGGTGCTGATGACGCTGTGCATGAACGGCGCCGCGATCTGGCTGCGCTACCGCCTGCGTCGCAACATCAAGTGGTGATCCACGCCGGCCCCCGCTGAATCCAACATTCAAGAAAGACCGACCATGACCATTGCGACCGATGTGCGCACCCAGGCGAAGGCTGAAGTCCAGAACCTGAACTTCCATTACGGCGCCTTCCATGCCCTGAAGGGCATCAACATGCCGGTGCACGAGAAGAAGGTGACCGCGCTGATCGGCCCGTCCGGCTGCGGCAAGTCCACGCTGCTGCGCTGCTTCAACCGCATGCATGACCTGTATCCGGGCAACCGCTACGACGGCAAGATCCTGCTGCACCCGGACAACACCAATCTGCTCGACGAACAGGTCGATCCGATCGAGGTGCGCATGCGCATCAGCATGGTGTTCCAGAAGCCGAATCCGTTCCCGAAATCGATCTACGAGAATGTCGCCTACGGCCTGCGCGTGCGGGGCGAGAAGCGCCGTTCGGTGATCGACGAGCGGGTGGAGCAGGCGCTGCGCGGCGCCGCGCTGTGGGACGAGGTGAAGCATCGCCTGAACGAGCTGGGCGCCAATCTGTCCGGCGGCCAGCAGCAGCGTCTGTGCATCGCCCGCGCGCTTGCGACCGATCCGGAAATCATCCTGTTCGACGAACCGACCTCCGCGCTCGATCCGATCGCCACCGCCAGCATCGAAGAGCTGGTGACCGAGCTGAAGGACAAGGTGACCATCCTGATCGTGACCCACAACATGCAGCAGGCGGCGCGCGTCAGCGACTACACCGCCTACATGTACATGGGCGAACTGGTCGAGTTCGGCCTGACCGACCAGATCTTCATCAAGCCGCAGAAAAAGGAAACCGAGGACTACATCACCGGCCGCTTCGGCTGATATCGATCAGATTCCTCGCCGTGCCCGCCCCGGATTTTTGCGCTGCGATGCGCTAGAATCCGGGGCTTTGCTTTTGGCGCGCAGGCGGATTCGAATGCGGAAACTCGTTGTAGGCAACTGGAAGATGCACGGCGGTCTGGCGGCCAACGTCGAACTGCTCGGCGCATTGCGCGCAGCGGGCGATCAGGGCTGTCCGTCGGCGGTGTGCGTACCGTTCCCCTATCTGGCCCAGGCGCAGTCCCTGCTGGCCGGCTCCGGGATTGCATGGGGTGCGCAGAACCTGAGCGAGCACGCGGTGGGCGCCTACACCGGTGAGGTGTCCGGTGCGATGCTGAATGATTTCGGCTGTCGTTACGCCATCGTCGGGCATTCCGAACGGCGCGCGCTGTTCGGCGACAGCGATGAGCGGGTGGCAGCCAAGGTCGAAGCGGCGCTGGCCGCGAAACTGGTGCCCATCCTGTGCGTCGGCGAAACGCTGGACGAGCGCGAGCGCGGCGTGACCGAAGCGGTGGTCGAGCGTCAGCTCCGCGCCGTGTTCGAGCGCGGCGGTGCCGCGGCGCTGGGTGCCTGCGTGCTGGCCTACGAGCCGGTGTGGGCCATCGGCACCGGCAAGACCGCGACGCCGGATCAGGCGCAGGCGGTGCATGCCTTCATCCGCGCTCGTCTGATCGAGTGGTGCGGCGCCGAAGTGGCTGCGCGCACGACGATTCTTTACGGCGGCAGTGTCAAGCCGCAGAACGCCGCCGAGCTGTTCGGGCGGGCGGATATCGATGGTGGTCTGATTGGCGGTGCGTCACTGGTGGCCGGGGATTTTCTCGCCATCGTGGCGGCGGCCGCTTCTTGAGGTGATGTGATGGGTATCGTTTTTTCTCTGGTGTTGTCGGTTCACGTGCTGGTCGGCGTGGGCGTGATCGTTCTGGTGCTGCTCCAGCACGGCAAGGGTGCCGACATGGGCGCCGCGTTCGGCAGCGGTGCCTCCGGCAGCCTGTTCGGTTCGTCAGGTTCGGCCAACTTCCTGAGCCGCACGACCGCGGCGCTGGCGGCAGTGTTCTTCTGCACCAGTCTGGCCCTCAGCTATCTGGCGACCAACCAGCCGAAATCGGGTGCCAGTTCGGTGATCGATGCGGCCAAGAGTGTCACTGTTCCGGTGGCGCCTGATGCGTCGCAACAAGCCCCGGCAACCCCGGCCCAGCCTGATTCCAAGGCCGCGGACATTCCGAAGTAAGTCGCAGACGTCGTGAAACGCGCTATACTCCGCGCGTTTCACGCTGCAGTGCAACGTGGTGCGCAGCCGACCGGTTGTGCGCCGTAAACCGGCCCCGGATTACTCGCCGCGCCGCCGGACATGATTTCAGGCATGAATGACCCGTCATGTTGATCGAATATTTTCCGATCCTCCTGTTTATTCTCATCGGCATCGGTTTCGGTTTCGTGCCGATGATCGCCGGCAAGCTGGTTGGCCCCAGCAAGCCGGATCCCGAAAAGCTCTCCCCCTACGAGTGTGGCTTCGAAGCGTTCGAAGACACGCGCATGAAGTTCGATGTGCGCTACTACCTCGTGGCCATCCTGTTCATCCTGTTCGACCTGGAAATCGCCTTCCTCTTCCCGTGGGCCATCGTGCTCGAAGAGATCGGCATGTTCGGCTTTGTCGCGATGATGATTTTCCTCGGCATCCTGGTCGTGGGTTTCATCTACGAATGGAAGAAGGGCGCGCTGGACTGGGAGTGATTCCCTCTGGCGTCGGGGCGCGCTGCGCCCACACACGTAATCAAGACGGATTGATCGATGAGCATTGAAGGCGTTCTTCAGGAAGGCTTCGTCACGACGCAGCTGGACAAGCTGATCAACTGGACGCGTACCGGTTCGTTGTGGCCGATGACCTTTGGTCTGGCCTGTTGTGCGGTCGAAATGATGCAGGCGGGCGCCTCGCGCTACGACCTTGACCGCTTCGGCATCGTGTTCCGGCCCAGTCCGCGGCAGTCCGATCTGATGATCGTTGCCGGCACGCTCTGCAACAAGATGGCACCGGCGCTGCGCCGCGTGTATGACCAGATGCCCGAGCCGCGCTGGGTGCTCTCGATGGGCTCCTGTGCCAACGGTGGCGGCTACTACCACTATTCCTATTCCGTCGTGCGCGGCTGTGACCGCATCGTGCCGGTCGATGTCTACGTGCCGGGCTGTCCGCCGACCGCCGAGGCGCTGATCTACGGTCTGATGCAGCTGCAGAACAAGATCCGTCGCACCAGCACGATCGCACGCTGAGGCCCGACGACCGCCATGAGCACACGCATTGAATCCCTGCGCGACGCCCTGGTCGCGCAGTTCGGCGACAAGGTACGCGCCACGATCGCCCTGGGCGAGCTGACCATCGAAGTGTCCGCCGACGACTATCACGACATTTCGCTGGCCCTGCGCGACCACGCGGATACGCCGTTCGAACAGCTGATCGACCTGTGCGGCGTCGATTACTCGACCCACACCTCGCGCAGCGAAGGCCTGCGCTATGCGGTGGTCGTGCACCTGATGTCGGTCGCGGCCAACCTGCGTCTGCGCCTGCGGACCTTCGCCGCCGACGACGGCTTCCCGGTGGTCGCTTCGGTCAACGACGTCTGGCCGGCCGCGAACTGGTTCGAACGCGAGGCCTTCGACCTGTACGGCATCCTGTTTGCCGGTCACGGCGACCTGCGCCGCCTGCTGACCGACTACGGTTTCGTTGGTCATCCTTTCCGCAAGGATTTCCCGATTTCCGGTCACGTCGAAATGCGCTACGACCCGGACACCAAGCGGGTCATCTATCAGCCGGTCACCATCGCACCGCGCGAAGTCACGCCGCGCGTCGTGCGCGAAGAAAACTACGGGGACGTCGGCCATGGCTGAAATCCGCAACTACACGATGAACTTCGGGCCGCAGCATCCGGCGGCCCACGGCGTGCTGCGTCTGGTGCTCGAACTGGACGGCGAAGTCGTCCAGCGCGCCGATCCGCACATCGGTCTGCTGCACCGTGCGACCGAAAAGCTGGCCGAAACCCGCACCTGGGTTCAGAGCGTGCCCTACATGGACCGCCTGGACTACGTGTCGATGATGTGCAACGAGCACGCCTACTGCATGGCGATCGAGAAGCTGCTGAATCTCGACGTGCCGGAGCGTGCCCAGTACATCCGCGTCATGTTTGACGAGATCACCCGCATCCTGAACCACCTGCTGTGGCTCGGTGCGCACGCGCTCGACGTCGGCGCGATGACGGTGTTCCTGTACGCCTTCCGCGAACGCGAGGACCTGATGGACGCCTATGAGGCGGTGTCGGGTGCGCGCATGCATGCGGCCTACTACCGTCCGGGCGGCGTGTATCGCGACCTGCCGGACACGATGCCGCAGTACCAGGCGAACAAGTTCAAGAACGCGGACGCGATCAAGCGCCTGAACGAGAATCGCAGCGGCTCGATGCTCGATTTCCTGCAGGACTTCACCGACCGCTTCCCGCGCTATGTCGACGAGTACGAAACCCTGCTCACCGACAACCGCATCTGGAAGCAGCGTCTGGTCGACATCGGCATCGTGACGCCGGAGCGCGCGAAGGCGCTCGGTTTCACCGGCCCGATGCTGCGCGGTTCGGGCATTGCCTGGGACCTGCGCAAGAAGCAGCCGTACGAAGTGTATGACCGCATGGAATTCGACATCCCGGTCGGCACCAATGGCGACAGCTATGACCGCTATCTGGTGCGCATCGAGGAAATGCGCCAGTCCAACCGCATCATCCGTCAGTGCATCGACTGGCTGCGCAAGAATCCGGGCCCGGTCATCAGCGACAACCACAAGGTCGCCCCGCCGTCGCGTGAAGCGATGAAGGGCAATATGGAAGAGCTGATCCACCACTTCAAGCTGTTCACCGAAGGCATCCACGTGCCGTCCGGCGAATGCTATGCGGCGGTCGAGCATCCGAAGGGCGAGTTCGGCATCTACGCGATGTCGGACGGTGCCAACAAACCCTACCGCCTGAAGATCCGCGCGCCCGGTTTCGCACACCTGGCCGCAATGGATGAAATGTCCCGCGGACACATGATTTCCGACGTCGTGGCCATCATCGGCACGATGGACATCGTGTTCGGCGAGATTGACCGATAAGCATCCGGTGAGCATCGACAGAATGACTTTCTCGCTGAATGAAGCTTCGCGCGCGGCCATTGACCGCGAAGTCGCGAAGTATCCCGAAGGCCAGGCGATTTCCGCCGTGATGGCCGGCCTGCGCATCGCGCAGGAACAGAACGGCTGGCTCACGCCCGAGGCGATCGAAGCCGTGGCGACCCATCTGAACATCCCGCCGATGGCGGCGATGGAAGTGGCGACCTTCTACAACATGTACGACGTGAAGCCGGTCGGTCGCTGGAAGATCACCGTCTGCACCAATCTGCCCTGTGCGCTGTCCGGTGGCGAGCAGGCGGCCGAGTACGTGAAGGAAAAGCTGGGCATCGGTTTCAACGAAACCACCGCCGACGGCCGCTTCACGCTGAAGGAAGGCGAGTGCATGGGCGTGTGCGGCGACGCACCGGCCATCATCGTGAATAACACCCGCCTGTGCAGCTGGATGAGCCGCGAAAAGATCGACGCACTGCTGGACGAACTGAAATGAACGCCCCCGAGAACCCGCAAGCCATCCTGCTCGCCGGCCTCGACGGTGACAACACCTGGGGCATCGAGCACTACATCAAGCGTGGCGGCTATTCCGCCCTGCGCAAGATCCTCGAATCCGGCATGACGCCGGAACAGATCATCGCCGAGGTGAAGAAGTCCGATCTGCGCGGCCGTGGCGGCGCAGGTTTCCCGACCGGCCTGAAGTGGAGCTTCATGCCGCGTCAGTTTCCGATGGACAAGTACGTCGTCTGCAATTCGGACGAAGGCGAACCGGGCACCTTCAAGGACCGCGACCTGCTGCGCTACAACCCGCACCTGGTCATCGAGGGCATGGCCATCGCCGGCTACGTGATGGGCTGCACCCGCGGCTACAACTACATCCACGGCGAAATCTTCTCGCTCTACCAGCGTTTCGAAGAGGCGCTGGCGGAAGCGCGCGCCGCCGGCTTCATCGGCAAGAACATCCTGGGCAAGGGTTTCGACTTCGACCTGTTCGCGCACCATGGCTGGGGCGCCTACATCTGTGGCGAAGAAACCGCGCTGCTCGAATCGATCGAGGGCAAGAAGGGCCAGCCGCGCTTCAAGCCGCCTTTCCCGGCCAGCCATGGCCTGTATGGCAAGCCGACCACGATCAACAACACCGAAACCTTCGCCGCCATTCCGTGGATCATCAACAACGGTGGCGAGGCTTTCCAGGCGCTGGGCAAGCCGAACAACGGCGGTACAAAGATCTTCTCGGTGTCCGGCCACGTGAATCGCCCGGGTGTCTATGAAATTCCGCTCGGTACGCCGTTCTCGACGCTGCTCGAAATGTGCGGCGGCATGCGCGGCGGCCGCAAGCTGAAGGCGGTCATTCCCGGCGGTTCGTCGGCCCCGGTGCTGCCGGGCGACATCATGATGGACTGCACGATGGACTATGACTCCATCTCCAAGGCCGGCTCCATGCTGGGTTCGGGCGCGGTCATCGTGATGGACGAAACGACCTGCATGGTGAAGTCGCTGGAGCGGCTGTCCTATTTCTATCACGAGGAATCCTGCGGCCAGTGCACGCCCTGCCGCGAAGGCACCGGCTGGCTGTACCGCATGGTGCATCGCATCGAGCACGGCCAGGGCCGTCCGGACGACCTCGACACGCTGGACAACGTCGCCAGCAACATCGCCGGCCGCACCATCTGCGCGCTGGGCGACGCCGCCGCTTTCCCGGTGAAGAGCTTCATCAAGCACTTCCGGTCCGAATTT
>Ga0123397_103942_pt1 | contig 13639 bp, 16 predicted proteins | sample T10HLNH4metaT_FD_89925 | JGI IMG/M metagenome (GOLD analysis project Ga0123397, IMG submission 89925) | Methane-oxidizing artificial microbial communities from Washington, USA to study methane cycling - T10-HLNH4 metaT (Metagenome... ... | reverse complement strand
GAGGGGTCTGCCAACTCTCAATGCAGCCGCACTGTGCGACTGCCTGGGGGATTCTGCCTGTACGGTACTCGCGCTACTCAGTACACTCGCTACTTTGGGTGAGCGGGATTAACCCGTGATCCGGTTCTGGCCTGTTCAAGAAGGACTGCATGAGGAAGCACTTCACCGTCTTAATGTCACCCGGCGTCCGCCACTTCGGGCTGGATGCGCTTCACGCTGCGTCTGTATTGAAACCAGAGCAAAAACCCGTCGCAGTATATTTGAAATGAAGGAGTTGGGTAAAGAAGCTCCGAAGGTGGTGCGGCATGTGGTGGACGCGGAGGACGCCGGCCAGCGCATCGACAACTTCCTGCTGCGTGTATGCAAGGGCGTGCCGAAAAGTCACGTCTATCGCATCCTGCGTTCCGGCGAGGTACGTGTTAACAGCAAGCGGGTCGATCAGACCTACCGGCTAACCGAGCACGACGAGGTGCGCATTCCGCCCATCCGGACGGCCGAGCCGGGGGCGCCGGCCGCCGTGCCGGCACTCGAGTTCGCCATCCTGTACGAGGACGAGGCCTTTCTGGCGATCAACAAGCCGGCCGGCATCGCGGTGCATGGCGGTTCCGGCGTCAGCTTCGGCGTCATCGAAAGCCTGCGCCGGGCACGGCCGCAGGCGCGGCTGCTGGAACTGGCGCACCGTCTTGACCGCGAAACCTCCGGCATCCTGCTGATCGCCAAGAAGCGTTCGGCGCTGACCGCGCTGCACGACGCCTTCCGCGACGGCGCGATGGACAAGCGTTACTTCGCGCTGGTGAAGGGCCGCTGGCTGAACCCGGTGCAGCACATCCGGCTCGCGCTGACCAAGTACCTGACCGAATCCGGCGAGCGGCGGGTGTCGGTGGATCCGGACGGCAAGACCGCCCATTCCATCGTCGAGCTGGAAGCGCGCTGGCCCGGCTACAGCCTGCTCGGCGTGCGCATCAAGACCGGCCGCACCCACCAGATCCGGGTGCATCTGTCGGCCAGCGGCTTTCCGATCGCCGGCGACGAGAAGTACGGCGACTTTCCGCTGAACAAGGCACTGCGCAAGGAGGGGCTGCCGCGCATGTTCCTGCACGCGCACAGCCTGACCCTGAACCATCCGCTCACAGGTGAGCGTCTGCAGATCGAGGCGCCGCTGCCCGACGACCTGGCCGGCTTCGTGCGCCGGCTCGACCAGCAGCATCCGCGCGAATTCGATCGCGCGGCCCGCCCACAACCCTGACCTTCCATGCCCGCACAGTTCGACCTCATCGTTTTCGACTGGGATGGCACGCTGCTCGATTCCGCGGCCGCCATCGTCCATGCCATTCAGCACGCCTGCGTCGATATCGGCGTTCCGCCGCCGGACGACGCGACCGCGCGTTCGGTCATCGGCCTTGGCCTGATCGATGCGCTGGCCCGTGCAGTGCCCTCGCTGCCGGTGTCGCGCCATCAGGAGCTGGCCGGCCGCTACCGCTATCACTACCTTGCGCGCGACCACGAACTGACGCTGTTCGGCGGCGTGCCGGAGCTGCTGGACGATCTGGCCGGCTGGGGACATACGCTGGCGGTCGCCACCGGCAAGAGCCGCGCAGGCCTGAACCGCGCGCTGGGTCACACCGGGCTGGGACCGAAATTTGCGTCCACCCGCTGTGCCGACGAGTCGGTGTCCAAGCCGGCGCCGGACATGGTGCTGGAACTGATGGAAGAGCTGGGTCACGCGCCGGAACGCACGCTGGTGATCGGCGATACCACCCACGACCTGCTGATGGCCCGTCACGCCGGCTGCGCGGCGGTGGCGGTGAGCTATGGCGCGCATCCGCTGGACGAACTGCTGGCTGCCGGGCCGCACGGCCACGCCGCCAGCGTCGATGAGCTCCGGGAGTGGTTGCGGTGTCACGCATGAAGGTGTGCGCGTCGGCCGACATCGGGGAGGGCGGCCCGGGCGTGCGGTTTGCGATCGACCGTTCCGGGAAGCCTGTTCAGGCGTTTGCGGTCCGCTTCCGGGGCAAGGTGTATGGATATGTCAACAGTTGCCGCCATGTACCGATCGAGCTGGACTGGAACCATGGCGAGTTCTTCGATACTTCAAAGCTATACTTGATCTGTTCCACGCATGGCGCCCTGTATGAGCCGGATACCGGCCTGTGCGTGGGTGGTCCCTGTCGCGGCAAGCGGCTCGAAGCGCTGGGGCTCGAGGAATCCGAAGGACAGGTGTGGCTGTCCGAAGCACGCAGCGAGTAAGTGAAACATCATGTCCGAATCTGAACGTCAGTCCGAACAGCGCGTTGATCCGACCTGGGAGCGCAAGCTGATCGAACGGCTGGCTCTTGAATCCGTGGTCGAGCAGCGCCGTCGCCGTCGCTGGAGCATCTTTTTCCGGCTGGTCGGCTTTGCCTACCTGGGCGTGCTGGCTTTCGCGCTGATCGACTGGAGCGCGCTGTTCAATCAGGCAGAGCACCGCAAGCACACCGCGTTGGTGGAGCTGAGCGGCGTGATCGCGCCCAACGGCGAGGCGAGCGCCGACCGCATCATTTCGTCGCTGCAGTCCGCCTTCGACGACAAGAACACCCAGGGCGTCATCCTGAAGATCAACAGCCCGGGCGGCAGTCCGGTGCAGAGCGGCATCATCAACGACGAAATCTACCGCCTGCGCGCGCTCTACCCGGACACCCCGCTGTACGCGGTGGTCGAGGACATCTGCGCGTCCGGCGGCTATTACGTGGCGGTGGCCGCCGACCGCATCTATGTAGACAAGGCCAGCATCGTCGGCTCCATCGGCGTGCTGATGGACGGTTTCGGCTTCACCGGCCTGATGGACAAGGTGGGCGTGGAGCGCCGTCTGCTGACCGCCGGCGAGAACAAGGGCTTTCTCGATCCGTTCTCGCCGCAGGATCCGCGCCAGAAGGCGCACGCGCAGCAGCTGCTGGGCGATGTGCATGAGCAGTTCATCGCCGTGGTGCGTAAGGGGCGTGGTGACCGGCTCAAGGAGTCGCCGGACATGTTCTCCGGCCTGATGTGGAGCGGTTCGCGCAGCATCGAGCTCGGACTGGCCGATGATCTGGGCAGCGTTGAATTCGTGGCGCGCGATGTGGTGAAGGCGGCGGACATCGTTGATTTCACCCAGCGACAGAACATCGCCGAACGTTTCGCCAAGAAGTTCGGCGCGGATCTGGGTGAGAGCGTCGCCGGCGCGCTCGGGCGGGTCGGCATGCGCTGATTTTGCTGGCCGGTTCAGCCGGCCAGCAGCAGAAAGAGGGCGGGGCGGCGATCGATGCGACCGATCTCTTCGGAGGTCCATTGCGCGACCGGCCGGGTCCGGATGAACTGATCCGGTGCGGTCAGCGCAGCCGCAATGCACAGCAGCGTGTCGCCGCGACAGTGTGCGCGTATCGCGTCGAACATCCGCAGGTTGCGGTACGGCGTTTCGATGAACAGCTGGGTCTGGCGCAGCCGCTGCGACTGCTTTTCCAGTTCGGCCAGTGCCTTGGCCCGCGCGCTCTCATCCACCGGCAGATAGCCGTGAAAGGCGAAGGACTGACCGTTCAGCCCCGAGGCCATCAGCGCGAGCAGAATGGACGACGGCCCGACCAGGGGGGCAACCGGGATGCCCATTGTGTGGGCGGTGCGTGCAGCCAGTGCGCCCGGGTCGGCCACGCCGGGACAGCCCGCATCGGAAATGACGCCGGCGCTGCGACCGGCGAGCACCGGTGACAGCAGTTCGCGCAGCAGGCGCCCGTCCTTTTCCGGTGGCAGTTCGACGATGTCCAGTTCGCGCAGCGGCGTCGGGTGTTCGAGGCGCTTCAGCGTCGCGCGCGCCGACTTGGCGCTTTCGACCAGGAAGTAATCCAGCTGGTGAGCGCGCTCGCGAACCGCCGCCGGCGTGTCGAGCGCGGTGCCGGTGGCGGCGTCCAGCGGGCTGGGCAGCATGTAGAGCGTGCCCGGTGTGCGGGGTGCGTCACTCATGGCAGCGTATAGCCCAGTTCGCGCAGGATGGCGCTGAGCCGTATCAGCGGCAGGCCGACCAGTGCGGTCGGGTCGTCGCCGCTGAGCCTTTCCAGCAGAGCGATGCCCAGCGATTCGGATTTGGCCGCGCCGGCGCAGTCCAGCGGCTCGTCGAGGTCGATGTAGCGCTCGATCTCGGCGTGCGACAGCGGGCGGAATACGACTTCGGTCGGCACCACCGCTTCATGAGGCTGGCCGCTTCGGCCGTCGATGACGCACAGCGCGGTGTCGAACACCACGGTCTGTCCGCTCAGTTCGGCCAGCTGGGCAATGGCTGCGTCTCGCGTGCCCGGTTTGCCGTACTGTCGGCCGCCGCAGGAAGCCACCTGGTCGGAGCCGATTACGGTGTGGCCGGGCAGCCGACGGGCGATCGCCTCCGCCTTCTGCCGCGCCAGCCGGGCGGCGAGTGCGCGCGGCGTTTCGCCGACGCTTGGGCTTTCATCGATGTCCGGCGACGCGGTGGTGAATGGAATGCGCAGGCGTGACAGCAGTTCGCGCCGGTAGCGCGAGGACGAGCCAAGGACGAGGTCGGGCAGGGGCATGGTGCGGGCGGGAGGCTGGGCGCACTGCGTCGTGAAGACGCAGGTTGCTTTGACATACATGAGCGGCGGATAGTATCATTTACGGTTTGTTTCTCCGCCTCGCGAGATGTCGTGGCGCCACAGGCATGGCTGAACAGACCGGAAACACGCTGTCGGGCGACGAACTGCAGGTGCGTATCGACGCGCAGCAGTTTGCGCGTGCCGGAACCACGCTATCAGGCGAGGTCAGGTTGGCCGCATTTGAACGGCTGGCGTCCGAATGCGGCGCGGAAGGCGCCGGCGAGCGTTCGCTGCGCTGGGCGCTTCACGGTTCGGTCGATGCAGAGGGCGCCTGCTGGCTGTCACTCGAAGTGAGCGCTGACGTGCCCATGCAGTGCCAGCGCTGCCTCGGCGACGTGCTGGTCGAGGCCCGGGGGGCATCACGCTTCCGGCTGGTGGTCGCCGGCGAAGAGTGGGGTGACGAAGACCTCGAGGACGACAGTTTCGAGGCGCTCGAGATTGACGGACCGCTCGACCTGCATGCGCTGGTCGAGGACGAGGTGCTGCTGGCCTTGCCGACCGTGCCGGCGCATGCGCAGTGCGACATGCCTGATGTCGCGGGCAAGGCCGGGGAGCCGGCCGGTGCGACCGAGAAACGGCCGTCGCCGTTCGCGGTGCTCGAACAGCTGAAACGGAATTGATTCATGCTCGCTGGCAGGTGCCGGCGGGTGAGTGCGTAGAGTTTTTTATCCGGTTATCCGGGGGAGTTGTTTCATGGCTGTCCAGCAAAACAAGAAGTCGCCGTCGAAGCGCGGCATGCATCGTGCCCACGATTTCCTGACCGCGCCGGCGACTGCCGTCGAGTCGACCACGGGTGAAACCCACCTGCGTCATCACATCTCGCCGAGCGGCTTCTACCGCGGCAAGAAGGTGCTCAAGACCAAGGGCGAGTGATCATCGCCGTTCCGTTGTTTCCGGCCCGCCGCCTCCGCGCGGCCGAACCGGGTGAACGTGAATTGATCGGGTGCGCGGCATGAGCTATACCCTGGCCATCGATTGCATGGGCGGGGATCATGGTCCGTCCGTCACCCTTCCGGCGTCCCTGGCCTATCTGCGCAGGGACCCGGACTGCAGCCTCCTTCTGGTGGGCCTGCAGGATGTCCTCCATGCAGAACTGAAGCGGCTCGGCGCGGATCGCGAGCCGCGGCTTTCTGTCGTCCACGCGTCCGAGGTGGTCGGGATGGACGAGCCCCCGGCTCAAGCCCTGCGCGGCAAGAAGGATTCCTCGATGCGGGTCGCGATCGATCTGGTCAAGGAGGGGCGTGCCCAGGCTGCGGTGTCGGCTGGCAACACCGGCGCGCTGATGGCCATTTCCAAGTTCGTGCTGAAGATGCTTCCCGGCATCGACCGCCCGGCCATCGCGTCCATTCTGCCGACGGTCAAGGGGCACACCTATGTGCTCGACCTTGGCGCCAATGTCGACTGCACCTCGGAGCACCTCTACCAGTTCGGCCTGATGGGCGCGATGCTGGTGTCCGCACTGGAGTCGCGCGAGCGCCCCAGCGTCGGTCTGCTGAACATCGGCGAAGAGGAAATCAAGGGCAACGAGGCGGTCAAGGGCGCGGCCGAACTGCTGCGCGCCAGCGACCTGAACTTCCACGGCAATGTGGAAGGCAACGACATCTACAAAGGCACGACCGATGTCGTCGTGTGCGACGGCTTCGTCGGCAATGTTGCGCTGAAGACGTCGGAAGGTCTGGCCCAGATGATCGGCACCTTCCTGCGCGAGGAATTCAGCCGGGGGCCGCTGCGCAAGCTGATGTACATCGTGGCCCGCCCGGTCATCGCCGCCTTCCGCAACCGGGTGGATCATCGCCGTTACAATGGCGCCAGCCTGCTGGGCCTGCGCGGTGTCGTGGTGAAGAGCCACGGCTCCAGCGATGCCTACGGCTTTGAACAGGCGGTTGCGCGCGCTGCTGACGCGGTGCGCAATGACCTGATTGCCCGCATCACGCAATGCATGAAACGTACCGAGGTAGCTGCATGACTTTCTGCCGCATTACCGGCACGGGTGGCTATCTGCCCGGCGCCCCGGTGTCGAACCATGACCTGGTGGCCCGGGGGATCGATACCTCCGACGAGTGGGTTGCCGAACGCACAGGCATCCGCTTCCGGCATTTCGCCGCGGACGCCGAACATTCCAGCGACCTCGCGCTGCACGCCAGCCAGAAGGCGCTGGAAGCGGCAGGCCGCAGCGCGGCCGATGTCGATCTGATCATCGTCGCAACCTCGACGCCCGATCAGGTTTTCCCGAGTACCGCCTGCATGCTCCAGCACAAGCTGGGCAACCGTGCCGCGACCGCCTTCGACGTGCAGGCCGTGTGCTCGGGCTTCGTCTATGCGCTCACGGTGGCGGAAAAGTTCATCCGCTCCGGTTCGCACAAGTGCGCGCTGGTCGTGGGTGCTGAAGTGTTCTCGCGCATCCTGGACTGGAACGATCGCGGTACCTGCGTACTGTTTGGCGACGGCGCGGGTGCGGTGGTGCTCGAAGCGTCGGACGAGCCGGGCATCCTGGCTTCCGCGTTGCATGCCGACGGTCATTACCACGACATCCTGTCGGTGCCGGGCCAGGTATGCAATGGCGCCATATCCGGCAAGCCGCTGCTGCAGATGGACGGGCAGGCGGTATTCAAGTTCGCGGTGCGCGTGCTCGGCGACACCGCGGTCGAACTGATGCAGGCAGCCGGCCTTCCGCTCGATTCGCTGAACTGGCTGGTGCCGCATCAGGCCAATATCCGCATCCTGCAGTCCACGGCCAAGCGGCTCAATCTGTCGATGGAACACGTGGTGACCACGGTGGCCGAACACGGCAACACCTCGGCCGCGTCGGTGCCGCTGGCACTGGACGTGGCGGTGCGCGACGGCCGCATCAAGCGCGGCGACCACGTGATGCTCGAAGGCGTGGGCGGCGGCTTCACCTGGGGCGGCGTGCTGCTGCGCTACTGATCCGCGGGGGCGCACCTGCCGGGCGCTCCGCATCGCTGGACATCTGATTCCTTACACACCATGCAGAAACTTGCTTTCGTATTTCCGGGCCAGGGTTCGCAGTCGGTCGGCATGATGGCCGCCTATGGCGACGACGCCGACATCCGCGCCACCTTCGACGAAGCGTCAGCCGCGCTGGGTGAAGATCTGTGGGCGATGGCGGCCGAAGGCCCGGCCGAACGCCTGTCGCTGACCACCAATACCCAGCCGCTGATGCTCACCGCCGGTGTGGCGGTGTATCGCAGCTGGATCAAGCGTACCGGCCGTCAGCCGGACGTGGTGGCCGGACACAGCCTCGGCGAGTACGCGGCGCTGGTGGCGGCCGGCGTGCTCGCACTGAAGGATGCGGTGCCGCTGGTGCGTCTGCGCGCGCAGGCCATGCAGGAAGCCGTGCCTGCCGGTACCGGCGCCATGGCTGCGGTACTGGGCCTGGATGCCGACGTGGTGAAGGCCGCTTGCGTGGATGCCGCCCAGGGTGAGGTGGTGGCTGCAGTCAATTTCAATTCGCCGGAACAGACGGTGATCGCCGGCCATGCCGCCGCGGTGCAGCGGGCGATGGCCGTGCTGTCCGAACGGGGTGCCAAGCGGACTGTCGCGCTGCCGGTCAGCGCGCCTTTCCACTGCAGCCTGATGCAGCCGGCGGCCGATCGTCTGGCGGCGGTTCTGCCGGGCATCGCCTTCGCCCGTCCGCAGATCGCGCTGGTGAACAATGTCGATGTGGCGACGCCGGACGAGGCGGACGCCATCCGCGACGCGCTGGTCCGCCAGGCCGCCGCGCCGGTCCGCTGGGTCGAGGTGATCCAGCGCATGGCCGCGCTGGGCGTCACCACGGTGGCGGAGTGCGGCCCGGGCAAGGTGCTGGCCGGTCTCACCAAGCGCATCGACCGCAATCTCAACGGTGTGGCGCTGGCCGATGCGGCCGCGCTCGACCAGCTTGCTCAACAGATCGGAGTGAATTGATGGGCGTACTTGACGGACAGATCGCGCTGGTGACCGGCGCGAGCCGCGGCATCGGCCGCTCGATCGCGCTGGCGCTGGGCCAGGCGGGCGCGACCGTGGTCGGTACCGCCACGTCTGAAAGCGGCGCTGCAGGCATCCAGCAGGCCTTCGACGCCGCGGGCATCAAGGGCCGCGGCGTGGTGCTCGACGTGACCGATGCGGCGGCCATCCCCGCCGTGATCGGCGCGATCGAGAAGGACTTCGGCACCGTGTCGGTGCTGGTGAACAACGCCGGCATCACGCGTGACAATCTCGCCATGCGGATGAAGGATGACGAGTGGCAGGCGGTGATCGACACCAACCTCAAGGCGGTGTTCACCATGTCGCGCGCGGTGATGAAGGGCATGATGAAGGCGCGCAGCGGCCGCATCATCAACATCACCTCGGTGGTAGGCGAAACCGGCAATCCGGGCCAGGCCAACTACGCGGCCGCCAAGGCCGGCGTGGCCGGCATGAGCATGGCCCTGGCGCGCGAACTGGGTTCGCGCAACATCACGGTGAACTGCGTGGCGCCCGGCTTCATCGCCACCGACATGACCGAGGCCCTGGGCGACGCTGCACGCGACGCGCTGCTGGGCCAGATTCCGCTGGGTCGTCTGGGTCATGCCGACGAGGTCGCCGCGGCGGTCGTATTCCTCGCTTCGCCCGGTGCAGCCTACGTCACCGGCAGCACGCTGCACGTCAACGGCGGCATGTTCATGCATTGATTTCACCCGGGCGCCGGACAGTGTGTTCCACCGGTTGGCGCCCGGAAGCGAAGTGGAGCAGGCTTTCTGATACACTCGCGCCACTTTTTTTTCGCGTCCTCACGCTCTCGTCAGGGCCTAACAGGGAAGGAGTACCGCAATGGAAAACATCGAACAACGCGTCAAGAAGATCGTCGCCGAACAACTGGGCGTCAACGAGGCCGAGATCAAGAACGAATCGTCCTTCGTGGATGATCTGGGTGCCGATTCGCTCGACACCGTCGAACTGGTGATGGCCCTCGAAGAAGAATTCGAGTGCGAAATCCCGGACGAAGAAGCCGAGAAGATCACCTCGGTGCAGCAAGCCATCGACTACGTGACTCGTCACCTCGCCAGCAAGGCTTGATCGTTTCATTTCGCGGAGCACGTTTTGGCACGTAAGAGAATAGTCGTCACCGGCCTGGGCATCATTTCCCCGGTCGGCAATACCGTCGGCCAAGCCTGGGAGAACATACTGGCGGCGAAGTCGGGCATTCGTCGCATCACGCGCTTCGATGCTTCGGAAATGCCGGTCCAGATCGCAGGCGAAGTACGCGATTTCGACGTCGCCAACTACCTGTCTCCGAAAGAGGCCCGCCGTTACGACACCTTCATCCATTACGGCATTGCTGCCTCGATGGATGCGGTGCGTGATGCCGGTCTCGAAGCGCACCCGGCCAACGCCGAGCGCATCGGCGTGTGTGTCGGTTCCGGCATCGGCGGCCTGCCGATGATCGAGGACACGCATACCGCCATGATGTCCGGCGGCGTGCGCAAGGTGTCGCCGTTCTTCATTCCCGGTTCGATCATCAACATGATCTCCGGCATCGTCGCGATCAACTACGGCTTCAAGGGCCCGAATTTCGCGACGGTGAGTGCCTGTGCCACTGCCAATCACTCGATCGGCGAAGCCATGCGCCTGATCGAGTACGGTGACGCCGACGTGATGATCGCCGGCGGTGCCGAATCGACCATCTGCAGTCTCGCGGTGGGTGGTTTCGCGGCTGCGAAGGCGCTGTCTACCCGCAACGATGATCCGGAAACGGCCAGCCGTCCGTGGGACACCGGCCGTGACGGTTTCGTGCTGGGTGAAGGTGCCGGCGTGCTGGTGCTCGAGGAATACGAACACGCCAAGGCGCGCGGGGCTCGCATCTACTGCGAGCTGGCCGGCTACGGCATGAGCGCGGACGCGCATCACATCACCGCCCCGTGCGAGGATGGCGAGGGCGCTTCGCGCAGCATGGCCAATGCACTGCGTAACGGTGGTGTGGCGCTGGACGAAGTGGACTACATCAACGCCCACGGCACATCCACGCCGCTGGGTGACATTGCCGAAACGGTGGCGGTCAAGCGCTGCTTCGGCGAGCACGCCAAAAAGCTGTGCGTCAGTTCGACCAAGTCCATGACCGGCCACGCGCTGGGCGCGGCGTCGGGCATCGAGGCGGTGGTGAGCATTCTGGCGCTGCACCACCAGATCGCGCCGCCGACCGCCAATCTGCACGATCAGGATCCGGCCTGCGACCTGGATTACGTCCCGCTGGTCCCGCGAGAAATGAAGATCCGCGCCGCGATGTCGAATGCCTTCGGTTTCGGGGGCACCAACGCGACGCTGGTGTTCCGTCGCCTCTGACGCGGGCGGCGCCGGACGTCCGCAAGGATGGCAGTCGCCGAACCGATTCAGCTGAAAGGGTCACGTCGTTCAGACGTGGCCCTTTTTGTTTGTGCGCTGGCTGCGGTTCTGGTGGCGTGGCTGCAGCCGGTGGTCACCTTCGCGCTGCTGCCGGCGCTGTGCGCCTGCGCGTGGCTGCGACATCGCGACCGGGGTCTGCAGGCGCTGTCGCTGGAGAACGGGTGTGATGTGCGGCTGTACCGACGCGATGGCGAGACGGTGCAGGCGCGGCTCAGGCACGCGCGCATGAGCCGGCATGCGCTGTCCCTTGAACTGGAGTGCGCCGGATCGGGCCCGCGGCGTCTGCTGCTCAGCGCCGACCGCTTCGTCCGGCGGGACGACTTCAGGCGTCTGCGGCGAGCGGTGCGTGAAGGTCTTCGGGATGACGCGCGCGACGCGGCCGGAGGATGGTCGGCATGGCGGTCGCGCTGGTTTCCGGATAGTCGCGGCTGAAGTGCAGGCCGCGGCTTTCGTGCCGCTGCATCGCGCTGCGCACGATGAGGTGGGCGGTGAGCACCAGATTGCGCAGTTCGATCAGGTCGTTGCTGATGCGGAAATTGGCGTAGTACTCGTCGATTTCCCGCTCGAGCAGCCGGATGCGATGCAGCGCGCGTTCCAGTCGCTTGTTGGTGCGGACGATGCCCACGTAGTCCCACATGAAGCGGCGCAGTTCGTCCCAGTTGTGGGCGATCACCACCTCTTCGTCGGCGTCGGTGACGCGGCTTTCGTCCCAGGCCGGCAGATCCGGCTGGGCCTGCGGGCTGCGGGCGAGGATGTCCTGTGCCGCTGATTCGGCATAGACCAGGCATTCCAGCAGTGAATTGCTTGCCAGACGGTTCGCGCCGTGCAGCCCGGTGTAGCTGGTTTCGCCCAGCGCGTACAGGCCGTCGACGTCGGTGCGGGCACGGTGATCGACCCGCACGCCGCCACAGGTGTAGTGGGCGGCCGGCACCACCGGTATCGGCTGCCGGGTGATGTCGATGCCCAGTTCCAGACAGCGGGCGTGGATGTTCGGGAAGTGGCTGATCAGGAAGTCGGCCGGCTTGTGCGACACGTCCAGATAGACGCAGTCCAGACCGCGCTTCTTCATTTCATAGTCGATCGCACGCGCCACCACGTCGCGCGGCGCCAGTTCGGCGCGCTCGTCGTGGGCCGGCATGAAGCGTTCGCCGTCCGGCAGCCGCAGGAGGCCGCCTTCGCCGCGCATGGCTTCGGTGATCAGGAAAGACTTGGCATGTGGGTGATAGAGGCAGGTCGGATGGAACTGGATGAATTCCATGTTGCCGACCCGGCAGCCGGCCCGCCAGGCCATCGCGATGCCGTCGCCGGTCGCGGTGTCCGGATTGGTCGTGTACAGATAGACCTTGCCCGCGCCACCGGTTGCCAGGGCCACCACCGGGGCCGAGAAGGTATCGACCTGGTCGTCATCGAGATCCAGCACGTAGGCGCCGGCACAGCCCAGATCCGGGCGGCCGATTTTCCAGCCCACGATGAGATCCACCGCCAGATGGCGCTCGAAGATGTGAATGTTCGGATGTGCCTTGACCTGGCCGGTCAGCGTCATCTGGATGGCGGAACCGGTGGCGTCCGCCGCATGCACGATGCGGCGGTGGCTGTGGCCGCCTTCACGCGTCAGGTGGTACCCGAGCGCACTGCCTTCATCGCGGGTGAAGGGTACGCCCCGGGCGATCAGCCATTCGATCGCGCGCCGGCCGTTCTCGACCACGAAGCGGCTGGCCTCAAGGTCGCACAGACCGGCGCCAGCCACCAGCGTATCGCGAAGGTGGGCTTCGATCGAATCCTCGTCGTCCAGTACCGCTGCCACACCACCCTGAGCCCAGCTCGAAGCCGAATCCTCCAGCTTGAGCTTGGTGATGAGCGCAACCTGGCGGCCGGCCTCGGCAAGACGCAGCGAAAGCGCCTGGCCCGCAAGGCCGCTTCCCAGTACCAGCACGTCGAATGTCTGCACGGTTTTCCGCGTTTCACGAGAAGGGCTGCACTATATCGCAGTGCAACGCGACGTACCGCCGGAAACGCTGAGTGACGCATCGGATGAACTTTGCTGAAACCATCCAGTCAATGAGGGCATGGACGCGACCCTGAACCCCCTCCAAGTAATGCCCAGGCCTGTGCGCTCGGATATACTGCGCGCCAGTTCAAAATCCGCGCCGGCGAAAGACCCGGGTGGCACCACAACGGCCCAGATGACTGAGCGAGAGCTTGACCAGCGACTCGTCGAGCGCGCGCAGCGCGGCGACAAGCAGGCCTTCGGGCTGCTGGTCAGCAAGTACCAGCGCAAGCTCGGACGGCTGCTGTCGCGCCTGATACGCGACCCTGCCGAGGTCGAGGACGTCGCACAGGAAGCCTTCATCAAGGCCTACCGTGCGCTGCCTTCGTTCCGTGGCGAGAGTGCGTTCTACACTTGGCTTTACCGCATCGGCGTGAATACCGCGAAGAACTATCTCGTGTCCCAGGGCCGGCGTGCCCCGACCAGCACGGAGTTCGATTCCGAAGAGGCGGAGAACTTTGACGACAGCGACAACCTCAGGGATATCAACACGCCCGAACGGCTGCTGCTGACCAAGCAGATCGGAGAGACGGTGACTTCCGCGATGGAAGCGCTGCCTGAAGAACTGCGCACGGCCATCATGCTGCGCGAACTCGAGGGCATG